>MAAC01011123.1_pt1 | contig 189062 bp, 135 predicted proteins | sample 1115981 | NCBI WGS metagenome assembly MAAC01 (sample SAMN04961126, study PRJNA320927) | seawater metagenome | isolation source: sample BD02T64 sea water enriched with oil for 64 days | place: USA:Gulf of Mexico | collected 2013-07-27 | reverse complement strand
TTATACAGTTCTTGAGCTCAACCTGATTCAGGTGTGTGCTAAGCATCGGCATTTTCACGCCAGTCAACATGCAGGCAAGCATGGTTTCAAACCAGGCTTGCTCATTATCAAGGAGAACGGCCACGCGATCATTTTCGATCACGCCCTGTTTATAAAAGCCGTTCGCCAATTTTACGGCTCTCGTTTCGAGCTCAGAAAAGCTCAACACTCCCGACTCTGTCACAACGGCCTTTCTATCACCCAGACCTTGAAAAAGTGCTTGCATCAAGAAGCGAGGAAGAACCTTCTTGTCATATGCACTTTCTCTACTAGCGAGAAACAAACTTTTTGCAAAATTCACATATCCGAGTGATGCCAATGGCTTACTGGCAAATTGCCTAACGTCTTTCTGTTTAATAAGATCCAGAAAACTGTTCATAATATCTGCCTAGGCTTATGATTAAAACGCGACCCTCGTGCTATGTAAATTCTCATGCTGTGCCTTTAGTGCTACTGTAATTGTCTGAATTACTATCAAACTTAAGGTCAATGCCCATGTTACTGTACGCATAATCCACACACATTTTCTTCACCCTATTTTTACCGCCAGGCAACATCTCCATTGCCTTTAATTTGGCAAACTTAGCGACTATTGGAGTAATCAAGTATGCCGCAGATGCGTAATTTAGCGGCGATGCGGTAACACCAAGTTGCGTCGCATTTCGCTTGCCCATGGCTTTTGTGAGAATAAGCTCACCCAGTTTACGATCGGCTTTGTCCCACAACTTGTCCTTAATACTGATGTTCGGAGTCATTTTTGCATTTAACGCCGTTGCGGTTAACTCAGATGCCCAGGCTTCGTACCTATGATTCAACGTTGATGAAACCATTACCATGACACCCTTCACCTCATCGACGCTGTTACTGGGCATACGCGTATCGACGCCCGTTAAATACATAAGGTAACGCAACGCAGAAATATTCATCGGTTGCCCGCTCATATTCTCCATTACCGATAAACCACTAGCAATAAGACCCCATCCAGCGTACATATCGACCTGGGGCAGAGGCACACCGTAAGTCGAGACATCCCATGCTTTTGGGTTTTTCAGTAAATTAACCCGTACCAGGGCATGCATTACCCGGACTCTAACCAACAACTTTAGTGCTACACCCTGCCGACGCAACCCCCCGGGGATCGCAAGGTAATTAATAACACTAACAGTCTCTTTAATTCTACCGGGAGCCGTTTCAGGTTTATGTAAAGCGCCCGTTTTCACCATCGGCAAACCTTGATACGAATTACCAAAAGTCAAAACAAACCCCGCGCGCCATCCAGTTTGTCCCAATGCGTAAATCATTGGACCAATAAGCTCAGCAGTTCGATCCACAGATTCCCAATCGACCCAGTCTGGTACATGGTCTACCTGCGCCATCAACGCAATAAGTTCTGCTGGAGCATCTTCAACAGCGTCAATGCCTTTCTCCAAGGCTGTATCGAGCATATGCATCGCAACACTATGTTTAAGGTCTCGGAACCTTGAGGCGAACGCATCTGCTACAGGGTCACCTGCTATCGACCATTGACGAAATTGTTCCTGCAGGTCGCCATCGGACATCATCTCCTCATCACTATCGGTCGTCCTAGACCAGAGAGAGCTATTTTCGCCCGGTTTTGTTCTGTATCGGCCAGGTGCCTGAGTAAGATCAACGTTTTTATACACATCAGGGCAAATATCCATATGCTCCTGTCTAATTGTCTCAGTCTTTAACGGGATATCTAGCATTATCAAGCTCCTAGTCAGTTCAATGATTTCTAGTTCCCAATTAAAACAGATGGAAGAGCCTTGGATGTATTGACAAACGTCGAAGGTGACAAGGAGCCAATTCAGGAAGTTTCACGACAAGCAGCAATATACAGATTTGTGGATGCCCCATTGCATACATTGCATAGAAATTCAGGCAATAGCATCGGCTAGAATACTTGTTACACTCTAATCGAGAAAATTAGTCTCCTATTTTGACTAGGTAGAGAGAAAAAAACGAGTGTATTGCATCATAAGAAATGGGGTCGAGATGGTTAGTATTTGTAGAGAATAGTCCCTTATCACGTTGAAATTACTAAATATTCCAGCCCTTTATTTCAGGAGGTGCATCGGTACTTCCGGTGATTTTCCGCACAATAGGCTATCATTGAATCATAAGAGAGCTAATGAACTGCGAGAATTCAATGATAAGAATACGGCGCCTACATTGTCGAGCTATTGCTTTAACGATTAAGCAGCAGAGCTAACTTTGTGAAAGAGTTATCCGTTGCGAATGTTAGTATTCTTGTCTTCATAATGCTGCTGTCTTTGGGGGCCCAGGCCACCCCGCCCGTTCTTTTGGAAGCTAGCATTGGCAAGTATAATCTGGGGTTAAACGCCGATGTTTTGGAGGATATCAATGGCGAGCTAACTATAGAGCAAGTTAGTAACTCCCGCTACGATGATCAATGGGCGGCAAGCCAAAAAATTGTACCCAATTTCACTTTTTCTGATAGCGCCTATTGGTTACGGGTGACGTTTACTTCTGAGTTAACGGCCTCAGCTGTCTATTGGTTCGAGGTGGCTTTTGCATTGCAAGACTACTTGGATTATTACGTTATCAATGAAGGTGAAATTACACACATTACACAGACGGGTGATCGCCTTCCATTCGATAGTAGACCATATGAATATCGCAATTTCTTATTTGATTTCCCTATTTCTCCAGGAGAAACCAAACAGGTCTACTTAAGGCTTCAGTCGCATGATGGAATACATGAGCCGAGCCCGATCATTCTATGGGACAAGCAATCGTTTACCTTTGCCAGTAGCGCAGAAAGCTTAGGCCTAGGGCTCTATTTTGGGATTATGGTTGTGATGGTGGTATACAATCTGTTTATATTTTTGATGGTTAGGGATCGAGCATATATCTACTATGTGTTGTACATATCAGGGTTTATGTTCTGGTTAGCCACATACTACGGCTATTCATTTCAATACCTATGGCCAGATTCACCTGACTGGGGAAACCAAGCGATACCTCTCACTAGCGGCTTCTGGTTTGTTTTTATGATTCATTTCGTGAGTTCATTTTTAGAGACCAAACGGGTTGCTCCTTGGTTTGAGCGACCGAAACAAGCGCTGATTGTTCTCGTGTTGTTTTTTATGATATTCAGTTTTACAGGCGCATATGCTAGTTTGGTTTCGATAACAATTGTTTTCGGTATTTCCTCAAGTATAGTTTGTCTTATCGTTGGGTATTTATGTTTACGAGCGGGCCTAAGGCAAGCGAAGTTCTTTCTGCTCGCCTGGACAACTCTGTTAGTCTCGCTTACGGTATTTAGCTTAAAAATAGCGGGGTTTCTCCCATCGATATTTGTTGTAGAGAAAAGTGTTCAAATCGGATCAGTACTTGAAGTCATGTTATTATCTTTAGGACTAGCCGATAGAATCAATGTACTGAAAAGCGAGAAGATTCTAGCTCAAGAAGAATCTATAAGGGCATCTGAATCGAGCTTGAAGTTGAAAAATGACTTACTTACATCGGTTAGCCATGAGTTACGCACACCAATGAACGCTATTCTAGGCGGCCTCCAAGTTGCCCAAACGCACCCCCTTGAGCGTCTTAAGCCACCTTTCGATATCGTTCAAGATGGTGCATCGGAAATGATGTGCTTAGTGAACGACATACTGACACATACAGAAATACAGTCACAGAGTTTGCATATTGAATCAACCAATACCGCTATGCTGCCCCTCCTCCAAATTATTAGGCGGCGGTATCAAAAATTGTGTAAAGAAAAGAATATGTCTCTGTGCTGGCAAGTAGATCAGGATCTACCTGAATGGTTATTAGTGGACGAACGAAAATTACAGATTATATTTTCAAAGTTACTCGACAATGCTGTTAAGTTCACTGATCAAGGTAATATTCACTTTTCCCTCTCCTGTAATCGTGAAGAGTCACCCTGGCGATTAATTTTACTTGTTGAGGATAATGGGATTGGTATTGAAAAAACCAAGCAGCAACATATCTTTGATGCTTTTACTCAGAGTGAAGGTGGTTTTCAGAGGGGGTTCAGTGGATTAGGGATAGGTCTCGCAATTTGTTGTAGTTTGACGGAGGCTATTGGTGGCAAGCTCACTTTGAGGTCTAAGGTTGGCCTAGGTAGCAGCTTTAGGGTCGAGCTACCTGTACTCGCGGGTAAGCAACCGGAAGAACCAGAAGAGAAATCATTGGCTTCAGCAGCATTACCTATATTGATAGTCGAAGATAACGCAGTTAACCAAAGGATCATGATAAAAATGTTACAGAAATTGGGCTACCGAACATTGATCTCCAATAATGGTTCTGAGGCGCTGGAAACATTGAAGAAGAATGAAGTATCTGTTGTCTTAATGGATTTACAAATGCCAATAATGGATGGATTCTGCTGCGCTGAAAGAATCCGAGCACGCACGGATGATATTTGTGGCGTTCCAATTATTGCAGTAACGGCTAATCTAATGGATGCGGACAAGGCACATTGTGTAAAATCAGGCATGAACGATTTTTTAGAAAAGCCAGTGAAGCTTACGAACTTACAATCTAGCCTGAGTCAGTATGTCGAGTCACCAAGCAGTAAGAGTTCTAGTTAAGATAAGCCACCTAGGAAGGAGTTAACGGCCACATCAAAATTTGGTGTCATAAGAAAGCGAAACAATATATGCAGAGATTTTGGTTTCAAGATCTAGATAGTTGTACGGGTTATAGATAATTCGTCCTGGCTCTAAAGAATTTGACGCTTTAGATGTACCTGCAGGTAAGTTGGCCGTTGCCTCTAAGTAACCCAGCCCGAATTGAACCGTAGAGTACCCATCCAGAACATACTGAAAGCCAGCGCTATAAAGGTCTGCATCTGGCAACGGTGTTAATGGACTGGCCGTACGATCTGGAATAATTCCTTTCCTTGGTTCATACCCGCAACGTAGTGTTAAATTATCGCTATAGTCGTACTCCACCCCAAAGGCCCAGGACACTACGCTTTTATACTCCTGAGGAAAAGACACTGATGAAGGGGTGGCGTGCCTTTCTTCATCAGGCGTACCCATTAGCCGATAGACTAGGTCTGATAACGTAAGAAAGTCTATGGAGTTTTCAAAACGTATATCCAGTGATTCCCATTGTGAATAGTCAATCCATTTGAGATCTATATTCACTTTCCAGTTGGGAAACACTCGCAATGATGTACCAATAGCGACGTGCTGGGGTTTTATCAATTCCGCAGTGGCTTTACCCTCCTCTGTTTGAATGGCATGTAAAGGGTATCCGCCGTTTAGGGCTGCTATTACAGGGTTCGCCAGTTGCAGTAGCTGTGACTGTGTTGTACCTAGCCACTCATCACCATAAGTCATTTTATAATCACCCTTAAGATCTGATGAGGTTTCACTCTGGTATAGAAATCCTACAGCAAACCAAGGTGTTGGCTCCCATAATACGCCAAGGTTATATCCAACGGAGAATGCATCTTCTAGCTCTACGCGTAACTCAGCGATATTGGCGTAGGGAGAGAAAGAGGTTACTGCGCTGTCTGGTAATCCCATGTCATGTAAGTTGTCCGTAAAACTGTTCAAAAAAGCGAACGAAAACTCAGGGGCACGGATTTTTGTCATCAATCCCAACCCTTGCCAAGAGATATTTAGGGATGCGCCAAAGGATAACGTATCGCTTACCTTAAAGCCTATCGAAGGCGCAAAGTAGGTGATTCGCGTTAGGCCAAATTCCTGGCCTTGCCATCGCGATGAATTGTTATCATCTCGTTGATACCCCAGTGCCTGAGGTGAGTATATTGAAGTGGCGTACACGATCCCATAGTCTAGATCTACAATAGCGATCCCTACTAAGGGTACTAGCAGTGTGTCAACTTCAGTAAGGCCAGATCCAGGTAGCATTAACATTGGCGTATCGGTAAACGCTGAGGTGTTTTCAACAGGGTCATCTGGATAGGCCTCCCCCGCAATGGCTTCGTAGGACGCAGCAATACCCGGACTATCGCCTGTGGTGACGATACGATCTAACCGCCTATCGCCATAGGTCTCCTCTAGACCATAATATCCGGCCAGAAGCTTAAATTGGAACTGGCGACCAGTAATCCTTGCGAGGCCCGCAGGGTTATAATGGATGGAGTCAATACCGGGTGGATCTGCGGTGACAGCATTGGCCATTGCCAGTGCTTTAGCGTTACCTATTGTTAAGTTGTGAACAAGTTGGGCGCTAGCACTTGGTGCTACTAGTGATGCTGCTATGAGTAGTACGCTACACACTAAAAAGAATAGAGGGTGCGGATACGCAAAAAACCTTGTTTGGTTTAACTTCATGCTTTACTCACATCGTTTTTAACAGAGGTAACGTGAGAATATAAAGTCCTGTGTCGCAGAGTAGAAATGACTATTTTTTGTAACGCTACAAAATATAGTCATTTTGCTGGTTCTTTATTCGATAAGGTCTCCATGTTTATTGCATTCGTTTTCCAATTCAATGCACAATACGTACTTGGCTGGCAACTAAAGGTAGCGTATGAAGACGACTATTCGGAAGAGAGGCAGTACGTCTCTATCTATCACCCTTCCTCCTCTTGACAAGAAGACGGCGCTAGTCGTAGAAGGTGGCGCTATGCGGGGTGTGTTCTCAACGGGTATTCTGGATGGATTTTTAGCCCATAACCTAAAGCCATTCGACATGTATATTGGCGTTTCTGCCGGTGCGTCAAACCTCGCCGCGTATTTGGCAAATATGCCCAAGCGGAACCTGAAGATCTATGGTGACTATGCACTAAGACCTGAATTTATTAACCCTTGGCGATTTTTACGGGGCGGTCATTTAATGGACCTTGATTGGCTTTGGGAAACAACGATCGATGAGATACGCCTCGATATTGACCAAATCCGACAAGCCTCTGGGAAATATATTGTTGTTGCCAGCGACATCGCTCGAGGTACTCCTGTGTACTTACCCGGTAATCATTCTGATATCGAGGATATGCTGTTAGCGTCTAGCGCGATCCCACTGGCCTTCAGGCGATTTCCGACAATCAATGGCAAAGCTTTGGCCGATGGTGGTCTTTCCGATGCACTGCCCATTGAGAAAGCGATTTCATTGGGTGCCAAAAGAATCATGGTCCTACGCTCTCGCCCAGAAAATTATGCCAAATCCACTGGTGTGACGGATCTATTGCTTGGCCACAAATACCGTGACTATCCCAATGTAAAAAGGCTCTTAAAGGGGCGCGCTGAGAAGTACAATCAGTCGGTTGCATTGATCCGAAAGCCCCCTGCTGGTGTCGAGATTTTGGAGGTTTGTTATCCAAACGAATTAACCGTTTCTAGGTTTAGTAAAAAGAGGAATGAGATCTATCAGGCTTATGATGCTGGTGTGGTGGCGTCAGAGAGCGCTATTGCGCAATGGATGGATGAATCGATGGAGTGATGCCGACTGGCACGTTATTCATATTATATTGACTAAGAAGGAACCATAACTTGTCAAGTGCCTTCTGTAGGCTGCTGCTGACGGGCTCTACAGAAGGTTATGTATTCTTAGGTATTGACAGTGGACCCATCTTTACGACATTGCCGAATTATCGATAAGAGCCGCTTGACTATTCGTAATTTGGTAGTATTCCTCAATCAGTTTTTCTCCAATAGCCCCCAATTTCATGACGTTTTCGATCTTGTTTACTTTATTTTTCAACAGTAACTGATAACTCGCCGACATCCCCCAGCTTAGGGATCTAACGAAGTATCGATGGCCTGAAGACTTAGGAACGGCCATCTTGTCCGCTACTTCATCGCCTAATACATCACGAAAAACAGCCCACTTCAATTTATTGTATTGCCCTTTGTTTACTATTTCCTTGACCAGGCGTTTGGGTAAAACTTTCTCCAGAAACATGGTATCCAAAGTCGGTGTATTGTGTACCAGTGCTTTTAGTAACGCCCTAGAGGCATCGTTGGGTTCAAAAGTTGCTTTTAGAAAATCAGATTTATTGCTTGCCTCTTCAACGGTCTTAGCCAGCAACTCATCGGGAACTCCCATTAGTAAACAGATATATCGCCATAACGCAAAGATGTCCGCTTTTTCTTGATATGAAAACGTTAAGCCAAATTTTTCCCCTAGCTCAATAAAGAGGGTCGAAAAATAATAATACTGTCCACAGGCTGTATCATATTGATTGATTGGTGCGCCCATACTTTCGACATCATATTTAGGTGATCTACCGATGTGGGCTCTAGCAAACGCATGAATTAAACGCAGGTGGTTTGCTTTTTTAAAACCCTCAGCACCAGGTTTCATGTTTCCCGGCTTAAATACTTGAGAAAAGAAGATGGTAGATTCAACTAATCGACTTTCCGCCCGCTTTTCCAAATGTTCTGTTATTACCAGGCTCGTAGACTGGTGACTAACATAGGTTGCCCCCAAGGCAATCGGCAAAGCTAAGGGGCCAAGCAGGAGCATTTTTGTAATCGCAATAGCGCCTCGCTCGAGCTGAGACCAGTCCACCCACTCCGGCACTTCCTGAGATTGTCTAAAAAAATCGTTAAGTTCTTGCGGTGGGTTTTCAATCGACTCAATTCCGTACTCAAGCGCTTGATCAAAGAGCTTCTTGGCTTTTCGATCTGGGTCATTTTGAATGTATTGTGCTAAAACGTCCGCTTCAGTGTCTGTGACATATAGGTACTTTATCGCAAGCTCAACCTCTTTATGCCCAAACTTTTTGATAAACTCTTCTCTATTTCGAACAAACGCAATTACATTACTGTTGGTATTATTCATCGACCGAACCCTTCTAATATATAGTAGTTAAGAGGTAATCTGACCTTTGCCAACTACCAAAGCTAAGGCGCTTTGGTAGTTGGTGACTTCATCAGTATTCATAGGCAACTAATATCCACGAAAGCTTAATTTTAATCAGGTCATTTACCGACTAACATCTGTTACTTTCCGACATATTTTGTTTTAATACCGTGTATGAAAAAGAACTCCCTGCCCATTCAATATCAACATTATCTGCCCGCACGCTTTTACAGCGAGCTACCTGAACTGGTGCTTGAGCTTGGCATAGACTTAAAAATCTTACTCAAAGACACAGGGTTAAACAAACAACAGCTAAAGGACGTCTGCACTAAAGAAGCGCCAAAAATCACTCGAGGGCCATCGGAAAAGCTAATTTTGAATCTCCTTGCGTTAACTAAGGACCCTGCTATGGGGTTCACTGTTGGAGAAAGGTATAATATCAGTAGTCATGGAGCGGTCGGATTCGCCGCACTAACCTGTAACAATGTTGCAAATGCATTGGATATTGCGACAAAATATTTTCCGGTGCTTACACCACTATTAAGATTAAAAGTACCTACTTTAGCTACAGATAATTCATCGACTATAACTAACACTGGCGATGAGAGAAATAGTCTAAGTCTAGAAAATTCGGAAAGTTTACGTATTATCGAAGTTGAGTCTAGCGCCGATATGCACCCAGAAGTTGAGCGCTTTCTTATTGAAGGCATACTTTCGAGCATACATGTCATGGCCCAATTTCTACTTAATAACAAGCTACCCGCTTATATCTTGGAACTCGCTTATCCTTTACAAGGATATCACCAGACGTATGCCGATAAAAAAAATATACACATAACTGGAGACCACAAACAAACACGTATATTGTTTCCAAGCGAATTACTTAGTCAACCGCTGCTACTAGCAGATAAAAACGCGTTCCAAAAGAACCTTGAAGAGTGCGATTATCTATTGGAGGGAAGTATGAGCCGACAAGCTACTTTAATCCAATCGATCAGTAATCAACTAAGCGAACCAGATAATCTTTTCCTTAGTCAGGAGTTCATTGCAGACAAACTAAATATGAGTTCAAGAACCTTGCAGCGGCTGCTAAAAAAAGAAAACACAAACTTTCGTGATATTGCTAACCATGTCAGAATTTCACAAGCTAAACGCCTGCTTGTTGAGTCAGAATATAGCATCAGCCAAGTAGCGCATGAACTAGGTTATACAGACGCTGCAAACTTTACTCGAGCATTTAAAAAACTAGAAAACATTAGCCCCAGTGAATATAGAGACTCCAAGATTAATCCATCTTAACTCGATAAAAAACGGCTTCCTAATATTTTAGGCATATGTGAAATTGGGAACGTAACATGGGAATCCTTGAAAAAAGGGCAGCAACGATATTCGTCTAAAAATCATTGGACAGAATCCTGCGGAGTGATGTCGACCGACATGCTATTCATATTATTATGAATTTAGTTAATCAACGCCATCATTTCGCTACCCGATTATGACGGCGTTGATTAGCGTTACCCCTCTTTCTTGTCTAGTACAAGTTCTGGGGCGCTCGTTGAACTGGATCTCAATGTAATCATTCCTTTACCTCCTTTCATTCGTAAGGTATTGCTATTAATCTGTGTTCTGTCTTCCCCGTTTGACACCAACGCACCTTTATCAGAAATACTTAAATATCTAGAATCTTCAGTACCCGATAGTAGATTTAGGCCAACCGAATTAGACATTGAATCAACACTTATCGATAAGGCCGCTCGTAGATTACCCTCTGTATCAAACATATTAATCTCCGGCTGCTTGGTTTCAGGGTTTCGATACATTCGAATCAATTCTTTTCCATTAATCGGATCTTTGACTACAAAACCATCGGCGACGATAATTTTCCCTTGGTATGTTTTGAATTTATCCTTTAATTTTTCATAATCAATGGTTCTTGGTTTTGCAATGTCTTTTACAGGGGAATGTCCGTTAGGAAATAATGCCTCTGGTTTAACTATCGCATTCATTCCTAGGTTTTCACTAATACTCGCAATCGGGAACGCCATCAGCGCAACCAGAGGGACGCTTAACAACCCTTTATAGAGTCGATTTCTAGAGCTTTCTAGCTTTTCGATACGCGCATTAAGTACATCATACTTGTCCATAATCATTATCCTTTTTTATGTATTCAATGGTTAGGTCTAGTGGAGATCTTTGGTAAGATGGTGTGTGGATCCTGGGCGAATGATTAAAGACCCAGAACCCTGAAATGGAGCAGACAATCTAACCGTATCACCTAGTACATGGTTTCTTTGTGGATTTAGGTAGTCACTAGAATCAAGCATCAATGTCCCTTCTGTAAAGAAGTAGTTATTCTTGACATTAACTACCCCGTCTCCCTTGGCAATAGCGATTTCGTCCCTTAATTCATGAGTGACTGGATCTACCTCATGTACCTGCATTAGTGGTTGATAGCGCCTAATGTCTGGAGAACACCGAGATGCTAACCATGTGGGCATATTTCCATTAATGGATTTAATTGGGGTGAAACAAGATGTCGTTTTTTGTAACCCTAGCGGATCAGTACCATAAAAAGCACTTGCGTTCATACCAATCACCGCTGCATTCTTTAATGCATCAAGGAATCGGGTGCCTTTGTCTACATAGCTTGCATCTAACCAGTCAATAAAACTGGTTCGCCCAATGGTGGCATCCAGTTTTAACAAGTCATTAGTCGTCATCTTATAGAAATAGGATTTAGATTTAGCCCCAGTTTTATTATTAAAATGTGAGGGCGGATTATTACTTAACACAAACTCTTTTAGCTCCGCGATATTTTTGAAGCGTCCTTTAGGGACAACCTCCCAAAACCCACGTGAAAATTGACGATACGGTGGATACGAATCGCTTTTACTTACCCTTGCCATCACAACATAATTATTTGCGGGCAGCGTCTTTTTGGTTGTGTTGGATAGATCATAGAATCGAAAAACCGCCCTCCCGATCGTCCATTCTGATTTTTCGTTTTCGCTATAGGGTTTAGGCCAATGTGCTGGTACTCGTTGAGGCCAATCAAGGTGTCTATCAACACTGCCGCCTGCATGAAAATAGCCGTAACTAAAGCCTTTGTACGTCGCGTTGTTTTCACTTACCCAAAACCTCTTTTCCCCCCACATTGTCAGGTAATCCCTTACCAATTCGCCACGGCTTCCCCAATCATCCGACGCACCAGGAACAACAAGTACTTGAGGCATAGATTGGAAATCATAGGGCTTAATACCATTTTCCTGATTGGCTATATCGTATTCCACTTTATATCGTTCATAGGTTCCTCCTGATACGTTCATATACTCAGGAGTCGCAAAATAGAGTTCTAACGCAGGTTCATATCGAACGTTATTTGCTTTTCCCCATTCAACCTTGCCCTCAAAATATTTTGGCCGGCTGTGCAACGCGTAATGCTTGTCAGAATATCGAGCCTGCATTGTTGCCCAATATCCATCATGCTTATGTAAAATATAGTCATGGATGACTTCGGGTAACCGGTAACTCGATAGCATGGCCCACAATGCCATACCTGCTGGATTACTATCCCCAGGGAATTGATATTGAAGAGCTCCTGATAATGCCCCCATTGTAAAGATCATTCCATCGGTATTGTAATTATCTAACCGATGAGCGTAACCGTGATTCCGTCGATTGGGGGAGAACCGTCGCCCTGCAATTGACTGAAAAGCATATTTAGTTGCCATATAATCAAGTGAGTTTTGAAACGCCAACCTCATTTTTGGATCACGCGAATAGGACGCAAGATTTAACATCGCTAGGAATGTAATTCCTTGATAGGCTCTACCATTGGTCTCAAACATTCCATTGTGCAATGGCCTAGCTGCCGCCTGCATCAAGAAATCATACAGATTACCACTTCGCGCATTTCTAAATCGATGCTGATCACTGTACCTACCTCGCCTTAGCCTTCTATCATTACGTGGGTTCTCTAGAATAAAATCATTAAGTAGATACTGACTACCGTAAATCATCAATACATGATTTTCAGTTTCAGGATTGGTAAATGGCCCCTGTTTAACGGTTAGCCTTTCACAGCACTCCTTACCTTCAACATACTTCCCAAAACCTTTTTCCACCATGTTATAGAGTGTATTTGCTGTAACTTGAGGGTGATTCTTAAATCGGTGTAAAAATGCAACGACTTCCTTCAGTATCATATCGTAGTCGCCTTCTGGATGCTCTTCGTGACTAAAGGCGGGAAAACCAACGGCAACATTGGCAGCGCCGACGCCAATCTCTTCAATTTTTTCTGAGGCCGAATCTTTGGTTCCCAGTGTATGAGAAGCCGATAGAGAATGACTCCATAGTTCTAGTGCCAGAGAAAACAACCGTTTCGATGAGGGCAAGTTCCGATAGCTGCTTTGTGTTCCTTCTAATTCGTATGCATGCAGAATTGACGCTATACGGCGAAAACTTCGTATTCCCCCTTGCTCCAAATAGTCACCAAATGCCGTACACCATTTTTCGACTTGGTTAATGTCCAATCCACTATAATCAATATTCGTGCTTTCTAGGGTGTTAGCTCGCAACTGGCAAGAGTCAACGACCTCTGCTGCATTATAGGCCGCGTATGCTTTATCGATCCAAGCCTGAGCAATACGATTTTTTCTACTATTAAAACCCTGTTGTGCCTGCTCTACTGTCTCAGGCGGATTCCAGGTCGGGATTGCAGTATCGCACTCAAAATGTTTTTCGCGATTAAGCACCTTTACTTGATTACAGGCGTTATCGCTATCACCATCAAATCCAGCACTATGTGCTCTAAGGGTATACGTTAGGTGACCGTTTCCTAATTGATGATCCTTAGCGAGCCCACATGCCAGTTTGTTAATGTCTGTTGCTAGGTTATCAATTTTATAGCTGCTTGATTCAATCGCATAATTATTGCATTCAGCGGGCTCTCCATTTTTATGGTTGTTATGGGCAGCCATACATTGATGAGCACTATCTCTAGATCTTCTTCTGCATCTATTGGGAACTGCAGAGCCGCACCCTCTTGTAGCCTTAAATCTACCGAATACGTTATTATGCAGTTTATTTCCCGTCTCAGCGGAGGTCACCGATAGTGAGTAGTACCCTTTACAGGAGCGCTCTGTATTGGAATACGCCAATGAACTGAAAGATAACAATAGAACAATACTGCCGATGAGGAATACCTTTAAACTAAGACTCCTTTCAAAGGTTAACTTAACCGACTCAAACAAACAGAAATCTGTTGCGTTATTTTTGGACATAGTAAACTACCCTGTAATTGCATTCACACAAATAGAAATGCGCTATGGATACCTTAGCAACAAAGATTTTGTCTCGACACTAACCATCAGGCTAGTTCTGCTGTTTGGAATTTGATCGACGATCTTCCGAGGTTCAGCGATGGGGGGTAGAGGTTTGATAGAGTCTTCGTTAAGAATACTCGACGTGACGTGATTTCCGGTGTGGCGGAAGCTACAGAATTCCTCTTTCTATATTCTAGCGCCAGTCATTTAGACCGTAGTTCCTCATGATTGCCTCAATTCGTTCGGTTTTTCTAATTGCTTCCATTTTCCTATCGAACAGGTCAATTATTCTATTGGAACGCTCAGGCATGGTGTTGGCAAACGCCATATATAGATTCATAGTACCTACGTACCCTGCTTTGTTGAACGTATCACTCATACCACTATTTTTGGGCCGGTATTCCGTCTCTGTTTTGGTGTAAACAAACGTATTTACCCTTTTGAACTTCATCATATCAATGGCGCGATCAAGATAGTTTGAGAACGTTAAATAGGTGAATATTTCTGGGTGCTCTGAGATATATTGATCCAGGTGTAATAGCGAATTTCCTTTCACTATTATCAGGTTTCTATCTTCAAAAGCTGGTTCCTTGTCTCGGTATCGCCAAGGGTCATCTTTATTAGCATTAAAACACGTGCTTGCTGACCTGAGGGTTTGCGCCCATATATATAGTGGACACTATACTGAAACTTCTGAAAGGTACGGTTTGTCTGTGCTAGAGGGTAGTTGCGGTTTTAGTATATATACTATTTGATATACTAAAACTGCAAACAATCCACCTCTAGGCAAAGGCAAGAAATCCTACAGAGCGGTCATTGGTATAAGTATTATCAGCAGCAGCTCACGCCTTAATACCGACAATAAGTAATCTTTCGAAAAATGAAATCCTCGATACCTGGACAGTCTGCAGTGTTTATAAGGCAGCCGATTTGAGAGCATTGAATAAGAAGTAGGAAATCGAGAAAGCGGACGTTCAGATCCAACGCTTGATTGAGGCGCGTGTATTTTGCGTCGTTTTCAAATGCATTGTTAGAACTAATGAGAGTCAACACTCATCTCTAACACCAAAATAAGGCTTTTTGTTCCACATTATAGTCATTAGGCGTTGTTTAGAGCCATTCTCAAATAAGGGGACGTCCTCTGCTTCAACTACCCCAATCTAAGTAAAAGCTGTCATTCATGTGAGGCTCTCACTTCTAGAAAACTGGCGAGAATCGATTTACTATTACACTAAGCATTTAGTGTAATAGTAAAGACCCATCTGGAGGGATTTGGCCCAGTCTCACCTAGATGCTGGCTTTAGATTCTACCGGTTTGCTAGCAGAGGGTACCCCACCGGGCCTAGACAATTAACTTGGTAACCAGTTTTGATGCACATCAAATAAAGACACGAGGTAGATGTAGCTATATCGCAAGAAGCACATATTTTCTGCTAAATAAGTAGTGTTTCCTTTATCTAGCATTGCGAATGCATAATGCAATACAGGTTTAGACCAAACGAGCATAACAAATTCATTCATTGTTTCATGCTTATGGCTAAACTTAAAGCGTTATCACAGATAATCAAACAACACCCTGATATAAAATAGATCCGATAATCTTTAGAGGAAACATTCTATGCGCCGACTTATCTCAATAGTAGGGCTTGTTATATTATCCTTGCTAATACCCAAACTATCTTATGCCGAAAAAAAAGAAAGCCCTGCTTCAATTCCCGGCTCTACTAAAGTTAATGCAGAGCAATTAATTGAAGCGGCAGAAAAGTATTCAGATTTAGTGATTATCGACTCCAGAATTATTGATGACCGGCAACAAGGATATATCTCTGGTTCGCATAGTTTGCCTGATGAAGAAACAAACTGTAATTCACTTTCAAAGCTGGTTCCTACGCTAAGTAGCCCTGCTCTATACTATTGCAACGGTCCCAAGTGCGGAAGAAGTGGTAAAGCGGTCAAGATTGCACTGCAATGCGGGTACAGTAAAATTTTCTGGTTTCGTGGCGGATTTGAAGAGTGGAAGAATAAAGAATACCCTTTAGTTAAATATTAGGCGGCATGAAACTACCAACACCATCCATTAGGATTTCTCTAGTAATTACCATTGTTCTAATGGGAGCGATTGCTGTTGCTTTTTCTGCTATTACAGGTCAGGTTTTTCGAGATATAACCAGCGAGAATCAGCGAGATGCAATTCTTGACCTTCTAAAACTTGAGATTGAAGATCAGCTCGCGGAATTAAAGAAAAATACGAGCTCTCTTGGACTGAGCACTTACAAAAGCAAAAAATTCACTCAAGCATTCAACTCAAAAAACCAGAAAACACTAACTTCTCAACTCGACAGTAGATTTCATCAGTACTTTGTTACAGCAGGGGTTGTTAAACTTGAAAAACTCTACGTATATGACAACAAGCTGAACCTTTTAGCAGCTTCAACTGAAGGGTTCGCGACAAAAGAACCCCAGGAAAACGTTTGCCGCGACCTGTACCTAGAGGCTTCCATGCGAACAGGGGCACAAAGGCTCAAGACCTTGCATGGCCTTTGTATTCATGGTGATACACCTTATTTTTCAACATTTGTATCAATTGGCGGCTTAAGGTTAAAAGGTTATGTTCAAGTTATTGTTTCCCCGTCTGCTGCATTTAGCCCAATAGAAAAAGAGCTTGGATTCCCAATTCAGATTCGTCATCCCGACGGGGTCATTGCATTTGAATCTAAAAATTGGTCTAACGCGACCCTTTCTGCTGGATCTTCGTTGATCGCCGAAAATATGCTATATACATCATCTAACCGCCTGGCTCTTAAAGTCTACGCGGTGCGAGATGTAAAAGAACTGTATAGTAAACTGGATAAAACGCACGCCGTTATCATTGCCTCTGCTTTATTGACAACTTTGTTTGCTGGCGCTCTCGCTTTACTATACCTGAGAAAAACGACCATTCTACCGATTAATTTGCTAAAAGATAAGGTCCACGGCATATCGGATGACAAAGAAAGGTTGGGCGAACAAATAGAGGTTGAGGGCATTCCTGAAATAGCTGAACTGTCAGCGTATTTTAATACAATGACAACGACTCTGAGCGATTTGTACGGCGGGCTGTCTTCCAGCAATTCAAAGCTCGAAGAAGAAATTGTTACACGGAAAAGTGTTGAGGAAGCGTTGTTGCGGGCGCATAGTGATTTGGAAGAAAAAATCAAGGCTAGAACTTCCGACCTCGAAGAAATGAAAATCCTAGCAGAACGAGCAAGCACCAGTAAGTCAGAGTTCCTTGCGAATATGAGCCATGAAATTCGCACTCCAATGAATGGCGTTCTTGGCATGATAAACTTACTATCTGGCACACAATTGAATACGGAGCAGCGGCACTATGCGCAATTAGTCAAGAGTAGCGCTGAATCTTTACTGACATTAATTAATGATATATTGGATTTTTCTAAAATCGAAGCTGGGAAGCTTGATCTGGAAATTTTGGATTTTGATATTCATAAAGTGCTGGGGGATTTTGCAGATACCATGGCATACCGGGCACAGGAAAAAGGCTTGGAATTTATTTATGCCATTGACGTTGATGTGCCTCCATGGGTACAGGGTGATGCAGGTCGTCTTCGTCAAATACTTACAAACCTAGTTGGCAATTCAATCAAATTTACACAGATCGGGGAGGTCGTTCTTAAAGTCGGTTATTCCTCTGATCAGAACAAAGTTAACATGATCAGGTTCAGTATCAAAGACACCGGTATTGGGATTCCAGAAGATAAAATTAATCGGTTATTCGGAAAGTTCAGTCAAGTGGATGCTTCGACCACTCGAAAATATGGAGGCACCGGGCTTGGTCTTGCTATTAGCAAGCAGTTAAGTGAGTTAATGGGCGGAGATATTAGCGTTTCAAGTGTAGAGGGTGAAGGTTCTGAATTTTCGTTTTGTATATCGCTTCCGGTAAGTGATCAACAGTATGAAATCATATTGCCATCAGAGAATTTGGCTAATACCAAAATTCTTATTGTTGACGATAACTCCACAAATATTGAAGTACTAAGGGGGCATTTGCAAAGCTGGGAGGTAGAGGTGGCCGAAGCAGACAGCGGGCCCGCAGCACTTGCGCTCTTGGATCGCACAGCCAAAGCTGGGGTCCATTTCCCTATAGCAATACTTGATATGCAGATGCCGGATATGGATGGTGCATCACTAGGTAAAGTCATCCGTGAAGATACCCGCTACGATGCCATGCGGTTAGTCATGATGACATCCATCGTTCACACTGGAGATGTGGATAATTTCGCTGAACTCGGCTTTTCTGCTTATCTTACAAAGCCTATTCGATCACTAGCGCTACACGATGCCTTGAGCTTAGTTATCGCTGGTGGCGAAGCATTGGATTCGGTGAAGCCTTTGTTGACGGAGCAAATGGTCAGTCAATTGCACAAAAATGATGGAAAGATACTTATTGTAGATGACAATGGCATCAATCAAGAGGTAGCTCTAGGGCTAATTGAAGGGTTGGGGTATACAGGTGATGTAGCAAACGATGGTCTGGAAGCTATTAGCATGTTAGAAAACCAGGTCAACCTTGTGCCATATGATTTGGTACTGATGGATTGCCAAATGCCCGTGTTAGATGGTTATGAGGCTACTGACCGTATTCGTTCACTCGAAAGCAGTGATCAGATTACAAATATACCTATAATCGCCATGACCGCTAACGTAATGAAGAGTGATCAGGAAAAGTGCTTCCATGCAGGTATGAACGATTTTATTGCAAAACCCATCGACCCAGACGTGATGGCCGCAAAATTAGGGCAGTGGATAAAAAAAACGGGGATAAATGGCCGAACGAGAAAATGTGTACCGACCAATGAGAGCAGTCAAAACACAAACGACGAGAATTGCATTGAAGCAGTTACATGGGATAAGGATGCTCTTTCTAAGCGTGTGAGAGGTAAACCACATAGGATTGCCGAAATTGTAAGAATGTTTCTAGAGAGTGCACCCGAAAGGGTTAGCAGTATGCTACAGTTTATTGTGGAAGGAGAGGCTAAAGAAGCATCTGCTATTGGGCATGAAATCAAAGGGTTCGCAGGCAATTTGGGCGCAATAAAGGTCCAGAAACTCGCCGCGGAGATTGAGATTGCAGGTAAGGAAGGCGATTTAGAAAAATTAGAAATGCTGTCTTTAGAAATGGAAAAGTCATTTGCTTGCTTAACCGTAGCTCTGAAGCAGGGAATGATTACGAATAATAGTTGAAAACAAAAATAAGACGATCGGTACTCAAGTTGCCTTGGTTATGGTAGTAAAAGTACGTTATCTTTGACCCTCTCCAGCGCCCTATAAAATTTGAAGAGATTTAATCACTGACTCGAACGTCCTGTATGGGCGAGAAGGAGTCACCTTGCGAGAACGATTTACCATCATTCAAGTAAGCAGTGATTTAGTACATTAGTATTTTTGTGACTATTAACAATGTCAGTTTATACGGTCTATTTTGGCTCAAAACACTGAGAAATTGGCTCTATTTAGTATAAATAGTATAGTTTTACCCACTACCTATAAGACGGGAAAACCTCCTAAGACGCCAACAATTGGTTAACTATTTGAAATTATTTCCAAATTACAGATGATCGCTGGAACCGCCATAATGGTTCTATTTAAGTCAATAGCGGGTCCAGGTTGAGTAGAACGACCAGATCACTCGGGGCGCTTCCCCTTCTAAGGAAACCTCAAAATGGCCTATAACTGGAGTGACACAAAAATATTCTACCTGCGTTAAATTCTATTCAAACTAGCCAGCAAAATAATATCCTAGTAGTTTTGATAAAAAATTCATAACCCTCTGAACTCCACATGTAAATTGTCAATATAGAGTAGAATGTTTACTGTTGATGCTGCTGCTGAAAACGATGCAATTCTTCATTCAATAGCCGGTACTGTTTTTCAAACTGCAACCATAAATCAGGCAGCGCATCAATATTTTCCTGTTTGCTGGCTTGCTCTATTTTCCCCGCTAGTGCCTGCAAACCAATGCCGCTTAAATTCCCCGCAACGCCTTTAATGGTATGAGTCAACTCCGTGACAGCGCTGGCCTCTTTTTCCTCGATAGCCCGCTGTAACGCTTCAACTTGACCCGGCATATTCTCTATAAACAAGTCGATCAATTTCAATAAAAATTGTGTTTTTCCTCTGGCACGCTTTATAGCCGATTCTTCATCCCACACGAGTAGATCAGTCGTTGAGGCGGAGGCTTTTTTAACCTCCCGTTCGGATAAGGCGCCGATGTTTTTGGTTTCTTTTAACCATTTATTCAGCATCGCCTCTACAGCATCGGGGTCGACGGGTTTGCTCAAGTAATCATTCATCCCCGCTTCAAGACACTTTTCTTTGTCACCTTTCATGGCATTGGCGGTCATGGCAATAATTGGGATAGTTTGGTTGTGCTCGCCTGCATTACCGGCTCGAATGGCTTGGCTGGCTTCATAACCATCCATCTCAGGCATTTGGCAATCCATTAACACTAAGGTGTAGGGTTGATCGTCCGGGGCGTCTTTCAATGCCTGCAATACATCTAGACCATCGGCGGCAATATCGGCACTTAGGCCGATACCTTCCAGCAATCCCAAAGCCACTTCCTGATTGATGCGGTTATCTTCTGCCAGCAAAAGCCGGCTATTAACGGGCCATGTAGCGGCCTGTACCGAGGTAGGTTCTGAATGGCGGTTTTGGATTGATTGCAAGTAGTGGTGTGTCACCAATGGGCTGGCCTGCTGTAGGGAATCGCCGCCTTCAGCAACCACCGCTAAGACATCAAACAAATCTGATGTGGTTGCCGGTTTAGGGAAGTAAGCATCAAAGCCCAAATCGGTAAAAAATTGGGCATCACCAGGGTCGCTCATCAATGTCATCATCACCAGTTTTACGGCGCTAAAACGTGCATCTGCTTTGATCGCCTCGCCTAGCATCGCGCCGTTCATACCCGGCATTTGCATATCAAGGAAGGCGACATCGAACATGGGCATCTTTTGTTCCGCGCGCTGTTGCAAAATGTTCATTGCCGAAGGGCCATCTTCTGCTTCGGTAACGTTTGCCCCCCAATGGCTTAGTTGGCGGGTTAATACTTCTCTGTTGGTCTTGTTATCATCCACTATCAACAGTTTAAGCTTGCTGTCGTGCATCCTAGGCACGACAAGTGTTGATTGTTCGCATGTCTGGAGCGTTAAGGTAAATCCGAAGCAGGAGCCTTGCCCAGCCTCACTGGACACGCTAATGGAACCGCCCATAAGCTCACAAAGCTGTTTAACGATTGATAACCCCAGCCCTGTTCCACCAAATTCGCGGGTTGTGGAGGCATCTGCCTGGGTAAAAGCTTCGAATAAGGTAGCCTGTTTTTCTTCTGGGATGCCGATGCCGGTATCTTTTATTGAGCAATAAAAGATGAGATTGTCATCATTAGCAGGCTTGAGTCTGGCAGAAATGACTATTTCACCTTCACGGGTAAATTTAATGGCGTTACCAGCGATATTAGTGAGAATTTGACGCAGCCTGCTAGGGTCACCTTTAACCTTGGATTGTTCAATTTGCGTCACATCCAGCACTACTTCCAACCCCTTATCCTGAGCTTGTAATGCCATGGTTTCTGCAAATTCACCAAGTAAATTTCGAAGGTTAAAATCTATGAGCTCAAGCTCAAGTTTCCCCGCGTCTATTTTAGAAAAGTCCAAAATGTCGTTGATTAATGTCAGTAGTGATTTTGCACTGGACTGAGCGATTGACGTCTTGTGGCGCTGTTTCTCTGTGAGATTTTCTTTGAGTAGCAAACCCAGCATGCCCAGTACGCCGTTCATGGGGGTCCGTATTTCGTGGCTCATGCTGGCGAGGAATTCACTCTTCGCTTGAGCAGCTACTTCTGCGGCTTGCTTAGCGTCTATTAAAGTTGATTCGTATGCCCTTCTTTCTGTAATGTCCTGATGGGTGCCAATCATGCGTTTAGGGCGCCCATCATCGAACCACTCAACCACCTTTCCTGTATCCAGCACCCATACCCAATGACCTTGCTTGTGTTTCATTCGGGCCTCAAGGGTATATTGATCTGTCTCACCGCACCAATGCTGCTCCAGCAGCTTGCCAGACTGTTCCAGATCATCCGCGTGTGCATTATCTACCCAAGTATTAATATCAACAGGAGCAAGCTCTTCAAGAGTATAACCAATGATTTCAGCCCAGCGCTGGTTGAAAACAACGTCACCTGTTTGGACTTGCCAATCCCAGATACCAACATTGGTGTGTTTAATAACCAATTCCAACTGATCATGATTCCGCGCCAATGTCCCCTCAATTAATTTGCGCTCGGTAATATCAGTTCGTATGGCAATATAACTTTCGGGTTTGTTATTGCGGTTCATGAAGGGGACGATGGTGGTGTCTACCCAGTACAGACGACCCCCTTTGGCCTTATTGCATATTTCTGCATGCCAGACATTACCCTTGGAAACAGTGCGATACATGCCCGTCCAAAATCCAACATCATGATGATCGGCTTTAAGCAGGCGATGATTTTGGCCTATCAGCTCATTTTCGCTATAACCGCTGATTTCACAGAATTTTTTGTTGGCAAAGGTGATGTTGCCGCTTACATCGGTAATGGCGACGATGGCGTGTTGGTCTAGGGCAAATTTTTGTTCTGAAAGTTGAGCCAGAGCGTTTTTGATTTTGTCGTTACTTTGTTTAAGAGCCCTTTCCTGCTCGCGGTTACAATCTTGCTGCTCACGCAGTTGTCTTTCCGATTGCTTGAGAGCCTTGAATGGATCGACAAAGAATTTTTTACCCAGAAGGAAAAGGAAGATAAAGGTAATCAGTAAACTGCCGATTATGCCCAGGTAGGTTTGTTCAAGCACATGGTTTACCTTAGATACCAGTCGTTGAGCGTCGACATAATAGTTAACGGTTAACCCACTTTCGCCGATTGGACGCAACTGGATCTGACGATAATCAACACGCTCATCCCGTAAGTCGAGGTCAATATATTCGCCCTTGATATGAATGGCGCTCTCAGAGAGCAGCGACGGCACAAGTTCATTAAGGCTGTCCTGGAAATTTACCTGGATCACTCCTTCGCTGAGACCGTTGTACTCTACTGGCACGGCAACGGTAAAGTGCCAGCCCGCCTCACCTTGATAGACCTTTATCACTGAGCTTCGCTCCCCCCCGATAATTTGTTGGAACCAGCGTTCGTCTTCCAAGCCGGTTTCCAGGGGGGCATCCGTAGTCTGATGGACAGGCTCGCCGATAACATTGAGTAGATAGAGTTGTTCGACCTTGCCAAAAATACGGTAGGCATCAAGATAATCATGTAGATTATCTTGCGAAGCCAGAGTACCCATGACTGCGGTAGCAAGAAGGGGCTGTTGTGACAGGTCTTGTAACAATTGCACTCGGTCGTCTAAGTAAGTGCCCAGTACTTTGGAGGTGAAATCGCTCTGTGATTCGCTGGAACGCTGCTGAAATTCGATAGTACTACTGCGAATGTTTTTACCAATCAAGAAATAGCTTGATACTAGAGCTATCACAAGGGCTAAGCCTATGAAAATATAAAACAGGCTGGCAGTTGAGACTACGCCCTTTTGTTTGCGTGACAACAGGATTTGATTCCGCATTTTCTAACTTAAGCCTATTGGTCCACCAACTGGATAACGCCACCGGGGGTAAATGTCGCCATACAATGATCGGACAACCCCAATGCTTCATGTGCATCTGGATGATCGGGACTATACGCTTTAAAGGGTTGCTGATAGGTCTTTACCAATCCCTGTATCGGTTTGTCGAGTTGCTCTAGCTTGTCCCTTAGTCGCCTCCGATTACTGGCCATATCATCGGTTAGTTCTATAGATTGCAAGGCATTAATGAGCAAACGACCTAGGTCATAAGCATGAATGAACCCGGTTGGCGCTTGTAGAGGCGAAGGGGTACCTAAAACATCGGGAAACAATCGTTGAGCTCGCTTAAACGCTGCTTGGCTGAAACCTGTCTTGGGAGAAGTGACAAAGGAGAAGCAGCTCTGAACAAAAGTCAGGTCTAGTTTTGACAGGACTTCTGGTCCCAGCTGTTCGGCAAAATCGCCCCCTGTGATACCCCAATGAGATAACACCGGCAAATTGAAACTATCCAATTCTGAAATTGCATTCATAAACACTGCGCCTTCAACGGCATTGCCGACAAATAACAGGCAGTCGCTGCCGGAATTTGCAATATCGCGCAATATGATTTTGGCCTCAGATGGCCTGGTATTCCAGTTATACCAGGTTACCGTTGGGGTTACCGATTTGTTCGATTTAAAATAACCGGTCATGCTTGCAAAATTTGACTTGCCCCATCCAGTATCCTCTAGCAATAAATGTGGCAACTTACAGCTCTTGGCACGAACAGCAAATTCACTTATGCGAAGACCTGCCTTCGTATCGTCAACCGAAAGGCGGAATACCCAATTCGTACCATCCGCATAGCGTGTTATCGGGCCACCAGCCGCCCAAGGCACCATCAGTAAAATTTCATTTTCATTGATGTACTGGCGAAATTTTATATAGGGCGGAGAGTGCAGCCCACCTAGAATAAATAGGGCCTGTGGATCCTTAAGATACTGCTGCATTGTTCGTTTGCTGCGCACCACGTTACCGTGATGGTTCTTTTTAACCAGTTCGAATCGGTAACCGTTCACCTCGTTATTCACCTCATCCAGCGCCGTGAGAAAGCCCATTCTCATGGACTCAGCCGACTCGGAATGAGCGCTATAATCGGAGTCGTGATATATCCGCAACACCTTATCATTAGCCGTCGCAATAGTGGAAAGGCTCAGTAGAAAACCGAAACCCAGCCAAAACAGTATCTTTAGCATTTTTTCACCTCTTCCTGAGTTCTGGCTTTCAATTTAAAAGGGTAGGAACCAACCACCTACGCCGAAGCAATCGCCCATACCTCAGCGTCTTGATAGTAAGAAAAACTCAATAGATTCAAAAAGTATAATCCAAAAGGCTCAAAAATCTATCAACAGCACATCATGGAAATGAATTTTCCGCCGCCCAATTGCCTTATATATAACTAAAAGGCTAGTGGTCAAAATATAGTAATAGTTAACTCATTGATTTATCGTTACTTATACCCAGCTCTAGCCCAGTTATCTATGAAACTTATCTTAATGGTCATATAATGCACTATTTGAACAAGGCAATATTCGTAAAAAGGAGTGAGATTACCCCCATGATTTATTTGATTCATCCCGATATTAAGTCGTATAAGTCCTTTGTGATAAACAGTGAAGAAGCTCGAAGTAAGCTTGGTCAGGAAACTATGTTTCATTTTGATCCACGACCGAAACCTTATAGCGATATCTGGCAACCGCTTGAGATAGAATTTGATTCCCTCTCAAGCGCTAAGAAAGTAGTAATGCCGGATATCACGACAAGAAATGGACGCTTGTTTCTAAATCAGCACGCTTATGATGCCCTTCATACAGTGCTGGATGCCCATGGAGAGTTCCTTCCCATTACCCACAAAGATGGCGATGGATATTTGTTTAATGTTCTTGAAGATGCCAACACTAATGGCGCACTGGACACAAAGCTTAGTACCTGCGATGAATATGGTGATGTGCAATCAGTGGTATTTCACGAGGACAAGCTGAAAGGAGCATCGGTTGTGCGAACGGCGTTTGACAACTATCAAGGTGTTTATTGCAGTGATAGATTCAAGATATTGGTAGAAGGTACGGGATTGAGTGGCGTAATATTTAGTGCCGACCTTGGTACAATATACCCGCCGGATGCTACAGCAGGTAGCCCAGCTAAACATTGAAGGCTGCGGTTACCTCTGGCTAAATTAGGCCAGAGGTAACCTATAAGCTCATTATTCCACGTCGACTAGAACTTCGCCTATTTGAACTGCCGGCGTAGTAGGTGTAGATGGCTCATCGATGATGTATTTAATGACCATTTCTTTAACTTTATCATCGTAATCCTCCTCCGCTTGTGCGTTGCCGCTTTTGCCATTTTCCTTCTCGAAGACTTTATTATAAGCATCTAGGCCAAACCCTTTTTCTAACATGACATTCGTTGAACGCAAAGACCCTTCGACCCAACCTTGATAATCGGAATAGGCTTCATTACAGGTAAATATCGCGTGTTCGTCCCCAAAAGGTTGTGCTAATTCTTTGATGACCTCTCTATCGTTCGCACCAATACCCCATTGATGAACACCGTAACCAAATTGCTCACTGGCTTTAATATCAAATGTCGTGCTGCCTTGCCAGATCCTTGCTGACGTGAATACCGGTTCCGGGATATAGCTAGTGTTGAAGATCTCTTTAAAAAAGGTGGATGCTTGTTTGACGACGGATTTTGATGCTGCGAAAATGGTCTGTGGCTTGGTATTATTCGCTTCCTTTTGCATATCAGAACTAAATTCTTGTCCGGTATTTTGTAGTGCACTCCAGAAATTGATATTCATATAATCACAATAGATCGTTAATGCCGCTGGTTTATCGTATTTACTGTGATTAATAGCGTCGATTTTTTCCTGTTGTTCGTCTGTAAAGCTAATACCATATTTTTGGGCTAGACGTTGTGCTTCCAATGCCGCTGTTAGCTCATCGTCTAAGCTATAAAACGGGTAGATAGAACCCGTTGGGAGGTCAGAAAAATTAGGGCCAAATTCAACTGTTGGATAGGCGGTTTGGTCTTGATCCCACCATGCCTTATCATAATATAGATTGATTTTGAGTAAGGGTTGATTAGTTGTCGTCGAAAGGGTATCCCATAAATTGCTGCTTTGGTCCTCTTCAAGACGGTTAAATACATTGGCTTTTACAAAAAGCTTCTCCAATGCCAGGCGTGGTAACGCTAAAATAATCTTATTCGCTTCAATGACACTATCAGTCGTGGCCCCTTGAATATTGGTTTGGCGATAGAATAGTTTGTATTTCTTCGAGGCATTAGGGTCATCGTTAAATTCTATATTTTCCAGTCGTGTTTTAAGAAATATCTTTTCACTCCCTATCTGCTTAACTAGGGCATTTGGAAGTGTACTAAAACCATCTTTTAGGGTTTTAAATTGAGGGTCAGAAGGAAAGTCTTTTAGTAGCTGGAAGGCTTCGCCTGCATTCATGCGCGACAGAAAGGTGCCGTTAAATCCGCTAAGACGATAGAGTAAGGTTACGCTTTCATTGCTATACCCCATATCCATAAATATGTCCCATAGAGACCATTTATTTAGCCCTGTCCCCTGCCATAAACAATCGAGTCGAAGCGCTTGCCAATATTCTGGAGTTAGATTGTTGACATCCCATTTTTTGGTGAATTCAGGGTTGGCAGCAAGAATACGGTTATACACCGTATCTATCATTGTACTGGGATTAATATCTTTTTCAGAGGATTTCAGGTTGTAGAGCTCTGACCAAATTGCATAATTGTTCGCTTCTGATTCAGTAACATTGAAGCTTTCGCCACGAAAATAGCGACGATTATTTCCACCGCTATTCATTGGAAAAGGCACTATGTCATCGGTGATCCCTAATTTGCAAAATAGGGCCATCAAATTGTCCATATATTCAAAGGTGAAACGCATGCCGCCCTCTTCTTCTTTGACGGTGTTGCCATCTTTGAAATGTACCAAATCTGAATCCAGGCGACCTCCAGTACGATTGGCTCCATCAATAATAACCAAGTCTGAATTGTTAGCTTCATTTATAAGGCGCCAACTCGCGAATAAACCAGCCATACCCGCGCCTACAACCACAACATCGGCACTTGTTGGAATCTCAGTATTGCAATCTGCTTTGTGATATAGATGGGGCATATCTTAATCCTTTTAATTGGTCAAAGTATGATTCGTGACGAGCTGCGAATAAGAACGTAAATTCTTATCCAATAGAGGTGGTAACACTTTGTGAATTAAATGTAGTAGATCGTGATGTAAAAAATATTACATCGCATTACATGGATAGATGAGAGGCAGTGGGGATTGTTAACGAATGCTAGAGGTCGTGTGAATTTTAACCTTTAAGTAGGCTTCATATTTTGTGTAGATTGACTCCAGGGTTCCATTGCGTTTTATTTCACGTATGGCTTCATTGGCTTTGTCCCGGATGCCTTTGTCTTTAAACGCTATATGGGTATATACATCTGGCCAAAGTCGGTGTATTTCAAAATCATCCGCATCCATCTGAAGTCTTTTTTTATACACTAAGGCTTTGATATCATTTAAAAAAATATGTATATCACCAATGCGCACGTCCTTTTTTCCGGTTGCCATCAGTCGTGTGGTTTCATCTGGATGTGCATATTCAGAATATTGGGGATTAATAGATGCCATTTTTTTGTATTCTTCACCCAATAAATCCGTAGCGCCTTGGTAGGCTGCAATGGATCGACTCTTTAAATCTGATACCTGTTTGATGACAAAGGCATTTTCTTTTCTTGTTACCGCTACGTCTGTGTAGCGAAATATAGGCTCAGACAAATAAGATATTGTATTGGAACCCGCAAATATATTACAGGCGGCATCGATCCGTGAGCTTGTATCTATATCTTTTAGCAGTCGGGTATTGCTCATAAAGATGAATTTCACGTCATATTCAGGCAATAGGGAAAATATAGCTTTGGTGATGTCTAGAAATAAACCACTCTCCCCTTCCTCAATAAAAAAGGGTTCAAAATTTCCTACCCCTACCCGTAATTCCTGTTTAGCAGATAAGAACGGCGAAACAGTCAGGAGCAGTATTAGCGGGATATATTTCGTTAGGTTATACATAGGCTGTGTTGAAAAGTGATGGGTGAGCGTAGCCCCAAAGAGACTATGTAAATAAGTGTAGAACAGACAAAGGGTAAGAGCCTTAATTTTTGGTCGCACTTGGACTCAAAGAACTGCCCCTATGCTGTGGAGCAGTAACAAGATGATCTTTTAAGCTTAAGCGTTCTTTGCCCCCATTCTGCTACGGATTTATTCTAATCATTCGCGCGACAAAAATAGGTGATTATTATGTCCATGGCCCCAAGAATTGAAGCCCATCTCGATAGGGTTGGCGTTAACTATTCGATACTATCTCATCCCCATTCACAAACAAGCCTACAGAGTGCTCGCGTGGCTCGAGTGCCCGCAAGTCAGCTGGCAAAAGCTGTGATAACCCACGATGGTGATAATTACAGGCTCTGTGTTATGCCCTCCACCCATCGCTTGGTGATGTCATTACTTAATGAGCATATGGGAGGTGACTTTCGTCTCGTGGAGGAAAAAGAACTTGAGAGACTATTTGATGATTGTGAAAAGGGTGCCGTGCCAGCATTAGGCCAGGTTTATGGTATGCCTGTCGTTTGGGACCATAGTTTGGGTGGGATGGATGAAATCTACTTTGAAAGTGGTGATCACGAGACGCTGATTCACATCGATCAAGGCGCATTTATGGAGTTGATGGGGTTACAAGAGCATAGTGTGATCAGCTGTTTGCCTGATGGATCGAAGCCAAGGAAGGGGTTGGTTCATTAGAGTAACGTGGGTTTAGAATAGCCGTGAATTGTACTGGCCCCTTTATAATCCCTAGGGGGCCAGTACGTTGGAACAACGGTGTTATTGAGTATTGGCTGTTATTCCAATGCCTGCAGAATCAGACGCATCAATGTTCTGCGGGGTGATAACCAGCGTTTCTTCTCCGATGGTGATGTCGGCCATTAAAGGCAGTGGAATCTGAGCTAAACCGAGGTTGAGTTGCTCAACCACTATGGTGGAAAGAATATACTGGGCCAGCAAATTGTTACCACCAACCCCATTCAACGATATCGTGGGTGTCAACAAGGCGATCTTAAGGTGACCCTCTTCCATCTCTAAATTAACGGGTATGTCTGCGCTAAGCTCAATATCTTGAACTTCACTCCATTCATCAGTATTGGATTTTTCTTGTGTAACGATGTGAAAGTGATTAATGATCAGGTAAGGCACTTTGTTAACACTACCTCTAAATGCCAACTCAAAAGGTGACGCTGGCTCATTCAATACGCGATGAGTAGCGGTTTCTTCAGTAGCTGTGATGATAGCATTGTTTTCAATAACCAACGGCAATTTAACATGTGATATGCCTGATTCATAAAGTGCTAGCATTGCCTGGTTGATGAAGTTTGTTGCGGCAACAATGGCGATCTCAGAATCATCATTTGCAACATCAGGGATAGTGTTTGGAGTGAACGAAAACCCTAATGCTTTGGCAGCAATATCTGGCGCAGGCCCAAGATTTTCAGGGATAGATTGTTGATCTGGCAAAAAGTGATCATTGACCCAAATAACTTCCGGGCTTCCAAAGTCCGACGCTGTATCGATATCACCAGGACTTACATCCGCCGCTTCTGCACCAACCCGTGCGTTTAAAGATAGAAGCAGGCTGTTTGCGTCGTTAATCACATCAATGTCTGATACTTCAAAAAGCGTGCTCAATTGAGCGCCGCTGGATATCCCAGCAGCAATATTGATACGAATCTCGCTAATCATGCTGTCTACGATGATATCTGCTAGAGGTGGTAACAGCTGACCAAAAATCAGATCAAATATAAGGTTCTTAGCACCTTCAATACCTGCTGTGATACTGTCTACAACAGCTTGCGCTAGTCCAAAACCAAATAAGTTAAAGGCACTAGGTAATGAAACGTCAATACTAAAATCAGAGTCCAGGTCTCCCAGGCCAATGGCATTAATTGAGACGATGGTTGCATCGGTCGCACCGTCATGTGCACTGATAGCAACATCGGCTGAAGCGCGTAGCCTTGATATATCCGTATGGACGGTAAAGTTTCCATCCAGTGGATCTAGTAGTGATGATAACCCCAATACATTTAGCATCGTAGTGGCAACATCGGTGAGCCCGAATACATAAGATCGAATTTGGATACCCAGGTGTGTGTCTAAGACTTCGCCATCAAAAGTTATCCCCTCCCAATCGCCAAAAGCCCAATCATGACCTTCAGCAACGTCTAGACGGTCGATATTAAGTTCACGTACATCAACATCAACAAGTGAAGCTTCAAGCTCTAGGAGTCGAATATCTACGGGTCCAACACCGACTTCTGGTGTGCAGATTTGAGGCGTACAGATACCAAAGGTACAGACCTTTGGGGTACAGACCTGAGGTACCAACACAACTCTTGGGAAGTGGATGCCAACTTCTTCGCGAAATAATGTGGAAGCACCTGATTGCGCGAGCGCGACATTGAGGTCCATGCCTGCAACGGCTTCTTGTGCTATCGGTAACATGTCGTGAATCGCGCTTTCGTCGATTCGTACTTTGATGGCATCGTCAACTATGTGATTTCTATCAGAATAAAATACTTCTGACTGACGTCCATCCATATCCAACGCAACTAGGTGATAGGTATCACTGTTACTTACTTGGACGCTAAATTCATCATTCCCATCAATAGAAGCGACTTCGCCATTAATGGTTAGGTCACTTGCACCGGAGGGATCGGACAACTGGCCACGGATAGTTACCAATCCGTCTGATTCAACCTCATAAATGGAGATTCTGGGACCTTCAGTATCCATAAAGAAGTTACGTCGGGGACCAAATTTTCCAGGCTCCACTGACAACACGTTGTCGCCTTGATTTAGCAAGCCGTCTACGACGGAACCTGACGCGCTAAAGTAGCCGTCTTCATCGGAAAAATATTCTGTGATATCAACGCCATTTAACATGACTACGGTTGGTGGTGCGCTGACGTAGGAGATTTTGAGTGTATCGGGCAAAGAGTCAAGGTAACGTTGGTTCTGCTCAGGGAGCTCAATAGTATAATCACTACCTCCACAACCGAGCAGTGCAGTGATTGTGAGTATCGCAAGGAAGAACAGGTTTATTGGTTTTTTTATCATAATGATGAGCTTCTTCTTGGCTGTTGATTGTTATTTGACCGGGTCCATTATACTTATTATGCTTATTAAAAGAAGTTCTAGGAATATCCAGATCGGCACTTGTTGTTGTCATTTCGAGTACTACCCTGTTTTGAGGATTAATTTCCTATATATTGTGTGAAATATCCCCTTTACGTAAAATACGTATTAAAACAACGAATTATTGGTTTATATGGCGAATCAAGACCTTCAAAGACCCAGTGAGCTCCTCACCGAATCCAGTGGTACCTATGGGGGCTTGGCCGCAGCACTTGCTCAAGCATTAAAACTGTATGGGCTTGATTACAAGCCATTTTTTGTCAACAACGGATTGGCCGCAGATGTTGAGCAGTGTTTCAATTGTCGAATTTCTAAAGAAAGGATTATTCGCCTGATACAAAATTGCGTTTCTGTCACTGGGGATGACGCTTTTCCTCTTGTCGTTGGTAAGCAGATCCAGCCAACGATGCTGCATTATATTGGTATATCGAGTTTAGCGAGTGAATGCCTGTCTGATATTTTGGATAGACTACATCGCTTTCAGAGTTTAGTTTCAGATGATTTTATGGTGGTTGCGCAGCGTGGAGACACCACGACAAAGATTCTGGTGAGGGAGAACGTTGATACTAACTTAGGGAATCATGGGTCGACTCTACTTGTAAAAGATTCCATCTTAGCGACAGCGTTGCGCTCCATTCGAATTGTCCTAGACCCAGAATTTGTGCCTGAAGCCGTTCTTACTGAGCGTAATCCATTGGATGCGGTAAAGACTCAATACCTTCAATACTTTGGTTGCCCCATTCAATATGAAGCAGATTGTGTCGCCTTGGTAATATCGAACAAAGACATGGATGCAAAATTGCCAGGAGCAAACCCTGAACTCGCCAGATTTTATGACAATGCGTCTTTAGGTCAGCTGGCTGATTTAAAGAATGATAATCTCACCATAAAAGTCGAATTCTTGATTATCTCTCATCTTGAGCGCGGAGCGGTTTCAAAAGAATTTATTGCTGATCTATTACATATGTCGCCAAGAAACTTGCAAAAGAAGCTCGAAAAGGAAAAGACATCCTTCAAAGAAATATTTGAGAGCGTAAGGTGTAGACTTGCCATAATGTTACTAAAAAACGAGTCAAAGACTGTAGGGGCTGTTGCTGTATTTTTGGGCTACAGCAACACTGCCAATTTCTCTCGTGCCTTTAAAAAATGGACGGGGACTAGCCCAGCAAATTATCTCAGTATGCGTTAGCAAATGGTGGCCTATCCGGTAACGCCACGTCCAAATATCTCCCTTGCAACTGCCCATCGTTGTACTTCGTTGGCACCTTCATATATTTCGCCAATTTTTGCATCCCGATAGATCGCTTCTAGCGGCCAATCAACATTATCAGATGTCATTGTTCTAGCAAAGCCGTAACCACCGCAAGCCTGGATGGCATCACGGGACATGTTTACCGCGACCTCACTACCCGAAACTTTCGCCATTGCCATTAACGGCAAGGATGGTTCGCCCTTGTCATGAATCATCGCAGCTTTTTGGTATAAATTTCTCGCGTTCTCGATCGCGATTGCGTGATCGGCATAAGTAAATTGCCAATGCTGAAAGGCCGCGATAGGTTTTCCAAACACCTCTCGTTCGCAAATATAATTTGCTGAGAAATCGAATGCCCGTTGCGCCATGCCGACGCCTAGCGCAGCGATACCCGCCCTACCTATCATTAGTGAGCCAAGTGCAACGCGCAGCCCTGCACCCTCCTCTCCGACCCGGTTGGCCTCTGGTACAAAGACATTAGAGAGTTCAATGTCCGCAGTGAGTTGAGCGTGATTACCCATTTTTAAATCTGGATCAAATACCTTTACGCCTTCACTGTGCATGTCGACTATAAGCATGGTCAGTGTATTGCCTGTCTTGCATAACAGCAATACAATGTCTCCAGCAACAGAGTTTGTTATCCAACGTTTTCTTCCATTAACAACATACCCTCCTTCCACTCTTTTGGCGGTAGTTTGCATAGCTGATACTGAAAGGTCGGTACTTGTATCAGGTTCACTGGTGGCAAAACAGCAGACAATTTCGCCCTTTATGAGCGGTGGTATATATGCCTGTCGAATCTTATCTGAGGCATTATTTAAGGTTTGCCCGCAGAGGATTGCTTGGCCGTCATAAAATGCCGATGCAGCGCCTGGCGAGTAGTACCCTAACTCCTCCATTACGAGCAACGTAGCAAGGGTGGGATAACGTAAACCACGACCACCTACATCAGTAGAAAACGGTATTTCATATAACCCTGCGTTGGCAATAGCTTGAACTACGTCATGTCGAAACCCTTCTCTCTTTTCAGGTGTCGTATTAAGGCCATGGGCTAGAGGTTTTAATACGTTGTCAGCAAATCTTCTAGCTTCCTCTCTTACGGCAAGTGCTTCAGCGGGTAGCCAAAGGTCGTTAGAGAGGCCTGTGGCGTAGCGTTTAGGTTGGCTCATCATGGTTCCCTGTTGTCGATAATCAATAGTCGTCACAATGTACCAATTGACTTTGTTGAGCGAAAGCGGCATATATGACACATACCATTCATGTAGGGCCTAACTGGAGAGGGGCATGGTTAACGTTGCAATGCTTGCTTACGACGGATGCTTGTTCTCTAGCGTAGAGCTACTTGCCGATGCGTTTAGCATTAGTAATCTTTGGCATATAAAACTAAAACGTGAAAGGAAAACCCTTTATTACCAATAGCGGAATACGTGTGGAGCCGGACGGGGCTTTGGAGGACCTTAAGGATGCCGATGTTATACTCATTGCCCCCTATTTATTTGGAGCACATCGTTACCCTGAAGCTATCCCAGAGCTTGTTCCTTTGCTCATTCATCAACATAAACAAAAAGTGCGTATCGGCGCGGTGTGCACCGCAGCCTTTATACTCGCACAAACTGGGTTGTTAGATGGAAGAATTGCCACTACCAATTGGCAAGTTTCCAAAACGTTTATACAAACATTTCCCAATGTTTTAGTAAAACCAGACAGAATTCTGACAGAAGATAATGGATTGATTTGTACTGGTGCGGCCACCTCTCAATATCATTTAGCGCTACATATTATTGAGCGCTTTGGTTCTAAAGCGTTGGTGCGTGCTTGTTCAAAAGTGTTTTTGGTAGATCCATGCCGGGTGTCGCAAACACCTTATATTATTGCCAGCTTCAAGAAGAATCACGGTGACGATAAAATCGCTGAAGCTCAACGCTGGATGGAAACATCGTACCAAGATACACTGACAATTGACGCTATTGCGGAGCGTGTCGGCTTGAGTTCAAGGCATTTTAAACGAAGGTTTAAAATGGCAACGGATGAAACCCCGATTGCCTATCTACACCAAATTCGTATTGAAGTTGCAAAGCAAAAGTTAGAAGGCACTCGGAAAAATATTGACGAAATTACCCATTTAGTCGGTTATGAGGATAGTGGTACGTTTAGGCGATTGTTCAAACGCATAACCTCACTATCCCCCAGAGAGTACAGAGACAGATTTAGTACGCTATAACCTAGTTCTGTTATTGGTATCTATTTTTGAAATACAGTATCTTCTAAGAAAGGCTTGTTTTCTTGAAGAATATAATTCAATAACCTTAACATATCCTTGTTGGTTTCATTGTCAACAAAATCGACAACGAGTGCTTTTTTATAGACATTATTGATATGGGTTTTAATATTTTCCAGGTAATATTCGTACCGGTTCTACCAATAGTGGACCAATCAACAGCCTCTGAACCAATAAACCCCTCTTTTACCTCCTCCGGCCAAGCGGGAAAATACCCAACGTATTCTGGTCTTTTTAAGGCAATGTGTTGCGACCTTAACCATGGGTAGTATTCGACAACTAAGTCGATACCTCGGCGCTTTAGCAAGGCTCTTAATCTTTCAACGGAATCCCCTTGGGTTGCACTTTGTGAGAAGTAGCAAAGTGGACAATAACAAAAATCGAAATTTTAATTTGGCCTGAGTAGGAGAAATACGCAAGACCATACCCTCCAATACGTGATCTTAGATGTGGAGCTAACCAATTGTCTTATGGAGTATAGGGCAGAAAAGCAATCCGTGCATTGACTCATGAATGAGGATGTAGGGTTTTACCTGGGGGTTCTGGGGATATAGCCTCCACCACAATATTTCAAGTTGTTCACAGTACATTCTTCTTAAATGTTATAAATTTTCTGGCGAAATTTCCTTTGCCAACCTAAAACCAAACGTACCCCAACCATTAACATTTTTTCGATGCTCAACTCTTGAGGATAACTGGATATCAAACTCTCCGCTTGCCCAGCATCCTCCTTTAAGAACCTTCAATTCGTACTCGTCGTGAAGACCGTTGAATCCGGGGACTGTGCGGCCACCATCAGAAACCCATTCCCAAACATTACCAAGCATTTCATGGCAGCCCCATTCATTCGGTGGAAAACTGCCTGTAGTTAAGACACCATTGTTCTTTTTATCGTAATTGATAACATCCCCCTTAAGTGCTATTTTTCTCGGGTAATGATAGCTGCCTGAGGTTCCTGCTCTTGCTGCATATTCCCACTCCAATTCAGTAGGTAAACGGTAACGATTCCCTGTTACTATATTTAAGGCATCAATATATCGATGTACTTCAAACCAATTAACGCTAATCACTGGCTTTCCCAAAGAAAGATTGCTTGCCTCTGGTGGAGTGTAATCCATTAGTTCTTCCCAAGCAGACAACGTAACAGCAAATTTACCTATTTCAAAACTACCAACCCACAGACCAGAAAAATCTTCTCTGAAACCTACGTTCGGGACAGTCGGCATAATACCGCTGGGAATAGTAATCATATCTGGTATGTCGTGCATTATTTGTAATCCATGATACAAAGTACATAATATTTGTGAGTTAAGTGATCTTAGCTTCATGAGTCGATACGATAAATATATAAGAATTAGTTTTTATTTGTCGCCTGGAGAAATTGGTATCTGTTTGTAACAGATTAAAAGCCTTTCAGCCATGCGTTGAATCTTACGTTCAATGTCCCAGACACAAGACTTCCAGGCATCAATATGACGATCAGCCCCTTTGACATTGGTTTTTTCTAGCACTCTCTTGAATTCATAAAAATGCATATAACAATATTGGCCTGTACTGTTCGTTGCATAAGGGTGGCCATATAGACGATAAATCCAATACAAGGTATCGTTAATGCTTTCATTGGCGTGACTTAGAAATGTTTGTCTAAATGTTTTTCGATCCATACCGTATGACAGCTCGTAAAGTTTCGTTTCGAATTTGTTAAGATCAATGATCCAATGCCCTATTTCTTTCGTTTCGCATTGATCCGTTAGATTCTTGAACTGATTTATTAAAACGTGCTCCCCAGAGAAACATCGAAGGCTGATTAGCAAGGAAAATAGTAGGGCAAAAAATTGAAGAAACCGTATCTTGTAAGTGTGGGTTTGAATGGCAGCTAGGTCTGATCGAACTATGGTCTCGGTATAGATGTTAGCCGCGCCAAATGTGCATAGCGTCTTTCCTTGAATTTCTTCAGTAGACTTTATGCCGCCCATTAAAGATGCGCTTTTATGCTTAGTATCATTTCACTGAATGGTGTCATTTAGATATCAGGATCACGCAGTTACCTATTTATCCTTTTGGGTTTTACCATGGTCGTAAGACGGTGTGCGTCGATCGCCATCATACCGGCCATTTCCATAATTTGGCTTAGTATCGGGCTTTTGAAAATACTCAGTGACTGGATCTGATTCGCCGTAGCGTGGGTTTGATTCATATTGGCTGGTATTGTTGTAATCTTTGTTGTAACCGTTAGGGTTGGTTGTTGAGTAATCATCCGCAGTTACGTTGAATGAAAAGGTCACGAGTAATGTGGTGAGATAAATTTTCATAGATATTTTCCGTTATTCTTCTAGATTAAAAATTAGCGAAGACCACTGGAGTTATAAACTGGCATGGTAGGTCGGACTGGCGCTGTAGGTCCCCCGTTAAAGACTTCCATTTGTGCATCATATCCCTTTTTATCGTAGTAAAACTGTTTATCTCTTGATGGATCACGGTCCCAACCTCCTTTACCCTTGCCTCCAGCATTTGGGTTCCACTCGTAATAGACGCCGTCTCTACTGCAATCTCTTCCCAACTGACAAGCCGCATAAGAATTTGAGGCCAACGTGGTAATAATCACCAGAGCCAGTATTTCAATTAACTTCACAGTGCCTCTCCTTATGTGATTTATCTTGTACGATATTACTATCTCAAATAAACAATAATATTATCGCGTGGGACGTAATCAAAAATAGTATCATCAACTGTATACTCTATTGTGAAAACTGACAAATTATTGGTTATACCATATTGTCGATCTGGACAGGTTAACTGTTATTAGTACAGCGCCTTTTCAGGAGTGGTTCCCAGAAAAATTCTTGCCATGCTCGAAGAGGACCATTACCCGGAAGAATACCTGATATCTCTAGAAATCGGTCAAACTTAGAGGTATACGCTGCAAAGGGATGCTAGAGTCTAATCGAAGTGGGATACTGTATTGAACTAGGACTGGTAAATACATGAAGCCAACAGAATTCGCCTTCAGCTTCGTGGAGTTCACTTCGAATTAATCGCCGAAAAAAGAATGATGTGGTACCGAAGTGGAAGTCTAGGGCCTGAATTACTTATGCCATTGGGCGGCATTCCATATAACAAAAATGCATGTCAGGCCCTATCTAGTGTCGCTGAAGCACTCCATCGTCAACGCTAGGAGTTCGCCCATTCCAACATGACATCGGTGATTTTTGAAAGCGACTCATCATCAATAATATAAGGAGGCATAGTGTATAGGTATGATTCAAAAGGTCGCAACCAAACACCGCGTTCAATAGCAAAGGCCTGAGCATCCGCTAGCACTGATTTATCATGCACTTCAAATACGCCGGTGGCTCCTAATACTCGAGCTGCTTTGACTTTTTTGCTTTGAACAGGCAAAAGTGAATTTTTCAGGTGCGTTTCGATATGTTTAATGCGCTCTAAATAGCGGTCACGCTGGAATATCTCGATACTTTTTAGCCCAACGCTACAGGCTAGCGCATTCCCCATGAATGTTGGCCCGTGCATAAAGGCTTTGCTAGGGTCATCACTTAAAAAGGCGTTGAATATCTCGGTAGTCGAGAGCGTTGCGGAGTGACCTAGATAGCCAGCCGTTAGCCCCTTCCCTAGCACCATGATGTCTGGACAAATGTCCGCCTGTTCGCAGGCGAATAAGGTGCCAGTTCGTCCAAAGCCAGTGGCCACTTCATCCGCGATGAGCAATATTTCATATTTCTCGCAAAGAGTTTTCACTTGTTTAAGGTATTCGGGGGAATAGAGATTAAAACCACCTGCGGCTTGCATTAGAGGTTCTACAATGAGGGCTGCACAATGCTGATGCTCGCTGCGCATGAATGCTTCTATGGTATCCAGTTCCTGTTTTAGAAGTGCTAAGTCAGGTTCGTAACCACTTTCTGGCGCATCCAAAAAGTATTGCTGTGGTGTTATGCCACTAAAAAGGTTGTGCATACCCTCTGCCGGATCACATACAGACATGCATCCGCTTGTATCTCCATGATATGCCTTGTTCAAAGCAATAATCTTTTTCTTATTCGCTCGCCCTAAATTGTGCCAATATTGTGTTGCCATCTTTAGGGCGACTTCGACACCGACAGAACCACTGTCCCCAAAAAAAACATGGTTGAGGCCTTCCGGAGTAATATCAACGAGTTTTTGACTCAGGTTTAATGCAGGCTCGTTAGACAAGCCACCCAACATTACGTGAGCATACTTATCCAACTGATCTTTAATGGCCTGGTCTAGCTCGGGGTGATGATAACCATGAGTGACGCACCACCAGGATGAGATCCCGTCTATCAAACGTTTTCCGTCTGTTAAGTGGAGGTGAACACCTTCCGCAGTCTGTACCTGGTGGTTAACTTCAAGATCTTTCATTTGCGCATAGGGATACCACAACGCGTTGCCCGTTTTTTCATTTGCCATGTTATTAAACACTCCTAAATCAATATATACACTCAGGCTTCTCTGACTCTTGTAGTGTAATTACTACCCAAAGAATATTCAGTTATTGCGGATTACTTTACACCTCAGAAGCTTGTGTCGAGGGGCGCAGTAGCAAGGATAATAATGCAGGTATAAATACCAGTGTTATCAATGTTGAGAAAAGTAACCCAAATAATACGATTGTTCCTAACCCGCGATATAGCTCTGTACCCGCCCCGGCTAGAAATACCACGGGGGCTAAACCAAAAATTGTCGTCAGCATTGACATCATAATAGGGCGTAACCTGATGTTGAGGCTGTGGGTTATCGCATCAACAACACTGCTACCCTCTTTAAGCTGCACTCGGGTTTGTTCCAGCAATAGAATGGGATTATTTACTACGGTGCCAATGAGAACAACCATTCCCAGCAAAGTAATCATGTCCAATGACATACTAATACCAAACACATTATTCATCAGCCAGAGCCCCAACACACCGCCACTGATACCCAGTGGGATTGTTAGGAGGATAATCAAAGGGAATCCCCAGTGAGAAAATATTGCCACCATTAGTAAGTAGGAGAGCAGCACAGCGATAATAAAATTCCCTCCTAGTGCTTGGCGTGCATTGTTGAGCTTGTCGGAGGCGCCGGCTAACTGTATCTGCACATCGCTATTGGTAACATCTAGCTTATCAATGATTTGCGTTTGAATACGCTCGACAGCAGTTTCTAAGGGCAACTCTGCGGGTGGAATGAGATTTAACGTGACAGCTCTACGTGCATCCACACGTCGAATAGTCGATGCACTCACGGTTTGACGAACGTCTGCTACCGCGCTGAGTGGTATGGTGTCCCCTGCTGGTGTAATAATAGGAATATGCTGGATGTCCTCTGGGCTATCGACCCGCCCTTTATTACTGTAAAGATAAATATCAACTTTTTCGTCATCAAAGAAAAAATCATCAACATAGGCACCATCAGACATGGACCATATGGCGTAACCTAAATCACCAACGCTTAATCCTAGCTCGGCAGCACGTTGCCAGTTTGGTTGGATTTCTATCGATGGTTGGCTCAAACTTAAGCCGGGCATTGGGCGTATCTGCGCGCCTTCTAGCACGGACTTGGAAAGGCTGTAGGTTTCTAATGCAACCTCGTATATGCGCTCTAAATTGCCTCCGGTAATATCTAACTGAATACTGCGAGAGCCACCGGTATTGTCCGAGAAAATTGACCCTCGATTAGCAAAAGCAATCATTCCTGCTTTGCTACGCATATGTTCAGTTAACGCTGTTTTCAATGCTTCTGCATGTTCTGGGTCATCACTGATGGGTTCAGATATGGAGAACATACGGCTTCCCAGAGCAACCCGTAGAAAATATTTTAACGGGGGTACGTGTGTTTCACCGGCTGCGAATGCGGAGCCATCTGCACCAATGTGAGGTAACAATACGTCTTCAAGAGAACGGCTAAGCTTATCGATCTCTTGAATGTTATAACCGGGTGGAGGTATCATGAAAGCAAATATTTTACTCTCCTCCCCTTCAGGTAAATATTCAGCCTTAGGCATTAATAGCGCCAATATTAGACCGCTAATGCCGAGAGTTCCTATCACAACCCCGTACCCTAGCGGTTTAGAGCGCAGAACTTTTCCAACGAGAGCTTTAACGAGAATGCTGAATTTTCCAGCCACATAGATAAAGGGTTTTAAGAAAGGTTTGTGGCCAGCTTCTTCAGGTGTGGCGTGCTCTGGTAAGCGAGACGCAGCGGAAGGAATAGCGGTAACAGCAACAAACATTGACATTAAAATGGCAGCAGAAATCGCAATGGCAATATCGGAATAGAGCTGCCCCACCTCATTGCTGATTAACAATACTGGTGAGAAAACAAACACTGTGGTGAGTGTTGAGGCAAGTACTGCTGTCCAAACCTCAGACACCCCATCGAACGCAGCGTCAAATCGGTTTTTTCCCATGGCTCTATGACGGAAAATATTCTCTAACACCACAATGCTATTGTCTAAGGTCATTCCGATTGCAAAAGCTACACCGGCCAGAGAGATCACGTTTAACGTCCGACCAAATACAAGCAGTCCAAGTAGCGCGCCAACACAACAAATGGGCACGCCAAGTGCACCAAGCAACGTCGGTGAAAAAGCATGTAAGAATAAATACAGAATGATACAGGCGAATAGTGCACCGAGAATCAAGTTTTTTTCCACTACGCCAATAGCGTTGCGGACGTAACGAACATCATCGGCATAGTGAACTATCTTTAGGTTCTTGCTGGCGAGCACACCGTTGTTGAGAATCGCCACCTCTTTTTCTAACGTCTCAAAAATGTCGATAACGTTGCTTCCGGCAGTACGGGTAATACCAAACGGAAAAGAACGTTGTCCGTTGATATATCCTTTGGCCGTAATTTCTCGGCTGCCGAGGCTGACTTCACCCACATCTGCTATACGTACACTGTGGCCATCTTTTTCGGCAATAATGGTATTGGCTATATCGTCTAAAGACTCATAGCGACCTTTGGTTCGAATCACGTACCGTCGCTTACCGCTGTTAACATCCCCCCCGGAAAAATCGCGGTTTCGATTCCTTATTGCAGAACGTAGCTGGCTGATGCTAATGCCACGTGCCGCTAATTCGCTAGGGTCTATAGACAGCTGTACTTGTTGATCAACTGCACCAAACACAATGACCTCGGCGACCCCCGGAACCCGCTCCATCGGTGTCTGTATGTATTTTTCTACAACGCGTGTCAGTTGTGCCGGGCTGGGTTGGTGATTGTCAGGGTCAAGCGCTAATAGCGTATAGAAAATAAAGGATTCTTGGCTGCTGGAGGAAGTACGTAAACGTGGAGGGTCTACATTCTCTGGGTAACTCGCCACCTGAGATAATGCGTTATTAACATTGACTAGAGCTTCTTGAATTGAGGTGCCAATAGCGAATTCAAGATCAATAGTTGCACTGCCTGTTCTGGCCTGGCTGGTCATCTTAAGCATGCCTTGCAGATTACGTAGAAACGTTTCCTGCTCAACCAGAATTTCAGTTTCGATGAGTCTTGGAGTCGCTCCGGGCCATGCGGTACGCACAGAGATAACGGGGCGTTCTATATCGGGCGTCATTTGTACCGGTACGCGTAGCACGGCAATTAGGCCAAAGAGGCAGATCATGGCTAGCGCTACGGATAGAATCACGCCGCGCTCAATAGAAAAACGTAACATCAGAGCTATTCCACCGATTGAATACTGAGCTTTTGTTCTGGGCGTAAGGTTTCGTTGCCTTGTATCACTACGTTATCCCCCTCGGCTAACTCTGGGGCGTCTACAAGTGTGTCCCCCAGATAGCTATGTTGAGTGATGACTGGCACGGCCACTGCGGTATGTTCGTTATTATCATGGTTCACGACTTTCCACACTATTATTGTGCCATTTGCACGTCTGACCAATGCATCTTCGGGAACATAGAGCCCCTTGGCTGATGCTGGCCAGCGTACGGTGGCCTCTGCAGCCATACCCGGAATGAAGGCACCATCAAGGTTATTGATGGTGGCCCACATCGTAAAATTTCGATTTTTGTTAGCGATTGGGATTATTCGCTCAAAGCTGGCGGTGGTATCAAGGCCTGCTACTTGTAATGAGACAGTAATACTCTCCCTATTTTGGTTGATCGCAGAGTAGAGATGTTGAGGTATTGAAAGTTCGAGCCGAAGGTTATCCTGGGAAACTAAGGTTGCAATGGTCTCACCAATCGCCATCCAGCTGCCCTTTTCTACGTTTCGCTGGGTAATCATGCCATCAAATGGAGCTCGGACTGAATGCCTCTCTAGGCGATCTTGTATGCGGCCAATTTGAGCCTGTTGAGCAATCACTGCTGCTTGGGCTTGCTCTAGTCGTGCTAGCGCTTGATCATGGTGCTCTGTGGTGGCCGCATTAGTTGCAATGAGCTTCTCCACGCGTTGTTTGGCCAATTTGGCTAACGTCACCTCCGCCTGATCCCGGCTCAATTCAGCCTGGGCTTCTTGTAGTTGCCAGCGAATCTCCGTATCACGCAGCTGTAACAGGGGCTGACCCTGCTGAACAGAATCCCCCGCTTCCATCTGTACCTTATATACTTGCCCAGCAATTTCGTTCCCTATCTCCACTTGCTCTGCCGACACAATATTGCCATTCAGTATAAGGGTGTGGGGTAGGTTTCCCTGTTTAACTGGGGCAACTGCGACCAAGGATTGCGCAACAACTTTCGAGGCGAGTAGCATAGCCACAAGAGTAATCGTCATGTATTGAAGAAAGATAAGAGTTGGAGAAGCTGGTCTTGTCATTACATAGATCTTTTTTGGTTTGAGTCGGCAATCTAACGTTGAAATTATTACCAGAGCCGGAAAAGAGTAGCTCGGACAGATTAGCCGATCAACATCTAAAGTGTACATTCGCCAAACAATTGAGAAATAATGCACTTTGAGCCAGACATACAGTGCTTTTGGTAGGTCGGATGTTACGCTTATTTGTAATGCACGTTGACAGAGGGTGGGTTCCTAATAATGGGGTAGATAAAGGCAGGCGCGTCTGTAGAGACTTAAGCCTGTTTGCGTGGGTAAGCACCCAGTACCCCACAAACAGACAATAGAGATTTCAGCGCTTGATCACTATCTATCTCTGTTCAACTCTATACAGCTTCTTCTAGTGTTGATTTTTCCCTGCTGAGTGATGTGGAATATTGCATAATGCCATCATGCAATCGACCATATCGAAGTAACGCTAAATCGACTGGGTAGCTCTGATACAAACGCCAAGGCATTTTCGAGCCCATTTGTGGAAATTCACTTACCGCACGCTGTACATAACCGGATTGAAAACTCAAAAATGAGTCTGATGTGATATTGTCATCCCTATTTACTGGCATGGCTTTTTGTGATTTTCGCTTGTCGAGATCGTTGATTACGCGACACAGGTATTCGCTGGTGAGATCAGCTTTTAGGGTCCATGAGGAATTCGTATAGCCAAACGTGAATCCTATATTCGGTAAGTCTTCTAGCATTACGCCTTTGTAATTCATTTTCTGAGTATGATCAAACTTTTCTCCATCGACAGAAATATCAATGCCTGAGAAAAATTGGAGGTTCAGCCCTGTGGCGGTAACGATAATATCCGATGGCAATTCCTCCCCCGATTTCAGCCGTATACCCGTTTCTGTAAAACAATCGATATGATCAGTGACAATATCAACTTCACCGCTTTTCACTTTTCGGAAAAGGTCACCGCTTTTTACCGCACACAAACGCTCATCCCAAGGGTTATAACTCGGTTTGAAATGCTTCATATCAACGCCTTCACCGACCTTGTTACGTATATCGGTGAGTAGCACATTACGAATTTGTTTTGGGAAGACTCGGCTAACGTTATAGAACATTGATTGGAACCCTACTTTTTGGGTCCGTAGAATACGATAAGCCCATTTCTCAGATAAGTATTTATTGAGGAGCTTAACCTTATTATCTTTTGCAGGTACCGCAGCCATATAGGTAGGTGAACGCTGTAACATGGTGACGTGGGAAGCCTTAGCACTCATTTCCGGCACTAAGGTTACCGCGGTAGCGCCACTGCCAATTACCGTTACACGCTTGCCAGAATAATCTAAATCTTCTGGCCACTTTTGTGGATGAATTATCTGGCCTTTGAAGTCCTCACTGCCTTTAAATTCGGGCTCGTGGCCTTTGTCGTAGTTGTAGTAGCCGGTACAACTTATTATAAAGTTAGCGACAATTGTTTGGTTCTTGCCGCTAGCCTTGTCTGTGTATTGAATACTCCATCTACTTGTATCACTATCCCATGCAACCGCTTTAACACCGGCGCCAAAGTGAATGTTGTCGGTTACGTTGTACTCGTCTGCAGCTTCTTTGATGTAGTTTAGAATAGAAGGACCATCAGCCAAGTTGTTTTCGCTGGTCCAGGGTTTGAAGTTATAACCCAGGGTAAACATATCAGAGTCAGATCGAATGCCTGGGTAACGAAACAGGTCCCAGGTGCCTCCAATAGCATCACGACCCTCAAGTATACGATAGCTCTTGCCAGGGCAGCGTTTGCTTAAATGAACAGCAGCGCCAATACCTGAAAGGCCAGCACCAATAACCACCACATCTACAGTTTCATTCTTCATCTGAACTTCTCTTTAGTTGCTGAATTGCCAACCAGTTAATCATAGGGACTCACATTAAGTCAACTGACTTAATGTGAGTCCTGCGATTTAATTGTTGAGTGTGCTCTTCTCGGCCTTGGCTGGCTCTTCGTCATCACTAGATGAGACACAACGAGCAAACGTTGTCTATTATTGACAATAATCCTTCTTTTCGGGGCGTTGGTTTGAGGCATGAGCAAGCAGGTGTTTATCAGTATATTCTGTATTTTTTGGAGCCCTTTACTCTATAGCGCTCAAGAACTTACGCTATCCAAGCTTAAAGATCTTCCAGATCAATTTATTGGTGAATATATTCTCATAAAGGCTTATGCCCACTTGGGGATTGAATTAAAATTCAATGTCCTTCCCGCAAGTCGGGCCCTAAGGTACGCTCAAGAAGGTATCGTTGATGGGGAAATCCAACGCCTCACTGCCATTGAAGCATCCTCTCCAACGTTAATCAGGGTCCCCACATCCCTTGGCCCCTTAGATTCCTGCATATTCTTTACCAAAAATACGAAATTTACAGCCTTGAAAGATTTTGGTGATTACCGGTTCGTTTATGTAAGGGGTATTAAATCCTTTGACCCCTTGTTACCTTACTTCAAAGAAAGTCACGTCGTTAATACTCAGGGGCAAGTCTGGAAGATGATTTCACATGGACGCGCTGACCTAACATCTGCAGGTAGGATTGGCGGGCTATATCAACTTAAGAAACTTGGGATTACTGGAATCTATCCGCTTGACCCTCCTAGAGAAAGGTATGCCCTTTATCACTATTTACACGAGAAACATCGGAGTTTGGTTCCAAGAATTAATGAGGTTCTTCAAAAACTTTCTAAAACGGGTGAACTTCAAAAGCTACGGGCTGAGGCGATCGACAAATTGTTGAGTAGCGTTTTGTGACTAAATAGAATTCTACGTAGCATAACCGCCAATACTAGCGGTGAAGTTATTGGATCCACCCGTAGTATTAGCGATGCGATTACTTAGTGCTCTTGAAAGCCTCCAGAGCTACGCCCATCATTTTATGAACCATATTGACTGCTTTGACCAGGCGGTCATCTTGTTCCACCCTTAGCGTTCGGCGCTTAAGTCATCAGATCTAGGCTTCAGTGGATTATCTTCAATTTAGTCAAAATGGAATTTAAGCATCGCGTAGAGGTCTTTGGTATTGAGAGGTTTAGAAAAGTGCCCTTTACATCCCGCGTCCATGCTGGCTTTTATTTCACTAGGACTATCATCCGCTGAGAGAGCGTAGATTGGTGGTTTGTTTTTCAATATCATTATTTTTCGCGTTGCCTCAAGACCTCCCATTATCGGCATGTTGATGTCCATTAGTACTAAATCAAACCTACGCGCTACAACTAAGTCAACGGCTTCCCTTCCATTGCTAGCCGTTGTCACGTTAAGGCCCGTTTTAGCAATAATTCGGCTGATCAGCATTTGGTTTGTACGGTTGTCTTCCACCAGCAGAATATTACCTAATAGCGTTGGTATTTTTTTCTGTGATGAGTTATTGGTGGAAGAATATTTTTTCTCAGCGCCCGCCCTCTGCTCTCCGGATGGGATTTTACTTTTTATGAGCACCGTGAAACAACTTCCTTTGTTCATAGTGCTCACCACTCGTAAGCTACCGTTCATTAATTCAACAAGCGAATTGGCAAGGACTAAGTCCAGCTTAACTCCATCACCTTTATTGTCTAGCGCTCTACTATCTTGTGAGAATATATCAAATAGGCTAGCAAGTTGAGACGTAGAGTAGCCCTCCCCTGTATCGGATACAGTGACCTTAATCTGGCTGGTAGAGTCTAGCCAGCTCAGCTCGATTATGATCCTTCCATTGTGGGTTTTCCTTAGCGCATTGTTGCTAAGTGTGTATATCACCTGCCTAAACCGGGTCGGATCTGTTAATAGCACAGCAGGCATCTGAGGATTTTGATTGACAACAAAATCGACCTGATGACTACGAATACTGTCTTGAAGTGAAAGCTCCACCTCCTTTACTACGGATAAGATATTGACTGGAAGAGTCTCCAGGGTCATTCTTTTAGCTTCTATTTTCGAGAAATCCAAAATATCATTGATTATGCCGAGTAATATGTAGCTACTATCAATAATATTACTTGAGAATATTCCTTTCTCACGATTATCGACATCACCGTCTTTTAACAGCTCACCGTATCCCAATATTGCTGTTAAGGGCGTACGAATATCATGGCTCATTAAGTTTAAAAACTGATTTCTCGACGTCGATGCATTTTGAGCAACCTCTTTTTCGATTTTTTCTCTAAGCGATTCTTTTTGGCTTAGGGCATTTTCTTTTTGTTCGGTAATGTCAATTAGTGTTCCACGTATCTTTATCGCAACATTGTCGGTATTGCGATCCAAGTGGACTGTGTGAAGGGCGTACACATCTCCCCTTTTCGATCGTCGAATTAGTAACTCGCACTCAACATGGCCAGTTTGGTAGAGTTGTGTAATTAATTCTGAGTCATTTCTCGTGTAGCCGAGATGAAAAGCGAGCTCGCTAATTGATATGTTTTTGTTAAGCCCCAACATGTTGAGTATTGCATTATTCATATTGAATCTATTATCGTTTAGTGAAATCAGGTACATTCCCTCGATAGAATTATTGTATATCGAATAGTAAGCGGTTAGATTATTAACGGTTTCTGTATTGGCTCGCAGAACTTCATTTTTTGTACGCTTGATTCTATTTGCCAGCGCAAATGATAGTACTAAGGAACCAATGACGACTCCTAACGGTGATAAAGAGTTCGTTAATGCATTTGATGGAATAGCCCCTAATGCAACCAGTCCTACTCCAGTGCTTCCAATAAAGTTTGACAATACCGTGTAAAAAAATGGCTTTGAGTTTTCGTTGCCGAGTTTTAAACTCTGATAACTTAGCGCGAATAACAGAGGTTGTGACACAACTACAAAAATTGCAGTAGCATTTACAGAAGTCCAGTAATCCACAATGAGACTTAAGATGGCGTTCGCGCCGGTGATCAAATAGAAAATCCTAATAATCGGGTCCAAGTTCGGATGATTTATTTTTGTTTGAAGAAAGCGTTGGAAAAATATTAAGGCTGATGTATAAGAAAACCACGCATAGAAAGGAAGATACTCCACGTCAAAGATAGATGAGGAGTCGCCAAATAGCATGATGCTATGGCCCAAATAAATCATTAAAAATACAACGGCACTACCTATGTATGATACGTAAACGAGATAGCTTGTGTCTCTTACGGAGAAATAGATGATTAGATTGTACAGAAGAATCATAAGCATCGACCCATAAAAAAGACCGTAGCCAAAGGATTCCTCAGACGTTTTCCGTGTGAAAGCAGCGATGTCCCAAAGAATTACTGGTAGCTGAATTGTTGACTGACTCTTAATACGAATATAAAAAGTTTGTTTTTGTCCAGGTGTTGTCTCTATCAGAAACACACTATTGATATGCCTAACTGAGCGTTCACTAAAAGGGGTAGTTAAGTCCGATCGCTGAACGTGATAAGTAGAATCATTGGCAGGTATATAAAGCTCTGCTTCATTTATCTGGGAGCGTCCTACTTCTAGATACCACCGCTTCCCAAGGTTATTACCCTGCAGTACACCCGGGTGCATAATGTTGATCTTTAGCCATATAGTTGATGTTGTGAGTCCTGGGTTTAATGCAGAGGTGTCTGGCACCGTAAAGCGCCCAGAATATGCTTTCGAATCCACGTCATGAATCGTAAGTTGATTCTCCTTATCTTCTAGCAGGAGCATGTTTGCGTATAGAAGGTAGCTATCTGCCTCTCCTATAATCGTTGTATGCTCTGATGATATCGCAAGCTGGGGAATCAATAGGAATAGAGTAATCAGCAATTGAAAAGCAGATTTTTGTTTTATTTTCAGTGAGAGCGCCGACTCTGGTTGCATATGAAAGGGAAAAGCCTAACGGGTTTAGACGTCTTTAAACAATGGGAATAAGCCAACAATTTACACTCTTAAAGCACCTCGATTCATTATAGAACAGTTTCAAGGGCTGACCCGGAGCCTACACCTAGGCGCTAGCGCTGGCCTAAGCATATAAGGCGTCATGCCTTTTGGCAAAACCATATGGTCTAGACCACCTGGCTGATACCTCGAGGTGATCAATATATGTACCATGACATCCATTATTACCTGATTACTTTACTGATATTGGAGTCCCTTATGCGGAACAGGAATGCCCTAATACTAGGTTGCTCACTCGCAACCATGGCTTTTACGACAACAGCGAACGCTACCCCTATCAATCTAGGGGATGCCAAGTACTATAATGGCTTCTTTTCGGATAGCTTCAATTCCACGGCAAATGACTCCCAGGGAGCGTTAGCTATTGGGGGGAACGCTCAGCTTCAAGGCTATACGGTTAATACATTAGGGCAATCTAATGTCCCTGCCATTGTCGTGGGTGGGGACCTACAACAGGACGGTGGTGATATACAGGGTGATGCGTTTGTAGGCGGAACTTACACAGGGGTGAATGGCGCGGGTATCAATGGCACGTTAGCCCAAAATATAGGCGGCGGTTTGCCTGTAGATTTTGATTCAACCTTCTTACAGCTTAACGATCTATCTGACACGCTATCTACGCTCGGTACTTCTGCGACCAGTAGTTGGGGCCAGGTGGATTACAATGGTGACGGAACTACAGATCAACAGATTTTTAATCTAACGGAATCATCTTTTGAATCTGCTTGGGGTTTCTTTGCAAATGACATTACGCAGGACCAAGAAGTCATTGTGAATGTGGGTGGTACCCATATTGATATTGATAGTGCAGATTATCTGGTAAAGGCAACGGACTGGTCGTGGATTGGAAACGATGGGAATATTTTATTTAATTTCTATGAAGCGGAGGAGATAATCTTAGGCGGTGCTTTCCATGGAACGATCTTGGCTACTGATGCAGACATTATTGCATCTGGAGGCTCTGTTGATGGTCAGGTGATCGCAAAATCATGGCAAGGTGCGACACAGCTAAATGCCCCTCTTTTTCAGCATAGCATTGATGAACCTATCGAAGTGCCCGCGCCGAGTGTCGTGTTACTCTTTATCGGCGGCTTGTTTTCTTTTCGTCTTTTTCGAAGAAAAATAGAATCTATTTGAGAAAGACTAATTGTATGAATTTAGTTGTCGCGGCTTGATTGGCGAATATGGGATGATGATTCTGCTTACGTCATGAAAGTCTATATTCGTTAATGATATTTTCGATGATATCTCTAGAAATAGGCTTTTTCACGAAATCATTCATTCCTACGTCATGACAGTGTTTTCTATCTATTTCGGTTGCATTAGCAGTAACGGCAATAATGGGGGTTTCTGAATTTATATTATCAATTGATCTGATCTTTCTCGTTGCTTCAAACCCATCCATCACTGGCATTTGGCAATCCATAAAGATAAGGTCATATTTGGTATCGATACATTTCTCTACGGCATTCTCCCCATTGTAAACACTATCAACATTACCAATAGATTTTTTTAGGATACTCACTAAAACATGTTGATTGACAATATTGTCTTCCACGACAAGGACGGAATCTACGCGACTTAAAAATCTATTATCCGTCGCTTGGCTATCCCCATTGGAGGCTTGTGGTTTCTCAAGGAGAAACTCAAGCTTTACACTGGTGCCTACGCCCTTCTCAGAATCAATATCAATACTCCCACCCATTAGGGTCGCAATGCCATGCGCTAAAGTTAGGCCTATACCAAGACCCCCGTATGATCTACGATAAGAATTATCTGCTTGATTAAACGCTTCAAAGAGCGCACCCAGCTTGTTGGCGTCTATTCCTATCCCATCATCCTTGATATTAATGTGAAGTCGCAAATTACCAACAGTAAGCTCATCGACACGAATGTCTAAGTGTACGGGGCTCCCCTCGGTACTGAATTTTATTGCATTGCTCAGAATATGCCCTAGTGACTTAGCTATTTTGTATGGGTCACCTATCACTTTGTACTTAGGTATGTTTTCTAGATTTACACGGATGATTATGTTTTTCGTGCTGGCTACTATTTTTCCGTCTTTGATAACCTGGTCGATGATTTCACTCATCGAAAATTGCTTTCTAATAACAACGGTTTCGCCTGAAAGAATTTCGGACAATAACAGAATGTCGTCAATAATATCCTTTAGGTTACGGGAGGACATCAATGCATTGTCAAGATGCCCTCCACATTCACTGGGTGTGATCTTAGCAATTTCAATAGAGCCTACGATACCATTTAGTGGTGTTCTAAGTTCATGACTGATGGTTGCAATAAATTCATTTTTAAGCCTATCTGTTTCATTGAGAGCCTCATTTTTCTCGATGAGCCGTTGTTTTGATTCAAGTTCAGCATTATCTTTTTCAAGTTTGTAGGTGTTTATTTTCTCCGCCAGAGCCAAAGCGATTAATACTACTTCAACCAACGATCCTATATGAATAGCGTATCCCGTAAAAACGGACCAAGGTAGAATTCCAATATATGCAAATGCTTGATAGCAGATGGCCACTATTAGAGAAGACCATCCTAACAAGAACAGTTTTGCAGCAGAGTGTCCTTGACGAAGTACTTTAATAGACGCCGTTAGAATGAATATAATTGTTACTGGTGAGACTATTACTAAGCATATAGCCCCTGCTTTTGTTCCTGCAAATGGAATGAAAGCAAGAACCGCTATTGGTAACCAGAAAAGAAATTTATCTAAGGAGGGAGTTCTTTCTCTTGTGCATAAGAATGCTCTAATAAATGTTACAGTGGCAACAAACATTAGCATGCCTGAAGCGTTAATAAAAAAGCGATTAAGCTCCCCCATGTTAGGGATGAGAAATGCCAACCCAAGTCCTTTCACAAACCCCAGGAATACCCCTACATTGGTTACATAAATAACGTAATATAAATAGGCTTTGCTCTTCGTCCCTATATAGACAAAGAGATTAAAAAAAATCATGGCCAACAACGCACCGTAGTAAACGCACAGGAACGCGTATTCGATGCTTGTAGAACGAATTAGGTCAGACTCTTTTGAGATCATGAAAGGAAATATGGCAGGCCCTGAAGCTTCCACATGAATGAAAATATCGTAGTCCCCTGCCTCATTAAGGGGAATGTTGAGCACGGGAACTAAAGCAGTGTTTTCCCTGTTATAAAAAGGCCGAGACGTGTCAACACTTGTTTTTTTGACGGCACCGTTTTTACCTACCAAAAAAAGAGAGACGGCGTCAGCGGTATCATGATCAAATATCAGTTTCCACGAAGGTTGTGGTCCCTGGGATGGACTATAAGTCAGGTTTGCATGAAACCAGTAAGATGTTGATAGGTCGACCCCTAGATTAATGACCTCAGAATTTCCTTTTTCAAAAGCCCCCGTTGACCATTTTTGGCGGGCATTGTCGAAATCAAGGATACCGGACCGATCCACCCAATAATGGAGGTTGTGCCCAATAAGTAAGGGTTTTGTTCCTTCCTCAAGAGAAATTGAATTGTCGGCTTTGACAGAAAACGAAAGAAAAATGGATAGTACCATGCAGAGAGTGGTAAGGAGGCTTCCGTTAAGTCGAGTTATCATTGAGGTTAGTATCGTAGACAATGACGTTCCTGATCTCTGTTGAAACGTAAAGTATAGCTTAAGACAACATAGGTAGCTGCAGATGCTTGCGCGTTTGTAGAAGGTAGTTACCGCTCTCCCCTACTATTCTTGCCAGTTCAAACGTGGGTACTGGTTGAACCTAATCCTGTAAGGCTCAACTAGTAATTGGTCGCAAAGGCAGTGCATAAAGCGAAGTTGGACTTAATCAGATTTCAGCGCTTTTTCAATGGTTAGAGGCGCTGTAGGTCACTAATTTCGGTATCAATGAGGATTTGAAGTCGTTTCTGAACTGTTATTTCTATACCCAAAGAATGGCATGATACCGTAAACTCATGGTTTTTAGCTAAGTTTGGGAGTTGATTCTCCTCTAGAGGCCAATAATAACGGAGGGTACAGGAGGTTATGTCTTTTTAGGAGGGGAAATCCCCAGTACCCCAGCATGGAATAAATTACAGCGCGGTTCCACCGGGTAGGTATTTTTTGTAAATAGCATCTGCCTCCCCATTACTATAGAGCTTATCTATTGCGGTGTTAATGGTGTCAACGAGCATCGTTGCGCGTGTAGAATTTTTCGAAATCCAAAGATAGAAGAAGGTACCTTTCCCGCCTGGTAAAGTTTCGTGATTGATGTCAGATCCTAAGGAAAATTGCTTTATGGCCACGGCACCAAAGATGGGTTCGACGGTGCTAAGAAATACATCGCAGCGATCAGTCGAGAGTTTCTGAAAGGCTTTACTTGCGCTATTAACACCAGTGTCGACATCTTCTTTAACACCTAAGGCATAATAGTTGGCATAGTTGTAACCACTGATACCACAAAGCTTGTACTTGTTAAGGTCCTTTGCAGAGGATAGATTTAGACCGTCGGGGAACCGTTTTTTGGAAAAGAAGAGCCCTTCAGTGGTTTTATATATTGTATTGCTCCTGTGATATTTTTTAAGACGTTCCTCGTTAGAAGAACCATCGGCGAATACCTCAAATGTATGGCCTTCCAGAACCTCGTTTAAACAGCGTTTCCAAGGGAGCATTTTGGTGGAGTAGTCGATGTTCGATATCTCAAAAATCCGATCTAATAGGTCATTGGTCGCACCAGTAAGTTTGCTTTTATTTGGTTTTCCATCTTCGCGAACATAATACATATAAGGAGGCCACTCGGCATTGTCGTCGCATACTTTGACCTCCTTGATTTCTGCAATACTGGAGGTAGATATGGAAAGAAGCAGGGTTACGAGGAATACACGAAACATAGACATAAGGAGCACCGTTCTGGGTCTGGTGAGGGAGGTAGATGTGAAGAATACTGTTTAAACAATATTAGGAGCGGGTATAGAATTTAGCAACCTTGTCTTAAGAGGCGCTGTCTCTAGAGGGTCGTTATGTCGTTATATCGTTACCCTGCAGCCCCTGTGTTTGTATAGCCCTACAGGTGTTTCTATTGGAATGGTATAGGCGCGAACGCGGACATATTATTAATATCGCATCACAAACAGGCCGTTTTGCCATTCCTGGCGCGGCTGTATATAGCGCGACAAAATTCGCAATCGTTGGTCTTACAGAAACTGTCGCGGCAGAAAATCGCGATAGCGGCGTGAATTTCACTACAGTTATGCCTGGAATAGTCAGAACTGAATTGGCATCAGGTGCAGCAATTGCTAGTAAAGGCCTAACCAGCGTCTCTGCTCGAACCGTCGCTGTGAATGTCGTTAGCAGTATTAAACGACCAAAACTTCATGTAGACATACCTGGAATTATGGGAACCATTCATTCACTTTATGGTTTATTGCCTAACTGGATAAAAGAGAAAGGAAGGCGCAGTATAGGAGATGATCGTATATTGACGCACATGAATCATAAAGCCCATGCGGGTTATGCCCAACGTATAGCGTTCCTTGCAAACCAAGAACAAAACGAATAACTGTAGGTAGACTAGGCAAGAAAAGGTTTCTGGGTACATGTTCCCCGAAACCTTCACTGCAACATGAAAGTCTCGTATTCTAGGCGTTTTAATTTTGATGACAACAGAAGCAGGCCTGTTACACTCACCAAAACGGCTGATACTGCATAGCCATATCCATAAAAGGACACGCCAAGCTCAAGGCTCAGGAGAGTCAAAAGCAGATTGCTGACCATAAACAGGAAACAGATAAACAGTGCCATTCTGCGGCAGTCTAGATAAAAGAATACATTGAGTATCGAGAGTAAGAGTACCTGCATACTGACAGCAACAACATCGACATAAAACAGACGAGCATAGAGTGGTGATATTCCCACTAGCGCAAGTATTTCACGGCCCCATAATAATAGTACGACGACCGTAATCCCCTGCACTTTGAATATTTCAAACACACCTTGCTTAATCGTATAGATCATCCGGCGTTTCTTATATTGTATGTGCTTTAAGGTATCTCCGTTTCGAATCGCGTTGTAAAAATTATCATACTGTTCAGCAAAATCAGCCTCCATTCTTACCAGAAAAACCGCCATGCCTGGAATTATTGACAAATAGGCCAAGAATATGGGTAGATCATAGATTATGGAGGCTCGTAATGGCCCAATCACGTGCTGAGACGTGTTGTCAGTAAACCAAAATACGAACTTATCTACCCATACGCCTAGGTTGAAAAAAAGACCGGTAAACATCAAACTAACATAAATCTTATCACTTTGAAGAAATTCGAAGCTCAAGAAATGAGTGCCAGGGTATTCTCTGATGATAATGTAGAAAAATCCAAAAAACAAAAAACTATGGCCCAATAAAATACCGAGCAGTAAGCCGTCAATTCCAAAACCCGATAACGCAACAGAGGATAGGACTGCAATGCTATACCCCAAGAAAAACATACCCACTATTTTGAGATAGACTTTCATTGAGGATAGAAAAATAACAACGATCCAGAGGTCACAGAGCACGACGAAATTGGACAGCATTAACATTTCGTAGCGTAGAGATTCGTCGAATAGCAGCCCTAATACAATCACGCCAAATACGAAAGACAGACATGTGACCAACCATATGGCACCCATTAAGTTGGGTAGAATTATGTTTTTTCGCTCCTCGAATAACCGATCAGCGATAAAGCGCGTGAACATTAATTGCAATAACCCGGTGAGTATAAGAGAGCACGCCATTAAATAGGTAACCGATACCAAATACTGAACTATTAGGAATTGATCTTTGATCAATGACTGCGTAGACACACCAATAATCAACACACCAATAACCGACAGAACCCAAGGTCCAGAGCTTATGATTCCAGCCAGTCCATATGCTTCCAGAATAGAAACATAAGTATTTCTCTCGAGTATTTTTCGTATTTCGAACCCGATTCCGGCCATTAGGAGTTACCCTGATCGACAGTAGAACTCTCAAACGAAGCCAGCGCCTCACTGTATATCGTTCGGTATTTATCAAACATCATTTTATGGGTGTAAAAACGCTGTGCTCTTTCTAGGCCTATCTTCTGTGACTCATACCAACGAGTCGTATCTGTTAATAAAGACACTGCTGCTCGCGCAACGGCATCGGGGTCTGCAATAGGAACCACCTCTCCGGATTTACCCAGCTTCTTATCCTCTTCGCTTCCACCTTCGATTAACTCGCGGCAGGATCCAACATCAGTGGCTAGACAAGGTAGGCCGGCAGCGTATGCTTCTAGAATAACTAAGGGAAGAGCTTCACTGATGGAGGTAAGCACCATGAGTCCTAGTTGCGGTAGCAATTGAAAGATGTCCTGAAATCCCAAAAACTTAACGCGATTTTCTAGCCCCAGCCCTCGTACCAGGTCTTTACATTCTTGTACATATTCTTCGTCTTCATCCTCCGGACCGGCGATCCACCCTTCTGCCTCGGGCAGCTCATCACACACCGCGCGCATCGCACGAATAAAGGTCTTGATATCTTTTATTGGAACAACCCGACCAATAAGACCAAGCACCATAGGTACCTCTACCCCTCTTGCCTCTCTGACTTCCCGGAATTTTTCCAATTCAATACCATTCGGAATCACCAGCGTTTTTTCTTTTTCGGCACCATCATCAATCTGGCGCTGTCGATTTCCTTCGTATAAGGAAATGATTGGATTAGATTTTTGATAGGTAAGACGCCCCGACAATTCGAAAAAACGTATCCATAATTGGCGAATATACCCGACTTCATCATCCAGAGCACCACCAAGATCAGCGACTGGATCATATATCCAACTGGCCTGAGCTAAGTCAATTTTTCGTTCTTTCGTATAGATTCCATGCTCTGTAAGTATGTAAGGAATATCACGTTGCTGTGCGATCATTACGCCTAACAGGCCCGCGTAGCCTGTTGATATGGAATGAACGGATCTTACATGTGGCATGTTACGTGCAGCTTCTGCCAACATAAATAACGGGGCATGCATGATACGTACAGACCAAAAATAGTCGATAAATGAAGGTTCAGTGCAGTACTTCTCGTAGCTATCCGATATCACTTTCCAGGACTGTTCACTGAATAAGAAGTCTTGTTTGGATATTCCCCCTTCCCTACCAATATTATTGAATACTGATGTTAGGGTTTTATCAGCAATGGGTTTTCCGGTTTTGAATTGCTCGTGAAGGCCTCTGATATCAGCAAACGCTTTAGGATTACCTTTCCTTCTTTTGGGTTTGAACTCTTCAGTTAAGTCCATAAGATAATGGTGTTCTAAGTGCACCACATTATCGGGTAACTCATACTTCTGGCTTCCATAAGAAGAACTCTCTCCTCCCAAGAAAATCAAGCTGAAGGTATATTCCGGTAGTCCAGTGATGATTTGATGAACCCATGATGATACTCCACCCCGGATATAGGGGTAGGTACCTTCAAGCAGTAGTGCTATATCGGCTATGGGCTCTCCCCTGTCTACCGCTGTATTACCATCAGTATTTTTATTTTTGTCTAAAGAAAGGAAAGAAAACAATTTATCCACGATGTATCTCTCTACTATCCGTTGTTATTGTGCTTCCAGTACTGGATCATTATTGTCTTGCGTATCTGGGTTTTTCAACCAGTATTGTAGTACAGGAGTGAACATGTCTGGTTTGTGCACGTCTGCGCTATATTCCTCTAGTAGATGCAGCATATGATCATATTCACCTGAATAGAATGCTGCTTCTGCCAAATATGGCAACACCTGACTTCGTGGTAATCCTGTTGCAACAGCCTGATACAAGGTACTAATAGCGTCATCATATTCCTCAAGGGCAAGGTGTACGCGTCCCTTTATTTTAAGGTTATCAGGGTTCTGCTGTTCCATATCTTCTAAAAGCTCTTCCAATACCTTTTTCGCAGAATTCAAAAAATGTCGACGGACTCCGCCTTTTGCCAATCCTAAATATGACATTTCCCAGTAATTCTGCGCTAATGAGCGTTTAAAGACGGCTCGTTGCTCCTTTGACGCGGATTTAACACCTTCCAAGCAATGAACGATTTTCGTGCTAATCTCTTTTTCCATTCCGTCTAGCATTGAATACGCCAGTAGTCGCACATCATCAACTTTATCGCTTAATGCATTTTGTAGTATCTCTATTGCTTCGCGTTTTTTCATTCGCTTTGTCGCAAGAACGGCCTTTAAGCGTTTGTCTGTATCATTCGATTCTCGCAAGACCTGCCTTAACCCCCCTTGGCTGTACAACGGTTTTAAGCTCACTTCATTTGGCTTGAATGGTAAATCAGGGATAGTCGTTTCACTCCAGGGGTACTTTCTATTGCTTCGCGGTAAATATAACGCAAGAACAATACCGACAAATACGCCCACAATACCGATAAAGGGAATCGCAAACTGAAGGGAAAAAAGGAATAACGCAGAAGGTAACCAAGGGGTTCTATAACGTTCAGGGAGTAATTTTACGAGCACGAGTGAAAGCAATGCAGAGGCTAAGCCGTGAAGCATCAGGTACTGTATTAGCCCTTCACGATCGGACTCTCTTGAAAAAAAATCCTGTAAGCCATAGACCTCAAGGGATATCGCTAACAAGACCAACCATTTTTTCACCATTTAATTTGTGCTCTCGAAGAAATCTGATTAACTTGTCTTTTCTCTCGATTTCATGGGCGGCCATTCTAACATCAAGCTCTGCCATATTTTTGCCCAGCTCTTGGCGACAAAAGTCCTCCAATCTCAGTCGGTATCCTTCATATCCAAACTTATCTGTTAACGGCAGCAGTAAACAAAGATAGATACGATTTTCTGACTTTTCTTCAACAACCAAGTCTAGTCCCCGTCGCATACGTTTTATCACATTAATCACCTGCTCGCCTATGTAAGAATCGTGAACAGCGAACATCACTATGATAGCCGGGACGTCGAATCCTGTCTTATCGAGCAAGCTTCGCTCTAAATTTAGATAGAATTGTTGAACTGGCTCTGCGTCCGTATGTGGGGATATCTTTTTGAAATTTAGTAGGTCGCCAGTATGGCCGGCAATTATTGCTAACAGACGAAGTGTCTTATCCTGTAACGCAAAAAATGACATTTTTTCAACAACTAACATTGCCCATTGGAAACCAGTACAATCACTAATGGGTATGCACACCAACAACGAGCTACTTTGTTGGTCTGTATCCTCCGATATATCTTGCCCCATACTGATTAACGTATTTGTCTGAAAACTCTTGATTAACAGAGGATCATCTACTGGGATATCTTCTGTAAACCCGACGTGTGCTATTGGTTTAGATTGAATAACACCATGGTCTATCACCGCAATGGCGCATATTTGTAAGGACCCATATTCCACGAGTATATTTAATATGCTTTTTGCGGTTTGAGGTGACAATCCTTCTTCATCTAAAATTATCATTCTATGAATTGAGCGTATTGCTTCACGTAGACTCTGTCCGCTACCAGCTAATTGCTGCTCCAAGCGATCGTGTGATACTTTTAGCAAATGATGGCTACGAGTAAACTCGTCTAATCGTAATTGACGGTGGGTATTCGTAACATTAAGCTGATCAAGATTTTTTTGCCAATGATCACGAAATTCCCCCGTTAGCATTACCACAAACATAATGCCGATGGCATAGGTGTATGGGAACTCATCCAGTGGCACCCAATTAACTCGGTAGGCAACGCCAACCGCTGCGACCAACAACATGCCGCTGATAAAGCCATAAAAGAAACCGTACCTTAAAGCCACCAGCATGGGTGGTAACATGGTCCAGGTAAACGGCTGATTAAGAAAGAAGGGGTCGTCGGGCCGGACCCAATAACCTATTAACAAGCCAAGGGATGTAATGAGAGAGAGCTCAAGCCAAACGAAGAAAGGATCTACACTATGAACTTGGCCCTTCGTACTAGGACTTGTCGTTGAGCTAGCGGTGTTCATCAAGCTCCAAAGAATCTAACAAATCAGTGAGTAACTCGTGAGCCGTCATTGATGCAGCTTCACGGCCCCAACCTGAACGTGCACCGGTTGCCGTCCATAGAACCTTTTTGGCGGTAGAGTCTAAAATTTTGAGCGTAATACCAACAGCAGGCTCCCCATCCAGCCCAGACTTATATCGCCACTCTTCAACACTACCGGTGACTAAGTATCTATAGTTTTCTTTTGATGCCCAATCTAAGGCCAATCGATACTGCTTACCTTCATCGAGAATGTCGAGTATCGATGTTTTACTCTGCGTCGGATAAACATGCAGTTCAGATAGTCCTTTAGCACGTAATAGAGCTGCCAATATTGTCTCAACACGCTCAGCGGCCATAGGGGTTTGGGAGACATTAAGTAATGGCAAAAGTGCATACTGACTCGCAGAAGAAAAAGCCTCATTCTTAGCGCCTTTATTTGATAGACCTGAAGTTGAGTGCTGAATGGAGCACCCTGGCAATAGAATCATTAACATCCATAACCAACCGCTCCTTAGGAGAAAGCGATACATTCCTTTAATTTTCATTCTGAACAAGGCCTTATACAGTCATTAGCGAGTAAACGAATTAGCATAGGATAATGTCAGTGTAGTACGATCTTCCCCACTTGCGGAACCGCTATTCCAATCCAACGATACCGCCAGCTCATCATCCCCAACCATTCGCCAGCCTATACCGCCTTTAACACCTAAGTCGACTGAATCTGTGTTCCAGTCAAAACCCACATCCGCAGAGAGCGTATACCTAGGGCTTGGTATTGCACGGGTCAATCTATGGAGGTTCCCATGATAAAGTGCGGTTCCCAATGCTGACCGTTGATAGGTACTGGGAAGTATAGTCTGTGCGTTAATTCCCTCTACCTGACCGTCTGAGTGAATAAAGTACTGTTGCATTTGTTCTTGCGCATCACTTGCCCGATTATAACGTAGCCCTTGGTGGCTTGCTGTCACGGTCCAGGTAGGATCAGAGACGAAAATCCGATGAGTTGCTGCAAGTAACCAGCTTACCCCGCTCCCAAGCTCGGCATTATCTATGGTCGAATACTGTTCAAACGATACGTGACTATTAATCACGCTTCTAGAATCAGGGAGGTAACGTAAATTATATGACAAATTATTGGTATAACCAGCGGCATATATACTACTACTAATCGCACTTCTCATTCGCCAATTGAGTTGTATATTGGAAATAAGTGACTTATCAACGGAAAACGCATAATCCAGGTGCAGACCTGCCACATTCTTTTCTTCTTTTTGATGAAGGGTTGCCTCAACCAATAATGTGTTTCCACTGAAATAATCTCCTGGCAATTTGAATTCAAGCCCTGCCTTCAGATCAAGCTGATGCATCAAGTCAGAGGTTAGTCGAGAGCCACCGCTCTCTTTATTGCTAAACTGATACCTCTCACCAGAGAATGTGAAATCTAACAGGTCACCTCCAAACTCTTTCGAGAATGCAACCGTTGATTCCGCGTGATTTACCGAAATATCACCTATTTCAAAAAGACGGCTTAACAATCTAAAACCGTTTTCGTGCTTGGCTCTCAGTGGTGCAACGACTCTACGTTGTTGTTTAAGGGGGTTATTTTGGAGGCTTCCTGAAAGTGCCTCCAACCCGAATGCTAGCGCATTTGACTCGCTGACTGACCGTTCCAATGCAATAGTCTTATCTGATATTGGTAAATTGTCGTATGCTTCCAACGTGCTTTGTATCTGTTTATGATCTTCTTTCCTAAGAGCAATTGAAAGTTGCTGCCAACCAGGAAGTTCCATACCTTGAAGAGCTGCAATATCCCGGTAATGTTCAATCAAAAACTCCTGACCATTTGCCATTGCATATTCAAGGGCTAGCACTAACCAGTTTTTCACGTCTTTGTTAGGAATAGTGTCAGAAACTTTGTCCGTAATATTATTGCTTCGTGAAAATTCACGGGTAGCCTGCTGCTGTGCAGTAAGGCTATCTTGCATTACGCCATAAAGTCGAAGGTATTGCTCCTTAGCACGTTGCTTGTTTTGGGATAGGGCCGTCGAATCTTCTGTCCGTAGGGATACCGCCATTAGCTCGAGTATTTTCATTCTAATGAGGTAAGACGTTTCACTGTATCCTGTCTGTTCAAGAGAGTTTGACATTGCAGACAACCAAGACCAATCGTGTTGATTCTTACTCAACCCTTTACCAAACCATGCGAGCGCCCCCCTATGATCCCCAAGCGCTTGTCGCCCAAATGCTTGCTGCTGGAAGGCAAAGCTATTATCCGCATCGCCCAACGCAGCGAGCAATATATCCTTGTTTTGTTTTGCATCGCCTATCAATAACCACAACCAGGCCTCGCGATATGAACGCTCCTTCGGGAAGAGTGCGATTGCTTCTAACCAAGCATGATGGGCGGATTTAATATCACCGTTGACACTGAACAATTGGGCTTTGGCTGACCACATTTGTGCCACTAACTTATCTTCAAATACCTCACCCTTTTGCCTCGTTTCTAGCGCATCGAGTATTCTCTCAACACTTTGGTAATCATTTCCAGCCAGTGCGTATGTCAGGGCCTTTTGTAGAAATCCAATATCGGCCGTGCGTTGATATTTCTGTTCCATTAACACGCGGACTTTAGAATACTCCTGACGTCTTATAGCAGTGTCCAGAACATTCTGAAAAACATGCGCCAATCGACCAATTTGTTGCTCGTTTAATACGCCTACTGTCTGTTCTAATGCTTGCAACTGCTCGTAGCTATAATATAGGTCTACTGCTTTATCTAAATATGCAGACAACTCCGCTCGTATCAGCCAATACTCAATAGCGGCAATAGCCGTACCGCCAAAGTCTTTATCCATTTGAAAAGATTGAAGCTCACTGAGTGCTTCAGGTGCTGCTCTTTGGGCCCAGAGCATTTTTGCTTGATCTGTGATTCCAAAAATTGTGATCGGAAAACGAGCTTTCAGTAACGCATAAATTTTCCCCGCCTCTTCATAACGTTCTTGATCCTGCAATACCTTATATTGCGCTAGATACAGATCGCTATTTTCGGGGAACTTGAGAATGGCCTCAAATAGCAAATCATCAACGGTGTCGACGTCGCCTATATGAACCCTTAACCGAGTAAGTTGTAGGTATTCTGTTATAGAAAGCTTCCCCTTCTTCCTCTCAGCTTGAAGTAAAGCGATCATGTCATCGTATTGTGAATAAAGGGCGAATAAGCGTAATATCGTCTTACGTGTTTCTTTATCAGGATTGTCCTCAGCGTAAAGCAACCATTGTTCGAGTGATTTGGCGTTTTCCCCTGTCCACATATAGAGCTCAGCAATTTTCTTTCTAAGAGGTTTATCTATTACTGGTTGTTCAATAAGTATCTCTGCTAATTTACTTGCTTCTTCTAGTTCACCTGTCGCTAATCGAAAATCAAACAGTTTCACGAGGCTCTTGGGGTTGTGTGACTCGTCCCATTCGCGTTGTAACCACTTAATGGCTTGATCAATATGGTTGGTTTGGACAGCAATATGATACCCTCGATTAAGTAGCGCAGTATCTTGGGGGAAAACGGATAGTACCTCACTCACCGCAGTGTAGGCGTGCTCTGGCTCGCCACTTCCGAGAGCAGCCTTCAACCAGTTGCTGGCAACTTGTCGTTTTCTACCGAAGGATTTCTCTGATCTGAATTGACTTGCATATAACGATGAGGCTTTCTTGACATCCCCGTTTGCCAAATAAGTCTCTGCTAGCGTTGCGTTTATTTTTTCCAGCGTACTGATGTCCGAGCCTGATTGAGAAAGCAGATCCTCTAATAGAGTCAGGGCGTTTGCCCTATCCAAAAATGGCGTCATCTTTTTAAAAAAAGCGTACTTATTGGACACTAGCCAATCTTTCGATGCAATCATAGATGAAAGATTAACCAATTTCTCATCAACAACGGTTCCTTCATTTTCATCAACACTTCTTAGTTTTTCGATAATTCTCTGTTGGATGTACACCTCGTACGCATCCCGTAATAATTTGCTGTCATATCCTGCTACGTCGGATTCATCATTTTCGATAATGTTATCAATGGGTGCCATTACTGTGTTCACGCTGTCAATTTGGCCAACTTTTTGAAGCTGTTTTGCAAGCACTAGCCGTAACTCCACGTTTTCCGGTTCAGCTTCAAGCATTACACTGAGATATGCTACGGAAAGAATATCTGGGTTTTCGATGTATTGTTTATCCTGAAATATTTCCTCGTCTGGAAATAGGAGAAACAGCACCGTAAACATAACGCCAACTATGCCAATTAATGCCATTGGATGAATTAGGCGCTCATTGTCATCCTCTTCAAGAACAATCAAGCTCGAGTCCAGATAGTTCTTTTTTGGTGAATCTCATTTGTAACACGCTGTTGTTCATAGATAAGGGTTTATTAACGAGTACTTTTTGAGAAAATTTTCTCTCCCCCTTTACTATCTGACAATGTGTCAGATTAGCTACGTTAATCTCTAGAGCCTCACCACCAACAGCGCTTATCGATAAAGACCAATGGTCGTCATGAGAAGGCTTCAAGCTCCAATTTCGAATGATAGCGTTTGCATCCCAAAGGTAGGGAGTATCGCTAGTTTCATTTGAATTCAAGTTCAATCGTGCGATTTTCCCAGGATGTAAATGTATATAATAGTGATTGTCTACTCTCTTGTATCCAATCACATTATTGCTTTTCTCAATATTGGGTTGGCCAAGTTCAGAATCGACTCTAAGCGTATTAAGTAAACCAGCTCGCTTAATTTCCCATGTCGAATCATCAATTCTAGAAAGCCCAGTCTTGAAAAATTCAGTTGCGCGTTTGGCATAGTCACTTAAATACATTTGAGTTGTTTGTTGAGCCAACGCCCAACGGTATACGTCATTTAGTGCATTAAGCCCTGATATTTTGCTTGCAGAATAGAAGTGATAGTAAATACTTATTGGTTTGAGGCGTCGGGGTTTTTCAAGTAATTCGAATGTTTCTATTACTTTTCTAAATCCGTAGAAAGGCCCTTTCCACAAATTGGTATAACGATTCTCATTCATTACCGGAGCATAGATCTGGTAATGTTTCCCGATGGGCTTGCCTATGGGCCAAATATAGGCCAATGAATTATTGGAGTTAACGACCTTAGTGTCTCCTCCATTCACATTGAGTAAGTCGTGTTGAGATGCTAATTCCATCGCTACTTTACCGGGCAACGCATCGCCGGACCATAAGAGAACCTCTACTTTTTTATTGCTTGGGGCTAATGTGGTATTTATATATCTACTAGAGCCGCCAATTTCTTTTTTAAGGTCAGGTTGATATCCAGGGATATCCATATGGAATCCATACCCCAGCGATTTGACGTCTGTTTTATTTTCAAAGTACTTCCAAAAAAATGGATGGCTAAAAGTATGGGTCGCAAGCTCAACCCAAGGCAACGAAAATATTTCTCGAGCTATGGGCTCTGCCTCTTCAGCAAGGTGTGGATACTTTCCTAGTTTCGAAATTTCACCTTGAATAATGGAAACCGTATGCGGAATTTTGTAACGCATAAGAATGTCGTCCATCATAACCTGGCCACTTAATTTCGCATCGTCTGCTGCAATACCTTGCTGCTCAGCTCGTGATACGAAACCATCACCATCAATATGAGAGGTCAATATTCTACGTCCACTTTCTGTTGTTACATCAAATGTTGGAATAGTGGGCAAATTGAGTGCGAGAGGAAGGAACTCAAAAGGATCAATTAACCAAAATCGATTATCTTCAAATCCCCGTTCAAAAAGAAATGGATACACAGCAAATCCACCTGTTGAGGTAATCGCAATAGGGTGAAATATAGTGCCCTTTGCGTCGATCATTTCTACTAAAAAGTTTGCATCTTGATCCACTAGCGTGATGTCAGGGGGATCATTAGGGCTTAGTGTGAGGCGTCCCTGATATTCACCGTAACCTTGCTTTGTTTCTCGAACCTTTATCGTACCAATGGACTCAGATTTTTGTGCACCTGCCAATTTTAAGCAGGCTGGATACTCTGGAATAATATCGACAAATAATACGGGGATCTGATATGTAGCATTAGCGGCTGCTAACCACTCACAAACCTTGTCTAGAACTGGGGCATTTACCAGGCTCCGTTCTAGATAGAGGGTGATGCCTCTTATGTGAGATATATCATCCAAATTGGGTAAATTGAGGATACTGGAATATTCCGCCAAATACCCCATTTGCTCGAGGGGCATGACAATGTAGCGGTGGAACCCGCTGCTCTCTATTTCGTCTACCGGCGAATCATGAATCCCCAAAATCGTTCTGTTTATGACTTCATCAGTACCTTTACCCAGGGTTGATAGGTGTCCGTCTGAAACCCAAGGGATATATCCTGCCTTTTGTATTCTGGTAACAGTAGAATTTCTGCGCTCTTTATCCTGCGGTAACGCATAATCAATCACTATGATGGGCAATTCGTAAGATTGTTTTATCGTTGCTAGCTTGCCCAATAGCCACTCAGTATCTTTTCCTGCCACCTCAGGATAGCGATTGGCCGATACATCAAAACTTGAATACAATGATTCGACGGCTACAGCATCAATGAGCTTATGAACGTCGGGTAACGCATCAAAGCCCCGGTTAACAATGATAATGGCTCCAGGAAAGCGTGTTTTCATTTTACGGATAAGCGTAGCCAAAGCCTGGTTGAAAACCATTGGTGTCGCTGCCCCCAACGGGGTGGCCTGGAAACTATCAAGCGTATCCAAAAAAAATCCCTGATAGCCTGCATTCCAGGATTTCGCCGCTAATGTCTCTATTAGGAAGTCCTGAACCTCGGGCATTCTCCAATCAAGAATTTGGCTTTTCCAAAGCGTGTTTTCTCCGATGAACCAGCTTGGATCAACTAGCCTATATTCAGCCGCTGCTTTCGAAACCTCTCCAATGCTAAGATAAGCAATGGGTTTGGTTCCTTGTTCTCTCAAATAACGAGCATCCTCGGGCGCAGCCATACTGCTTTGCAATATAACCCAATCATACATTTGCAACTCGTTTAAGGGGAGATGGTCGTTGTAGTAAAATGCTACAGTTGGCTTCTTCGTTTCTCCAAATGCAATATTTGATAATGGAGCAAGCAATAGCATGACAAATACTAATCGGTACATGTTTAGGTTTTTATATCAGCCAGACAGTTCAAGTAATATCGTAATCCATTGAAGTATAGCAGCCTGAATCAACGAACGTCAGAAACTGGGTGTACCCCAAAAGTCCACCCAGTTGCTGTTCAATAAGCGTACTAAGCTAGACGATTAGTCGCGTATATCATGAGATATATTCTACAATTAATTCACATAACGACGACCGTCATAGTGTGAGAAGACAAACCCTCTTATCAGGCGCTTGAAATACGATCTAAAGGCAAGAATATGCTTCGCTTTCTATTGGTTTTACTGACATTCATAGCATACAACACAAGTGCATCACAATTTACAGATGAGCCTCTACCCTATACTGGCACCCCCGATATATACCCTGCTTGTTCTGCGATGAACATTCGAGTTACCGACGAGAATTACCAGGGAAAATACCTCGCGCTAGCCGGCCTTACGGGGGTCTATGTAGTGTTTGATTACCTAGAGGGAGGAAGTCGGAAGAACAATGTATCACTTGATTCAGAGCTCGTTCAAAAGGTCAGGTCCCGACTCAATAGAGCAGGATTGAAATTGCTCACAAAAGAGGAAATGTTAATCACTCCAGGACAACCGAAAATGGAAATCTACCCCAATTTCCCGTCCAGTCAGGTGGGTGACCATGGCATATCATCGGTGGAAAATAATCCATGTTGCACAGCAGGATTATGGGTCTCGTACTTTGAGGGTGCATCAATATTACGCCAGCCAAACAGTAATTACATTCTCAGTACGTGGGGGCAAGGCGACAGCACCCATGATTGCTCTACCTTAGGCAATTGGATGAGTACGGCTGTTTTACGCAAAATAGATGCATTTATAGATGACTTCGAACGGGCACAATCTGATTTTACGGCAACTACACCAGAAACGGTTTCAGCTACCCCCCGTATAGTTGACATCCCCGTTCAAGATTGTTCAACCCCAAAGACTATCTACTCAGATATGTTTAAGGCAGGGTCTTATCAATTTAGCAGGGTTCGATCTCCTGAACTGAATGAACTGGCAAATACAATTAATCGCTGTCCCGATTATCGATTTATGATTGAAGCCCATGCTGACATTCGGTCAACTCCTTCGTTCAATCAGGTGTTGACCGAAAAGCGTGCACAAGCGATAAAATTCTATCTTCTTGCTAAAAACGTTTCTTCTGCGCAGTTTGAAACAAAAGGAAAGGGAGAGCATTACCCAATTGCCCATGGGAATACAGAGAAAGACCATGCAATGAACCGTAGAATCGAAGTTACCGCTTTTCGGGTCAACTAACGAACTTGCGATCGAGTGACAGCTCGGTCAATGAGAGATATGAGCCCGATAAGTGAGGCGTTATAGTCAATAGCATACTCATTCACGGCATAACTTTTTTCACTGTCTATATAACTCAACTGACCCATATTTTTTGGGGCCACCCCTGCTTGCGCGAGAGAATTTGCTCCACCAACGAGCAACCCTGGAATATGAACCTTTGCACCTCTGCCGTATATATGACTCACATGCCTAACTGGTCGCTCCCCTGCACCGGTGACAAAACTCTGACTGAACGGATTAGCACCAAAAATATAGTCTAATTGGTGGATCGCGGCTTCTAGATACTCCCTTTTGTTATTTAGAAGATATGCTTGAGCGAGAAAAATACCCTCTTCTGCTGCCATTTTGTTGGATCCCCATATATATCTATTGTTCGCCACACGGAATGACTGTTGTTTTGATATGCGATAGGCAACCTGGGCACGATGGGTGATTTGAATCTTCCAGCGCTCACAAAGCGACGTAAATATCGAGAAGCAATTAGTTCGTATTGCATGCCAACGTCCCATTGCAGAAGGATCCTTCCATTCAAATATATTGATAGGCGATGGATTTCTCTGAATTAATTTTCTCCAATACTTATCTTCACCTGTAGTAACAGCCAACTCAGATAACGCCCACATCCGATCATCAGAGTCTAAAGTTAACGAGGCCTCTGTGTCTGTATTGTTACTCTTATAGGGGCCTGATCCACTGTCATCACTTTTCTCCCAATCCAACACGAAATTAGGATTATTTTCCAAATATGCCCAGGATTTTAGTGCAGCTTGTAGATACTTTCGTGATTTATCAGGGTCTTCGAATCGATATACCCGCGAAGCTAGTGCCATGGTAGCAACGAATTTTGCGGTATCATCGGTTGAATGGCCATAGACGAAAAGTGGTTGAATATCGCCATCAGGCGGCATTAATGACGGCCACTTTTTGCCTGCAACCTTTCTATATAGCAGCCCCGTATCGCTTTGCATTTTCAATAGCCATTCTAATTCATAATTAACCTCAGCAAGTACGTCTCCAAGAAGGTTTTTCTCTGGAACAGCGAGGTCTATATTACGCATGCGGGCATGATTATCACCAAAGGCTGCCAAAATACGGCTGACTGACACCGTTGCTGTAGCGACATAACGACCAAAATCCCCTGCGTCGTGCCATCCCCCAGAGAAGCGGCTAGAACTATGTTCTAGATGATCAGTCTGCATGTTGAGTGGTCTGACAATTGTCTCTTCAGAAACATGGCACGCAGCATGTGCCAACCCGGTCATGGGGTCATTTATATCATAGCCACAACGTTGAAGGTAATAGCTCCTTAACATCATAATCATCACATTGTTAAAGGGTGCGTCTGATATGTTAAATCGTGGCGAGCGTATGGTTCCATCTGTCAAAAAATACCAGCCTGGCTTGCGATGCTGACTAAAATCAATCTCAACAATCTGCTGAACGCCTTTTAACGTTGAGGTGATCACTTTTAGTTTGTCGAGATGCTCTACGGTATTATCACTGAGCCGATAGAGGTATATCTTTGCGTCTGATGTCGGATTTACTAAATACCCAATCTTCACTCTGGATTTATAATAACCGACTTGATTGACTGCGAAATGGCTTTGGCCTTGCGTTACTGGTTTTAGAGATAACGGTGGCAATTTATGTTTGGTACCGACATCAGCATAGCCTGAGTTACAGATAAAAATCACAGACAGAACAAACCAGTAGAGTTTACTATTTGCCGATTGTGAAATAATGTTGATTCTCCGCAATTACCTTACCTTCATTAGATATGACGAGGTCGATGTGATAGTCGCCAGGGAGCATATTGCTTTTATGTATGTCGACCACCTTGAATGCTGAACTTCTCGAAATTTTCGTTTCAAACACTTGCTCTTCCATAAGGCTGCTATTTTTGTAAAGCCGATATTTAAGAGTATGCCCTGTAAAGTCAGTTGCATAATCATTTACGATCCACAAACCAAACTTTGGCGAATTATTGGACACGGATCGATTTGCATTATATTCAATTGACGGTAATAAGGGCTGATAGGCAACACGTAGGGATTCATAGGCTGGTTTTGTATTTCTCTTGTAGTCCACGATACCCCAATTAAATGAGGGCCAATTTTCGACAAACATAAACTGAAAGATGGCGGAAACTGGAGAATACTTCTGCCTTCTGTAGGACTCCGCGGCGAATTTCGTTAACTGCGACTGATAACCTTGGGTATTCTCAATCAATTCATCGATATTTTTCCCTTTGCTAACCCCCGCGATTTTGTGGGTCTGGTGTTCTTGAAAATTATGATATTTCCAGAGAGCTTTTTGTTGTTTGCTTACCGGCCACAGGTTTTCTTGTCCGACTATGGATGCTAAGGTCATTTTGCTCGGTAACGCTTGAGCGCCAAACTCCGTAATCCAGTTTTCCTTGGCTGGCCGCTGGTAGTCTTGCCATTTTCCGCTATACCAGCCTAACCAAGGGTGCTCACTGGTGAGTGAACTCAGATGAGAATATCGGGTACTATCGGTCTCTTTTAGTGCCTTGTAGACATTCTCATCAAGTAGCTGGTTTTGACCTTTCTTGTAGTCCAGATATTTGTATTTCATCCATTTCGCATCCCAAGGAGGCTCGTTATGGGCGCTCCATACTACAATGGAGGGATGATTATAGAACTGCCTGACCATTTCCTTCGCTTGTCTGGAGGCGTTTTCAACAAACTCCGACGTATCGATATAGCCCCACTGCAGCGGAAAATCCTGCCACACCAACATACCCATTTTATTTGCTACTTCATAGAATCGTTGCGGCAATACGTGAGCATGCACCCGAATAGCATTGATATTCGCTTCTTTCATCATACGGATGTCATGTTCAAAGTCCCGGTAACTCATATCACTTAGCCATTGCCAAGGGATATAGTTTGTTCCCCTAACAAACACGGGTTTGCCATTAAGTATCCATTTCTTTTGTTTTCCTTCTACCGCAAATTCCCTAAATCCGACATCGATATTCCTCTCCCCCGCGGGATCTCCTTTATGATTCAATCTTACCTGTAGTCGATAAAGGTGTGGATCACCAAGGTCCCAGGGGTTCCACAATTTACGTTTCTTTGACGGAAGCTTGAAACGAAAAGTATTGTCGCCCTTTTCCAGGAATATACGTTTTGATCCAATCTCTTCAGATGGTTGTTGGAGAAGAGAATCCAGGTCCATCAGCCCTAGTGTCCAATCAACATTATAGAACCCTTCTAACACGGCGTGAACGTTAACTTCCACAACAGCATCACTATCACCACTTATGCTGTCTACACTCGGCATGAACATGACATTTTCTAACGAGGCATAGGGTGTGCTTTCAAACCATACAGGCTCCCATATTCCCCCGGTATTCTGTTCTTGACCTCGTTCAGACCAAGCGCCACCTGGTCGAGTGTCATGATGCCCAAGGACACCTTTAATATAGCGCTTATGCAGCGACCACGAGCGAGTGGCTTTCTCTTCAGGACTATTAACCCTGACGACAAGTTGATTACGACCTTTTTTTATTACTGTAGATACGTCGAATCGAAATTTCTGAAAGTAACCTTCATGGAATCCCACATAATCGCCATTTACCCAGACATCAGCGAAGTAATCGACTCCGTCAAACTGTAGTGCGTAACGTTGAGTGCTATTGTCTACTGAATCAACATTAAAATTACTTCGATACCAAGACACGCCAGAGTGGTCGATTCCCCGTGAATACCAATTTGATGGAACATCTATTGGAACAAATTCTGTATCATTAACATTTGATAGGTAATAGTTTTGCGGTTTTCCTGTATCCGGCAGTATTTTCCAATTCCCAACAATGGGTACTTTTGTCATCTGCTTTTTTGGTGATGGGTCATTCTCAGCTATTCTTTCAAGTTTGGCGCATGATGACAGCATAAGAATCATAAAGCTGAATGCGAACCATCTGAATAATGCTATACCGCTAGAAAAAGTAAATCTCCCTCTTCTATTGGACATAAATAATCCTTCCACTTATAAGTACTTTTTTAGCTGTAATGTATTAATATCGTTTATGGAATGATACTCAACTGAATCCATCATATCTTTGATAATCTGCATCCCTCTTCCGCTTTCGTTCCACGTTGATTCTTGCTCAGGATCCAGGTTATCCCAATCGTAGTCTGTTTCGAATGCCTTTTGATCCATGGCGATACCGCTATCTGAAATCGTGATTGTCAGCGCACCCTCTTCGAAAGAAATATTGACTTCGATTCGTTTATCTTGCGAATCACCGTAAGCGTGTTGAACAACATTGTTAGTCGCTTCTGCAAAGCTAAGCTCAACCCTACTAGTGCTAGTTTCATCAAAACCAAAGGTTTTCGCGAATGCTGAAACCGTGACTGCAACTATTGATACATTCTGGTAACTACCGGTAAAAGAAATCGATAGAACTGGGTTTTTCATATTTCCATTCCAATGTGCAAGCGTTGGCTCAGGTCGTAATGGGTTCATTGAGGAGTTAATCTCTGGGAAAACATCCAGTCGATTATTTCTACATTATTGTATGCTGTATCCCATACATTATGCCCCATCTCCGCCATTTCACTGTATCGAACTAAATTGACGTTTTTATCTGACTCCAAATGCTGAAAAATATTCCTAGATTCACTCACAGGAACAACATTATCCAACTCGCCGTGTATTATCCAAATGGGAACATTTTGGACCATTTTCGCCGTTTCTTTAAATATTGCATCCCCTTTATATTCAAAAGGAATTGTTCCTGGCGATGGCTTGTGCCCTCCACCGGGCACCAGGCGACCTGCGATAGGTACAATAGCTGCCCATTGCCTAACATTAGATGCTGCCATATTCCATACACCATATCCCCCCATCGAAACACCGGTCAAATACATTCGCTGAGTATCAATGAGAAATTCCTCTAAGGTATCCTTCATCGCATTATTTGCAATTTTGTTACATAGGCTACTCCCCCACCAATTATCTAAGGGGCACTGGGGGAAAACAACGATAGAGGGGAACCTAGAAGGCTTTTTTCGTATCGCTGAACCCAACCCTGTCTCCGTGGGCAATAAACCTGAATCGCCCCTTTCTCCCGCTCCATGAAGGAATAGAATCAATGGCGATGGTGCTGTCGCTGCGTAGATATTGGGTACGTACACCTGATAGGTGTATTCGTTATTGTCCACAGTAATGCTTCTAAACAGAAAGCCTCGATCACCTTCATAGGCATGGCAGTGCTGTGAAAGTAGAGTTGCCATTGCAAGAATCATAGGCACCATCATCTCTACAATCCTTGTGGATATTGGGGGATGGCTACTTTTATAGCTAATCGAATGTTGTTCTAACAGTACATACCGTAGAGAAGTAGTTGCATTGCTCATGCTGTAATTCTCGAAAGATAAAACGCGTTACTTGTTTAGTAAAGTCTAGTTGTTTCTCCTAGAATGCAACTTAATTTTTATGAACGATTTTATAGTGACCACGACCACGCAATCATTAGCCCACCACTCTCAAAATCCCCTGTGTTTGGCTCTTTTTCATGCCAGGGCCATCTATTTCCAGAATAGTTATTGTATTGGATCGTAATAGTCCCCGGTCTCCAATCAAAATAACCAAACCCATAAATATAGTCGGGGTTCCAGGGTTGTTTTTGCTCATTATAGGGGTAGTAAAATGCTGTCATATTGAAGTACCAAGCCCCTACTATCGTATATTTACAGCCGAAACTGGATGTTTGCTTCCAATCAAGGAGATCTCCCGAAGCTGAATCAAAGTACTTTCTGACCACGCTATAGCCAACGTTACAACCTAGGCGTCCCTCCTCTGTAAAAGTAAAGATTCTCGATATTTCTGTTGGTATTGGAAACTTCCATCCTAGCGTCCAAGAACCTTGCTCAAAAGAGGTTGTCTTTTCTCCCTCATCAGGATCCAACCGATTTCCACCATAGTTGGCATAAACGAGGCTAAGGGTATAAGGCCTCCAATCGCTATAACCGAAAGTATAAACAAAATCAGGATTCCAAGGCCGTTTAAGTCTTTCATCTTTGTATTTAATCAGCGCTGTACTTATAAACCAACTTCCAAGTGGCTTGTATTTCAATGACACTGAATAGGTCACATTGTTCGCAGCCAAATCGCCACCGCCTTCACCACCCAACGCGACTTCTGATTGTGTCAAAGGGTAGCCAACACTTAGACCACCACTGAACCCAGACAGGATATTGCGCCATTCGGATGCATGCTTTCCAACATAGAGTTCATCCCATGGGATGCTAAAGGAGCTACTTAACCCCTCCAGCACTTTATTTCTAGAAGGCGTTTTCTTACTGTAAGTATTCGATAATATATCACTTCGTTTACGGAATTCTGAATGAGTGATCGCATTTTGGTAATAGATGCTTTCTGGTCCAGCCTCGCTTGCGTTGGTCTGCCTCCCAAGAAGTAAGATCAATATTATGCATCCACTGCATAAGAAAATTCGTTGCACTTCACGCTCCCTTCTCTATATTTACACTATATATTTAGACAATTTCCTACGAGTTAGCCACTTTGCTTTGCTGTATTTTGTCTATAATTCCTAATATTTGCGTAATTCATGGCCCGATTGACTATGTTAACTCCTATAAAATGCAGACACTTGTTATACCTCGCTATTCTAATCCTTATCGCGCCAACGATCAGTCAGGCTAAGATTTTACAAAAATCGAAGTATTATAAACAGACACTCAAAGTCAAAGGCGTTGAACGCAGTTACTACGTTTACCTTCCAAAAGGTATCGATCTCGCTAAGAAACACCCAGCAGTTATCGCATTTCATGGTTTTGAGTCCGATGCAAACGGTTTCAAATGGCTTATAGAGCCAGAGTCATTCTCTGAAAATTTTCAATATGTAATGATATTTCCAAATGCCATCAAAAAAAGTTGGAATATTGGCAAAGGTTATGGGTCTACCAATAAATCTGTTGATGATATCTCTTTTGTCAAGAACCTCATAAATGTCGTTACGGCAAGGCACCCTATCAATAAGAAAAAGATATATGCAATGGGGTTTTCAAATGGTGCACAAATGGCCGCGTTAAGTTATTGCCAATTTGGTAGTCAAATAGCGGCTGTTGGAATGGTGTCTCATACGTTAAATTTATCGTCCTGCAATCCAAAGTACCGGACGCCTATTGCAATAATCAATGGACAAAAAGACAAATACGTTCCTTTTTCTGGTGGTGGCAAATTCAAGCTCCGGTCACACAAAAAATCAGTAGAATTCTTCAAGAAAAACAATGTAGTAGGTGATGTGGAAAAAACACTGGTGAGTAAGAAAAATACGCTGTGTAAGAACTATTCTGACAATGGAAATACCTCAAACGTAATCAGTTGCGCTCTGTTTAATAGTGGGCACAGTTGGCCAGGCGGCAAGGAATTCAAAATAAAGCAATTTGGAAAGGTTAACCGAGATATCAACGCCACTAAATTACTGTTTTCGTTCTTTAAGAAAAACGCGCTACCTAACCCCAAGAAAACCCATGTCGCAACCAAGGTGATCAAAAGACAACCTGTTAAGCCTGCGGGTTTTGTTGATCTCTCAAAACATATCTATAAGCGCGGGAAGAATAAGTCGATTTACTATTCACAAAAGAGAAAAAGTAACTCAAAAAAGAAGGGCTCTATTGTCATCATGTTTTCATCAAAACAACATACCTCAAATGACATAGCGTCAATATTCAAAACGAAATTGAATATTGATAAGTACGGTTTGATGTTTGTATACCCAAAAGTTACTGTTAAAGATGTGACGCAGCAATTTGATGAGGGTTTTCTATACGAAATTAAGGACAAGTTTAAAGACTTTGCTAATCGAGTGTTTGTGGTGGGTTTTAGCCATGGCGGAAATCATGCCCAACGTTATTACTGTGAATATTCGTACTTGCTTACCGCTGTGGCGACGGCAAGTTATGGCTGGAATAATGGCAATTGTGAACCAGTAGTTAAAAGGCCCGTTTTGGTTATGCTAAGTAAGAAAGATCCAATTTATCCGTATAGAGGAAATAGTAAGACTGGGCAACTTGGTTTTCGGGATACGATTGCAATACTTAAGTCTGATATTGATCCAATGATCACCAAAAATAACTATATTAACGGTAAAGACCACCGCTGTGGCGCGTGGAAAGACGTGAGTACGTTACAAACGGTGGTCGAATGCTCTACTGATTGGGGAGGACATAACCTCGCTGGCAGCCCTTTTCGATTTCCCAAGAAAAATGGGCCTCACGTAAAGCACTTTGATGCGTCAAAGGCCATTTTTGGATTCCTAAATAATCAGAAACACTATGAATTTAGCATCATTCATGAACGCTAGTTAAGAATCCTGTTGTATTTTAAGTACTTTATCGAACTATTGTTCTATCGTTATAAATATACCCAATTAATCGCCGATTATTGAGAGTACTGTCCATGAATCATACGGAATATGCCCCCATCAACAGCTACGGAATGATAGGTGATTTACATACTATTGCGCTTATTCGTCCAAATGGAAGCATTGACTGGTGTTGCTTACCGATATTCGATTCACCAAGTACATTTGCATCGATTCTTGATAAAAATAAAGGAGGTTGTTGTCAAGTCCATCTTGATGGCGACAACACAAGCCAACTTGCCTATCTAATGGATACCAATATCTTAACAAACACCATCACAAATGAAGACGGTATCATAGAATTACTCGATTACATGCCCATTGAAAACCCCGATGGCACCAGGAAGCAGGATAAAACCGGGTATATTTGTCGACATATCGAGTGTAAGAAGGGAATTCATCTCAAGGTAAACATAACGTTTGATCCAAGACCAAACTATGGAGAAAACGTTACCATACACACAACAGAAAACTCCGCAACGATTGAAGAGTACCCGGTCTCACTCCATTCAACACACCCTATTCAATGGAATAGTCCAACCCAGGGTGTGATAACGCTTAGTCCTGGCGACAGTGCTCGTGTTGTCATCGCGTGTGGAGATGTGGCAATAAAGCATAACCTAGAAATTTGGACTGACAAGCTCTTGTATGATACTCGCTCATACTGGGAAAATTGGTTGAAACAGTGCCTTTATAAAGGTCGATGGAGACGGATGGTTGAAAGGTCCGCATTAACACTCAAAATGTTGACCTACAAACCAACCGGTGCAATTTTGGCGGCCCCGACAACATCGCTTCCAGAATCGATTGGAGGCGGCAGAAACTGGGATTACCGTTTTAGTTGGCTACGCGATTCCGCCCTTATCATGGGCTCCCTGCTACCTTTGGGATTTTTGGAGGAATCTGCAGATTATCTACACTGGATTATTAATAAATCAAGAGATGACGATGATGCTACTCCAATTCTGTATAGCATCACGGAGAAGGACAATTGCGAAGAACGAATTCTCGATCAATTTGAGGGGTATATGGGATCAGCTCCGGTTCGCATCGGGAACGCGGCGAAAGAGCAAGTGCAGCTTGATGTATACGGCGAGATCATTGATTCCATCTATATCTATAATATCTTCGGACACCCACCTAGTAATGACATTTGGCTTTATGTGGAAGACTTAGCCAATAGGATTTGCGATCAATGGAATGATAAAGACGAAGGTATCTGGGAAGTCAGAGGCGATAAAAAGCACTTCACCTATTCCAAACTCATGTGCTGGGTCGGATTAGATCGGGCGATAATCATGGCAAAGGAACGAGAAGAGTCGACCGATCTGATGCTCTGGGTAGAAGAACGCAAAAAAATAAGGGAATTCATACTTACCGAGTGTGTACACAAGGAAAAACAATATTTAACGCAAAGTCCGTGCAGTGACTCATCCGATGCTAGTAACTTACTGGCGATTATTTTGGCCTTTTTGCCGCCTAACGATCCTATAATGATGAACACTGTCGACCAAATATTGGAGGAGCTAACAGAAAATAATATGGTCTACCGCTACCTCACAGACGATGGTTTAGAAGGTGAAGAAGGTACATTTAATATATGTACCTTTTGGCTAGTGGAAGCAATGGCGATCCAAGGCAGAATGGAGCAAGCTGAAGAGATCTTTAATGATATGTTAAATAGATCCAGTAATTTAGGACTCTATGCTGAAGAAACTGATGCAAAACACAATATTGCGCTTGGTAATTTTCCGCAAGCCTTTAGCCACCTAGGACTCATAAACTCTGCCCTAATACTCAATCATAGAAATATTTTCATTGACTCTAAGTAACCCAGTAACTGAGAAGATGCTATACGTTATTACACATCAATGAATGCATCTTCTCTTATAAGCATTTCTCTAAGCCCGACAAATGCCGGGAATTCTTCAGTAATGAGTAGTACGGGAATGGTATGCAGATAATCGCTAAATCTTCCTTTGTCCTTGAACAAAGTGATGAACTCAGACTGGCCAAAGTCATCCATAATTTTAGGTAAAATACCGCCTGCAAGATATACTCCTCCTTTCGCGCCAAAGGTTAACGCTAAATCAGAAGCGACGGTTGCTAAGAAAGAATACATCATATCAAGTGCTCTACGAGGTAGTAGATCGCCTTGTAATGCTCCATTACTGATATCGGCTGCACTGAGAGGCGAAATCGATCTACCCTGCAGTTGACATAACGCGGAATAGATCTGCTCCAACCCCTGCCCAGAAATTACTCTTTCCGCAGAAACGTGACCAAACTTCTCTGCCAATATCTGGAACACAGCATGCTCTTCTGATGTTCTAGTCGATAGCGACACATGCCCCCCCTCACCAGAGACTACCGCCCATCCATTTTTGACAGGAACGAGTGCACCGACACCCAGTCCAGTTCCCGGACCGAGCACAACCTTTGGGGTAAACGAAGACTTTAGCATCTGCGTATCGCCATTTAAGATCAGGGAATTCTCAGATTGGATATACGGTAATGACATAGCGACAGCAGAGAAGTCATTTACGATGTGTATGTCAACATCATCACCGATAGCTTTTGCAATAGATACCCTGTCGATTGTCCAATCCAAATTCGTCATTTTAAACGCAGTGCTTACCACCGGCCCAGCAATCGAAAATGCTGCTTTGGTAATGGAAGCTATTTGTTCTTCCAAGAATAGGTGAAGTACATTTTCAAGGGATTGGTGCTGATCATTCTGATAAACCTGCAGCTTTTCTATCGAACCATCGAGAGTTTGTAGCATGCAGCGACAATTAGTGCCTCCTAGATCAACCAACAATAGCATGGGGTGCCCTCACCTTTTTAACGTTTTCCATGGATCCAGTAGCCTGTAGTGCTTCAATAAAGGAAGATCTCCAATTTTGAAGGTCATACCGCTTTACTGAAGAGTACATAGACGCGTGGCGTTCGATCCTTTCACTTCTAGACATCGTTACGGCGACTCTAATATTTCTAGCCATCGACTCTACGTCATAAGGGTTAACCAGCAATGCCCCTTCAAGCTGTTTTGCGGAACCTGCTAACTCAGATAGAATTAACACACCCGGATCATCCGGATTTTGAGCTGACACGTACTCTTTTGATACTAAGTTCATCCCGTCTCTTAATGAGGTCACCATGCAGATTCTTGCTAGATTCATTAAAACCATTAGCTTGGTTGGGCTTTGGCTTCGATTTAAATAATGAATTGGAACCCAATCAACATCCGCGTACGTACCATTGATGTGAGCTACTGTATTTTCGAGCCTTTCACGAAGGTTTATATAATCAGGGTCAGAGCCACGACTTATGGTTGCAATTTGCATTAGTGATAGCACTTTATGGTATTCAGGGTATTGCTTTAGAAACAATTCATAAGCATTTAATTTCTCCACCAACCCTTTACTATAATCAATTCTATCCACACCTAAAATTAGGCCCCTATTCTCCGACGGTAACAATGATCCACTAACAGGGATATTGACTTCATCTTCACAGGCTTCACTATTTGCGAGCGATGATTGAATAACATTATTGTCAACACCAATGGGAAAAACGCCGATACGTATTAGCCTTCCTTCATATTCTAAGTAATCATTAGAATGAATGGTAACATTTAGCAAGCGTAGGGCTGAATCTCGAAATGATTCTAGGTCTTCTTCGGTCTGAAAACCTACGACATTATATCGCATAAAGCATGCCATGAGTTCCTGAGCAACGGGTAATGATCTTAACATGCCAAAACTAGGGAACGGTACGTGCAAGAAGAAACCAATATTGCTCTGGACGCCCAGTGCCCTTAATTCGTGAGCCATAGGAATAAGGTGGTAATCGTGCACCCAAATAAGATCGTCGGTACGGCTAAATGGCACAAGTCTCTCTGCCATCATTCGATTTACTGAGCGATAAGAGTCGTACTCCAGTGTGCTGTAACGAATGTAGCTGAGCTCAAAGTGGCACAAGGGCCACAGAAAATGATTCGCAAAACCCAGGTAGTATAACTCGTGTTCTTCTTTAGATATGTCGACTGTCAAGTATCGAACATCCTCCGCGGTAACTTCTTGGGTATTTCGACAGCCTGTCTCAAAAACTTCACCAGACCAACCAAACCAAATTCCACCATTCTCTTTTAATGCGCCGGAAATCCCTGTGGCTAATCCGCCTGGCGAATCATTTGAAATTCCAGGAACTGCTACCCTGTTGGAACACACTATCAACCGACCCATATGAACACCAAATTCCATATAAAAACGCTAAGAAAATACGGTACATCATTTATCCAATAAGAGTAGCAGAAATATTGAGTTTATCGACATAGCACAAACTCTAGTCTTGATGTAATAAATTCTTTATAAAAGAGAGGTAGTGCTGTATATCATCAAAATAGTAATCTGCACAGCTGTCGTCACTGCGACCAATACGTATGGACACGCCTCCCCTCTTGTTCACCGCTCGAAAACCGTATTCATCGGTAACATCATCACCAACATAGAAAGGCACGACAGTTGATGTATCGTGTTTCGTAAGCCAGTAATCAATGGCGCCCCCCTTATCACACCCACTGATACAAATTTCGATTACCAGTGTTCCTTCACATACAAATAGGATACCTTCATAACCTCGTAGAGAAGCGTCTACAACACGACTTATCTCACCTGCACAATCAGGGGCTTCTCGATAGTGGATTGCGAAAGAATAGGGTTTCTTTTCAATCCACACCCCAGTATATTCGCTCAGCGCATTTTCTAATGCGTATTGAACTGTAAGCAATCTAGATCGGAAGGCAACAGCATTTTTTTCAACCGTTCCATCACTATGCTCAACACCGTGACATCCGCTAACTCTCAATGTTGGTATGTGTAGATTCCGCCTAACACTGGCAATTGATCGCCCAGTGACCAAAATGAATTCGGTATTGGAGCACAAAGTAGAAACATCTGATAGGAGATCTTCAGACACAATGACTTCGTCGGGAGTTTTCGCAAAATCAACTAATGTTCCATCGAAGTCACTAAATAGGAATATTTCTTGGCTAGACTGAAGAAATTTTCTTATTAGCGGCTCGTTGAAATTAATCATTACGTTGAGCAGTCTTTAGCTCGACAATAAAAGGCTTCTTTTGCCCGAATCTATAAAGGATGCTTTCTAGTATTGCAGCACTAGAATTGGAGGATAACGCTTTTACAATCTCACCGTCATATCGACGCCCGCTATAGAACCCAAGTCCACCTCTGTTTAGTGAATCGATTTCAAGCATCATACCCCGAGTGTATTTGTCATCAAATACAGCATCCAACATAAAGACACCGTGGCTACTAAAACCTGCAAAATTCTGATGTTTTTCACCGTTGTAAGTGACCACTTGCCAAGATGAACCCGAGTAGTAAATGTCATGGTACACGAACCAAGGAGAACGATTTAGGTTCATTTCTGTTTGGGCCACAGGTCTCCCAATGCTCATTCCATGTTTTTTTTGTACGGTATAGAGTGATCTTGAGTATGTGTCAAATTGCTTACCTAAAGAAGGCAACTCCATTGCCGCTAACATAAATGGGTCTATTACTAGGTGGGAGCCTGAGCGAGTATCATAGGGAACTTGAACCTGATAGATCGCTTTGTGTGATACTGTATCATAATCTTGCGCAGCATGTGGATCACCTCCCCAGAGTAAGTAACCATAGGACGCATATTGTTCGTACCCGAACCGCCCTTCATCAAACAGTTTTTCACTTACCCCATTGTTAATAGCGCCATTTAGGTTGCCTTGTGATAAGGCGCGATCAAAATCTAGACGAGCAATAAAGTCTGATATCTCATTACTATATCGGGGATACCACTGATTGAGTATACCTAGCCAAATAAGCAATCTACCTACTCCAACGGCAGACCAACCGCTACCGACGTCGGATGTTTTTTGCCGTAGGTCCACCATTTCTAATGTACTAGTAGTATATTGTCTATTGGGCATTTCATTTTGATATAACGGCATGGTATTCAGTCCATGTAGAATCAGTGAAACACTCTTTTCAAAGGTATCATCATCCAAAACCCCGAGTTTATTAGTGGATATCAACGCTGCGATGTGGCTTCCCACGCCCCACATTGTGATAAACTTGTATCCATGGGTTGCGTTAACAAATCCGGTGTTACCATTGGTATTTTTTTCAAAATAGCGCCAGGCGGATTCTGCTGTTTTCTTTAGATTTACATCCACTACCCCTGCGATTTCGCTACCGATACCTCTCATACCTAATGATCGAACTTCAACGTGTTCTTTAGGTGGGGCTTTTAAGGCATCAATCAAATTATTGGCGGAAAGTACGTCAGAACCTTCAGTTGATGCTTGATAGTAAGGCTCTATGTTATCGATCTCAATATATGAGCCATCTGAGTCTCTATTAGCATCACGCTCCTCGCGTAGTTGATCCTGTCCGTCAACTACGTCAGTATATTCTTCTATCTGAAGTGACTCATTATCAAATTCCTCATCTCTAGTGACGAGTGGGCGCGTTAAGTAATTTCGTTTAGCTAGTATTGATTCATCATAGCTATAATCTTCCTCTTTTTTACCCAGCCCTGGCGAAGGCCCCTCGTAGGAAGACAAAGATACTGAATTTTCTATCTCTAACAATAACGACAACGCTCCGCCCAACTCAAACGCGTCAGATGGGAGAACGTTCGTAGAAAAGTCGCCCGTTACATCATTCATAAGTCCAATATTTTCTTTTATCTTATTACGTAGACTCGCGGAGTAATCCTTCCAACGGATATTACTTTCCAAAAAATATGTCAGTGCGGTTGCCCAAGTCCTATAGGCTCTGTCATCTTCCAGTATTTCATACGTCTTGGAGGATAGAATTAACGCCAAACCCGCAATTCTCATATTGTCTTGAGTTCTTTCATCGGGAGGGATCGAGAGACCTATACCCTCCCACGACTCAATCGCGTTATCATATTCTGAATTTCTATATTCCTCCCATCCATTTTGAAGAGCACTAAAATCTAGATCGGCTGCCATTGATTTCATGGAGATCAACAGAAACACACCTATATAAATAAACGGCACTCCAATCTTCATGTCATTCGCCTGTGTAAAGCTAACGAGCCAATAGTAAACTGCAGCATATTACTCATTCAGTACCTTCTCCAAATTTTTGACATTGCCTGATACATCTTCAGGGGCAGACATTACCGCAGGTTCAGTATCCGCTTCTGATGAGGGTATTGTATTCTTATAGAGCGATGGAAAACACTTACCTGGGTGCTTAAAGACATCTTCCATTCTAATCACACCATGTAATGTATCATTCGTATTCGAGAACAATTTTCCATTAACTTTATACCATAATGATTCCATCACGATAGCATTGGTAGACGCGGATATTACATCCTCATACCCACCGGTCCTTTCGTAACGACCTTCATACCATCCAAGTTTTTCATCGTACAACTCCTCTATAACTAGCATCAGTTTGTTTGTATATGCAGTATCCCAAAGTACAAACATCGGAAATACCGCTTTTGTAGCAACAATGGCTTTATCGGGGTATATTTTGCTATCTTCAGCGATGGTATTCCAGGAATAGCCGTTTGCAAAGATAGTATCGTAAACGAAAAATGGCGACTCACTCAGCACATGTTCCGTTCGTGCAGTGTAGATTTTTTCTTCTTCATAGCGCTTCTCTTGTACTCTATATACCCTATCGGATACATCCGCCATCAGATTGTTAGTTCGAACCGCATCGGACGATAGGTCATCTGAAATTACGTCCCAGTTAAACTCCAAGCCCATCAATGCAAACGGAAGTGTAAGTACGGGGCTAAGAACACTATCATCCCGATGGTCTCTCGCATCATGATATATATCGATATCGTAGATTGTAATGAGTTCAACGGGATCCAGCTCTTCTGCCTTAGTTGGCTCAAACCCCCAGGCTCTGAATCCAATGGCTGCATACTCTTCATAACCCAGACGTCCTTCTTGAAATATCCTAAGATCCCCATTATGTAGATCGCCAGCATAAAGCGAACCCTCCTCATCAATAACATCGCAAAAATTCCACCTCATCACAGCTTTATCGACGTATTCATGAAATTCAACATATTGGATAGAAAGTATTTTCAACCAGATCAACAAGCGGCCTATATCAATAGCCGACCAGCCTATTTCGCCATGACTTCCATCGTAGGTAGTCATGGTTGAGTTCTTTGCATGATATATTTTATTGGGTAATCGCCCTTGAAATAGCTCCATGGTATTCAAAAAGTGCAGCAGCGAACTTACCCTATGATCAAACTCTTTCTTTTCTATGATTCCCAATTTCCTTGCGGAAATCATGGCCGCAATATAGTCGGCAACGGTAGACATGGTAAAGCTTGGATACGCATCAATTGAATTAACTGCACCAGATTCTACATTGGTATTATTCTTGAAATACCGCCAAGCAATTTTCGCCCAGGCAATCTCCTTTTCCGTTAAATTCCCCCGCTTTCCTTGGACAAACAATGATGAAGTTCGAATTCCATCGAAACCGAGAGAAACAGATCTAACCAGTACGCCACACCCGCTAAGAACCAACGAGATGACGAGTATCCCTAGCGTTTTCCTGGCAGACATTTACCTTGACCTTGAAACTCGTTATCAAGCATCTTTTCCCAAAAGGAGTCCAAATCATTAAACTTAAGTAATTTACCCTGCTCTTTATAGAGCAGCGTCTCTAGAATTATTCCATTATTGTTCGATGTAAATGTATTAATAAGACCTTTACCGTTTTCAAACTTACCCTCATAGAACCCCTTTTCCTCATCATACAAATCAGAGACCGCATTAAACAATAAATCTGTATAGGGTGTTTCCCACAAGCTCCATAACCCTAACGCGCCCTTTAATGCAATAGCGGAGTATTGAGGCACGTACTTTCCGGACTCAGTAATAGTATTCCAGGCATAGCCGTCGGTATATATGGTGTCATACACAAAATAGGGACTTGATGCTAACTGGTGTTCTGTCCTAGCCGTAAGTATTCCACTATGAAAGTACCTTGCCTCTTGTACTTCGTAAATTCGCTGAGCAAAATCCACCATCCATGCAACACTATGCACATTATCAGCGCTGGTTTCATCCGTCGGCAAATCCCAGTTTAACTCAATGCCATCTAACACATAGCTTTCAGTTACGACGTAATTGTGTGCCCGAAGCCTTCGTGGATCCCTAGAGTCATACGGTATTTGGTGGCCGTATAGCTTTATTATGTCATAAGGCTCTGGCTTTGATGATCGCTCTGTATTAAACCCCCATAAACCAAACCCCTTAGCGGCATATTCCTCGTATCCCAACCGTCCCTCCTGTACATATTTAGTGGGCTTCCCTTTTTTTCCGTGGGCACCAAACATTGTGCCGTTTTCATCGAGGATATGGCAGAAATTCCATCTAAAAATAGACTTATCGATAGCGCCAGCAAATTCTGGATAGCGTTCTTTTATGATTTTCATCCAGATCAAAAACCTACCTATATCCAACGCTGAGTATCCAATCTCTCCCGGCTTATTGGTATAATCAACTTTTTTCGCTGTTTTGGAATGGTAAACCTTATTGGGTACTTCTCCCCTATAGAGCTCAAGATTATTTAACGTGCGAAGTAACGCGATCATTCTCTCGTCAAATTGTTTCTTTGTGATGATTTTTAGTTCTCTGACAGAAACCAATCCGCCCAAATAGGATGCTAAATCCCACATAGTAACTGAGGGATAATTGTTTACTGCATTCACTAGGCCTGTCTTCGGTTGATAGTTATTCTCAAAATAGCGCCATGCAATTCTAGCCATATTAAGTTCTTTTTCTGACAACTTCCCCCTTCTGCCCGGACGAATGCCAGCAGACGCGATAGACGATTTTTGATCTACGATTTTCTCACCGTAATCCTCTATTGTGGTAGCGCCATCCAAATGGATGCAAGCACCGAGCAACATGGATAACATCAGTGCGATAAAAAATTGTAGTCTACTGCGATTATACATAATTCATGACCCTAACAGCACGGTGCTATCCACACCTTAGCTTTTCATCTTTTTACCCACGCTAAGCAAATCCAATTTATTAGCGTTGTTCTTACCCGAAATATTTAGCAAAGGCCCAAATACTTTATAATGTAAGCTTTCTAGCACTATCGCATTAGTATTGGCAGTTATTGCTTTGTTCGGTACATTTGATTTTTCGTATATCCCAGAGAACCAACCTTTTTCTGAATCAAAGTTGTTTTCTATATGCTTCATCAAAAGCGCTGTATAGTCTGACTCATATAACATATGCCAGCCCAGAGCAGCTTTAGTACTTACACTTCTAAATTGGCTAGCATCTTCCCCTGAATCTGTTATCGCATTCCAGGCTTTTCCGCTACTAAAGACGGTGTTATAGACGAAATATGGTGCCTGATCTATGTTGTCTTCACTCACGGCGGTTAGAATTCCGGTTTTTTTATAGCGATTCTCTTGTGCCTTATACACTCGATAAGAGAACTGAGTGGATATTTCATCAGATCCAAACTCTATTGCGTCCAATATATAAGATTCGCTCACCACATAGTTGTGTGCTTTATATTTTTTCGGGTCTCGAATATCGGTCGGAACATCGACACCCATGATAGGTACATATTTCAAAAAATCTGAATATTGCAAGGCAACTGAAACATCTATACCCGCTAGCGAAACTGATTTTGCCGCATACTCTTCATACCCTATGCGCCCTTCTTGTACATATTTTGTTTTTCCCTTTTTATCGATAGTAGCACCGACAAGAACCCCCCTGGATACTAGATAGGTCATATCCCAACGACTTAGTATTCTATTGACCCCTTTTGTGTGCTGAGGATAGTTCCAAACCAGTATGTTGAAGGGAACCATGATACGGCCAATGTCAATAGCTGACCAACCGATACCGTTATCAGAAATTTTGTTGGTGTAATCGACCATTCTTTTGGTTTTTACGTTATACGACTTATTTGGCAGAACTCCGTCGTACAAATCCAATTCATACAGGCTCTTAAGTAGTTTTTCTATTCTGGAATCAAAAGTGTCTGCATCAACAATATCCAGTTTATACGCAGATATTAGACCTAACATATACGATGCAATATCCCATAATGTTGCCGCCGGAAATCCATCCACAGAGTTAACCAATCCCGTGTCTTCATCTGTATTGTTCTCAAAATAACGCCAGGCAATTCTCGCCATTTCCTGTTCTACTTCGTTTAACTCCCTAGATGATGGATAGGTTATCTTGATCTTTTCTTCAATCTTGAAGTTCTCTCGGGATACCTCAAGCATCTCAAGATAGATAACCAATCCAAACGCAGCAGCAAGACCCAATAGAAAAATAAAGTGATGACGGGCTGCCAATAGATTTTTCCGAAAACTCATATCAAACGTGCTCCATAACAAGTTCTTCAACCTCAGGGGCTGGTGGTTTCCAAAACGCTGATAACACCATTCCAGACATTAGAATGATATTATTTGCCGCCCAAAATAGATTGGTAACAATACCGTTAAACGAATGATCGGCTATATTACCCATGAAAAAGTAGCTAGATACTGCAAACGATACCGCCGATATCGTTAGAATGATCACGAGTATTTGCGGAATGACCAATTTAATGAACGTCCCTTCCTGTCTTTCCTTTGGCGTAGTTGGAAAGGCGATTTTCTTACCCATCAATACCACTGCTATGGCCTTAATATTGACCGAAAAGAACGATATAAAGGAAGATTTACCTTTGAATCCTGCGACTCCCCAGGTACCAATCATAAAGGCCAATTCATTTAGCATCATGAACGGGAGCACATGGATATAGAAATCTAACGAATAAGCCGATACTGGTGCAACACCGGTGAATAAGTAGATTATCGGAGCCAGTATAAATATCACATTCCACAAGGCGCCGAAATATGACCAGATAGTGGATGCATACATCATCCGTTGCGGTAAACTCATCCCCTTTCTAAATACGGGGTTATCGTTAAGCGCGATGTCGATCGTACCGCCAGCATACTTAAATCGTTGTACCATCCAGGTTTGTAGATCCTGAGGAGAGAGCATTTTGGATTCCACAAATGGATGCATTACGGACTTCCAATTATTACCAACGTCAGAATGCAACATTATCGACGTATATATATCTTCCGATACATGAAATTTGTAGGGCGTCACTTCGATTTCGTTGGCTATATTTTGCCTTATAGTGGCTTCAACATTTTCATCTAGCGAGCTTTCTTTAGTCGCGGAGAGTAACGCCTTCTTGTTTTTCGCTTCTTCTTTCTCTATTTGCTCCCCATAAGATTTAAGCGCGACTTGCATTACCGGCTCTCTTCGGTGAATCGACCCAGCGCCACAGCAAAAAGATGCATTGGCCCAGTTTCTTCTGCGTTGAATTACGTCGTAGAACATCTGAGGGCAATTGACAAAGGGGTCGCTACCAAAACGTATCTCCCCCACCAGCATTTCGATGAGCTTCCCGGTATATCGACCCAAAAATCCCACTTTAGAATCCAAATATTGCTCTAGATTCCTACCTTCGGGTAGGTCAAAGAACCACTGCGGTGTTTGTACCCAAGCTACGTCTGGGTCTCTAAAATATCCCAGAGTATTCGATAGTATTGTAGGAAATGGCCGAGTATCGGCATCACAAATTACAATAAAATCGCCCCCCGTATTCTCCATCGCGTTACGAAGGTTACCTGCCTTAAAGCCAACATTATTGTCACGGGTTAAATATTTGACTCCATGCTTGTCGGCAAGCCGCTGCATGCTATCCCTTCTACCATCGTCCAATATGTAAATGTTGAGCTCAATGTCATGGGGGTAAGTGATTTTAAGCGCATCTTTGACACTTAATTCAACTAACTCGGGTTCTTCATCGTAGGTAGGAAAGAACACATCCACTCGTAATGGCCTAGCTTCAGCCGAATCATCGTTAACCGTTTCAGTAAAATATTGTGGTGGTGGCGTTATCTCTTTATCATCTGTTTTCCATAAGCTATAGGTGAACAAAATCAACCCTATATATGCAGCAGATTCCGCAATAACAAGGGGTATTGAAAACCAAAGCGCGTCATAATTTAAGGACTCCGTCCAGCGCCAATGGATATACCACCCACCAACGCATAAATTAATCGTCGCGATAAACTGCCAAAATAACTCACGAAGCAATGAGTGCTTTACTGGTTCTGGAGGTACTCTACCCTCAAACTCATCAAAATAAAAACCCACACAAACCTCCCAAGCTGCCCTTAACCTGTCATTAGATATTAGTCTTCGGAATCTTTTACGTTAACGGATTGTAACGCTTCCAATAACTGGCTGTTCGCTTGCAATTCTTCAATATTGCAGCGGCTATCATTGATAGCCCATCCAATATCCCATTCGTTCATATCCACATAGTCACCACTCTGATTGATGCAATGGCCACCAAATAACACCTTCCCCGATAACTCAACTACTGAAGACACCCAGGTATAGTCATCAATAAGGCATTCCTCAATGACCGCGCCTTTCTCAATGATACAGTTGGCCCCTATCATCGCAGGCCCCTTTATTACCGCACCGTCTTCTATTCTTGTCCCGTTACCGATACATATAGGCCCTGTGATATCAACCTTATCAAAATCAATATCAAGATTTATTCCACACCACACCCCTGGACGCACTTCTCTACCGGGTTTTGGATATCCCGTTATTTTGTCTGTTAGTATATCCCTCGTGGCCTGCCAAATATCCGTCAAGTTCCCCACGTCAACCCACTGAAACGGGCTTGAGATACCATAAAAAGGAACGTCTTCTTGAACCAATAGGGGAAACAGTTGACTCCCAATATCGAACTCTTCATCTTTTGGAATATAGTTAAAGATATCGGGTTCAAAGATGTAAATTCCCGTATTGACAGAATTTGATATCGCCTCTTCACGATCAGGCTTCTCTTGAAATTGTAATATTTGTCCGTCATCACCAATTTTGACCACACCATATTTGTGAACTTCTTCTGGCTCCACGTCCTGCAAAACAATCGTTGCGACACCACCTTTCTTTTTATGAAAGTCACAAACCTTCTTAACATCGAGATCGATCCAGGCATCGCCACAGACAACCATGAACGTATCGTCAAAAAATCCCGAGAATTCTTGTATCTTTTTCATGCCTCCGGCTGATCCAAGCGCAGCGGACTCCAATTTATTGTCGACAATTTTTCCTTCAAAAGAATAGGTAATATCAACTCCGAGTGTAGTACCGTCTCTAAAGTAGTTTTCAATCGAGCTGCTCATATAGCTTGTGTTTACGACAAATTCCTTAACACCGTATGATTTGAAATGGTCAATTAGCGATTCCATTATTGGTTTTCGTAGTATCGGAATCATTGGTTTGGGGGTAACCTTTGTCACAGGCCAAACACGCGTACCTTTGCCAGCGGCTAATATCATGACTTTCATATTATTCAAACCTTCTAATTGGAAATGACGCAAATAGACCTATGACAATTTTTCGATAGCTTTTTCAACACTTTCATATTCGACAAATAGACGATCTAGACGCGTTAACTTAAACAGATCACCTACTATTGTATTGACACCAACAAAATGCACAGCCCCTCGCCCGTTTAGACGTTTTAGTAGGGTAACCAAAGCCCCCAGACCACTGCTATCGATAAACTTAACTTCTGACAAAACAATAATTAGATCATTCACTTGGTCGTCAACAACTGAAGATACGTATTTCACAAATGAAGGGGCCATATTCGCATCTAGCCTCTCTTCATTGTGGTAGATAACCATCAATGTATCGCTTATTTTTTCGCTATCAAATTGCATAGTTGTTCCCTTTATCCATTCCACTGAAAAGCAAGTATTGTTACATCATCATCGATCGGATTTCCTTCCGTCCAATCGATTAGATTCTCATGGATCTCATTGACTGTTTCCTTGAAGCTAACGTTGGTGCTGCCACCTATTGCTTCTGCGAGTCTGCTTTCTCCATACTGTTCACCACCTAGATTCATAGCTTCGGTAATACCGTCAGAGTATAGAAAGAAACGATCGCCAGGTGCCAATTGAAAACTGACCTCTTCATAATCCGCTATTTCGAACATCCCAACTGGGAACCCACCATCTCCCATAAAGGAAACTGCACCAGTGGAAGCCGAATCATGGATCGGTGGTGGATGGCCGGCCTGGCAAAAAGACACACGTCCATTTGCCAAATTTAGCACCCCATAAACCATAGTAAAGTACAGCAGTGAACCACTGTCCAACATATAGCGCGCATTCAAATCAGAGACGACATCTACCACCGACCTTGGGCCTTTCACGCCTTCATGATTAAACAGTAGGTCAACACCCGCGCCTGTTCGCGCTAACTCGTAGCTTAATGTAAAAGACAATAGAGCCGATGGAACGCCATGCCCTGCCACATCTATTTGATAAAACGCGATGGTATTGCTGTCAAGTTCTCTATGTCCGTATAGATCCCCGCCTAAAACAGAGCATGGATAAAATACCGACGCGAACTCCGTATTTTCTATTACGCAGGGACTTGGTAGTAAGGACTCGGCCATCTTAGCCGCAGACTCGAGATCCTCTTGCATGCTTTTCAGCGCTTTATTAATGACTAGGTTTTTGTCAACAAGCTCTTTTTGAAGGTCCTGCATTCTCAGTGCTGCAGCAACCTTTGCATGGACCTCTTCAATGTAGATGGGTTTCATCACGTAGTCGTCAGCACCAAGCACTATAGCCTCGACCATCGATTCTCGGTCAGAAATACCAGTGACCATAATGATATGTAGGTAAGTCTCCCTCTCGAGGGCACGAATACTCTTGGTAAGTTCGAGTCCATCCATAATTGGCATTATCAAGTCTGTAATGACAATGGATACGTTAGGATCATTCTCGACGTAATTCAGTGCATCTCTACCGTTGTCGAACGTTACAACCTCACAGTTAAAGTCACTTATTGCGTGCACAATGAGTTCTTTCATTTCAGCGTTGTCATCTACAACCACGACTTTCATATTACGGCAATTCCTTTGGTTAGTTTCATTCTGCTTACCGGGGTATAACGCTGAAAAGGACTTTATACCTAACGAGCAACCACAACCCCAAGATACAGACAGTATGTATGATGGAGTTTTCAATGAAATTTGACGTATCAAAAACGGGCTGCATCTCAGAGAATTTAGAAATATATTCAACCAATACAATGAACCCTAAATGTACAATAAAGACATACAATGACGCTTGCCCTAGTGGCACCAATAACCAGCCAATCAGCCTATTTAGTGGCTTCCAAAATAGCGTAAGTGCCCGATAAAATACGACAAGAAAACAAAAGTAATTAACAATTCTAAGTATCCCTAGTTTGTTCTTGTCAAAAAACTGCCAATGCATGTCGTGGTATGCCTTGGCTTCAATTAGTCCAAAATTTGCCCACTCAGGAAACGCTTTATTTGGTGAATTCCAGGCAATAAAAGCAAAAACCAGGGTGAACACCAGCGCGACAGAAACTAGTGCATGATATTTATTCCCGGAAAAATAGTGTCTAATCTCGTCTTTATAGTAACCAACCGCTAAACCATTAAAGAAAATCACTTGCCAAGACAGTACGGGGAATCCGTATTCAAACTGTCCCATCGTAGGGCGTGACGGATGCTGCATATTATAAAAATAGAGTACCCAACTGATATATAGCAACCACAAGGGGCGGCCGTTCTTAAAAAACCACATGGCCAGCGGAGTAAAGGCCAATAAGATGAAATATAGACCGAGTATTTGTATCTGGTGGGGGCCATTTCTTAGAAGCAGGAACTGGGTCAAGGTCTGATGCCAAGCCGCACCCTCATTGGGATAAAGATTATAGACTTCCTTATTCCCCCAGTTTATAAACGTTTTTATTACGCTTAAATCAACAATACTGAGCATGGACAAAAAATAGACAACTGCGATCACTGTCAGGTTCACCCTGTAAAGCTGCGCTGATCTATCAAACAATTTCATCATGGAAACATGATAGTCTGCCTTGTCCAGGATTTTCCTATGTACGATTCCGAGTACAACGCCAGAAAGAATTACGAAACCTTCTGCACCAGAAATAAGCCCTACTCTTTCCCAGGCAATAAAGTTAAAAATTGAGAATATTTCTATATGGACAACAACGAGCACAACCATGACTGCACCACGCATAAAGTCTATGCGTAGGTCCCTACCACCATCTAGCTGGGTGTATTGCATAACTGCTCCTAGTCCAGCCGCTATAGCTTTCTTATGCTAACTATATTCAAGCCTCCTATAGATTTAACCCTAGACCATATATATTGAATATGAAAATAATTGGACTTCACACCACAACGTTGAGACTTCGGTGCTGAGTATTATCAATGAAAACATGGAGAGAAACATCAGGCTGGACGTAGACTAAAAATTAAGCGTCCCTACTTATATTCAATGATGCTGACACAACGTACGACTAATAGTACGTTGTGTCAGTGGAGATGGGCCCTAATATCGAAGTTATGTGAGTAAAGATGATCAGTATAAGATCATCTTATTGGTCAAAATAGTGGTTTATTTAGTAGTCTCAGTCGTGTATTGATCATCGATGTCATAATCGTTTTCAATCTCGTTTGGCATGGCTTCTTCTTCGACGTTAAGCTTCTCATTACGCCCCGACCGCAGTAACCCTTTTCGTTTTGATAACGCCATTTCCAATTTCTTAGTGGTTGTTTTGATTGCATCTCGGATGGTCTTTCCTTCAGAAGAAACGCTAATGCTACTCCCTTCATATATGGTGCGGGCTTCGACGGACCTCACTTTGCTTTCTGACTTTAAAATAACAGCGACATTGACCAAGCTAGGATAACGCTGGCCTATTTTTTCTAAGTTGCTCTTAACAACGGAACTAATCATGTCGTTTGCTGATACGTGATGCCCGGATACTTGTATGTCCATTAATATGCCACCTTTATACTCGAAACTTGTCATAGAAAACTTCGTACATAATAAATATGTGGATTCTAGCGTCAGATTACAAGACCTATACACCCTATTTCTCTAAAAAATAGATTGTGAACTATCGAGATAGTAGAAGGTCCAACCTCGGTCAAACATAAGGAAACATGCCATTTACCATCGTAAATTAACACCTACTTCCTTGGTAAGTATTTGATTAGTTTGCAGTACTTTCCCCCTCCGATATCCAGCTATCAATCATCAAGTACTCGGGAGAAGTCTCGGTATATTCCATAACACCATCACCAGCAACACCATCACAATCATTCGCCATACAGGCAGGAAACTTCACACTGGCATTGCCCGGTTCAAAATGTGATGCCGCGGCATGACACCCTGCACAGGTAGGTAACACATTGTTGGCATAGGACACCTTGGTGGTTTGGCTGGCCGGGTCGCTAACATCTGAAAGTAGTGTGTTTGTCGTCGCTTTGACGGTGAAGCTATAGGCAGTGTAATTGTTTAAACCATCAATTGGTTCGCTAGTATTCGACGTTGATAACTTTGCGACATTATCTTGAAAAATGGTATACGTGGGTGAATCACCACTTACTGCATTCCAGCTTACGGTGATTTGGGTTGTGCTATCTGCCGTTGCAGCCACTCCGTCAGGTGCACTTGGCACTGTCGAGCCGTCAACTGCACCGGTCAGGCTCGACTCCTCGCCTCCCGATACGCTCCGTATAGCGTAGCTGTATTGTGTGCCGCTAATTAGGCCTGTATCAGTAAAGCTGTTGGTCGAGGGGGTTCCTACCTCAGTATCATCACGATACACAATATAACTGGATACGCCGCCGGAGGGCGCGCTCCAGCTAACCACGATCCGACTCGTTTTATTGCCAGTATCGTAACTAGCTGAAACACTCGTCGGAGCGTTCGGGGTTGTCGTTGTGGAGTCAGTATTTGAGTCGGCTGATTCTTGGGAATTACGGACAGATCTAACTAAATAGCTATAGAGTGTTCCTGGTGTACGACCTGTGTCATTAAAACTGGTTCCATTGCTGCTTCCTACGAGGCTTCCACCGCGATAAATAGCATAACTGTCAACATTACCAGAAGCAGCAGTCCAGCTTAGAGCAATATTGGTACTATCAGTTGTTGACGCAGCTATATTCGTTGGTGCGTTCGGGGCTGATGTTGCGAGAGTGGCAGGTGAAATATCACCCTGGTCACTACTTTGTGTTGCTCTTAGGGTGTAACTGTATTGCGTGCCTGCCGTTAATCCAGTGTCAGACAATGTTGTATTAGTGGTGGTGCCGATTGAGCCACCATTTCGAAAAACCTCATAACTGGTAGCGTTAGCTACGGGGGAACTCCAACTTAAATCAATGCGACCGGTATCGACGACTGTAGCATTGGGTGCACTGGGTGTCAGTGACAGCGTACTTGTTATCGCAGGAGGCGAAGCGATGGATACCTCGTCGTTGTAGACCGCTTTTACGGTATACGTATAACTTGTATTGTTAACTAGTGACGTATCGCTGTAGCTGTTTGTAGCAATACTCGAGGCAATTTCGTTGCCGTCGCGAAGTACAGTAAATGTATCTGCCGTATATCCGGTTGGGCCAGTCCACGCCAAATCTATTTGAGTGGCATCATTGGTTGCGTTAACGGCTGCAAGCAATCCAGTGGGTTCAGTCGTTCCCACAGCAGCAGTACGGACCTTGTTAGACGTCGCCGTGGTCGATTCTTCTCCCCCTGCAATCGTGGATATTTGGTAGGTGTAGTCTGTATAAGGGGTTAGCCCTGTGTCTGCAAATGTCGTTACGGTGGGAGTCGCAATGGCTACTCCGTTTCGATAGATACGATACGTATCGAAGATGCCTGACGACGGCACGTCCCAGACGAGATCTATCTCAGAAGAATCGTTAACCGCATCCCTGGTTCCGACTACATTGCTCGGTGGTAGTGGGATTACCGTGACGGCAGTTGAATCGGAGGGGGCTGATTCTTGAACGGTATCACTGGCGGTAATCATGTAGGTGTATTCTGTACCCGCTGTTAAGTCGGTGTCGGAATAGCTGGTTATGATAGAGGTGGCAATTTCAATGTTGTCTCGATATACATGGTATTGGGTGACGTTACCAACAGGCGCTGACCAACTGAGATCGATTTGCTGAGTATCTATTGCAGAGCCAACTAGGCTATTTGGTGATAACACCGCAGTAGTGGCGCTTGCTGACGCGGAGGAATTGGAGCTATCGCTGCCAATTATCGAGGTTACCGTATAAGCATAGGAGGTATCATCAACTAACCCTGTATCCGTGTACTCCGTTGTGGTTAACGCTGCTATTTCTACAGCATCTCTAAATAGTTTATAGCCTTCAGGGTTGATCCCCGTTGGAGCGCTCCAACTAACTGAAATCTCTGACGTATTGTTAACATCATCCGTTACCGCAGAAACATTGACGGGAACTAATGTGCCAGACGGTGAAGAATCAATACTAATTGAGCCGAAACCAATCGCAGGTACGCTACTACAAGTTGCTGAAGTGGATGACAAACTTCCATCACCGTCGTCTAGTTGATAATAAACAGTATCAATACCGCGCTCAAAAGGATCAAAAAGCTGATAGCTAACCGTTAAATTGCCAACGTCAATAGTAAGAGAACCTAATGTTCCGTCATCTACGCTAGAAAGTTGAACCTGCCCATCCCCTAAAGATTCCATGGCTAAAGCACTGACAATAGGAATACTTTCGAGTAATCCAGACGATTGTAATCCTGAGGTGTCTGCCGCCAAACACTCAGCTATAGGGGATCGATTAGTGACGGTAATACTTTGTGTTGTACTCTCAGAGATTCCATTCTCATTGGTAGCGGTAAGTTGTACGTTATATACGCCACCGGGTACATCAGGTGAAAACGAGCCGATCACTTCTGTTCCATTATCAACGTTAATGGATGACGTGACGGGCTGATCGCTAAATTGCCACAGGTAACTTTCGGCAAAAAGGCTACCGGTAGCATCTATGGTGACAATGTCATCAATAGTCGGCGTTAGGTTTGAGATGGTAAAAGTAGGCACGGGTAATCCTGGGAATGTCGGTATTGTTTGCCCTAGCCCTTCTAAGTGAGCCCGCAAAATATCAACGGGTTTGTCCTCATCGGCGCTAGTGCTAGTACCATTATAACCTGACCAGAATCGATCCATGGCAAGCCTGGCTAGAGGCATGCGGCCTTGTTCATATACATAATTTTTTAGCAAGGTGTTACCGATAAACTCGCTGTAACTATCAAAATTATTCTCTTCGTCCGCGACTTGTAGGTGACACATGCGACAATGTTTCGCAAACACTTGATGATATAACACGTCTTGCCCCCCCCAACTTGTGGGCACGTAACTACCATCAAAGGTAGTGTTATCCGGTAGTTGATCGATAGGGGGAGCCATCTCCTTGTCTCCATACCATCCGTGAATCATCTCTATGGCGCTAGCATTACGAATGCTATCATTTTTGTAGGTCGCTAATACCGCTAAGTTAAACGCTTTTAATGAAGCTTCCTGGTTCTCCCTACTGTATTGATCCAACAACGCGGTACTGAAACTATCAATATCCAATGTAGGTTCAACTTGGCTAGTATCTGTCGCTTTTGCATACAAAAATGCATCCAAATCCCAGGGCAAGAAGGTTGCACCAATATCAGCATCCGCCGCGACAGTGAACTTTTTACCGCTTGCATATCCTTGATGGCAGCCACCGCAAACACCGGGGACATATTTTTCGCCCCGCCCATCAAAATTGATACTATTTACGCGGGTGAAATCTCCCGTACGTTCATCTGGAACAAAAACATAGAATTTCACGATTTTTTCATTCGAGCTACTTGTATCTGGATTGTCGCTATATTCCATTGCAACAATAGCAAACTCCCCCCGTTTTTCTATGCCTTGCTCTAACGTGGGGTAATTCACTACATAGCTGAACACATTTCCCAATGAATCTGTCCGGACATACATTTCTCGACCGAACCCTAAATCATAATTGTTGAGATATAATGCACTAGCGATTGAGGAATCGGATATCTTCGCGCCATTAGAATCAAGAAAGCCTGCGTACATTCCCCAGCTCTGAAATGACTCATAAGCGCCTGTTGGATCGAGTAATGAATAATAGTTATTGGAGCTAATCGCGTTTTCCAGACCGAGTTGGTCCCGTAAGTTAGTTACGGAAATTGAGGTGCTGGACTCACCATTCCACGTTTGGATAAGGGAGCGGTTTTGCAGATTCTGAGCCGATGCAACATTTGAGGAGCGGGCTCTTTGATCCGATTTTGACGCAAATAGTAAGTCGGCTAGATCGATCTGAACACCATCAACATCTAATGCGATAAGTTCAAAGTTCGCCCCCGAGTTTGACGATATTTCTACCTGTAATTCAGCATAAACAGAGTCTGTTTCATAAGGCTCTATACGTCGTTGTCGATTACTATCTTCGAAGTTTTTATTGATTTCATCGGTATCTAGGGTCGGGATAGGAAATGACAGCCTGGGGTTTCTGGGTTCAACTAATGGATCATACCCAAGGGCTGTAGAAAAGGATGCAGGGAAAGCACTATTGATTACCGCTGAACTTACCTCTAACTGATCTAACTCCCCGACTTGATTCCGCCAATGTACAACTGTCGTTAACGTTAAGGTGAAAGGCTGCTGAACATCTCCAGTATTCGTGCCTTCCTGTAGGGCAGCAAGCACTTCAAACGTTTTATTGTTAATCGATGGATGAACTAAAAATTGATCTACATCCCCTACTGGCTCAACATTAACATGAACCGTAGCCGAGTCTATATTGTTATTTGCATCGGTAATCGTGAGTAAAAAGGATAACGTTGTTTCCGCAGCAACATTAGGTGCATCAAATACGACCGCATTCGTCGTGCGCTCGATAAGCTCTACGGCATACCCCGAATTATCTATTTGTTCCCAGCTAAAATACAGTACGGGAGCTGCACTTCCAGCACTATTTTTTCCTGTCAACTGTACTTCGGTATTAGCGCGGGTGCTATAGGTGTCACTGGTGCCCGAAACAGGTAACCCTAGTCCAATGACTTGAGCTGAAGCCACAGGCGGCGATTCATCATCTTGGTAACCACCCTCATCTTTACCTGCGCCGCCACAACCCGATAACATGATTATTGTGAGCACCAAGGCCATTGTTAAGGCGCTAGAATTCCATTCGAGTATTGTTTTATTTATCAAATGCTTCGACATGTATAGTATTTCACTGCTTGTTCGATTGGGATTAAAATTCGTAGCGTGCACCGCCAGCAATGACTTGCTGTGTATAATCTTTAATATTTCTAATAGTGCTATAACTGAGGTATACCTGTATACCACCTGCGGCACCACTGCCGGTGGTATAGGTTGTGCCGCGGATTACCGCAGATAGCCCAACCCCATAGGTTTCATAGGAAAGCTCTGCGCCATTAGTGGCCAAACTAAATTGAGACGCGTTTGATAGGCTATCATTCGCATCGGCATAAACGGCGTCTATTTTGTGGTCGTCTGTAATGTGTTCGGTGTAATGTTGTGCGTCAATATAAGGAACCAATACACCCCAACCTACGTTAACAATACTTTGTGCTCGAAAACCCCAAACACTTTCTAGCGACTCTATGTTCTGTTTTTCTACGGTAAACGCAAATCCCTGGTTCTTTATATCTTGTTCCGTATACTCGTCAATTGACGTATGTTGATAGTTTATGGATACATAAGGTTCAATCGATACTGCTGGACTAGGTTTAAAACTGTAACCAATACTACTCGACACGGTACTTATGTGCGCATCATTATCGCTTGTCGCAATGGTATCAGTATTGGCTACATTGGGATTAAAGGAAGGATAACGAATATACCGTTCTGTTGTGAACTCGGCCTGCTGGTAGCCCATAGAAAAACTAACAAATATACTATCGGTTTGATAAAGAACAAATGGCATCAAAGAATAGGCGGCCATATCCACCGTACCCTCAACGATGCTTTTATTGGCATCGAAGGCTATATCTTGCTCTGAGTAGCCCATTACTGCTCCAATCACCCATGTAGGATTAAGGCGATAATCGACCCCTCCACTATATGAACTACCGGTGAAGTCAAAAGCATCTTCGTAATCTGACGCATCCTGGTCACCCCAGGTATAAGTTGCGTTAAGAAACCCACCCCAAGGTGAGAACACGGGGTCTGCGCTCGCGCCTCCCCCTATGGATTCATTCATAGAGAATTCAACGTCTGTACTAAGAAAAATATCAGGATAATAATTTGACGTTAAGGAGAAGCTTTTAACTCCGCGTCTTAATGCAGTGATTCTTGTACTGAGCCCACTCAATTGTCCGTTTACAAACCCATCGGACAATGACTCTTGGGTCGAAAACTCCTCTCCCGCTGTCCAACGCAATGCAAAGCCTAAACCTTCAAAATCTGAATCCAAACTATACAATGTGGAGCCACCAACAGTATTGTTCAATTCATTAGCAGTATGGACTAATTCGCGTACTCCACTCCAGACGCGAAACGTCCCGCCATCACAGCCGGTTTGTGCGCTCCCTTGTGTATCGGTACAACCTTGTGCTTTTAGTTCATCGTAGACCTGCTGATTACTGATCGCTGCTTGTTCTTCAAGCGCTGACGCATACAGCCCTTGAAATGCTAATAAGTTTGCGTTCGCAGTATTGGCACTTAAGACTAGAGCTACTGCTCCAACATAACGGTAATTATTCTTTTTGTTCACTCTGTAACCCCAGCTAAACGCAAAACTAAACACACGTTTTAATTATATACTTGGCTACCACTTTAGGCTTTTTTTTCGATCATAGCAGGTTCTATAGCGCTTGGGCCACTGATGTATTTGACGCAACGCCCTAACATTGATTTATCGGCAGGCTGATTATGAAAGTTGACCCTTTTTGCTTTTCGCTCTTTGCCGATATACTCCCATTATGATGATCGACGATTTTCTTTACGGTGCCCGTACCTACACCCGTCCCTTCAAAAGAGCTCTCTGTTGTAAGTCGCTGGAAAGGGATGAGCATTCGTTCGAATTCTGATTCTTCAAATCCTATGCCATTATCCTCGATAAATATTTGGCATAGTAATGAATTCTCTTGCCCTCTTCTTCTTCGGTCTGTGATTGTCTTACTACTGATCCTTACGACAGGTGCTACATTTGGACGGTGATATTTCAACGCATTACTCACGATATTCGAAAATAGTTGGTATATTTCATTGGGGTCTGCATCGATCGTGGGTAACGATTGGGATTCTACTTTTCCACCCGTAGTAGAGAGAGTATCGTCTAGATCCAAAATGACATTCTCGACGATAGAATCTAGATTGACCGATTTGAGTTGAAGTTCCAGTGAGGTTTTTTCTGCATTATCGAGCAACGCGTTGATGAGAGTACTCATTCTAGATCCAATAGATGAAATTCGTGTTACGATTTCATTTCCTTCTTTATCTAGGCCGTGAGCATGTTTGCGCAATAAACGATTGGCATAACCAACAATAGCGCTCAGGGGTTGTTTCATGTCATGGGAAACGGTATGGGAAAAGCCCCGTAACTCACCATTAACACGCTTAAGAGTTTCAGTTTTATCAATCAATTCCGACGCGAGTCGATCAAGTGCCTGATTATTCGATTCAAGTTCTATAATTTTGGATGTTAGTTCTGATTTTGTATCTGAGAGATCTCGAAAAACCTTGATTTTGCCGATCAATACGAGGGGATCGATGGGTTTGTAGATGTAATCAACCGCACCAGATTCGTAACCTAATGCGGCAAAATGATCTTCCTTGCTAATGGCAGTGACAAAAATAATGGGTATATGGGCGGTATTTTGATTTTCTAATATCAAGCTAGCCGTTTCGAATCCATTCATCCCAGGCATTTGAACATCCATCAGAATCAGGAAGAACTCGCCATCAATGACGTGTTTCAAGGCTTCTTGGCCAGAGGTGGCCTCACAGATATCGAGATGAAGGGGTTCTAGCATGCGTTTTAGCGCATAGATATTCTCCTTTTTATCATCTACCACCAATAGTCTGTGTTTATGTTCTCTCATTTACCAAGCCTTTCAGTCAATTACCGACTACATCTATCTAAATATAGTCGTATTACCAGTAAACTGACCGAAATCTTAAGTAGGTGCGTTTCCAGTCACATCCAGGTTAAACCACCGCTAATGCCCACTATAGCGGCAGGGACGCTTAGTCAAATCCATGTTTGTGCAAAATACGGCTCAACCCCCCATCCTCTTTTAAGATCGCTAACCCTTGGTGAAAAAGGTCGGCGTTGACGTTTGCATTGGGACGATTGTTCGTAAACATTACATGCAGTGAATGGACAGCAAGCGCAGGTTCGATAGGCTCTAAAAGGTCCCGAAATAGCCCTATATCACTGATAATGATATTTTGAGCAACGAATTGATCTATCACTGCTAGATCAATGTGGCCCGCGAGTAATTTTTTCAGATTAAATATATCGGTATTTACAACCTCCTTATCGAGGTAATCTGCCTGATCTAACTCCTTAGAGTTGGCATAACTTCTTACGATACCAATTCTATAGTTTTTTAGATCTTCATACTCACTCCATGTTATCTGGTCCTCGGTACGTTTATAGAAAACCAGTGGACTCTTAAGAAAGGATTCTGAATATCGATAACTCTCAGCTCTATCTTTGGTCCAATAGGCTGCAACAGCGCCATCATAGTTCCCTATCCTTACTTCCTCTAACAATCTAGCCCAAGGCATGAAAGTCATTTCGGTTGTATAGCCTACCTTTCGAAAGGATTCCGTGACGATTTCTGACGCTATTCCATAATTAAGAAGCTCAGTACCCGTGTAGGGTGGCCAATCTGTAACAGCCATGCTAATTATTTTGGCATTAGTGTCCCCGTAAACTGACCCAGAAATTATAAGGAAAAGGACGAGTATTCTTACTTTACAACGTTCATTTAGGTTCATTAGTGATTTCCTATACAGGTAACTCCTTTTTAGTATAGTAACCCAGGACGCCCCTATGCTAATGCTATTAGGGTGGCTTGTATTCAAAGAAAAAACCCTTGGTCTATACTCGTCAGTGGGCCAATTGATATGTGATTATATTACGTAGTAAAAGTGCCTATACCTATTCTTTAGGCCTATCTGGATCAGCAATGAGCCCCCCATTAATCCCAGCGAAGTCCGACAGTCTGTCTTTTAAACAAGCACTCACCGCTCTCAGTGTTGCGATTATTCTAGGGGTTTCATTATCCTCCATCCAACTATATTTTGAATTTAACGACGCAAAAATAACGTTCCATAAGAATATTGATCAAGCGATCCAAGCAATGAAAGGCCCAGCAGCCCAAGCAGCGTATAACTTTGATGACGAAGCTGCGGGTCAAATTGTAGAGGGCCTTTTCGAGTTCGGCTCGATCTATAAAGTCAGGATTAAGCAAAACCTAGGGGAGGTACTGTCGGAAAAGACACGAAATACAATACGCCCCTCAAACCTTCTGACTAATGCCTTCCTGGAAAAAAGTGTCACAGTTAACTTTTCACTAAACAGAGAAGTAAAGGGAAAATCAAAAGTTGTAGGTGAAATGCTTGTTATCGCTGATATGGAAGGGGTTATTCTAGATTTATACAAGCGTTCAACTCGAGTATTCATATCCACTATGGTCCAATCTTTCTTTCTTGCGCTAGTATTACTCTACTTTTTTAACGCAAAAATAACTGACCCTCTTCTTTCTATTGTTGATCAACTTACTAAAGTGACCGAAAGACGGAAACAAGGTCATTTGGTGGCACCTGAAGGCCATGAGAACGATGAGTTCGGCTTGCTTGTGTCTAGAACCAATGCACTGCTTGAGAGAATTAGCAAAGATTCTGAAAAGCTCACAGAGTTTGCCGAAGGTACTCGAGCGATCAACGAGGAGTTAGAACAAGAAATCCATGAGCGTAAATCAGCCGAACATGCACTACAAAGGGCTCATGACACCTTAGAGGAACGGGTCACTGAAAGGACCAATGCTCTCACCGATGAGATTTCTATACGAAAAGAGACAGAGATCAAATTGGAAGATGCCAAATTAGTAGCCGACAAAGCGAATCGAGCAAAGAGTGCTTTTCTCGCAAATATGTCTCACGAAATAAGGACTCCGTTAAATGCTATTCTCGGTTTTTCACAAATTCTACTTAGAAAGAAGAATCTAAGTGAATCGCAAGCTGAACTGATACAAATCATTAATAATTCAGGGGAACATTTACTGGAACTAATCAACGATGTGCTGGATTTGTCGAAGATCGAAGCTGGCGCAATGGAATTGCAATGTGTCAATTTCAATTTCAATGAGTTACTAGAAGGAATTGGCGGAGTATTCTCTATTCGCTGTAAAGAAAAAGGTCTTGCATGGCAATATGAGAATAAGACCAAGTCCAATACGGTTGTATACGCGGACCAACGAAAAATAAGACAGATATTAATAAATTTACTGGGGAACGCAGTGAAATTTACAGACCATGGTTCGATCACATTACGGTTGTCATCGGATGGAGGTCACGAATACACACTTAGTGTTAGTGATACGGGAGCAGGCATCCCAGAAGAGAGCCAGAAAGATATTTTCAAACCCTTCCAGCAAGCGAATGAAGGCTATCATAAAGGTGGTACAGGACTTGGATTATCCATCAGTAAAAAAATGTTGGCGCTAATGGGCAGTGATTTAGAGTTAACATCAAATCCAGATACAGGAAGCTGTTTCTATTTTTCACTCAACCTTAGCGCTGTTCACAACTCTACTCCAACCAGTTCCGTTAACGCCATTCGCCACAGCAAGTTGAAAGCGGGGTCACGTATTTGCGCTCTTGTTGCCGATGATGTAAAAGACAATCGAGTGCTAGTTGAGAGCGTACTTACCAATATCGGAGTGGACGTAAAGCTTGCAGTTAACGGTAAGGAAATTCTAGACGTCATCGGGAAAAACTCAATTGACATTGTATTCACCGACATCCAAATGCCCGTCATGGATGGAATCTTAGCAGTAAGAATGATACGAGATAGATATGGAGATAATGCACCACCCTGCGTTGCAATTACTGCGGCTGCAATGGTTAGAAATGAAGGTGATGTTCCCCTGAACGACTGCTTTGACAGGGTAATCTATAAACCTTTTCATTTGGATGAAATATTTGAAGCACTCAGTGCGTTAACTAAAGCAAGATTTGAATCTGAATCTAGCGAAGACGTTATTTAACTTTGGTAAAAACAGGTGAATAAACGCGATGAAAAACAAATCAGCTGAAAGTTGTATCACACCATTTTTTATCTTGGCATTATTTTGTATTCACCCTGCATACGGAAAGGAAGTGAGCATATCGATTTGTTCTGATTCAAACTTTTGGTTCCCCTATACGTTTGAGATAGAGGGTGAATCAAAAGGTCTTCACGTAGACATAGTCAATGCTGCAACCAACAGAATTGACGTTAAAGCTACTATGGAACCGCTCCCGTGGAAACGGTGCCTCTATTCAGCAGAAAAAGGCGTCTATGACGCCGTCATAAGCGCATCTTATAAGGATAAAAGGTCAAAATACCTCTTCTATCCTACTGACGCAAGTGGGGCAGAAAAATCAAAGTACAGAATCACGCAAGTAGGCTATACAATACTTTCGTCGAATAGCGATAGTTTCAATTTTGACGGCGATTTTTCCAAAATTCCAGAACCGGTTCGAGTCCCCTTCGGATATTCCATCGCAGAGGATATCAGTAAACATGGATTACTTGTTGAAACATCGACAAAAGGCATTCGTAATAATCTAAGAAACCTGATCAAATCAAACATGGGATCAATAGTAACAACATTGGATATGGCTGAGCTGATATCGAGCGATAAGTCAAAGGACCTTCATGTTTCACACAAACCGATCTCATCAAAATCCTACTTTATGGCTTTTTCAAAGAAAACATCGTTAACGGATGTGCAACGCATTAACATTTGGAAAAGCATTGCTGCTGTGAGGCAAGATCCTAAAGTAATGCACGAACTCATCTCAATATACGACAACTATGACAGTTGCTTAGCAACAGACAGCCTGAAGAAAAATCAGAATGGACATGCAGAAAACGGATGTGATTAGCGAAAGTTCTATCGATTATGTAGCGCTCTTCATATTTGTGGTTTGTATAACCAGTTTTACAAACCAAATTCACCGACAGTCTAGTTTAGGAATAATTATATCTATTCGACCTACTAAATGTCCCATAACCGTTAAATCTTACCCCCCATTTCCTTCATGACCACATACGCACGTTTTGCCGTAAGTTGGCGAATATGAAACGGGTCACGAACAACAATTAGAAAAAATCTCTGCTCAGGAGCCCCAACCCCGGTACAAGCTGCTTCACATGTAAATATGAGCTATAGAACGCTTCAGCGTAGGTTGGCCAGCGAAAATACGTCCTATCGAGAAATTCTAGATAGGACGCGAAAAAATATGGCCATAGAACTAATAAAATCAAGAAAGGTACCATTGATAGAGATTGCATTTTTAGTCGAATTTTCCGATGCAAGTAGTTTTTCTCGTAGTTTTAAACGCTGGACTGGAGTCACGCCGGCCAAATACCTTAAGGGTTAACCTAACCCCAATCAACATTCTCCTATTTTAGGGTTACCTTCGTAGATCGCCTTTTCTGCGGGTGCGAGTACCCGTTCTGCGAAGTCCAATTCTTTTTTTGTCCACATGGTGTAACCAGGCTTCAAATACTCCAGTGCTGTTGCTGATATTTCTGCTGCTCTTTTTAGGCTTGCTGAATTTAATGCCATCCCATTTTTGATTTTTTTGGATGTCGTTGAGTAGCTAGCATCTTGTTTCCTAACCATTCTAATAGCATAGTTAATGTGTTTTACATATGACTTGTATACCATAGCTAGACCCCAAGCTCGCTCCAGATATCCAGTCCCTTGATAAGCACACAGATCAAAAGCTACAGATTTATGTTCTATTTCCTCAAGAGCATGCCAGTCAAATAGTCTTTTTGCTTCGGGGTGCATATGTTTTGCTATATTTGTCGTTAGCGCCGTTTTCGATAGGGTATAGGTGAGATGTTCACCTGCTGCCAGTATGGCGAGCTGTTTTCTAATCGGATATTTCTTGAAGGAGGTAAACATATCTTCATACATTTCGGTGATTTCAGAAAAGTCATATCCTAGAGTTTCAACATGCTTATTAAATTGGTGGTGTATTCTGGAATGCATACTTTCTTGTTTGATAAAACCTTCCATATCCTCCCTGAGTTTAACTTCTGATTGTGGGACGAGGTCTCTTGCTTTACGCATAACTTCGCAGAAATAGCGTTCCGATGGTGGGGCTACGAGAGAAACAGCCGTGTACCAATGAGTTGCCCCCTTTCCCCCGCCATAGTATTTTGGTACTTCCGTAAAATCAAAAACTAAGTCATTTCTTTGTCTTAACTCTTTTGGTGTTTTTGAAACCTGGTTTATATTGATCATGTGTACCTCTCAATGTAGAAATAGGTGTGATACACAAGTGTAAAATGTAGCCTAAATTCTGGCCTGTCAAAAATTGACAAGAACCTGTCAATAACCGACCTCGACAGCGTAAAATCACAAAATAGAGCACTTACTATGGACTTATCCATTCGATATTATTTTAATGCGGCGAAGACACTCTATAATTTGGGCGTTGATATACCCGGAATTTTAAGTGATACCGGAATAAAACCAGAGGTATTTGACAGCCCAAATGTAAACATTCCCTTCTCATTATTGGATGAGTTAATAGAAAGAACAGCCAAACATCCAACATTCCGCGATGAATATTGTCTAGCAATTGGTGAATCCTATAAAGTGACGACCCACGATATATTGGGATATGCGATGTTGTGCAGCCCAAATCTAGACTACGTGTATAAATTAACGGTTAAGTTCGCACCCTTTCTCATGCCTGCTTTTAGACTGAAGTACGTTGTACAAGACGAATTCGTTGAACTTGAATTTTTCCCGATTGTACCGATGAGTCGCACTACATGGGTAATTCACATGGAGACAATGTCATCCCTTCTGTATTGGAATCTTTATGAGCTAACCCAAGGGGTTATGCCTCATCATGATATTTATTATTCAATGAATACACCAAAAAATACAGACCAATACACAAACATGAATTTTGCTCGATTCCATTTCGACTCGGGGTCCAATGTTAATTTACGCATGCGATATCCAAAGAAACATATCTTCAACTCATTGCCTCTTGCCGATGAATATTCACTTGCAATGGCAGAAGATCGGTGTCGAAACCGTATGCTAGAAGTGACTGAAAAGGGACAGCTAATCCCTTGGGTTACGATGATACTGACTCAAACCCACGATACCGTACCCAATCTTCAAGATCTTTCGACAAAACTCAATATATCAGCCAGGACACTCGATAGGCGACTCAAGAAGGAAAACACTTCTTTTAGGGAGCTCTGGCACAAGATTAGAGATCAGCGCTCGATCAAACTACTATTAGACGGTGTTAGCGTGACTGAAATAGCCTATACCTTGGGGTATTCTACCCCAGAGAATTTCACACGAGCATTTAGGAAGAGGCATTCATTTAGCCCAACGGAATATATAAAGCAATACAACAATGATAACCAGATATAGAAAAACCATTTAAATATTGGTTACGAAGAATCTCACTTCAAACGTCACAAGCTGGCGAGATAAGACAATCTATTGGCAACAATAGTTAAGATTAAGGCATGCAATCCAAATAGCCTAGACATCGAGCGCTTGTGATAGTCCTATCGGCATGGAGGAAATACAACATGTAGTTATGTCTACAGAGGAAATGACGATAATGGAAATCAAAATACAGGGTTGTTAGTTATTAAATACGATTCGACAGACGGGACTGTCGTGGTCTGCGGGCAAAGGGCTGATGTTCCGGCTTGCTGATATTCTAAAGGTATCACCCTAACCTCACCCGTTACGGCAGATACATCTACTCCTCGTGTATCCTTTGTTTACTTTCGCAACCAGCTTTTAAGTGAATCTATGGGCAGAGGTTTACTAAAATAGTAACCTTGCGCAAAGTCACAATTTTCTTTCTTTAGGAACTCCCATTGTTCTTCAGTCTCGATGCCTTCCGCGATAACCTCCATTTCTAGGCCATGAGCCATCGCAATAATGGCTCGAACGAGAACCATATCTTCTTTTGAATTCGGGATACCCATAATAAAACTACGATCAATTTTTACCGTCTGAACGGGACACCTTTTGAGGTAGCTTAACGAGGAATAACCTGTTCCAAAATCATCTACAGACAAGCTCACCCCAAGTTCCTTAATAACAAGCAGTTGATGGGTCATTTCCTTGGAATCATCAAGTAGCAAACTTTCAGTTATCTCAATTTCAAGATCCTTGGCATCGATACGTTTTTTCATAATGGCATCTCGAACAATCTGATGCCAAATGGAATTCTTGAATTGTAATGTAGAGGCATTCACCGCGACGGTAAGCTTTAGATCTAATTCATTCTTTACAACGGCTAATTGAGTAATTGATTCTTCAAATACCCAAGCACCAATTGAATGGATAAGACCTGTCGATTCTGCAATCGGGATAAAGTAGTCAGGAGGGACCGACCCTAGCTCAGGGTTGTTCCACCGCAACAAGGCCTCGACACCAACCGGATCCCCATTCGCCACCTTCACCACCGGCTGGTAATGAACAGTGAGCTCGTTGTTCTCCATTGCGTGACGAAGATGCTTTTCCACATGAATACGTTTGTGTGCAGCAGCGTCCATTTCTTCTGAAAAAAATCGGAAGGTATTCTTGCCAGCCTGCTTGGCTTTGTACATCGCGATATCTGAATAATCCAAGAGTTTGGCAGGGTCATCTATCTGATCCGGATAAATACAAATACCAATACTTGCACTCAGTTCAATTTCTTCAGGTTCGATATTTATCGTCTTTTTAACTGCGCTGAGAATTTTTTCTATACGGCCAGTAAGTTGGTTTGAATCATCAATATCTGTTAATAGCATAACAAACTCATCGCCACCAAACCGTGCTAAAGTATCGCTCTTTCGTATCAACCGTTCTAATCTATGTGCAATGGTGATTAGTACCTGATCACCGGTTTTGTGCCCTAGGCTATCATTTATTGATTTAAAACCGTCTAAATCTATGAATAATAGAGCAAATTCCTTTTTCTCTCTATCTGCCCTAGAAGTCGCACGCTCAATCTCCTGGAACAGCCTTCTTCTGTTAGGAAGGTCAGTCAACAAGTCATGATCTGCCATATATCTGTTTTTGTCTTCTAAGTTTATCCTCGCACGAACCTCTCGCTCTAAGCCATAGCGCAGACGCCATAACTCCATAAATAACGAGATTTTTGCGACCAAAATTTCGGGTTGAACGGGTTTAGTAATATAGTCTATCGCCCCAGAGGTATAGCCTTTTAAGACATGGCTTTCATCGCGATGTACTGCTGTAATAAATATGATGGGAATGTGTTTTGTTTGTCGCTCTGCCCTTAACATTTCCGCGACTTCATAACCATCCATGATGGGCATTTGAACATCCAGCAAAATCATTGCCAAGTTGTGGTTGCGCAACGTCAAGGCAAGCGCTTCATGGCCTGATTCGGCCTCTATTATGTCAGCATCAATATACGTCAACAGTCGCTTGATGGCATAACGGTTTGCCGCTATATCATCTACAACGAGAATAGCGGGCCGTTGCTCATCCCTCTCTGTTTGCACCATTGTTGTCCCCAAAAACCACTGATTGAACGCCGATATACCTTCCTATAAATGATAGCTGGCTATATCGTTTTTGCTTTTTAGTTTGGCAATGGGGTGCAGGCGTGCTTATTGCCTAAAAATCAGCGGTGCTCTAGCATTCTTTCCAAGGCGAACATTCCCCATTTTTTGCGTACCTAAGTCAGCCGAAAAATGTTCATTTTCCCACGCAATTTTGCCAGATATCATTACCAATGGCACGACAGATTTAGATCGGTTAACGAGCTGTTCGTGCTTAAACTCTTCGCGATAAATGCGCTCCACATTGGCTTCACCATCATAATTCTGTAATTGCTCAGGGTCGATCAGAATAACGTCTGCTTGATCACCAACTTCGATAGTTCCCCCCTCTATTCCAAAGACTTCAGCGGGGTCTCGTGTAAGCCGCTTAACCATAAATGCGACATCCGAATCTCCGCCTTGAGCCGCCAGTTTTAATGAACGCAGGTTAACATCATAGAAAGCCATGTTGGTTAGGTGGGCGCCGGAATCATTAAAACCTGGGAGCAACAAAGGGTCCATAAGAAGCTCTCTAACGGTGCTTAAGTTTCGATTAGCGCTCGTGGTTGACCAACTAAGGTCGCTATCAAAAGTTCTTAACATTTGCAGCATAAAATCGGCTTCATCTCCAATCCAGAAGAAATCGGAGCCTATAAGGCCCTTCTCTTTGGCCGTTAGTTCACTAACGGAACCCATATTAAATGACACGATACGATCAAAAACCTCTTGGAAGTTACGTCCCTCCCACTCGTCTACAGGGCACACCTCCACCGTCATATCACCCAGCACTCTATTGAACGCATAATCTTCTATACGCAATAGCGTTTTCATACGATCAATGCCGCGCCCCTGCTTTCCTTTCAGCCACATTGCTTTGAAGGACTTGATATATTCAGGGTCCGCCATTATCTGTGCACGTTTTTCTCTTTCTTCAAGGTCTGTTTCGTTTAAACGGCGAAGTTCGGGGATCTCTTCAGACAATGGAGTTACCGCACCATCAGCCCAAGTCTTAAACGGCGCGCCAAGGGACTGTAGGTAAAGTTTTCCTTGTACCCACTTCGAATTTAAGAGCTTTGCCATTAATCGGCCAAGAAAAATAATCTTTCGATTATTATGAATATCCAACGCTGCAACAACTGTCGTTTTCATGGGCTTTCCATGTAATCGACCACTGGTAAGTAGAAATGTTTTAAGTGTATTAACGGCGCTGTCTTTAGGCGGTGTTGCTTGCCATACAGCGTCATTGTCTCTGACGACTTGGGTCAGTGCTTTGATTTCACTATATTGAGCAAATTGCGTTGGAATGGTCTTGGCGGTATTAGGTTGGTTTGCTAGGTAATGAAATGGTAATGCGTCGGTAGAGAACCCTACATAACCCATTTCTAACCCTTCTTTTAGCGATTTTTTCATTGTATTAAGTTCGTCGCTAGTAGGTCCCCGACTAATGCTCGCATCAAACCCCATCGCGTCTATACGCATCATGGAATGGGGGAAAAGAGTTGCGACATTTGGCCCTAAATTTAGAGTATTCAAGTGATGAAGATACTCAGCGGGTGTTTCCCAACTTACATTGTCAGCAGCAAGTTTTAGTACTGATTTGGGGATATTCTCTACTCTTGCATAGCAGTCTACAATTGGGTCCGCCTCCCCTTTTCTTTGGGAGCCGAAAGCCAGGCCCAAACTACAATTCGCAATAACAACAGTGGTCGTACCATGACGTGTAGACTCAGGCAAGCCAGGGGCCATTTCCAATTCTAAGTCGTAATGCGTATGAATATCGAATAATCCGGGCATCGCCCATTTACCAGAGGCATCTATGACTTTCACCGCATTCTCATCGCTCAGCCCCACACCCCTGGCGGCAATTTTACCATCTAAAATGGCGATATCCTGATTAATTGGCTTAGCGCTGCCGTCAAAAACCTTCGCGTTCTTTATTAGGAAATCATAGTGGTCTGACATTATTGAGCTTCCTTTATTATTTGTTGTTTAGTTTTTCAAAGTACGATGACAGTAACTCGACACCTAGATCGATAACCTCACTCTTGGTGACGTTAGATGGCGTGAATACATGACGGTGAACTAGCCCCTCTGCCATGGCGAATAAGCAGAACGCGATAGTGTCAGGGTCCTTACAATTGAACATGCAGACAAATTGCTTAGTGCGATCCATCAGCACGGATTCGCCCTTCTCGATAAGAGTATTCAATGCAGAGTCCATACTGCGGCGGTGCTCTAACACTTGGTGGAATCCTGGGTCGTTTTCGTGGAATTCATAGATCAAAATAACAACAATTTTAAACAACTCGCGTATGTCAGTATGGTCTGATGCATGAAGAGTATTGATATCTGGCTGAATGATTGATTCTTGTAGGTAGTCAAATCGCGCTTGAGTGAGCACTAGCAGTACTTCTTCTTTATTAGTGAAGTACTGATAGAAAGTACCCGTGGCAACCCCCGCCCTCGCTGTTATCGATTTGGCAGTGGTTTTTTCGTAGTCCTTTTCTGTGAATTCCAATTGTGCGGCATCCAAGATGGCTTGACGTTTTTTCTGGGCTCTTTCTTGTGTGGGTAGTGCTTTCATGAGTTGTCTAAATAGTAATGAGTTAATAACAGTGTCTACAAATATGAACTTGACGTCAAGTTCATATTTGTAGACACTCAATATTCCGGTATAGTTTATGTCGAAATCCTACATCTGAGGTGGTTTATGGCGGTACTTGTAAAAGATAGGGAACTGCAATATTGGCAACAAAAAGGAGAATTTGCCAACCTCAATGGCCATAGCATCTTTTATATCGACGAAGGAAGCCAAGAGCTCCCCGCTATATTGTTGATACATGGGTTCCCCACTTCGAGCTGGGATTGGGAACCGATATGGGAAGGTCTTAGACAAGAATACCGCGTAGTCTGTCTGGATATGCTTGGTTTTGGGTTTTCAGACAAACCAAACCATCGAAACTATAGCATTCATAAGCAAGCAGATGTTGTTGAGTCCTTAGTTAAATCCCTGAAACTAAATGAATTTTTTGTGCTAGCACACGACTACGGTGACACCGTTGCTCAGGAACTACTGGCCCGTCAAAATGAAGGTAGTGGTGTCGGGCAGTGGTTGTCTTGTTGTTTCCTTAATGGCGGCCTATTCCCAGAAACACATCGAGCGCTGATTACGCAGAAAATTTTACTGAGCCCTTTAGGAGCGTTCGCCAACAAACTTGCTGGTAGGGCTCAATTTGATAAGTCCTTTAGTAAAGTGTTTGCAACTGACACAAAGCCAACAGATAAAGCCCTTAGCCAGTTTTGGGAGCTGATTAACGCTAATAATGGAAAGCACATCTTCCATAATCTGATTACCTACATGAACGACCGCATAGAACATCGAGAGCGCTGGGTTAGCGCTCTACAAAAATCTATCGTGCCCTTGGCGCTAATCAATGGATCAGTGGACCCTATTTCAGGTAAGCACATGGTGGCCAGATACAAGGAATTGAATTGTAGATTGGATTATATTTCTGAACTAGAACAGGTTGGGCACTATCCCCAAGTGGAAGCACCTAAGGATGTGTTGGATCATTTCCTAACGTTCATCACACAGCCAAGGCCAACTGCTCTGGAGAGTAAATACTAAAATCTACGTTATGAAGGTTGGTGAGGGTATTGGTTGGAGCTTCAGTAATCATTCTATTGACTAGCATATCTGGAATATTCCCGTTGGGATCAGAATGTAACTGATAGGTAAGTTCTGTTTTTCCATCGCCAATATCTTGAAGTATCCAGATACCTTGTAGGTATTCTATTCTCACAACGCCTCTTTTTTCTTTGATTAGCGTGCTGTTTGCCCTAAGGCGGATACCGACCGTATTCTCGTCAATGCGTACCAACTGTTGAACAACCACACCATCTCTATTCTTTAAGGGCCAAGGTGCTGAATATTCACAATGGCAAGCCTGTGCGTTATCCTCCATTATTTTTACAACGGTTGAACTTATCGCACCGGTCACCCATGTATGGAAGTTTTCCATATCCATTATCCTAGCTCTGAGCTGTGCGATTGAAGCTTTGTAGGTAGAGCTTGCACGAATGGCCTTAAGGTCGAAACCTTTTACGTCAGCGACATCAACCCTTACGCCCTTCTCCCCCTTAGTTTGGGAAGCGTTTTTCCAGGTCAAATTATTAAAATCAAGGCTATCAGAAGAAATGCTCATGTTACTACCTATATGGTGTTGCTATTAATACATGGGTTTATCGAAGGCTAGGTTCTGCGTCGGTGGAGACGTTACCATGCCCTGTTTCAATTTCATTTTTTGCAAGGCGGCGAAACAATAGCGTCCAAAATATCCCCATAGCCATGACACAGGCACCGTACATTAATGGCACCCAACCCACTTGATCGACAAAAGCCGTGGAAAAGCTGAGGGTCATTATAGTGAAGGTTAAGAGCGTATTTTGCAGGCCTGTCTCTAGTGAAATTGTTCTTGCGATTCTTGCAGGAAACCCGGTGATTCTGACAAGAACGTATCCGACAAGAAATCCACAATTTCCAAGTAAAATCACCGCGAGATACTCGGGAGAATATTCATTCATAATCTTATCAACAAGACTAGGAAGCCAGGTAGATAGCATCAATAGAACGGCCAGCATACCCAACACAGCCCCTCCTTGCTGAATACGAAGAAGGTGCCTTACTCCTCGAGCCTTAAGTAGAATACCAAAGCCTACCGGCAGCAATACGAAGAATAACGACCCCATTATCTGTACCCAGGGTATAACTAAGTCTCCCAATGGCAGATTGCTACCATAGAACGTGACGAGTATGGGCATTAGCATTACGGCCATAATATTAGAGAACATAGTCATAGTAAGGCTTAAGGGTACGTCACCTTTTGCAAACCATGTATACATATTGGATGAAGTGCCGCCAGGTGTGCAGCCCACAAGAATTAGCGCCAACGCAGCTTCAGGTGAAAGAGACATTTGTATCGCAAGAAACCATGCCAGTAGCGGCATAATTCCAAACTGAATGGAAAGCCCCATCACCAATTTTTTTGGCTGTTGACTAATGTTACGAAATGCAGCCCAGTCTAGGGTGGTCCCCATGCCAATCATAAGTACACCCATAGAGAGTAGTACTAGCGCTTGTTCAACTGGACTCATCATATTCGTATTCCTAGTTTTGCGATGGCCTTGGTGTCAACGTATTTGCTAACGTTGTGTCTTCTACCAGCGCCTCGGAGGGTTGGATTTTGTCATCGAACAACTTGAGCAAGATAATTGGTAGCAGAATGAGATCCACTAACACAGCACAAAATATCGTGATAATCGTGATTAAGGCAATATCTTGATTGGGTGTAAAATTAGAAAATAGCATTGCACCAAACGCAATAACCATCATGGCGGTGGTAAGCATCATGGCCACGCCTACATTATCCATCGCATATCGAACACATTCTACGTTAGATAGTTTTAGACGCTCTTTTGCGTACTGATATTTAGAAAGGAAATGAATTGTATCATCAACCACTATACCCAACGTAACGGTAATGCCAATGGAAACACCGAACCCTACTTTACCGCTGATAAATGCCCATATTCCAAAAGCCATTACCGCGGGAATTAGGTTAGGAACGATACTTACCACTCCCAATGAAAGCGATCGGAACATGAAGATAAGCAACACAGAAATCCCAAGCAATGCTAACACAAAACCCTTAGATAGCTTGTTGACGTTAGCATATTGCATATGAGCAAATGCGATATTGGAGCTACCAATCACAACGGGGTCGTCGGTGAACTTCCTCTCATCAAGCCAGTGTTGCAATGAGCTTTCAAGGGCTATGAGATTTTTATCCGTTACTTTACCGAAAACTGCAATCACCCGTGTTTTAGATCTATCGTGATTTACTAGGTTGTCCAAGCCCTGACCGAATGGCAGCGATAGTTCATACATAAGCAAATATTGAGAAGCCAATGCCCGATTATCAGGTGCCTTATACCACGCTGGATCATCACCGTGCATATTTTGATTCAGAGTTTTCATTACCTCTAGTAGTGAGGTGGTAAACATAAGCTCAGGCTGTTGATTAAGCAGCGCCTGCAGCTCTTCTAATTGCCTTAAGTATTCAGGTTCCAAAACACCACCTTCACCCTTGGCGGGTATGCTGATATTGACGACAACGGCACCGCCCAATCGGTCAATCAATAGATCAAAGTCTTGTCTGAATTCCAATTCTTCATCAAACCATTCAACAAAGTTATCATCGAGAGTGTTGTTTGGAATAAGTGATGCAAGTACTACGACCAGCATCGAAAATGCCGCAACTATTTTTAGGCCATGCTTTTGGTAAACTTCGACAAGACCGCCCAACTTCGGGATGCTTGCGACACCCGGTGCTCTTGAAGGCAGATAGTAGAGGATTGCAGGTAGAAACGTTAGCGACGCTAGCATTGCGAATAGAATGCCCACTGCACCAGCATTACCCATGTGCGCAAATGGTGGTGACTCTGAGAAATTCAACGCTAAGAAGCTTAAAGCCGTTGTTAAACTAGTAAATACGATAGGCTGAAAATTAACTTCAATACTGTGTTCTAACGCAGACTTTTTGTCGAGACCGCGGCTTAACCCCTGGGAATAATTGACAATGAGATGTATACAATCCGCCATACCCAGAATAATGATAACAGCCGGCGTGTTCATCAATATGGGAGATAATTTCACCCCCGTCCATAGTACGGCACCCAGGCCGGCGATTACCGCCAAAGTACACGTTAGCATAGCCGCGATATTGCCTACGATATCCCGAAGTATGAGTGCCATAAATATAAAAACAATCAAGGTTGCAAGCGGAATGACGGTTTCAGAGTCTTCCTGAACAATTTCAGGCATGGACACTTCCATGACGACTGACCCTAAAATACGGAAGCGTATATTAGGGTACTTTGCACGCAACTCAAAAACAGTATCCTTAACATGATTAACCGTTGATATGGCCGCATCAGCGCTATTCTCTAGGGGTAAGTTAAGTGTGATCGATACTAAAGAGAGATCCCCTTCGCGTGTCACGAGGTAATCCCGAACCCCCACTTTTTCTAATGCGTAGTTTTTTCTTTTTGTAATCTCATTGTCTGATAACTCACCATCGATCAAGTATTCTACTAAAAGATCATCACCATCAACTTGGGTGTAAATATGGTTAGTGACCGATTCAACCCGCTGTGAATACGGTACTTTCCAACCAAGATCTGTCACATCTTTGATCGCATTGAGTGAGTTTTCGCTAAATATGTCCTTATTCTCAGGCTCTAACAGAATGAAAATATTTTTTTCGCTGGTAAATTCTTCCTCAATTTCGATAAGGTTGAGTAGGTTTGTATCATCAGCACGAAATGAATCCCGTTGATTCGCTGAGAATTTTGCATCTATTGCACCCACCCCTAAAATAATGGTTGCTATTAAAACCGAAACTATGCTCGTTATTCGATGGTTCATTACCCATTGGGCGACGTGTTTTGAAATCACAGTATCTACCATTCTTATTGTGTGAGGCTCAACAGAGCCGGAAATTCACGTTGATTTAAACGAATTAGCCGATAGGCTGCAACCCCCATCGGCTAATGATAACCAACGTTACCTGTCTTGAATCGGCGAGGGCCTATCCGAGCTCTTAAAAAATGCTATTGCTTGCTCAATATCGTTTGGATATTTACCAACAATGACCCGGAATACCATATAGGTAGCCATTAGCGCCGCAGTTGGTGAACTAGTCGCCTCTCGCTTATCTATACCAGGGTCGGTACCAACAATATGTCCGATACCACCGACTAGACCCGAGATAAAGAACAATATCCAGAAATACCAATTATTCGTTACGAAAAATAAAACTGGACCGATCCAAAATAGGATAACGGATAATAGGTGGTAAAAGAAATTCGTACTGCAACGATGTCGCATTACAAACCTAGCCCACTCGTAGTCCAAATTCTTAAACATTTCCACTCCTTGATAGTATATCTTCCCCAAGCATATCGCCTATAACAGCACATATCGCCTGTGTGTTACCGGAAATTAAGTTGGGGATAATGGATGCATCCGCGATTCTCAAGTTACTAAGCCCCTTTACCATTAAGTCGCCATTAACTACTCCGTTTTCACCCACACTACAAGTTCCAACAGGGTGGTGAGCCGTTTCTGCAAATTGACGAATATACTCGTCAGACTCCACGTCAACAATAGCAGCTCTTGGTTCAAACGCAGAAAAAGCATCGCTTTCCATAAACGTTTCTTGATAACTCAACCCACCAAGAGAAGCCTTCCAATCATTTTCACACGAAAGATAATTGTAATGAATTTTTGGATTCGCCAAGGGATTGTCACTCGAAATGCTGACACTGCCTCGGCTTTCTGGCCTCAATTGATAAGTACCAATGGTAACCGCATCAAATGGGTCTACTATAAACGCACTATCTGAATTGGTACCACTTCCATAAGAAAAGAACAGTTGCGTATCAGGCCTCTCCTCTCCACCTACAGAGAGGTAGGCGCCAGCGCTTGAGGCTCCCGCAGCGATAGGTCCTTTCTTATTTACTGAATAATCCCACAACGTTTTTGCAAGTGAAGGTCCAGCAGCATCACTGTTATAGGTATTCATTCCGGATAGTTTATACGTCTTCTTAATCAAAAGATGGTCTTGTAGATTCTTGCCGGTAGGTAGATCTATGTTCGTCTCAATGCCCAATATTTCCAGTGTCTCTTTGGGACCAATTCCAGAGCGCTGCAACACAGAGGGAGTACCGATCGCGCCCAGACAAAGAACCAACTCACCATCAACAGCGATATCTAGAGATTTTTTTCGGTTCTGAATAGCACTAATTCTTGTGACTCTACTACCGCTAAAGTGAAGTTTGTCAATATGCGTTTTGGTCATCACGTTGACATTCTTACGCTTACGAAGAAGAGGAAGAAGAGGAAGGACACCAGCACGTTTCCCTTGGTGAATCGTATGGTGGTAGGTACCTCCCGACGAAACACTCTGAGACTCATGAAGCCTATCTTTGATAGACAACTTCGCGTCTTCACATGCCGATAAAAAAGCAGACTCCAATGGGTGGGGTTCGGCTTTGGTAATCGAATCGTCCACCCTAAACAACTTGCCGAATCTCTCCAGAATATTGTGTGGAGTCGCGAGGGAAAACCCCGTTTTTTGCCAATCAACGTAATCCTCAATCTGCCCGATTGAATGGATCATTCCATTGATCATGCTCGATCCGCCAACAACTTTCCCTCTTGGGCAATAGATACTTCTATTGCCCAGTTGGGCTTCGGGCACAGAATTAAAACGCCAATTGTACTTGTCGCTGAAAAGCGTCTGCGTAAAACCCGCTGGCATTGAAAATACCGGGTTTTTACTGTCTTTTCCTGCGTCTACCAGCAAGACGCTAACGTTGTTATCTCGGGATAATCTTTCCGCAAGATAACAACCGCTGGTGCCAGCGCCTAACACAACAAAGTCGTAACGTTGATTACTCATAACTTGTATGTAATCTTCTTCGTGCGTTTTTCTTCGATCTTTCGATTTTCAAAGAAACGTCTATAAAGACTGAACATCCAAATTGCGGGAATATCCGCATCTCTCATATGCCCATAACGACCGCCATGAGTTTTATATCCGTGCGCCTGACCTTGGATAGCCGCAACGTCTTCGGAGATGATGATCGGCGTTAGTACACGCAATATTAACGCCGCTAGGCTAGAGAAAATACCTGCTTGAACGCCGGTCCTGGTAAATACCCGCGTGGTATTTTCATCTTCGGGGCTACAGGTAAGAATGATTCTATGCTTGCCTATACCGAAGTGATAATTAACATAAGCAGTAAAAGGCTGGAAATATTCATCGGTATGATAAACTTCTTTACCCTTCCACGGTAGGTACTTTGTGATTCTGACCTTTCTACCATCATCTTCGCGTGTTTCAACGCGCATGCCATAATCAGTTTCTTCTAACTCAGCATAAGCTGTTTGTGCAGGTCCATTTCTAAAGAGCTGCGCATGAACAAAACAGGCGTGAGTGCAGTCAAACGAGTTTTCTAGAATAAAGTGCGGCTGTGCCTTAATTTCTTTTTCAAGCTCAAACCAGCGCCATTTCTTATCTTTTGGAAAGCTTGGAGGGCCTCCCGCAAGTACTTCTTTGTCATCACCGTGAAAGTACCATATCCAACCGTCTTGTTCTTTTACGGTGTAACTATCAACTTTTGCAGATGGACAGGATTCTTTCGAACCTAAACAGGGAGCATCAACACATGAACCTGACCCATTAAAGGACCACCCATGATATCCGCACACGACATTGCCATCACGCATCTTACCTTGAGATAACGGAAGCCCTTTATGTGGGCACTGATCTTTAAGCGCTGAAACTGTCCCAGAATTGTCTCTGAAAAGAACAATCTCCTTCTTCATTATTTTGCGCTTGTAGACCTTTTTCTTAGTCACTTGCTCTGATCTAGCAGCAATTAGCCAAGCCGAAAAATCCTTATCCCAAATTGAATACTGCATGTACAACTACTCCTGAGTAAAAATGAAAATTTTGTTAACTGATGCCAAGCGCCGATTCCAAACCAGCATCTGCCATCATTAAGTAATTTTGTTTAATGTCGCCCAAGGTCTTTCCATTGGTCAGCGCCTGGGTTGAGATAATATTCTCTATATCAGGTACAACCGCCATACGAGCAGCGGACAATTGACCTAAAGCACGTGCGTGACGGTAGTGATAGGCTTTTTGCAGCCCCTCTTCTAACGCGACTTCTACCTGTTCACTGTTAGTAATGTGCTTGTCGAGTATAAGAAGATAGCCATCGACGGGACTTCTGATCGCCATTAGGCTTCTAAAGCCACCGCCTTCAATAGGGAGGGATTCGATCACATCTCGCACGTAGCGTTCGTTGAGCTTTTCACCAATGAGATCACTAGTACGGTTATTTCTACCGACAAAACGAAGAGTTGGGGTGTTATGTATCTGCCCCACGACTTCTACTTGATCCCCCATCCGATATCGATAAAGGCCACCACGTTGACTAATGACTATTTCGTAACGCTTGCCTTCTTTCAGCATATCTAGCGTCACAAGTGCTTCATCGTCTTGAAGGAATTCGAGATAGGTTTCTGTGACAAGTGGAACTCCGCCCTCAACATTCATCATCGGAATGGTCATTGGCGCTTCGGTTGCTAGCAACCCCTTACCTTGAATCTTCACATCAGGAAAGTAGGCTTCTAAATTCATGGCGAGCGGTTGTGCATTAGCATCCGCCCAGCAGGAAATTAGCTTTAACCTGGGCCAGACCTCTTGCCAATCAATCTCTTCAGACTGCAGTGCACGGAGGCGACTGGGTTCGAGGATTGGTTGCATTCGCGCGATGACCAGTTCACGGTTATTTTCAATCCATTGCAGCACCAGCGTAAGAAACGATGGGTTCCATACAGAAATTGTCTCTAAGTCCTTGCAGCCCAATAACGAAAAACATAACGCCTGCTTGAATTCGTCTGGATCTCTAATCTTGCCTATATTGGCGTCTGCCAACATAAATGGTGATAGTATTTTACTCCAGACACTTCCTAAATAATCAGCATCATTGTCCAGGCCGACTGGCACGCCCTGATCAGTAAATTTTTCGTTATCAAAATTGGGGGATACAGAGAAATAGAACTTACCTTTACCGAGACCATCAATACTGCTTATCAGGTCATGAGCCCATAAAAGGAACATGCGGGTAAAGCTACTGCGCAACGGCGCCGTATAGGGAATATACTTATGAGGCCCAGTGCTGCCTGAGGTTTTTTCATACAAGATAACGTCAGATGCAACGAGCACATTCCCTTCTTTTTCTCGTTGACTGAGCATCCAATCACTAATGTCATCGTACGTGACAAGTGGGATGTTTTTCTTGAAATCATTGACGTCACGGACATTGTAATGGTTACCGTATTCGGTTCCCTTCAAATCATCAACAATGTCTTGAAGAACCTGTTCTTGAGCCTTCACTGGGTTCTTCAGCCCGTGATCGAACCGACGCGCCAAAGGAGCGGTGTAGGCTCTTACTGCATGGTAAAGAAAACGTTTCACACAGTCTCCGTACTTGCAGAATTTGTTTGTTTGTTTTCTTTTTTACTGACTTTTCTTTCAATTGTCGTATCAGGATAAAGGTTACTCAGTGCCGGCACTAATGCACCCTCCTCAACAATAACACCCGGTGCCATTTGAGTTACCGCGCCGACAAGTGAATTTTTTCTAACACAAATTCGTTTAACATAAACCACCATGCCGTGCTCTGAACTCGGCTTAATTACATGGCTTGATAACTTAACGTTATAGCCGAATACGCAATTATCCCCCACTTCGATTAGACTTCTATCCGCAATTTCGAGCTGTGTAGTCCAGTGCACGCTTTTTCCTACTTTACTACCCCAAAGCCGCAACCAAAGTGAGAAAACCCCTGGCACTATTCTCAAAAGTCTTTCAAAGGCAGGAAATGTAATATGCATATTCTGAATCATGTGCGTTCCATACCAAGCGGAATAACCTTTCACAATGCTGCTGGTATCTTCCTTCAAAGGACACAGGTATTGATGAATATGGAAACTCATTAGCGGAAACCCATATATCGAAAACAGTACAATTAGAGCGTAATAAAGACTAGGTTCCACGATAAAAGCGATAAAGGACGCGATAACTAACGTTACATTTAACGCCGGAAAAAAGGTAATTAACTTGCCTGTTAGTGTCATTTGAAGGGCCACCATAGTTTAGAAAAAATAGTTAAATTGCTGACTACCCCAATCTCTTTTGGGGCCTGTTCACTTTGATGCCAGGTTCCGTGGAAACGATCCCATAGATTGAGGTTGGCCCCAAAATTAATGTCATAGATGTCCTGAGAGTGATGCCAAGCATGATCACTCGGCAACACAAAGACGGAACCTAGACATTTCTTAATATATCCAGAAGGCTCTAAGGCTGAATGGCGCCACAAATCCAAAACCGCCGTTAAGGTAAGTGCAAACACGTATATTGCAGGGTCAGCCAACAGATACAGCATTACCCCGTTCACCCACAGGTAAATGATTAGCAAGCTTGTCCAAAGAGTGTTACGTGATGTATTCAACACATCCATTTGTGACGCAGAGTGATGCACATGATGTATCGCCCAAAATTCTTTACGGTGAAAAAGACGATGATTCCAGTAATAACCATAATCAACCACCACAAAACAAAACAGAAAGGATAGCAACGGATGCCACGAGAGGCTTCCCGCTAAATCGGGAAATACACCCGCCATTAGCGCAATAACTATCGCCACCTGCAGCCAGGGTATCGCGGTACCTTGTACAAACAACCCGGCAACATCGAGAACCCAATCGCTACGAGTTCTCTTTTTCAACAGGGTGACCCCTCCACGCCTGCAGAATGTTGCTATCAACAATATGTCAAAAGCGACCACTAAAAATAGGGTGTCGCTGTCTAAGGTGCTGAATACAGACAGTATGTCGTTCACTAGATCCATAGCGTTATACAAGCATTGTTGTGCGTTTGTTTCTTTCAGGTAATAAACGAGGGTCCCTTCCCTCTTCTATTTCCTTTTGAATTGATTCAACCCATACATGGATGACATCATTTGAGGTATTGGAGAAATCAGAGCCATATTTCTTAATGACTTCCATCTGATTTGCGAGCGCATCGATATCTTGATCAATGATCGCTTGGCCTTGCCAACGAATAATGGGAGCGGCCAACTTATTCCAGATACCATAGTTATATGTTAAATCGGTATAGACTAATGTTTCATCGTTCTCTAGAGGTATTGATTGAGACGTGATAATGAAATGACGCTTGGGCCCAAATATATACTCTACGCAGCTAACATTCGGCATAAAGAACTCATCAGTATGGGATATCCCACTGCCTTCTGAATTCAATAGCTTCGAAAACCAACCAAAGTTATCGGTTTCATTAAGATAGGACGCCTTAACCGCGCCGTCGATACGTTGAACATCGACGTCAATTTGTTGCTTTCGAGGGTTTCTAAAGATACCGGGATGTACATATACGGTATGTGGAATATCAATGAAATTCTCAACGCAGTTAGTCACGTTGTTATCGAAGCGGTTAATCAGACGGATGGTATTCCAGCCTTTCTCCTTATAGTGACGCATCACAAAAGGCTCTTCTTTTGTTTCGCCACTTTCAGATAAACAGACATAAATGTAGTCATCTTTCTCACAGGCTAGAAAAGTGTGACCTCGTCTGCTTTTGGTCTGTTTGAAATTATCCCCTTCCGATGGGACTGCAACGACTTGACCCTCTTTATCATACACCCACCCGTGATATGGGCACTGTAATTGACCATGACAGACCTTGCCCCGCGAAAGTTGTGCAGCACGGTGTTTACATCGATCTTGCATGATGACAACTTCACCGTTTTCATCACGAAATACTGCTAACCACTCCCCCATTACTTTTCGAGCAAGTACTTGATCTTTCTTCTTTAATTCGCGACTTTCCGCCACAACGTACCAAAAATCTTTAACGTTCATCATCAATATCCTTTGTCTACACGCAGCGGTTAATCGAAATTTAAGGGGCGAACCCGGATGGCATCCGTTAGTTCAATCTGACAGGCTAAGCGAGCTTTTGGATTGTCAGGGGCATACACCTCTAGCAACTCAATCTCCTCTTCATCTGGCTCTGGCAATTCGCCTTCGACTTCTATTACACAGGTCCCACATATTCCAGTACGGCAACCAAATAACAATGGAGAATTTTTTGCATCCAATACTTCTGACAATAGCTCGCCGTGCTCGATAGACACGGGTTCAAATGCCGGATCGAAGAAGGACACAAGATGACGTTTATTTTCAGTACTCATAAAAATTTCCATTGAAAGGGTTGTGGCGTAACACCACACCCTTTTGATTGCTGTAGACTATCAATGCAGAGTTTAGCTTGGCGTATATCCGGCAGGAGCCTTAAATTTGCTCATTGCTTTTCGGTTATTGAGTAGGTATTTCTCAACATTCATCCGCCGCATAATGGACAAATTTTTATTTGGTCCATTGACATAATCCAATGGATCTAAGAACTTCTTGTAAGATTCTATCGCTGTCGTCATGGTACCAAAGGAATCATGCACTGCCTGGTTCTCTTCGCAGAAACAGCGCTTCATCATATCCATTGCTTCTTTATCGTCCATACCGAAATGGCTGCTTCTTAGTATCTTATAGACGGGTTCAAATAACGCCGGTTCATACCAAAAAAGACCATTTACAACGGTTGAAAAGTTACTGTGGTCCCGTTGACACCCAGCAATACTCAAATTACCGACTAATCTTTCGTAAGCCGTTGGGTTTGGAAGCGACCGAACAACGTCATGACCGATAATACACGAGCTATTAAAATGGAAAGACTCATCCATGTAGTGGTAATAGCTTACTTTTGATGGGACCGAACAGCTTTCTTGATCAGGATGCTTTTGATAATACTGACTCAATCGTTGCTGTACCATCTTGCCATTTAAGGTACGTATTCCTCTAACCGTAAAGTATTGCGAAGCAATAAAAGCACTCCCCGAGGAAAGCAGTGCGAAAGAACGAAGCTGCAACGCTCGCCACTGATCCTTTAGAAGGTTCGTGTCTGGGTAAATCATGGTTTGTGCGTAAGCATTTCTCATATTGAACGAGAACATTCGCTGACCAAACAACGCTTCTTCAACCTGCTCAGAGATTGTGAAGAATGCATTGATATGAGCTCGCTCCTGCGCAGACTCTAGGTCTAGCATGTCACAAACACCACGAAAATCGTTTAGTCCATACAATCCCGCAGCACTCGTTTGGTTGTAGAATATTGTCGCTATCTCTGCAGATATAATCTGAGAATAGTAGGCTACCCAGTACAGTTGATTCAATAATACACGCTGAGATTCAGACGCTTCATTCCATAACGGCGTGCCAAATAACATCGAATACTGTTCAGGATTCCAATACTGTTCTTTACACTCCTCGTAATTAAAGGTCTTTGCACACTCATCTAGTAATTCAGTGTGATCCTTTTCTTTGTTACGACGGTGGTTAATTTCAATTTTTTTCGACGTTTTAAGATCCAAGCTTAATGCTGATGGTTCTCTTGGTAATTGGTTACTCACAAGCAGTTCTCCGCAGAGTATGGTGTAAAGCTATGGTGATTATCTAGGCAGGAAACAACGTCTGCACCACCGTTGTGTAGCATAAGGTTTCGTAGTGTTTCTAGTTTGGCAGCGCTTTCTATTTCGCTATCAATTTCTTTCAATAAAGTCTGTTTTTGTGCGTCTTTCAAAGGTCCCAGTACAGCATCCACCGCACCAAGAACTGATTGAGAACCTAGCTGTATCATTTGCAAGAAATTAACCAGCACGTCAACAACATAATTAAGATTAGATGCGTTGAATTTTCTCTGTTTCGAGAAGATGACTCCAGTGCCGTGATGACGCGATTCATCCTTGAGGATCTCTCGCAATTCGATACTGAATTTTTCATCAATACAATTATCAGCAAGGATTTTGTAATGAGCCAACCCCCAGCCTTCTAGCACTACCTGAATTACGAATACTAGGCTGTTGCGGTCTCCGTTCTCGATTAACGAAGAAAGTAGCTCATGAAACGCATTGGGTTCAACATCAACGCCATTGTTTGGCAAAAACTGACGTACTTGATGGTAATGTATCGCCTCCTCTGCTGACATAAGATTGTAGAACATACGTTCCTCTACACTCTCAGCAAGCGCCGACATTTTTGCACCAAACGCCATCCCACACTTTTCAATCAACAGTGCTTCTTCAACAATAGACTGGCTGCATATTGTTAATATTTGATCTTGTTGCTCAACACTAGCATTAGAAAACAATTGCGACTGATCCAGGTTGAAAAACGCTGCAGACCACATCGGTAATTCAGCATCTAATACTAGACGCTCCCCAAGGTGTTTTTTTGCCGCGCCATTGAGCATACCTCTGACACGGTGATCGGGGCCAATGCAAGGCATTAGTAGACCCGCGTTGATGTGCATATTTACACTCGCCGCTGAGCCTTCAACCGGATTGTCTTTTTTTACATTAGTATCGCTATTCATTAGGGCCTCCGCTGCATCTACCAACATGTTTATTGCAGTATCCGTTTAAACATAATTCCCATCGCCTTTAAGCGAAGCGATTCCGGTAATGATTTATGCATGATCTTAGATATAAGTGCGTCATTCCCGACCTGCTTACGCAGAGCCCTATCTTTACTATTCGCTAAGGAAACGATTTTCTGTATAACGGGCGCTGGATCTTTTCCCTCACCGCTATTCAGTTTATCCTGTAACTTTTGAAAACCTTTTGTTTGACGCTCGTAGGCTAGCGTATCGTTACTTCCCCACTGCGAATTATTAACGAAGCCAGTTCTAAAACCACCTGGCTCAACCGAGTGAATACGTACACCCACTGGGTCCAGCTCATACTTTAGCGCTTCAGACAACATGGTTAGTCCAGCTTTACTGCTGCAATAGGCTGAAGATAGTGGAAACCCAACGAAACTCATGATTGAGGACACATTGATTACCGCACCTTTTGATTTTCTCAAAAAGGGTAATAGCGCACGGGTTAATAGCATCGGCGCTATTAGGTTAACTTCGTGCTGCTGTCGCAATTGCGCCTCAGTACAGTTTTCCAAAGCGCCAAACAATGCATAGCCCGCGTTATTCACTAGGCAATCCAACGTTGGGTTATCTAAGTTCGTGATTTTTTCGACGATAGCATCTCTATCATTACTTGATGTAACATCAAGTTCCGCGATGACTAGGTTATTTCCGAATCGACGTGCCTCTTCAGAGAACATGTCTGCACGTGCCTCTGCCTGCCGCATTGTCGCAATAACTCGCCAACCATCGTTTAAGAAATCATGCACCAAGCGCTTCCCAAAGCCAGAGGAGCAGCCCGTGATCAGTACAGTCTTCGGAGTAGTCGCTGAGGGGTTAGCTCTCATCGTGAACGCTCCAGCGTGTTCTCAACAGGATCCATTGGTTTAGCAAGATCTTGTGTAGCTTTTGATTTTTGCTTAACCCAAGGTGCGGCAACTAATTTCCACCAAGATTTACCTAAGTAGTACGCAGGCATTGACCAGCTCATACGTGCAATGCACACTAGTTCATCACCCTGTGCCCAACCAGGGTTATTATCGTAGAAGAACTGTATACGATCGTTGCCCGCAACTTCTTCTTTTTCTAGGTGAGCTACGCCTTCACGTAATTGACCGAGAGATTTTGGAAATTTACAGCAACCAGTCTCTGCGCAATAGCTATCACCAAATAGCTTTCCAGCAAAAGCATCCATCAGCTTTTGCTGATTAGTGGGGGTTTTGCTTTCAAAGCGAGGGTAATGCTCGCTAAAATTATTCGCCATTAACAAGTAGGTTTTATACCCCTTACTAATGAGTAGCCAGTACAACGGTGCCAACGGATTCTTCACTCGTTGCATCAACAGATAGCTAAGGAACTTCTTCCCTAATACCCTCTGCCCCCAATAAGCCTCATCAACGACAGTGTCGCCACTAAAGATCGCCAATGACTTACGTCCGTTGATCTCAGTTTCTGTCTGCATTAGTGTAGAGAAGCCTTTTATTTGCTCATCTGCACCTGCGAGAAGAAGAATGACGTGCTGCTTCTCATCTAGATCCTTATTGAATCGTTCCCACTGTGTATTCTCGTAATAACGCACCATCAATTCGTACATGGCGCATTTGTCGCGTTCTCGCAGCGCAGAAATCGCGACAATTTTCCCTTTTAGTGTGCCGTGCATGCTGCTTCCCCAACTTGTACGCTATCGATTCTATTGGGTTTGCTAAAGCCCCAATCAGCAACAGGAAGGCCTTCTACATGACTCATAAACTGAAGAATTGTTTTGTCATCTTTAATCGGTGTTTTAAAGTCAAATTTAATGGTATCGAATTGAGGTGTGTCTCCATCAGCGAAGTAGTCAGAAACTATACGGGTTGCCAAAAGGAGAGACTTACCATAGAGACGGCCAATTGCCGTTTTACGACGCTTTGTTAACAATATGACTTGCCCTTCTGAAACACCGTTATCGCCTAGGCGGTTAGCGTAAATAATGTGGAACCGTTGAAAATCAGGACCAACTGTAACAGAGCCTGCACAGCCACCCCAGTAACAAAGCGAGTAGGTCAATTGTGTCTTGTAGAATATTGCTAGCAACTTACCAATTGGCGAGTCGGTAGGAACGCCTGCGACATTGGCATAGTGTAAGGTGTTGTCATCTATCTTCTCGCCTGCCAGATTAAGAATGTCACCTGGAATCCGGTGGACTGATCTGAAGTGTTGCGCGTCGATGGCGTCACTCATAACAATATTTGGATGACAGTTTTTTACATAAGGCTTTGCAAATGTAACATCAACTTCGTGACCTTCTAGATCCGGCACGATTGGTAATGCGTGAGGTTCACCTTGTCCAACCCAGACCCAAATCAACCCGTAGTGATCTTCAACTGGGTAAGTCGATACTGACGCTTTAGGTGCCTTTTTTAAGCAAGGAACATCAACGCAGTCACCTGATTGATCAAACTTCCAATGATGGTAGTAACAACGAAGTGCTTCTCCTTCCACAGTGCCGCCCGCCAAATGCGCGCCACGGTGTGGACAAAAAGCATCCATCGCAGTGACTTTGCCACTTTCTGAGCGGAAAATAGCAAGGTCCTTACCACTCAAGCGCACCGCTTTGGCCTCGCCAACTTTGAGTTCACGGGATTGCAATGCCCAATACCAACCTTCGATCACAGCATTGTCGTTATTGAAAGTGTGAAGGTTTTTGTTTCTGTATTTTGATTCAATCATGCTAATCTCGCAGTTGCAAAGTACTCTAGCTAGAGCGCTAATAATGTATGGATCTTTAAGTCATCCGAGTCGCTGGCCTATTTATGTCGCATAAATGCGTAAAAGGCGTGACACATCCCATTTGTGTAAGTCCAAATATACCTATTAATGTATTGAGCAAATTGGAAATACATGTTCGAAATTCGAATTGGATTATCCGGTTGGAAACTAGACTACACAACCTAAAATATTCACATTTGTGCGAGACTGGTTAGTCAATTGTATTGATTTTGTACGAGTAGACCATTAGTCATGCTGAGACTAATCTATCGTTTAGTCGGCTCCCCTAAACACTAGTACGTTAGTCCTGCATACGGACTAGGCTTGATTCGTTTGTGTTGTATCAGGTTCGATTACGGCCTTTCTGCTTCTACTCCATTTGAGGGTTACGGATAGAAAAGCAAAATATTATAGTCAGTGGTCAATCTTGACAGGGTGATACTTATTATGAAGTCAGTACTCATTACAGGCGCAGCAACAGGCATGGGTAAGGCCTATGCGGACCTTCTATCAGCGAAAGGCTGGCTAGTTTTTGCAGGCTGTATTGAAAATAACCCACCAATCACGGACTGGGACACTGACGCCAATATTATCCGGATCCAATGTGATGTCACACAACCCGATCAAATCACCGACGCTCGACGTAAGGTCGAAGAAAGAACCGGTGGCACGCTCGATTTATTGATCAACAATGCAGGTGCAGGGCTTGCCTGTGGAGCAGTCGAATCCGCCTATATGGAAAACGCACGGGTTAGTATGGAAGTGAACTACTGGGGCATCATAAATATGGTACATGGGTTTGCAGAACCGATTAAAAAAGCAAAGGGGCGCATCATAAACGTATCGTCTCCGGCCAACTATTTAACGATGCCCTTGGGGTTTGCATACTGCACCTCAAAATCAGCGGCTAAGTCACTTAGTGCTCATATTAAAATGGAGCTCGCACCTTTTGGCGTCCAAGTAACGAATTTGGAACCCGGTGGAGTAGAAAGCCAAATGATAATTGACGGTCGAAACTCGGAACAAACATGGGGTCCGATGCCAACACACTTACGTAACGTGTATCAAGAAACGTTCGTATCAGGAATGGAAGGCGTCAGCGATGTAGTTAAATTTATTCCTCCCGCTGATTTTGCAGAATTGGTGTATAAGAAAGTGATATCTCAAAAGAAATGGAAAACAAACTACCAGGTTGGACCCGGCGCAAAAACCATTGCATTGTTACATCGCTTATTGCCTGTAGAGCTAAATCAAAAATTGTGGAAGCATGTGTTCTCGAAAAAACCAACCTAGTACGTCAATTCTAATTACCATGCTTACGTATTGAGGTGACATTTCTTGATTCATCGGCGGAAAATAGTGACTGGCGTTTAAGGATATCCTCTACCACACGCTGAGCTTCTGATGGAGGGACCGGTTTACTAAAATAGTAACCCTGGATTTTGTCACAATGCAATTCAGCCAAGCATTGCAGCTCCTCCCTGCTTTCCACACCTTCCGCAACAACATCTAATGAGAAAGTTTCTGCAATCGCCATAATGGCCTTCACCAACGAAAGGTTCTTTGGATTTTGGTTCATATCTTGAATAAAGCAGCGGTCTATTTTTAAATAATCAACCGGCAGTTTTTGTAAGTAACTTAACGATGAATATCCTGTGCCGAAATCGTCTAACGATAGGCCAAAGCCTCTCTCCTTAATTGCTATCAGCGTATCGATAGTACTATGGCCGTGATCCAGGACAGCAGTTTCGGTAATCTCAAAAACCATGCGATGTCGTTCAAAATTGAATGGACTTGTTACGCGATCGATAACATGAATAAAGTTTGGGACACTAAGCTGCTTAGCAGAGAGATTAACTGACAAGGTAAGGTCATGCTTCTCATAGAAAGTGGACCATTGCTGTAATTGTTCGCACGCTTCGTAAAGTACATTTTCCCCTAAGCTATGGATAAGCCGTGTTTGTTCGGCAATAGGAATAAATACTGCTGGAGAGACTGGCGCAATGTTGGGATCTGTAGGAAACCATCGCACTAACGCTTCAAAACCAGTCACTCGATGCTCGGATAAGCATATCTGAGGTTGATAGTGTAAACACAGAGAGTCACCCACACTAGCCGAACGTAACATCTGCTCTATTGATGCATGCTTTTTTGAATGTTCTGACATTTCAGTCGCAAAAGTACGAAAAGTATTTCTTCCCCCTCGTTTTGCTTCGTATAGTGCGAGGTCTGATGCCTTTACAAGGGATGGCTCATCCAAATCCCCCCCATGGCAAAAAGCAACACCGACACTACACTCCACGACGAGTTCTTTTTTGGTACCGTCTTCAGCAGTAAGATAATATGGTAACGCGAGTTCCTTTACTAATTTTGCCGCAATGGCAGTTCCACTATCTTCGCCTCCATCCAGATCCTCAACAATCACCGCAAATTCGTCTCCACCGAGGCGAGAAATAACATCAACTTCCCGTAACGTATCACGTAACCTGCTCGATACGTCCTGTAGTAGTGCATCCCCTATATCGTGACCCAAAGTGTCGTTCACTTGCTTGAACCGATCGAGATCAATAGTATACAACGCCACTGTTGAGCCACTACGTTTCGAACGTGCAATTGCACGCAATAGGCTGTCATGGAAGTAGGCCCTATTACTCAATCCAGTCAGTGGGTCATAGTTGGCCAAACGAATAAGGCGACCCTCCATTGCTAAACGTTCGGTGATATCTTGAAACAACACTATGACTGAGGCAAGAGAACCATTCGTATCCTCGGTATGAGTGCACATTGCTTCAATGGGGACTTTGCGCCCACCTGAAATCAATATATCAAGGCGGTACCGTTGATCTTGCTGCGTTGCAGTTAAGTGTTCGTATAGCTGGGAGAACATATCCTCGTCATGTTTACCCGCAAACCATAAGTTGAAATGAGAGTGTATTAACCGATCAGAGGGTACTTTAAGAAGGTTCAGTGCTTTTTGGTTGGCATATTCAATCTCTCCCTTGCTATTAATTTTAACGATACCCTCACCCGCTGCATTTAAGATGACCTCCTTTTCTTTTCTCAAATTAGCCATCTCTAGCAGTGATTGCGCTGCTTTTTCATGTGCGCGATATAGCTCTACGAATTGTTTTACTTTATTTATAAGAATGTCATTTTGAATAGGCTTAACGATGTAGTCGACAGCGCCAGCTTGGTAGGCCTTGAGCACCTCTTCATCTGACTGGCCTAGTGCCGTAACCATCACTATCGGTAAATACTTGGTATAAGGATTGTTTGATACTAGGTGTGCAACCTCGTAACCGTCCATCTCGGGCATATTTACATCTAACAGCATCAGGGCAAACCGTTGTTTCAACACGCACTGCAACGCCTCAACCCCGTTTTTTGCATGAACCAGATTGACGTTATCCAAGTCGCCTAGGATTGCATCCATTGCTAGTAAGTTTGCTGGTAGATCATCAACGACCAACACATTGCAGGGGTAACCAGCAGTCATAGAGAAATTTCCACGAAGAAATGACAGTAAAGGCCTATATAGGTTAAAGCGTAGACTAATTTTCTAAATGGCCCCTCTTTAGGGTCGTTTTTTGACGGAAATAAAGAAGTCAACTAAACCTACTAGACAAGGGGGTTTTCCTTTTTCAACTCAGGTGTACACATACCGAACACCAGAAGGCCTTCCCTAATCGACATAGTGAAAAAGATGACTAATAGAACATTCTTAACCCAGGGTCAACTTGAACAGGTGGCTGCTCACTATGGTGCAGCGGAGCAAGCTGTCGCATTGGAGCATGAGCAATGGCTGCTTTTTATGCTGGGTGAAGAGATTTTTTCACTATCAATGAACGAGTTAGATGTAATATCAGAAATCAGTAGTGGTGTCGCAATCCCCTCGTTAAAAAACATGTTATCGGTCTTATCAGCGTTCGTGGTGAACCCATGGTGTTGGTGGATACTGCGCAGGCCATTGGACTAGCGCCAACAGAAACCCTCGATAGTGCACAGCGGGTATTGGTATTAAAAGGCAGTGAAGAGCAAACCGCTGGATTCTTAGTGGATTCCATAGTGAAAGTCACGGAGCTTTCTGACTGGCAATCGATAGGCGAAGACGATCAAAAACATCAATCTCGTTTTGTTGATGCTATTTCCGAATATGACAATAAAGGGGTGTCAAAATTGAACCTCCATAAATTGGTCAGCTGTATTGATATTTAATCCTTACCCGACGGTTACCGTCGAGTAGAAGAGGCAGAGAGCAATATTATGAGTAACGACGACTTCGATAATCATACGTCGAACAACGACGATTTCGTGATGCCTGAATATGATGGAGTAGACAGTGGTCACCCCATTGAGAATACCATTCATGACGAAAACTTAGATGAATCATCGAATTCTGGAGGCTCAAAGCGAGGAGTGAAAAGCAGGTCACAACATGCTCAAAGCAACGATAGTAATTCAGCCTCACAGGTACTTGGATGGTCGATCAAAAATAAACTTCTAGGTTCCTACTTTATGCTGACGCTATTGATCGCATTTCTGGGTTTCTACAGCTATTCGAATCTCATTGAATTGTCCGGTATAAGCTTAATTGTTACGAAAGAGCAATCCCAGATTGCTAAATCATCAGAAGAGATTAAGGCAACCGTGTATAAAATACGCGATGCAGAAAAAGACTTCACTTACCTTGAAGAACAAGAATCGCTGGATAAGGTAACGCGTTATACGGACCACATTCGTAAACAGCTGACAGAAATATCTGTACTCGCAGAGGCGCTAGAGAAGAGCACAGGAAAAAGTATTGGATCAGAGTATATTTGGTTATTGCAGAGCTTGTTGATAGTTACGAGTCCAAATTCGCTAATCAAGTAAAGAGCATCAAGAAAGCAAGGTCAAATATTGATGTACAAGTTGGTGAAATATCGGAGTTCAAAAAAAGTCTTCTCAATCAGATCAGCAAGATTTTCGTCATAACCGACAACGTGGTCGGCGACTATTGGATAAACGTTAAAGAAACAATTTCTGCTGACAATTCAAATAGTATTGACAATGTAGAGCTAGTTGCAGTGGGGGTCTTATTGAGTAATCTTCAGCAAGAACTACTTAACGCCCAAATTCAAACCGCCAAATACTTTGATACCAACAAGCAGTCCTTCGCTAATTCATCTAGAGCGTATGTTAGTCGCTCTATCGCACAGACAAAAGTGGTACGCGGGCGCACTGACAATGAACGCATGGCGCAGCAGATGGATGAAATAGGACGGAATCTTGATGACTATTCAGGTATTTTTAATGAGGTGACTAACAATAGCGAAAAAGTAACCCAGTCGAAAGAACTTGTCGACGAACGTATAAAGTCACAACTCGCTAGCTTACGGGCGACCAGTGAAAAACTGCTGGAAACCGCCGAAACCGTATCAGCTCGAAGTTGGGAAGATGTTAAAATAATGGGTACTACCCTCGCTACCGTCAGCTCGTCAGCACAAAATAACTTGGCGTTTATCTCTGTCGTTGGCACACTGATTGGGCTAGTGGTCTTAATATGGATCCCCAGACCTATTTTATCGGGTATTAACCAATTACTCCTCGGCGCTCAACAAGTCGCCGCGGGAGACTTAACTAAACCCGTAAGTGTTAATAGTCGTGATGAGCTGGGGCAGTTAGCGGATACGTTTGATCGAATGCGGGTTAACTTACAGAGCCTAGTGTTGCGCAGCAAGAATGCAAGCGTGCAGATCACGTCAGCGGTCAATGAAATACAAGCTGCAGCTAACCAACAATCCTCCACTGCCAATGAGCAAGCAAGTTCTATCAATCAATTCCGCGCAACACTCACTGAAATGGCAAGAACAGGCGGTGAGTTGGCAGCCATCGTTAATGAGATCAATAGTTACGCTGAAAAAGTCTCTGATCATGTACGTATAAGTAACGATAAATCCACTCAATTGTTAGATTCGATGAGCCTGATCAAAGATTCTACCCAGCAAACATCCGGTCGGATAAAATCACTGAACGACCAAATGGACAGTATTAATGATGCGGTGAATATTATTTCTGTGGTCGCGGATCAAACCACCTTACTGTCCATGAACGCCTCAATTGAGGCAAACAAAGCGGGAGATATGGGTAAAGGGTTTAGCGTTGTTGCCTATGAGATACGAAGACTTTCCGATCGAGCGATCGATTCTGCAGGAGACATAACGGGTAAGGTTCGGGATATTCAACGCGCCACCGAAAATTCAGTGGTAGCAATGGATAAATCTTCTGAGGAAATTCGTACCGGCATCGATCGTGTGCAGGAATCAACAGTGACTCTATCCAATATTAATGAATCCCTCGATACTATACGAAATCAAATGAGTGACATCACCACCGGCACTAAAGATCAATCGATAGCCACCTCTCAGGCTCAGCAGGGAGCGCTAGAACTATCGGAATCCAGTAAAATGGTAGCAGTAGCGGCGAAGGAAACGGTAAAGGCATCTTTTGAAATTAATATAATGGCGAACCAGCTAGCTGAATCCGTTGCGTCTTTCAGGACGTAGTAACCATCCTTTGACGGAGAGACCAAAGTGGAATCGTTAACATTAAGCCTATCCAATGGGCGTTTTGCCATCCCGTTGTGTAGAATCGATGAGCTATTGCCAATGATGACGATACGGCATATTCCTGATATCCCAGGATTTATCTACGGTGGTATAAATTTACGCGGAAGACTGTTACCCGTTATCGATCTTGTCACAAGGCTTGGTGCTCAGTGGCAATCCCCTCCCCCTCCAATGAATGAATCAGAAGCCAACCAAACCCATTTCACTACCAGAAGTCGGCTAATTATCGTAAGCCAAGTACAGCATCGTTTCGCCGTTATTATCGATGGTGTCGATCGTATTGAGGAATTTAGTGCGGCAGACACCCATAACAATGTCACTGTTGACGGTGTACACCCCGATTACCTCCAGGGAATGGTGTTGGAGAACGAAGAAATCATCCAATTAGTGCTGATTGATCAGCTACTAACAATGCAAGAATTATCACTATTGTCTACATGTGACGTACTTAATAAAGATGCAACGCCTGATCACGATAGTGAGAATATACAAGTATGAACGAATCAGATTTTCTGGAGATTTTCAAAACAGAGCTTAATGGCGAATTGCAGCGTGCAACAGATCTTACGCTAGAACTCGAGAAAAACCCCGAGGACCTAGATATTCTCAATGGACTCATGCGCGAATTTCACACCATTAAAGGCGCTGCTAGGGCTATTCAGTTTTACGAAATACGGGATGCAGCGCACTATTTAGAAGATATCTACCATGGACTATTAGAAAAGAAAGTCGGTCAGCGACCCTCGTTGATTGATATTACTTTCTACGCTATCGACCTTATTAGAGACATCCTCCAACAAAGTATTGCACAACGCCCTTTACCTGATCACCACTGCTTAGAGTCTATTGTAAAACAGTATATGGATGGAGAAGATCCGAAACCACCCTCCTATTCATCGGATAGCGTAGGTGGTGTAGGTAGCACAGAGGTAACTATAACGCCTGACGAGATATCTACACCCGAAGCATCCTCCGAAGAAACACCAACGGAATACAAAGAAGAAAGTTCTAACGCTAGTAACATAACAGCAGAAATCACAACCAAAATAGATCGAAATCATGATGAACGATTGATGGATAATCTATTCAACCTGTCAGGTGAGGTTATTATTGCCGTAAGTTCATTTGATCCTCAGCGTACTGCGATGCGCAGAGTGACTCAAGGTCTACATCAATTTCAGCGTCAAATCGAGCGTGAAGGCCTTCATCAGTTAAGTGAAGACTTAAAAAAAATCATCTTCAATCAAACCGATGCGTCGAATTGTTTAGACAGTACTGAAAATCGAATGCGGTTTCTATCAGAAGAACTCGATGATCAAATTGGCGCGGCGCGTTTGGTGCCATTAGATGATGTATTTTCATCCTACCCCAGAATGATTCGAGACTTAGCAAAAGAACTAAAAAAACACTGTGAGCTACACCTTGAGGGCACTCAAACACGTATAGATAGGGGTGTGCTTGCTGCGGTGACTGCACCACTATTGCACCTCATCAGAAATGCCATTGACCATGGCATTGAGTTACCCGAACAGCGACAATCAAACGGCAAAAATCCGATTGGCAATATTTCCGTGAACGCAGTTCAGTTGGGTGGGCAGATTCAAATCCATATCAGCGATGATGGGCAAGGCATAGATATGCCCGCCATCAAGGATAAAGTCCTTCTTCGTGGCGATACGACGGATATGCTATGGGATAAGATGGATATATTCGAACAACAGCAATTCCTCTTTCTTCCAGGGTTTTCCATGGCATCGTCAGTTACAGATATTTCTGGACGAGGTGTCGGACTGGATGTTGTTAAGTCCTCCGTCGAGAAAGTCGGTGGCCGCGTTTATATTGAAAGTGAATTTGGAAAAGGCACAACGTTTACACTTGAACTTCCACTATCGCTATCGCTCACTCGGTGTTTACTCGTTCAGGGCGGAAAACATCCATTTTTTGGTGTTCAACACTATGCCTTCCCCGAGAATGACATTGAGAATATACAACGGATATCTGCATCAGATATTCGTATTCACGAAGGACGCGAAACAGTCAGAATCAATGATCAGAGTTTGCCGCTATTTAGCTTTTCAAATTTAATGGATCTAGCACCCCTAAAAAATACGCTTGATGAAAAGTATGTATTAGTCCTTGGCACCACCTCTCCAATAGCATTGGTCGTAGAACATGTAGTAGAAGAGCAAGCCATAGTACGTCGGCGATTCGACGATCGATTGGGGAAACTACCTAATGTTGATGGCGTTTCACTCCTGAGAAACGGCACAATGGCACTGATAGTTGATATGAAAGACCTGTATCAGACGCTTTCAGACAACGCATCTCACTTGGATAGTGTCCGAAGCGGAGATGAGATACAAAAAGAAAGTGGCACACTATTACAAATACTGGTTGTAGAAGACTCACAAACCGTCAGAGAAGTAGAAAAACACTTTCTTGAGTCAGCAGGCTTTGAAGTGACTACTGCTGTTGATGGTAAGGACGGCTTAAATAAGGTGCGTGGGCACTATTTTGACCTTGTGATAAGCGATATCGATATGCCGAGAATGAATGGCCTAGAAATGATCAAGGCAATACGCGGTGAAACAAAGTACAAGACATTACCTATCATTGTCGTGTCTTACAAAGACCGACCCGAGGATAAGAAGTCCGCAGCGTCTGCGGGAGCTAATAAGTATGTTGTAAAATCGGAATTTGATACAGAAGAGATGGTGAATACTATCCAAAAATTAATTTCGGCAAAAAATGCTGATACCGTTGAGCTATATGAATAACGTGGAGTTATCGAGTATTTTGGATACAAAGGATAATTATACAACCAGCGTTTTAATTGCCAATGACTCCCCGATGCTGGTAGCAGTGCTAAAGGCGATTATCGCAACAGACCCTCGCTACCATGTGTGTGCGTGCGTCGAGAATGGGAAAAAAGCAGTAGATTTTTTTCAACACAGTAAAGCCGACATTGTATTGATGGACATCCACATGCCAATAATGGGGGGCGTATCAGCAACAGAACACATCGTTACCCGACACCCAAAGACCCGAATACTCATCGTTACCGCGACCGTAAGTACTAACATGGGCTATATCTTTTCCGCTCTCAATATTGGTGCTCTGGATTATGTTCAGACGCCGACTTTACCGTTTAAGCCTGGAACAGTTATCTCTAAACAGGCGTTAAAAACCAACGGGGCCCGACTCCTTAGTAAGTTAGATAGCCTGACAAAGTTGCATATACCTAGTCAGGAGCGGTCTATCTATGCCCACCCTGTACGGCGAGCGAAAGTACAACCACAGAATCTGAAGTCATCCTCAGATAGAATCATAGTGATAGGGGCATCCACTGGCGGCCCATCAACGTTAGCGCTGGTTCTAAATAAATTGACCGCCATACCGAAGTGTCCAATTATTATATGTCAGCATATTGAACCAGGGTTTTCTGGGGATTTTGCATCGTGGCTGGAAGTTGAGACAGGTATCCCCACCCAGCTCGCAAAAGACCATACCGACGCATTGCCGGGTCGTATTTATATCGCTCCCGCAGGAAGAAATCTTGGGTTAACCGCCGGAGGACGTCTGGAGGTTAGCCCTCCACCTTCGAGTCAGATCTTTACGCCAAACATTGACTATACATTTTTCAAATTTTCCAAATATTATTCAGATAAAATGCTTGGGATTGTTCTTACTGGTATGGGGTCAGACGGATCAAAAGGGGCAAAAGAGATTATTGATCAGGGAGGCAGTGTACTCACTCAGGATTCAGAGACCGCGCTTATCGAATCCATGCCAGAAAATGCACGTGACGCGATCAAGACCTCACATAGCTATATGCCGAATCAAATAACGATGATGATGGAGCGTTGGATGAATAAACCAGCTGCGAAAGGGGCATAACTAGTGTCTGCCATTAATCGTTGGTTAAACAAGAAAATAGGTTTTGTTGTCTCTGCCGATACACAAGACAATATTGATCAAGCGCTATTAGAAACGGCGCGAAATCTGCGTATGACCAAAGAGGAACTGGTGCAGGGGTTACTATCAAACAGTATTGACCCTACCCCTTTCATAGAGTCTGTCGTGACGAATGAATCCTTCTTTTTCCGTTATGAAGCGCAAATGAATAGTGTGATCACTACCGTTATTAAGCCTATGATAAAGGAAGGAAGGACACCACGTATACTAAGCTTGCCCTGTGCTGCGGGAGAAGAGGCATTCAGTTTTTCTATGTTACTTCAAACGCAGGGGGTAAACCTTGATAACGTCAGGATATTTGCAGCCGATGTATCGAAACACTGCATTCGAAAAGCACAAGACGGAATCTATACTGAATACGATTTTCGACGAACCTCCACGAAATTCAAACAACAATTCTTTTCGTTAACAAAAGACCGTCGCTATATCATTTGTCCAAAAATTAGAAAATCGGTTGAATTCCATTGTCACAATATCTTTTTGGGACTCGATAAGATTAGTTCATATTTTGATGTAATATTCTTTAATAATCTTCTGATCTACTTAGACGCACCTCACGTGACACGAGCGTTACGCGTCCTTGAAAAACAACTATCTCCTAACGGATGGATTATCATTGATAGCACTGAGGCACCACGATGCCGGGAAGTCTTTAGCTCAGCTCCATTGGGGGGGGTTACGGCTTTCAGACACAAGGGGCACATTGAGTCAGAACCCACTAAGAACATTGGGCCTTCATCACCCTCTGATGTGTCAGCGGTGAGTCGAAAGACCTTTTCCGACGTTTTAAAGCAAAGAAAAAAAACAGAAAACATAAAGGGAGCGACATTAACGACAAATTTAACATTGCACAACCAGAAAAAAGATTCCTTCGAGAAACAACTGGTAGAGAAACCTTCTGACAGCCTTAATTCTCTTCATGCGTTGAGTTGCCTGTATGCTGATCAAGGACAAGATCTCCAGGCAATGGAAACAGCGGAACAAGCAATTTCACTACACGAAAGCACGAAGGACGTTACGTTCTCTTCCAAAAAACTTGCCGACCTACACAGCGTATTGGCACTTGGATTTCGAGCAAAGGGGTTGGACAAACCAGCGCAACGCGAAATTGACATTGTTCTTAAACTGTACCCCGAACATCCAGTGATTAAAATATTTTACCCGGAGAAGCGACCATGAGCCAGGTAAATGCTAGTGCTCATCGTGTGCTAGTTGTCGAGGACAGCGCAACAATGCGGGCCGTTTGTATTGATAAATTCAACCAGCGTGGCTTAGAATGCGACCCGGCTGATAGCGGCGAAAGTGCCTGGGCTCTGCTTGCAAATAGTCTTAATGATTGCACCTACTCTGCGATATTATTGGATTGGATTCTACCTGGTATGAGTGGTGAGACTCTTTTGCGTAGAATTAAGGCTGACAAACGATTTATGAATGTCGCTGTGATGATTTTCACCGAAAAGCCAGACGATAGCGCGTGGGAGCTGGTGTTAGCAAGGCCGAACACCGATATACAACTTAAAGATGAACTTGACCAAATGCCTCAACGCATGGAAAAGTTCATCTCTACTGTAGAGAACAAATCAGTCACAAAGTCGATACAAGCGATCGACCCAGAAACCATCAAAACCAGAGCCCAGGAACGTATATTATTGGTCGATGACTCCGATACCGTACGGATGCGATATTCTAGTTTACTCAGAGAAGCAGGTTATCATGTTATAGAAGCATCAGGTTATCATGAAGGGTTAGCCATGGCCCTTGAGGAATCCCCTTCTCTGGCGATAATCGACTTCTATATGCCCGACGGAAATGGCGACCAATTATGCAGAGCAATCAATGAAAATGTCGCGTTAGACTTTTCATTCGTAATGTTCTCCTCACGCAAAGAAATGACTGAAGTTGCTTTAGAGGTTGGCGCCCTAGATTTACTGTTTAAAGATGACCCCGCCCACCTCTTTCTTATGCGCATCAATGCTATCATGCAGGTTATTCGATCCAGAAGAGTTCACCAGCAATTGGATTTATTGGTATGGTCTACCCAAGCGTTCGGTTTTGGTATTCTACGAAAAACCCCATCAGGCCTTATTGCTGAAAATCCAACAATGCTCGCTCTAGAGGAAGAAGTTGGTGATCTTACGATATTCGTGAACGAGGCAAGCTACGAGCACCCATTGAAGATAATGGACAAGGCAGGTATACCAAGGTTTTTCGTTGTACAGAAACACGAGTACAGTGAACACGAGGAAGTGATCGTCACCCAAGATATTACGTTGATGAAAAAGGCAGAAAGAGACATACAGATTGCCAAGGAACTTGCTGAAAATGCCAATCAGGCGAAGAGCGACTTCCTCTCGACAATGACTCACGAATTACGCTCACCATTGAATTCCATCATTGTGTTGTCGCGAGTGTTGTCCAAAAAGAATACCGAAGGCATGTCCTCAAGACAAATCGAATCCGCTGAAATTATCCACCGCAGTGGCAATGACCTGTTAACGTTGATTGACGATATACTTGATCTTGCTAAAGTCGAAGCTGGAAAAATTAGCGTAGAAGCAAGACAGTTCGACTTCCGCTTGAACTTACGGCGCCTTATGAGTCAATTGTCACCCCTTACTGATACCAAAGGGCTCAGCTTAACATCAAATGTCGATGACAACGTACCGGATCTTGTGAAAACGGATGAGGTGCGTCTAAATCAAATTATACGAAATCTCGTGTCAAATGCAGTCAAATTTACGCAACAAGGCGGAGTCACTATCGCTGTGAGCATGCAGCCCCTAGAAATGATTCGTCTAAGCGTAACGGATACAGGAATGGGGATTAAACCTGAAAATCTCAAGTTGATATTCGAAGCCTTCCAACAGGAGGATACGTCCACGAGTCGACGCTTTGGTGGTACCGGGTTGGGCCTTAATATATCAAGGAATATGATTCGCCTTCTCGGTGGAGAAATTTATGTGACGTCAACATTAGGAGAAGGCAGCTGCTTCACCATTGATTTTCAATCCGAACTTATCACAGATGGACCTGACACGCCTAACCTTGAGAAACCACCCAGTGTAGGGTCCGACACTGAGGAGACCTTAACGACGACTGAAAACCAGAATACCATAGTTAAGCCCACATCCAATACCGTAGATAATAACCCCAATTTACACAAGAAAACGTTATTACTTGTGGAGGATGACACCCGCAACGTATTTACCATGATGGCCGCTTTAGAAAAATTTGACTTTAATTTCGTAATTGCTGGCCACGGTCAAGAAGCCCTCAATCACCTACAAAATGACGAAAAGACGCCGGACATTATTCTGATGGATATTATGATGCCGGTCATGGATGGTTTCGAGGCTATCGAGAAGATTCGGGCAAATGACTTATGGCGTAACATTCCGATTATTGCCGTCACCGCCAATGATAAGAATAACGAAGAGGATAAATGTAAGAAGCTTGGTGCGAATGATTTTTTGGCTAAACCTGTCGACATTGACGTGCTAATCGAGAAGATGACCAGCGCACTCTCCGTTCACTAGAGACCGTATTAATCGTAGATACTCGTTTATATCCATCTGGTCTAGACCATCAGAGGGATAGGTTTTCTGCCCCCTCCCCCCTATTCTACTCTCTCCTATCTGAAATGAATTCTGCGAGGCGCTGGAGATGGCTAGACTGATTTTCGTGTTACTGATCATTTATGGCTTAAGTGCGTGCACACAGGTCAAGGCGTATCAACGGGGTACGTTAGCGAGGCCTGATATGGCATGGAAGCCCAATCCCCTCGACTCAGCATTGAAAGATCACATGTATTTTGCGAAAGAAGCGTCATCAGGCGGCACTCAAGCTGCAGGTGGTGGTTGCGGTTGCAATTAGGGTCCACAGTAGGACTGAAATCGGCGCTGTCCCTAACGGGTGCCTGGAGTAGAACATGAAAAGTAGTATTAGACCCACCCCTATCAATGCATTAGCGAGTCTAACCGCGGCAGCACTGGCGTTGCCTGCAATCTCAACAGAGGTTATAGCAGACACGTCTCCTTACGAGTTTTCAATGTCTTATCAGGCAACACATTATCAGGAAGACAATGTTGATGATAGCGCTGTGTACTCTGGCGATTCTGAGCGCTATACCATTGATATTCAACAGTTTCGTGTAGTGGCTCCGATAAATTCAGCGCTAGCTGTCATTCTCAATATCCAGGATGAAACCCTCAGCGGCGCGTCACCTTGGTATGTTGATAAAGAGGCTAACCCTGACAAACCTGTGGTTATGAGTGGCGCAAGCATTAAAGAACACCGTACTGACGCATCGATACAAACAACCTATTATCATGACAATGGATCATTGGGATTGACCGCCGGTATTTCTGAAGAGAATGATTATGCATCATCAAGTCTCGGGCTTGGTGCAAGTTTCAATTTTAACGACAAGCTAAGCACTCTGAGTGTCGGCGTTAGCGGTTCAAACGACAGCATTGAGCCAACACAAGGTAATGTGCCCACCAACACCATTAAAGATGACAAACAATCAAGCTCAGCATTTGTAGGCCTTAGCCAAGTCATAAATAAGGACACTATCATCCAGGTTGGCTCTAGTTTTGCGAGTGCTGAAGGCTTTCTCAGTGACTCTTATAAACTTAACGATCGGCGCCCTGATAGCCGCCAGCGCTGGACGGTAAATACAGCCCTGCGCCAACACTATTCTAGTATCGATAGTACCTTACATCTGGACTACCGCTATTATGGCGATGACTGGGAAATGCAATCTCATACCGTTGACGCTAGTGTTTGGGTGGAATTAGGTGACCATGTAATGCTTATACCCTCTGTACGCTGGTATAGTCAAAGCGATACGCCGTTTTTTGCAAACACCGCAGACTCCGCTAACAAATACCACAGCAGTGACTATAGGTTATCCTCTTATGGCGCTATCACCACAGGCCTACGCGCCCAATGTAAATACGGCGATTGGCTAATAGCAGGTACAGCTGAGCGTTATGAATCAGGAAAGGAATTAGGCATATTTGATGGTGACGAATCGCCAGTGCTCGTCGAATTCACTCGGGTTAGCATGAGTATTGATTATACTTTTTAAGGTCAAGCACACTATTTAACAAACATACCCTCGAGCAATAGATTGCCTAGTCAAAAGGCAATCGATCAGATTCTACCAAAGATCGGGTGGCACAAAGTTGAGTGGTCACCGCCTTATATACGGCTAACGCAACCCGGGATGGAAATCGATCTTGGGGGATATGGCAAAGAGTACGCAGTAGATCGCTGCGTTGCCTTAGCAAAAAACTCGGGGTCGCACACGGGCTAATTGATCTAGGCGGTGATGTCGGGGTTATCGCTGATCAATGCTTAGTGGCTGGATCACTAACAAAAACCACATGGCTTAGGTCATCGTGTCGATACCGTACGAATCCGTAACCGCCTAAGATAGCCCAATCAATCTTGTTTTCTTGAAGGGCCAATCGTATGCGTTGTAATACGTTTAGAAATCATAATAAAAAGTCATCGCCAACTCAGCTCTCTATCCTAACTATATTCATCATCTTTTTGTCCGCATGCGGGGCTCAAAATGATCTCGACTCCGTTGGCGAGGAGATTAGTAACGCATCTCAATCTGTAGGCTACGCACTAAAATCCGGATTTAATGAAACCTTATGCTTAGACGTCAGCGAGATTGAAATAGAAAAATCGAGTTCAGATGATATCGCTAACGCTGATCAAGATATCAAAGTAGTCGCCAACCCATGTAATAACTCTTCTGGTCAGCGTTGGTATCAAGACGATAACAATCGCATTAGAAACGCCAGAGAAACAGACTCTTGTCTCGATTACACCTCACTTCAAAATTATGCCGATGTAGTTGTTCGAATTTGTACATCTTCTAATACACAAGAATGGTCATACGATAACGGAGTTTTACTCAGCAGTGGCTATGCCGTTGACCTGGATGTCAATGCATCTTCCGTAATATTGTATACGATGCACGGAGGTAACAACCAGCAGTGGACAGGATTAGATACTACGGACGAAATTTTTTTTGAAGCAGCAGAAACTTACTCGAACGACTGCGCTGCATGTCACGGAGCCAATGGAGAAGGCATGGGGAACTTCCCCCCCTTGACCGATCCGGGCTATCAAGAGCAATCTCTCGCATCGGTAATAGCGAAGACCATGCCCATTGGAAATACAACGTCTTGCACCGATGATTGTTCGACGGGGTTAGCGAAATATATTATTGAACAGTTTGGTGATCATACTGAACCAACACTGCCGACTATACCGCCTACTACTCCACCGACAGAGCCCACAACCCCAACACCACCTGCTACTATTCCGAACGCAGTTAGCGATATACTCGCGATCACCGATGCAGATCAAAATTATATTTCCGTTACCTGGAGCGACAACTCTGATAACGAAGAAGGCTTTAACCTCCTTAGACGTCGCAATACTAGCGATTGGATTAGTGTAACAACACTTGGCGAAGATGCTACGGAATATATTGATAGGGATGTATTCTTGGGGAACAGCTATCAATATCAAGTAAGCGCATTTAATCAGCAAGGTGAGTCTACCGACGTGATCAGTAACTTACTCCAACTAGTAATTCAATTAGCTCCGCCAGTTTCCCCCAGTTCGGTGCATGCTGGTCAAAACGAAAATTCTATCAGCCTGTCATGGACAGATAACTCTGACAATGAGACCCATTTCTCACTTCACCGTTCTACCAATAACGGCAGCTGGATTGCGTTACACAATACCGCGAGTACGCATTATACCGATAACGATGTATCCTACGACAACAGCTATCGCTATCAAGTCCGCGCTGTCAACAGTGCGGGGGATTCAGCGCCATCTTCCAGTAATTCCACACGAGTATCTTTTATCATTCCTGCGGAAACATACTACGGAAATAACTGTGCATCGTGCCACGGTAATAATGGACAAGGAATCGAACCATCCCCCTCACTGCTAAATCCAGATTACACTGTTGCAGATCTTTCTAACACCATTACGACTACAATGCCCCTGGGCAATACCACTGAGTGCATTGGCAGTTGTGCCGACAGTCTAGCAATTTACATTATTAACAGCTTTAGAGTAATACCCACAGCACCAACGGCTGCAAGCAATGTTGTTGCTGTGCCCTCCGGTGCACATGACTTAATCGGTATCAGCTGGAATGACAATAGTGATGATGAAAGTGGATTTTCCATATACCGAAGAAAGAACAGCGAAAGCTGGAAAGAACTTTCAAAAGTATCATCCAATATCGGGCAGTACAATGACCTCAACGTCGCAAATGATAATTCCTATACTTATCGGGTGGAGGCGTTTAATGATTTCGGCGTAGCGACTTCCGCAGAAAGTAATCTTATTGAGCTAATTGAAGTCGTTACAATCCCAAACGCTCCATCTCAACTTACCGGCTCAATCAATAACTATGTAGTTGATCTGTCATGGATTGATAATGCTAACAATGAAGATCGTTACATTTTACAGCGAAAAGAAAACAATAACGCTTGGACTAATCTCGACCAGGCGGTTGTGGGTACTGACTACACCGACGATAGTGTCGTGATCGGCAACAATTATCAATACCGAATAAAAGCAGAAAATAGCGCTGGAACATCACTTTTTTCGAATACAGTACAAATCGAGTTGCCTATTTCATTGGCAAATAAAAAGCTATTTGATGACAAGTGTAGCTTCTGCCATCAACCATCTGGAACTGGCGGCGATCTATTTGATGGTTTTAGACAAAGTCCATGGGCGAATAGGAATTACCAGGAACTGCTCACAAAGGTAAGTACAATGCCAGTCGTAAGCTGCAACGAGACTTGCCTCGATAGTATTGCCACTTGGGTATGGGTTACACAGTGGGGCTATGAAAAGAAGGACATTGATACATCATCTGATGACCGAGGTGTCAGAAATATCCGATTGCTTACACCCTATGAATATAGAAACACCATTAACGATATATTTGGCATCACGCTATCAGATGAAAAGCTCCCTCATGAAAAATTTGACGAGCACTTTAAGTTTCCTACAGAAGTCGATAAAGGTATCGCATTGGTAGATGATATCCTGACATATAAAACACTGGCTGACGAAGTCGCACAAAACACCGTGTTATCACAGATAGGTTGTGGGACTAACGCTTGCTCGAACGACCAGGTATCTACAGTAGGCAAAAAAATATTTAGACGCCCCCTAACTAATGCCGAAAAATCAGCTTACATAACATTTCGTGATCAGCATGACAGTAGAGATATGCTTGCATCAATGCTGCTATCGCCCTTCTTTCTCTATCGAATGGAAATTGGTAACTGGGACGTGTCTGAACAGGCGTATAAGTTAGATGGGTATGAAAAAGCAAGCGCACTCTCATACCAGTTATGGGGGACTACACCAAGCGCAGAAATCTTAGCGTTGGCGGACAGTGGCAACCTAGAAAATTCTGATCAAGTAGTATCACAAGCGGAGAAGATGATGATTGACCGAAAATTCTCATCGCATTTTTCTGAGTTTATTCGGTATTACACCAAAACCTATGGCATCACGACGGAAAAACCAGGACTTACAAATGCCGTAATTAATGCTATGAAACAAGAGCAGGAAGACGCTATTGGGTATTTACTACAGGATGGAACCGCTACCTTCAACGAATTGTTTAATCCCGGCTATACATTTGTAAATAGCGCCCTCGCGGTGCATTACGGTATCACAGGAATAAATGGTAACGAAATGACAAGAGTATCTACCGATAGTAATCGCGGCGGCCTGTTGCACCAGGGGCTAACTCATATTTTAAATAGTGATTTCGCCGCTACCTCTATTGTTAAACGGGGTAAAATGATCAGAGAAAATATGATGTGTCACACCATGGGCGTACCCTCGGGTATTGACCCAGATGCGATTACACTTCCCAATACTCCAATGACAACTCGCGAGCGGTGGGATTTTATTACCGGGCCTGAGGCATCAGAGGGGCAATGTTGGCAGTGTCATCAATTGATGAACGAACCGGGCTCTGCACTCGAAAGTTTTGATCAAACCGGCACGTACCGCACTACAGAATACGACTACAATGGATCTGCAACAGCACTAGCGCTTGATTTATCGGGGGTACTCAGAAGTAATTCAGGATTGGATGTACTCGCGAGTTACAATTCTACTCGAGAGCTAGCAGAAACGATGGCGGCTAGCACAATAGCGCGGAATTGTTTTGTTGATAACTATTATCGCTTTGCAACAGGCCACAATGCAGATCCGCTAGTGAATACGGATAAATCGCTGGCAGAAACGCAATTTACTACTAGCGGGGATATCCTCGTATTGATTCGACAACTTTTACAATCCACCTCGTTTGCCTACCGCTTAGATCGGGAGTAATCCAATATGAAAATGACCCACAATCGCCGACGTTTTTTACGTAATATGATGATCGGTGGCGCCGGTATGTCCCTTGCAAACTTCAGTAACTTGGCAATGGCAGCAGGAGATGCATCAAAACTAAAAGTGGTCTTTTGTGTTATTCCCGACGGTTTTGGTGTTGATCCGCACGGAGGATACGATGGCATTTGGTTTCCTGTCACCAATGAAAAGGATACTACCAACTTCCAACTTAATGAAATGTCCCAACATTTGGGCTCATATGCAAAGCAGTCACTATTCCTTCAAGGAACGCTACTCAGCAGCGGAACCGGCGGCCATAATGGATGGCAAACTATTTTACGAGATTCTGCTGGTAAGAACACATCAATAGATTTGCTATTAGGCAGTCATATGCCAGGTAATAATGCATCTATAAAACGCATTTACTCGGGTCCGCATGCGACTGTGGGGGCTAGTTGGAATATCTCTTACCAAAATTCAAATATGTTGGTACCAGAAATTAGCCCATACCAATTATTCGACAAAGTGTTTGATGGGGTAACCAGTGGCGGTAGTAGTCAGAGCATCGATACTAGAGCGCATTTATTTGATCCCATTAACGACCAAATACAAAGTTTACGAGGCCTTCTGGGCACCACTGAACGGGCGAAACTTGATACCCATCTTGATAGCGTAGAACAAGTGGTGACAGACCTAAATAATAGCGTACCCAGTACTGGTGGCTCTTGTAGCCCCAACACCCACCAACCCACCGCGAATATGGCGATTACCTCCGCGGACTATCGCGATGAAGTCACCAAAGCCCATGCGGATGTTATCGCAGGTGGCTTAAGTTGTGGTGTAAGCCGAGTCGCAACATTTCAAATTGGCCGCTCAGCGGATCAAGTTGTTATTAAATCCGTATCGACAACACGTAATCCACATGACTGCGCTCATCGTTACGGTAGTGTAGATGAATGGCTTGGCTCGCGTGCTTGGTATGTCCAGCAATATAGGTATTTACTTGATCAGCTTGCATCAATGCCAGATCCAGACGTACCCGGCGACAACCTACTTGATCATACCCTGGTTGTGTTTACTTCTGAAATGGCAGACGGTGCCCCTGAGCACATGCAGGATGTTCCCATCACACTAACAGGAGGTGCTTCTGGTCTACTCAACAATGGTAGTGGTAATGGACGATTCTTCAGCATTCAAGATCAAGGAGATAGATCACATTGGAAAATGGGGACAGCAGTTGATTTGCAGCGAGTGTGGACAACAATTGCCGCGGCCTGCGGCACTACTACGGGATGGGGTGGTGATGTATCGACACTTTCAGGAATATTTACCAACGTGTAAGGGAAAGTGCACTCTTAACGTTTCTAATAAACGAAAAGAGTGCGGACTTCAGTTACAGTGCCGCCTATCTATTTTGGCTGTTTTACCAAGCGCAAATAGGGTTTGATCGTTTTCCAGCCATCAGGAAACATGGATTTTGCGTCTTCATTAGAGACCGCAGGAACAATGATAACGTCTTCACCGCTTTTCCAGTTCACAGGTGTGGCTACTTTGTATTCAGCTGTTAATTGCATCGAATCGATAACCCGTAAAATCTCGTCAAAGTTACGACCCGTCGTCATCGGGTAAGTAATCATTAGCTTGATGTTCTTATCAGGGCCTATGATAAACACTGATCGAACCGTTGCATTAGTTGCCGCGGTTCGACCTTCAGACGATCCTGCTTCGTCCGCGGGTAACATGTTATACAGCTTCGCTACAGCTAAATCACTATCTCCAATCATCGGAAAAGTTACGGCGTGACCTTGCGTTTCTTCAATATCTTTTGCCCATTCTTCATGGTTCTCTACTGGGTCAACACTTAACCCAATGACTTTACAGTTTCTCTTCTCAAATTCAGGCAACAATCCAGCCATATAACCAAGCTCAGTGGTACACACCGGTGTGAAATCTTTGGGATGGGAAAATAGGATTCCCCAACTATCCCCTAACCATTCGTGTAAATTAAGCTCCCCTTGGGTTGTTTTTGCTGAAAAATTAGGGGCTTGATCGTTGATTCTTAATTGCATTTAGTTATGCCTTCGATTTATTGAGGTGGGTATCAAAGAGAGGGGGCCGATCTAACTGCACCGAAAGATCGAACCCAGTTGAATAGGGAAAGATAGACCAAGGATTGCTATCTGCCCACCAAACGAGGGCAGATATTTGTTACCCTACGTTCAATTCGCCGAGTATTGCGGGTAACGCATCAAAAAGGACATCATCCATGTAATATGCCTCTATACCAGCTTGTCGCATCAAGTATGTTGCAAGTTCACTTCTGCGCCCTCCTTCGTGGGTGATTACGTAGACCCTTTCCCTGTCTAGCGTAGGCAAATGGTTGCGTATTTCTCCTAGAGGAATATTAATACTGGCTGGAAGATGCGATTGTTTATACTCAAAAGGCAAGCGCACATCATAAAAAACCGGATGAGGAAGATGAATGAACTCATCCGTGGATGGAGTGACTACTAGTGCATTCTTGATAACCTCTCCAAACACAGCAGGGTCCATTTTTCCTATAATACCATCAGTCATCATCACGATGCTTGCATTACGAATGGTGTCAGCCACCAGTGCTTCGTCACCAAAATAATCGCCCGGTTCCAACGTGAATTTATCGCCTTTAAAGGGCCCAGATTGATCAGTAATAACCTCCGCGTAGCCCTCCTTGATTATGTAAAAACAATCTCCCGCCGAATGACATTCAATAATGGTTTGACCACACGTTACATTCACATTGATTAGATTATTCAGCACTTGCTGTATTTTATTGGCCGATAAATTTGACGCCAACTGTGATTGGTAGAATATTGTCATCCAATCCGATTTGTATTCGTCGTCAATAGCCATTTGATTTTGGTGCCCAATATCGCTGTCTAGATGAACAACATCATATTCTTTGCTCTCTGGATGCGTCATGATCTCATGTACGTAATCACGATTAATGATCATTACTCGACAAGGTGTTACTGCCCTTACCACCCCACCCCGTTGAATATGTTCTTCAAGCGGGTAGCAGGATTTTTCACCATCACTGGATATGTTCGTCCGGTGATTGAAGGAGTGGCGTATCTCAGCATATCCGTCAATTAAATAGTGATAAAGAGTACTTCTGTCTGAGTGTTTCACAATATTTTTACACACATCAAAAGAAGTAATCATTGCATGCTTAATGACTTCGTCTCGCAGTGCTAGGGGAATAAGATTAAGTGGTAGGAAGCGATCGAAAAGTTCTTTATTAATAATTGTATGGGCGGTCATGGTGGTACCTGCATTCGCTACAATTCAAATAGGGAATTTGTGGATAGTGAATCATTGGTACCAGTGTATAGTAGATGGGGTCCATCTATTTAGACGAATTATCTATAAACTTAAGAACATAAAGGAATAACTTTCGTCTCTACGACATTTGGCGTTAATGTATGATCGACGTCAACGGTCGGTTGTGCACATTTGTGTACCGGCGAACGGTTTTCGTATCATCTGCCCCCCTAAAATCAGTCCCCCTATATATGGGTATTTGCGATCGCTAGCAACATCTACCATAGGGATCCAACGAATGGATACAGGGAATAAGAATAGCGACGGAGTACAGTAGCGAAGGCAGGGGTAATACGAAGAAAAAGGAAAAAGAAGCACTTGAAGATGCAGTAGCCCAATTGCCAGCGGAGTAAAAAGACATAAAGCTAATCTAAACGATCAGGTTAGCTTTATGCAAAAGTCATACTTTCCGACGCCTAAAAAAACCTAAGCTGGCAATTCCTATACCAATAAACATAAGGCTGTCGGGTTCGGGAAGAGCAACGGCTATCGCAGCAGATACCGCATTGTCCAATGACAACGAGTAAAGACCATCGTATACGAGATCTACAGAAAATGACGCTATTCCCGTCGAACCCGAATACGAGTAACCTCCTCCGCTAATGAGTGTTTCCACTAAATTATTCATACCGTCATACACGTTAATCACTGCTGCATCTAACACAGTATCAAACTTAAGATAGTGATAGAGATTTTCAACAAAGTTCCCTACTAAAGTACCGGTATAATCCCCTTCTGGGGTTGATATACATCTTCCGAAACACGCAGTAACGACCCCATCACCTAACATTAGATCTTGTGACAAGAAGTGACTTTCCGAAACCGGGCTATCTTGCGTATAACCCACCATTAAGAGATCAAAGTTTATTAGGCTCGGCGTCGAATAGACTGAGTTTATTGGTAATAGCCATACCAATGCTAAAACCGGTATTACCTTTAGTAGACAGTACAATTTCATTTCGAAAGCCCTTGGTGCACTCTTCTATAAAGCTAGGTTGGTCAACATAGAGGCTTCTAAACGATCTAATACAAACGCCCCCGCACATAATCAACAGAGCAAAAATTGCGCCAAGGGTGTGGGGGTCGATATAATGGGGGCTACAGGGGAATCACGATGAATTGGAATTTGCAAAATGCAAATATCTTAGTGCATCATGTGTTATTAAAATCGCAATTTGCAAATGGCGTTTAGATAACCTTGTGCGATTAATTCTTTAGTGACTCAAACGCAAAACCACAACAGCACCGCTCATATGATAAGCAGCACTATTGTGGTGAAGTTGTACTTAGTACTATATCCTTACCCCTTTTGCTTTCTTCTAGCCATACCAACACCCATCAAACCAAATAGCATTAATGCTAGAGAATTAGGCTCAACCACATCAATAGTAAAAGGTGCGGTGCTTAATTCAACATAGTCAAATGCAGTATAAGGCTCATTGGGCGCATCAAAATCTACTTCGACGTAACCATCCCAAGTACTATCACCAATATTCCAGGTAAAGACATCGTAAAAATCAAGTGCAACGAACGCTCCCTGTATGAGCCCGTCATCAGGTCCGTTACTTTGTTTAACGAGACCGACGGTATCAGAGGCAGCGGTTGCGTAAGAGATATCTATATCAGCAGGTACAACATCGTAGTCCCCGAATACCAAATTGAAGAAGATGTCGGTGCCAATTACGATATCGCCATCAGCAATGGTAAAATCGAATAAAAAGCCTGGCTGGTTTGTTAGCGCACTTGAAGGTGGTGCGGGAAACGCTCCGCCAGAACCATAGCCACCCGTATTGGCGTTATACACACTTCCGCCAGCACTCGATGCATTATAGCTGGTTGACAGTGCGATATCGGTATAATCAACGCCGTCAGAGCCGGTATTGATACAACCTACGCAGGAATAACCTTCTGAATCTCTGTTGTCAAAATCATCGCCATTACCCGTGGCGACCACCATATTGCCATTTAAACTGGGCAATACATCACCAGATCCTAAGTGGCCATCGGAGTTTCTATCGGCTGCCCCACCGTCTCCGGTAAGCCCTGCAAACCCAGGGTCGGCATCGTAACCAAAACCATCTGTATCTCCAATTTTGATATATTCAAATGGTATCGCGTAGGTTTGGCTTGAAATGGCAGCACCAATGAGAGTTGCCAGTAGAGCTTTCATTGGTATCATCTCCTTTACCTCTATCTATCCGTATTTTAAGGTACTGCCTAGTGTTCATGGAAGATAAGGCAAAAAACATACCTATCTATAGTTCCGTTAGTTTTCAAAACGTTAGCGATAGGGAGAATTGAACGTTGTAAAAGATGTCGACAACTGAAAAATAGGATAAACAAAAAAGTAATAAAGCAATTCTTTTTCCAACTATAGCGGAACGACATTACGTTAATAATGTATTCTATTTTGGGTGCGGTATTGTTTCGGCGTCATGCCTACTATTTTTTTGAAAGAACGGCTAAAACTCGCATCACTTTTAAATCCACTGACCAATGCAACAGTGGATATTCTTACCTTATCGCGGCAAAGCAATTGCTTAGCGTATGTAATTCGAGCGTTATTTGAGCACTCCGAAAAGTTAGTATCTTCTTCCGCCAAACGCCGAGACATCGTACGAATTGACACTGCAAGGATTTGGCTAACCGCTTCTTTATTGAGAAAACTCCCCTCCTCCAAATGGCTAAGAATTACATCACTCACTTGTTTGCTAACACGGTTATTTTGATGCTGATTAATCAACGGTAAGGATAATGCGGTTAGAGAAATATCAGCAAACCTAGCGTTTGCAGCATCATCTTGATTCACGGGAATTTCACAGATCTTTTTTGGAAACACTATCCTGTCGTTTTGTTGTTGAAACAACACCTCACAACCCCACAGACGCTGGTATTCATCAATACCAAAAGATGGTTGCGATGAGAATTCTAATCGTATTGCATTTTCACTGCCGGGCGATATTTCCCGCTGTATATATAGGAAGAAACAAAGAATCACTTCAACCAATATGCTACTAAAGTCGCCAAAATCAGCGAGCAGGTTGATTGTATGGGTAAATTCACCGTTACTTTGTTCTGTGGTTAACATGCCATCCGGCAACAGAAGATGGCAGGCCTTCCCCGCAGCGATATGGATATCACGCAATGTGTTTGCCTGAGTGATTGTTAATAACATCGAGACAACCGATGAATAATCAATCGTTGCTAATATACGGCTACTCACTAATAACCTAGAGCCTACTTTGCGATCTACCTGTTCGAGTAGTCGACATACCTCATCGCCACTTATTGTCGCAGAGGACGTGCTATCAAACCATTGGTTTGTAGCTTCGACATCATCAACAAGCAGCTTTGCCGCTAGCTGACGGTATATACCCGGAAACTGAATATCTTGAAGCGATTCTATCATCATCCAGACATTAAGCTCGTTGGCCCAATACGTCAAGAACATGGCCGCCTTGGAAACTCTCTCCCGTTATTCTATAGACCATCACTCAATAGATGGGAGCAACCCTATGAATGCCAAGACATTACGAGAAGAAATACGTGCAGACTATTCAAGCCGTTTAGACAAAGGTAGAGGGTGGGTCAAAGAATTAACACAGAACCCTGACGGGTACGATAACCAGGAGCTACAGCTACTCCCCGATGATGCTGTCGAAAACAGCTTTGGCTGTGGAAATCCATTGGCATTTACTAACATAAAACCTGGAGATTGCGTTGTCGATTTGGGTAGTGGTGCTGGGTTAGATGTACTTCTCGCCGCAGATAAAGTGGGTCCTCAAGGGCGTGTTATAGGCATAGACATGACATCAACGATGGTCGCCAAAGCTAGGTCGAATATTCTACAGTCAGGCGTTGAATCGTTTGCTGAAATCCGGCAAGGCATGATTGAAAGTGTTCCAGCAGAGTCAGGCACTGCGGATTGGGTTATTTCTAACTGTGTCCTTAGCCTATCCCCCGATAAACCAGCAGTACTACGTGAAGTATACCGGTTACTCAAACCCGGCGGCTGGATGTCTATATCTGATATCGTGGTTGATCATATTCCGCCTTGGATAAGCCTTTTCGCTGGATTCTATTCCACTGTTACGCATTCATTGCTAAACGAAGACCAATACCTACACGAAGTTTCACTGGCTGGTATGATTAATGCGAAAATTGATGCACGACTTGTATATGATCGCCTATTGCTAGAAGGTGGTTTGAAAGATCAACTCAATAAAGAAAAACCGCTTCGTACTGCACTACTACACAGAGATAAACCCCAAATACTGGCCAACCTCTACGCCCCAATTATCCAGCCTGTTGCTAAGAGGCTGGATGGAAAAGTGGCAAGTATACGTGTTATTGCTCAAAAGCCGAATGTCGTTACGCAATAGCCACTTCACTGATTGAGTTTTATCCGAAAAAAACGCACAATTAGCGGAAATACCAAGCCCTACAATAACAACATAGGCTTGGGCAATGATAAATCTATTAGTATTTTTTTGGGGATAATATGACGAACAGAGAAAAGTGGCTTGCTGTTATTGGGTATGTGTTAGCGATTTATGATGTGTTCATTACTCAGGTATTAGGGATTTACCATTTGGTCGTTGTCGGGTATTTCATTAACTATTTTACACTTGTCCCCTTCTTATTGTTTTATGCACTTACCAAAAAAAGCCAATCTGCGTTTCTTAAGGGACACTCAAAAAGGAGTATGTTTATCTATCGGTGGTACATGGTCGGTGCTTTTGCGAGCGGAATGCTCTTTAGATCACCCAACCTATCACTCACCGTCGGCGTATACAGTATGACATTCTTAATGATAGCGATATTCGGGTACGTAGTCGTTGCGGGGGGCCGAGGTATTAATCGTGTGTCTAACGAGGAAGTGATTGGCGTAAAGCCAACTACGACCTAGTGGTAATGCCAAGTACTAAACGTTAGGAGGCCCATAGCGTTTAGTACTGTTTACTATTGGTATTTACTACTTAACGATGTAGCAGCCGCTACTGCTTTTTCACGCCACTTCTCATCTACCGCCGCTATTTTTCTATCTTCTTCCTCTTTCTCTTGGCCAGGCCATCGCTGACGGTCTTTGTCGATGGGTAGGTCTTTTGCTTCCTCATTGATCTGTGCAAATGTCATAAAATCTACGTCTTCGCTAGCCCTTAGCCAGAACGCCAGTTTCCCTATCTCACGGGCACCAGTGACTATGCTTACTTTTCCTTCGATCAAATCACTTGTACGGCCTGTAACCCTACGACAATGCTTCCTCCAGGAAGCGTCATCTGTTACCCAATCGGGTTGTTTCATAACAGTATTCACTCTAATCAATCATCTTTCGGCAGAGAATATTCTCAACAGGTTGATAATTCTACAAGTAAATTTCGAATTAGGCCCGATAAATAGTTCACACTAGCCACAACCCTAATATTTTTAGCTTAATATTTAATCAAAATGGACAGGGGCACTGTCCGAACACCCTCTCACCTGTTGTCGGGTGGTCAAAGTCAATGCTTGTTGCGTGCAGCATCAGCCGGTCGGACATTGAAAAGGCGATATCACTAGCATATAGATCACACCCGAGGATAGGGTGCCCAAACTGCATGCTGTGTATTCTCAGTTGGTGTGTTCGCCCTGTTATTGGGCTAAATAACACGCGTGTTGACATCAAATCCTTAGAGCGTGTTACGACCTGGTAGTGTGTAAGCGCAGGTTTGCCATCGGTAAAGCACACTTTTTGCAATGGAAAATTTTCTGAATCTTTGATGATTGGAACATCTATAATCCCATTTTTATTTTCTACCAGCCCATACAGTACAGCGGTATAGGTCTTGGTTATCGTTCGCGCTTGAAACTGTTTAGTAATTATTCCATTCGCTACTTTATTAAGTGCAACGATCATTATACCCGACGTACCAAAATCTAATCGGTGCACAATAGTTGCGGTTGGGAAATCTTTCACCAGTCGATAGTGAACAGAATCTTTATTTAACGGGTGCTTTCCAGAGAGGCTCAATAAACCAGTTGGTTTATTGATGAGCAATATTTCCTTATCTTGATACAGTATTACTATTTCTTCTTTGCACTCCGGCACGATAAAAGGGTCGTCCTGTGGTTGCATAATTGCCAAAACTCCTGAGTCAGGCGAGCATAATAAAAATTATCTGGAACGATATTAATTTTGGTGAGAACATACTCGAAATCGTTCTTCTGCGACGTAGATAGCATATACCTGCAGATTGACCGAACATACCTGTTAATTAGGTTGTATTTTGCACACTATAAACTGTAGTAGTCAATATGATATTAAATAACAAACTCCAACCGCCAGGATTGGAGAGGCCGAATATAGAGCATGTAGAACTTTTAAACGAATTTGATTTATCCAGCGCTAAATCACTGGTTGTTATCTGCGCTCCAGCTGGCTATGGAAAGAGTACACTGGCTTCACAATGGATAAGTAGACACGATAAGCGGACAATCAATTGCACTGGTTGGTTCTCACTGGACAAACATGACAACGAAGCTTCTCGCTTTTGGACTCATTTGATTTCCGCCCTCCCCGGTGTAGACGATGAACAGCGGGGTTTAATCAATACTACCTTCACACAATCGTTAACAAATAATCGGGTTGACATAGCAACCGCGTTACCTAGACTGATTAGCCAGATCAATGACTCCTACATGAATACATCGGAACGGTTACTACTGGTTCTTGATGATTTTCATTGCATTGAAAATAGGAAACTCCATAAACAAATAAGTTACTTCTTAGATTACGTATCAGATCTACTAACAGTGGTCATTACCACGCGTAACACACCGAGTTTATCTATACCAAAGAGAAAACTGAACGGTACGGTTGTAGAAATAACGACAAAGTCACTGTGTTTTGATGCAACGAAAACCAAAGCATTCCTAAACGATAACCTAGGACTCGATATTCCTTCAGAAGAAATTGAAGCGTTGCACCATTGGACTGAAGGGTGGATTGCAGGGCTAAAGCTCGCTGCAATTTCTATTAGCCATCACTCCGATGTGCAAGGCCTAATTAACAATCAGGCAGAAAACAGCGGTTATATCGGAGATTACTTATTAGAAGAGGTGTTTGAACAATTACCACAATCTGACGTTAATATTCTTACAATGATTTCGTTCTTACCTCAATTCAATATCGAACTGTGCAACAAGGTTTTGGACACTGACCAATCCAAAGATAATATAAAACGATTAGTCGGTGATGGGCTTTTTATTAATGCATTGGAGGGTAATTGGTACCGTTTTCATGAGCTATTTCGTAAGCACCTTCAAGAACACTTCCTAAAGTTAAATCTGGAACTTCGCAAGACACTGGTTTCAAGGGCCTGCGAATGGTTAGAACAAAACGGGAGGCAGATTGAGTCGTTGGATCTACTCTCTAGCATTCAGGATTGGAAAAACGTCAGGCGAATAATCGAGGAGACGGGTGTAGATTTATTGGCATGTGGCCGAATCGACGCACTTCGGCTGCAGCTGAAATTTCTATCTAATGTTGTCATGGACTACCAAAGCCCTCTTCTTACGCTATTAGAAGCAGGAAGCTACCTTGAGATTCATAAAGAACGCCTCATAAAGAAAAAATTAGAGGAAGCAAAAGCGACCTATGAAAACAAATACGGGCGAGAATACCATCAACGATTTCGATTGGGCGTATACATACTGCAAAACTATCTAAATACTTGGCAAAAAAGTATCGATAGTGTTTCAAAACTGACCAACAGTAGCGATAAAAATCAAACAGACAGCATTGTACAATTCCAGAAAGGTCTTGTTGCTTTAGATATAGGTAGTATTCTCGATGCAGAGAGATATTTTGAAAAAGCAATACAATATGCTGAGTTAGAAGAAAATGAATTCACCTACGGTGTAGGCAGCACGCTACTAATTAAGGCATGTCATCGACTTGGATCATTTGATAAAGCCAAGTTTATTAGGCAACAAGCATTAAACTATCTATCGCCAAATGAAACAGAATGGACCATGCAAAAATATTTGGTGGAGTACGCGACACATTCGATGGCCCATGAAATCTACGATACAGACCTTATGGCCGCGAGTAGAAAACCTTTTGAAGCGCTAATCCAGTCTAATTCACAAAGTGAACTGCGTATCTTAGGCCACATAATGCTAGCTCAGAAGCATGTCAGAAATAACGATTTTCAGCGGTGCCACACGAGTGTCAATCAAGTTGTCGACATTCCCGGGCACCAATTAACACTTGATCGCTATCAACATTGCCCTATTCATCTTATCCGCGCTAACTTTTTATGGATGGAAGGAAAATTCGACCTAGCAAGCGCATTGATTCAAGCATCAGATTTAGAGAACATAAAAACAGAGGAATACCAATACGAAGAGGAGCGAAAGCTCATCGCAAGGATTAGATTATCACAAGGTCGATTGGATGAGGCTGCCTCTATCATAGATGTCATACGAAACTCTGGGGAAGCGAGTAATCGTGATTGGACTGTTTTTACAGCATTGATACTGAATGCATCACTACAAGATAAAAGGGGGGACAAGTCAAAAGCGATCTCATCACTTCGGGAAGCGTTATTACTTGGCGAAGAGTTTGGTTATGTCCGTGCATTTATAGAAAATGGAAAAGACCTTTACCCAATGCTAACGGACATAGCACGCAGCTATGGCCCCTCCAAGTATATTAAGAAGCTACTACTTGAATATCAAAACTCTTCTTTTACAAATGCGCACCTATTTACGGATAACAGCCCTTCCAACGCGTCACTTTTGGAATCGTTGACTAAGAGAGAAAACCAGATATTGGATTTACTCGCATTAGGCCTCAGCAATCAAGATATCAGTGAACAAGTATTCATCTCCGTTGGCACAGTAAAAACACACCTTAATAAAATATATAGTAAACTTGGCGTTAAGAGTAGAATCCAAGCCGTCCGAACATTAAGCGAAGATATTGCCTAACACATAGATAACCACCATAGTTGAACGAAATTACAATAATGTCAGATCCTATACTATACATCGATCGAGATATCGCAGCTAGCTGGCAAAATATTGCCAGCACAAGAGAGTCGGCTAATAGATTTTTAACATCGCAATGCCTCGCTGAAGACACCATTGAAGCAATGTCCATGGTTATTAACGAACTAATAGAAAACGCAATAAAGTATGGCTCCTACATTGGAAAAACCGGAGTTTCTACTATTGATCTGACCATAGAGGTTCTGCCTAAAAAGATCAGCGTTCTCGTATCGAACCCAGTGGCATCCAATAGCCCTTATATTCACAACCTAACTAAAACTGTTAGCTCTATCAATGAATTTGATAATGCATTTGAAGCATACGTCAATCGCATAAAACTCATAAGTGAAGATAAACTTATTAATGGTCTAGGACTCGCGCGTATCGCTTATGAGGGCGAATGTGAACTGAGCGCCATCGTTGACAATGATAACGTGACACTCAGCGCCATACATAATCACTAGAAAAGGAATTGCACCAGTGACTACTTATACGGAAAATCGTCTTATTATCGAGGTAAAAAAGGACCACAACATCCTACTCGTGAACTGGCAGGGGAAAAGTGATGCCCGAAATCCAGGCGAGTTCATTTCACCGATCCTGCATCGTTGCTGCACTATAGCTCGTGAGTCGTCATTATCAATTCATATGAACTTCGTTAATATGGACATGATGAACTCGTCATCCATTAGTCCTCTTATTAAGATGTTAACGGAAGCGAAAAAATCAGGACAATACGTTGTATTGCAATACGATGAGGACAGTCGTTGGCAACGGTTGAATTTCAACGCGCTAAAAGCGCTTCAGACACCGGGGAAAGAGATTTCTATCTGCGGCATAAGCTCCCATTAAATATGGAGAGCCTTGCGCTTAAGCGCTGTGAGCATTCCGATCAGTTTACGCAACACTTAAATGAGATAACTCATAACTCTCTTAAATTTGCGCTATCACTGGCCTTCATTCTGGTGCCCCTCTTCTATTTTTTAGATTTAGCTATCATACCGACGTCAGATGATCGGTTATGCGACCGCTTCGGTATGTACCGACTACTGTGCACACTAATGATCGCAGTACAACTTGCCGTACTACATTACTCTAAGCCCTCTGGATTTTCCTTGCTACACGGTTATCTATTTACGATAAATGTGGGTAGCATAATCACGTTGATGACGGTAGATCTCGGGGGATTTAACTCCCGCTACTATGCTGGACTAAATCTTGTCATTATTGCGTTCAACTTTGTTCCTTGGAAACCTAAAAGCTCTATTGTTAATGGCATCATCATGCTGTCGATATATTTGGGGGTTAATGTCGCCAATCCACAGCCGTATGAACCACACACGCTATGGAGTAATTTGTATTTTTTGATTTCAACAATATTCGTGGTTGCAAGTCTTAGTGTATTTCGGCACAGACAAATTTTATCTGAATTTCAACAACGACTGATACTTGAGGACACCGCCAATGAATTGGTGTTAGCTAAAAAGGAGCTATGGGGTGAAATGGAAGTTGCGAAAAAAATACAGACTGCCCTAGTACCCGGCGTTAGAATCATTGAAAACTATGAAATGTTTAGCCAGACAGTCCCTGCAAGTTTAGTCGGAGGGGATTACTACGACCATTTCAATGTATATGACCCAAAGATTCAGCAGCATCGAGAGTGGATGTTTATCGGTGATGTATCAGGCCATGGCATTGATTCTGGCTTAATTATGATGATGATTCAAACCAGTATCCAGACCTACATTCGCAGCAATCCTGGCAGCACACCATCCCATAGCCTGGGACTAGTTAACTCAGTAATTATGGAAAACCTTTCGCGCATGAACAGTGCCCACTACGCCACATTGTCCGCTGTATCTATTCTACCTGATGAGCTGATTGTGGCGGGTTCTCACCAAGAAATCCTTCTATACCGTAAGAAAGAGCACGAGATAGAGAGTATATTCGTACCCGGATCATGGATAGGCGTAACGGACAATTTAGCAAACCACCTTACCGATATATCAATACCCATTCACCCTGGTGATATCGCGATGCTCTTTACCGATGGAATAACAGAAGCGGAAAATTGTATCGGTAAATTCTATGGCATTGACAGACTGGAACGAAAGTTGTTGGAATATAGCCACCTCTCAGCCGAATGCATCGTTGAGAATATATTGTCAGATGTAGAAGTATTCCAAAAACACCCGCAAGACGATGTCACTTTGATCGTGCTCAAAAAGGGCTACCACTGTGTTTCCAGTTCCGCCCCCTCGCCCAAGACATCTGCATAAATCAATTCATATGCTAATTTTCGGCATGTTCTATTCTCGCTACAATCATTTTGACGCACTCGGTCATTCCAATATCGTATAATCTCCTTGTTGGCATGCTCTTCAACACAGAAACGTGAAAATCGATCGAGTGCACTCCCTAAACCATCATCAATCCTGCTCATTCGTCAACTACCCTGATGTATTTTTAATGCCTTGATTGAGTAAATAATCATACTATACAAGCACAATGCTATGGATCTACCGAAAGTTATAGATGCCTTAATCCTAGTTTTGTTCAATTTTTAAACCTGGAACCTTCCATAGCACGTACAAAGCAGGAAAAACAAACAGTACGATAATTAACACAGAGGCAGTCCCCCCTACCATCGGTGCGGCAATTCGTTTCATTACATCTGCTCCTGTACTATCACTCATAAGTATGGGAACAAGAGAAATCGCAAGAGTTAACCCCGTCATAAGCATAGGTCGGATTCGTTGAGAGGCACCAACCGCAACGGCGTTAAGGAAATGTTCAAGATTGCCCTTAGGGTATTGTTCCGAATATTCTGACGTTACTTGCTCTAGGTAATGCAGCATTAACAGCCCCATTTCAGCGGCAAGGCCAGCCATTGCTATCATTCCTACCCATACAGCAACGCTCAAGCGGAAATCCAGAAAGTACAGCAACCAAACTGATCCCATTAGCGCAAATGGCATTGCGCTCAAGACAAATATAACATCACTTAATTTTCCCCTATGTAGGTACAGTAGAAAGAATACCGCAAATAGAGTCGAGGGAATAACCCAAATAAGTTTTGCTTTTGCCCGTTCGAAATATTGAAATTGACCGGCCCAACCCACACGATACCCATTGGGTATATCCACACGATCATCAATAACTTGCTTTGCTAGGGCGACATAATCGGCAATACCCAAATCACCCTTGGCATCTACAAATACAAACCCCACAAGCTGTCCATCTTCGTTTCGGATCATTGGTGGGCCGGTTCTAAACCGAATGTCAGCAACTTCTGAAATTGGTATTTGCCCTCCCGTTTTTGTTGAAATAAGAATATCTTCCAGGCGATCAACAGAATCACGATACTCCCTAGCATAGCGCACGCTGACGTTGTAACGCTCTCGTCCCTCGAGTACTGTGGTTGCCGGTATTCCTCCAATCGCTGCTGCTAAATGATCTTCAATATCTTGGACATTTAAACCATAACGCGCTGCTGCCCTTCTATTGATGTCGAAATCGAGAAAGTAGCCTCCTGTAAGCCGCTCAGCAAATGCACTACGGGTGTACGTTGCCGTTCGATTATCCTCCTGAAGCGCTTTTTCAATTGATACGGTGGTCTCCTCAATGATCGCTAAATCGTCCCCGTATACCTTAATACCCAATGCGCTTCTGATACCCGTTGTTAGCATTTCTGTGCGCGTTTGAATTGGCATCCACCAAATATTTGGCATGCCAGGGTAGCGAAGTTTTTCATCCATTTCTGCAATCAACGCATCCCATGTTAACCCTTTGCGCCACTGTTCTTTAGGTTTGAGCGTAACCACCGTTTCAACCATTGAAAGTGGTGCTGGATCTGTCGCGCTAGTGGAGCGCCCTACTTTCCCAAAAACATGCTCGACTTCAGGAAAGGACTTCAGTTGCGTATCCATATTCTGCAACACTTTCCCAGCTTCTGTTATCGACATACCAGGCAGCGCTGTAGGCATGTACAAGATACTCCCTTCGTTTAACGGCGGCATAAATTCGCTACCTAGTTTTTTCGCTATAGGTAGGGTAACAACCAATAATACAGATGCAGCAATGACCACTGCCCAACGTCCACGAATAGACGCCTTTATAATCGGAAGAAAAAGCGCTATTAGAAGACGATTAACCGGATTCTTTACAGAATTGATCTTTCCTCGAATCAACAGAACTGCAAGCGCCGGAATTAACGTAATCGATAAGAGCGCTGCAAACCCCATGCTGTAGGTTTTCGTAAATGCTAAAGGCTTAAATAATCGGCCTTCTGTCGCCTCTAACGAAAATACCGGGATAAAAGACACTGTGATGATGACAAGAGAGAAAAATATGCTGGGGCCAACGTCTTGCATCGCTCTGACAATGACTTCCTTACGCGTACAACCATTATGGCTTTTTTCCAATTGTTTGTGGACATTGTCCACCATAACAACTGCAGCATCTACCATGGCACCTATCGCCACCGCAATTCCACCTAACGACATGATATTTGCGGTCAATCCCTGCTGAGCCATCGGAATAAACGCAAGCAAGATGGCAATGGGTAATGTAATGCAAGCGACTAACGCAGATCGAACATGAAGCAGGAATACAAAAATAATCAGTGAAACTACAACCATTTCTTCTATCAGCGTTGTTTTGAGCGTGTCTATCGCACGCAGAATTAACTCTGAACGATCGTAAGTTATGACTATTTCTACGCCATCCGGGAGACCGGACTGAATATCCGCTATTCGTTGTTTAACATCCTTGATTACACTCAGCGCATTCTCTCCATATCTCATTACCACGATACCACCAACCACTTGCCCTTCTCCGTCAAGCTCCGCTAATCCTCTTTGCATTGCCGGGCCTAAAGTAATGTCAGCGACTTGGGATAACAAAATGGGGACATGATTCTTATCCAGACCAATCACTACCGTTTCTAGATCCACTTTTGATTTAAGGTACCCCCGCCCTCGAATAAAGTGTTCATGGCCGGCAATTTCGAGTACTCGCCCCCCCATATCATTGTTCGAACGTCTAATCGCTTCAACAATATTGGGCAAAGGTATATTGAGTTGGGCGACGCGAAGAGGGTCTATTTTTACCTGATATTCTTTGACGAACCCACCTACCGACGCAACCTCTGCAACTCCCTCAACAGCGGTGAGCCAATAGCGCAACTTAAAATCTTGTAAGGACCTCAATTCAGAAAGGTCTAGATGTCCTGTTTTGTCTATCAGAGCATACTGAAAAATCCACCCCACCCCTGTAGCGTCTGGCCCAAGTGACGGTTGCACCCCCTCAGGCAACTGTGTCGCTGCGCTATTGAGATACTCCAGGACGCGTGAGCGCGCCCAATAGATATCAGTATCGTCTTCGAAGATGACGTATACAAAACTAGACCCCATAAAGCTCTGCCCACGCACAAATTTGACATTCGGCACCGACAATAACGCAGCGGTTAGCGGGTAAGTAATTTGATCTTCGACTAAATCAGGGCTCCTTCCTGACCACTGAGTATGAATTATTACCTGCGTATCAGACAGATCAGGTATTGCATCAAGAGGAATTTCTACAAAGCTCTTGTAACCCCAACCCGCTAAGATCAACACGAGTATTATCGTAATAGCGGGCTTATTCGCACAATATCCTATGACTTTTTCTAATGCATTCAGTTTTCGTACGTCGGGTTGAGGATTTACCATTGATCAATCCCCAACTTCAATTTACTCTCTGCCGCGATAAGAAAGTTCCCAGAAATAATGATCTTGTCGCCCAAGGCAAGACCCTCTGAGACAATAACCATGTCACCATTGTTATGGCTCGTTTTAATCGCCTGAGGTTTTAATCTCCCGTTCCCTAAATCCTGAAATACAATACGCTTTACACCAGAAATAAGCACAGCATCCACAGGGACTAGCAATCTCTCACCCATATCAATCTGCAGCGTTGCCGTTGCAAATAACCCAGGTCGCAAGACAAAGGAGGCGTTATCTATCTCAAATCTGACTTTGGCAGAGCGGGTATTGTTCATAATCAATGGATCAATATGTGCTATCTTCGCATGTATTTCTTCCCCTCCAAGATTGGGAATAGTAATGACTGCTGCCGCTCCTTTGTGGATTAGCGCTAGATCCTTTTCGTAAACATAGGTCTCTACCCACAAGGAAGAAATATCAGCCATTCGAAGTAGATTTTCACCTTGCCTAAATGACGAACCATCGACAATGGATTTGCGGATGATCACACCGTCCGCAGGTGAAAAAATAGGGAGATAGTCCTGAGTTTCTCCCTTATTTTCTAGCCAGGAAATTTGAGATGCCGTCAGCCCCCATAACATCAATCGTTTGCGAGACGCAACAAACAATGAATTTCGCTGATCGTTAAGATTACGCTTTTTAAACGTTGCTAAGTGCTCTTCTTGCAACGATAACAGCCGGGGGCTGTATACTGTAAATAGCACCTCTCCTTTTGATACAGACTTCCCCTCAACGTTAGCATCTAACGTGCCTATCCAACCGTCAAAACGCAGACTAATATCCGTAAGCCTTGTCTCATCGTAGGTTACCTCGCCCTGCAATGTTATCGGTAGAGAGAATACTTCACTGATAACAGCTCCTGATTTTATGCCTATTAACTGACGACGGCCTTCCTCAACGGTAATCGTTCCACTTGTTAACTCCTCTTTTGTCACCTTAACTAGGTCCATACCACATATTGGGCAGGTACCCGGTACTGCCGATTTTACTGACGGATGCATAGAGCAAGTATGATATGCAACATCACTACTAGGGGTTGATGACGATAGCGTTAAGCCTTTACGCCCCGTCGCCATGTCAAATGATAGGTCAGCGTGGTGCGCATCATCTGTTTCAATATCGATAGCAAGCGGCCAGGCCCCAGACATTGGCAAGTCAAAGTCACCCCGGTATTTTCCTGGCGATACCTCAGTGATATCTGCCTGTGCATACATGGCTGGCATACTTCCCATTGCTGGCATTTCACCAACCGCCCTAACCTTCGCACCTTCCAACCAATTGCCCTGTGCGTCCTTTACCTGAATAGATAATCTATTTTCCCCAACCTGTGGCATTTCAGTTTGCAATGCCACAGCAACCATAAAGGGGCCTACCGATACAAAATTCGAGTCACTCATTTCCGATGTTACGCTTGTCAGGGGTGTCCAATCAACGGTGATTAAGAGCGCTGCAACCCCTACACTAACTAGAAAAGTGAGAAGACCTTGGGTATATTCCTTTTTCATAATTGCTCTCCAGTTGTACTCCACTCTCTCGCGTGTGCGAAACCCGCCGCCGCCGTTAGATTCCCAAACTGTGCCGCTTGGTCATATATCGCTTTTTGTGCTAATCGTTGGATATTTAGGGACTGTTTTTGAGTTGTGAGTAACGATAAAAAATTTCCAGCCCCCGACTGGTATTCAAGCTGAGCGGTATAGAGTGTTTCTTTGGCAAGCGGGAGCAACTCTTGTTGATATAGCCGATTAATATCTTTAGTTTCTTGCCAAAAACTGAATGCTTGCTCCAAGTTTTTGCGCAATACTAATATTTGATCTTGCTTGCTCCATTCCAACGCGCTGAGTTCTGCCCGAAGACTGTTTTCCTTACTGTTTCGTTTTACAGAGTCAAAGGGAAGGTTAAACCCTACACCAACGATCCAACGTTGCTGCTCATTCATCCACAGGCTGTTATACCGTGCCATCACAGAGAATGAAGGGTACCGATCTTTCTTTGCGAGACTGATCTCCTGACGTTTTTGGTCTTTTTGAGCATCGAGAACACGCATGCTAGGTTGTGAGTCCAAATTTGATAGTAGCTTTCTTTTTATCCCATTTGGATCAATAAGCGTCGAAGTAATCGTCTCTTGCTTCGTAAGCGGGTAACTTAGGGTTTTATGAGCAATCAATTGAGACAGTCGACTACGATTTCTTTCTATTCGTCCCAGTAGTGAGATGGCTTCTTGCTTCAATAAGTGCTGTTCGTGTTTTGATTGTAGGACTTCAGATTTGCTTCCATTTCCAGACGCATACTTACTCTCGACAATAAAGCCAAATTCTTGCCAAAGGTTTACGTTTTCCTTGTTGATAAGGAGTAGCGCATGAAGATATTGCAAAAGTGCGTATTGTAGCCGGACCTTCTGGGCAAGTTCAATTTGATGAAGGCTTGTGCGAGCACTCCATTCGCTCACCTTTGCGGTCGATGCTTGCTTGCGTATCCCTCTCACCCCTGGCCATGGGAGTGCCTGTTTTAGCTCTACTATATAGCCTTCATCATATTCATGATCCGAGAAGGTGAGTGGAGCCATCCCGATTGTTATTGAGGGGTCGCGTAAGCTATCCGAGATTTCCACAAGAATTTCACGGGCTTCTAACTGAGAAATGCTTGATCGATAACCTGGATTACATTCCAACGCAACTTGGACCAAAGATTCACTACTTAGTTGTGGGAGAGCGTCGCATTGACTGACTTCATTTGTTTGCGTATATGCATTTGCAGCAAGAAAGAAGAGCATAACAGGAAGCGATATACGCCAACACAGACGGGTAACAGAGTGGTACATAATAAAAACCTTCAAAAGACATAGTAGACGCAGGCTATCAGAAGCCTTGCACTAAGATACGCGTAAATTGAAGGGGGTTAAATACGAAAACGCTGGGTGCGAATATAAGTGTTCGTTCCCAGAGTACTGGGGGCTACATCCCAATCAGAAGATAGATTAACCGAAGGATAGTAGTTCTCAGAGAATATTAAGCTGAGTACAACACTATACAACACGTCATCAGGTGATTCTTCTAACTGCCAAATCACGTGGGTCTGAATAGATATACTGTCGGCGTCGCTACTAGAAAGAGTCACCTCTTCCGAAAAATCACAGCACTCTGAAGCCAGTTCGACTAACCTCGATGCACGGTGAGGCTCCATAACCTCGTCACAGCAGCATTGCTCCTTCAGGCCTCCCTTTTCCATCATCTCACAGGCAAACACTGCCTGGACTTGAAACAGCAAGCTCAGAATCATAAAAACCCTTAGGATTCTTAATGTCGCCTGTTTAGTTCGGAAAATGTTCAAATATCGTGGCTCACGGAAAACCTTCTATTGGTAGATGAATACATACTAGACCATGGACCCTACTCTAGAGTCAAACCCCTCCCCCCCTCCTTGACTCATTCCTTTTATAGGCCCCTAATTCCGCCTGGCAATTCAACACATCGAAGACTACGTAAAGGGCACAGCATGACCGCATTCAGCACCGCATTGAAAGAAAGAGGCCATCGCCGAGATATAATCGACGGGTTAATCTCGGAAGATATCAATGAATTCGTCACCATATTATCCCCTGGACTGGATGTAAGCGTTGATCGCTTAAGAGAGATCATACGAGCCAATAGAGATACCATCATACGGACGGTCACCCAACGAGGGGTTCTCGTATTTAGAGGGTTCACAGGGATTGATTCAAAAACATTTAACCGGTTGATCTTGGATGATTTGGCGTTCATTTCGAATAATGCTTTTAATCTCAAGAACGTCCCAGGGTTTATGGCGAGTTGGCTAAGAAAATATTCAGAATCATTAGTCGGAGGTGACTATCGACGCTATCTCGACAGGAATACCGTGCGCTTAGGGCCTGCCGCCGACTCCGTCCAGGGCCCTCATACCGAAGGTGGCGTTTGCTCTGAAAAGAGTCGCTTTATCGCATTATGTTGCCTAGAGCCGGCAGAACACTTAGGCGAAACTGGTATCTGTGATTTTTCAGATATCTGGAATAAATTACCACCAGCACAAAAGGAACGTTATCAAACAGCGTCCAATCTTTACGCCTACACGACAAGAAGAAGGATCCATTGGTTCGATCGACTAATGCTAAGATATTCTCCATACACAGTAAGCACGCTGCTCTCTGGTAAGGCAGAGCTGGCTCTACCTCCCTGCCCCTTTGTGGTTAAACACCCAGAGACAAATCAGCTATGCATACAACCTTGGGCTTTTGCCAAAAACACCAATGGATCCGTTCAACGCATGGCGCAGGCGACTTTTCAAAAAAGAGGTCCGTTAACAAAAGACTGCACTGCTGAAGAACTCAATATGAACTGGCGCCTATGTGATAGCAACGGTGAAATTATTAAGTGGGACGAAAAAGATCACGATGAGTTCTTCCAATTGATATTCGAAAACGCATACCTAATGCAATGGGAAAAAGGAGATGTTGCCATAGTTGACAATGTAAAGTGCGGTCACTGGCGTATGAATGGAAAACAAGGGGATCGAAAAATCATTCAGATACAAGCCAACCATTTTAATGCTGATGATCATAGACCATGAGCATAGATTACACCCTAGTGAAAAAGATCTTATGGTCAATTTCCGGCACAACCGTGATTTTGTCGGGTATCTATCTCAATATCGACACAAAGAAGCTGTTGCTGTTAATACAAAACGTTGACTGGTTAAGCTATTGTATGATTATGATGCTCGTTTGCGTAAGCACGCTTGTCGTCGATGTAATTAGCTTTGGCAGCGCATATAAGCGACACTTGCTCCCTGGAATGGAAACCGGATCGCTATTGTTTTTAAGGGGTAGCATTCTATTGGCGGTATCAACCTTACCGCCCGCTGCCCCCTTAGTATCTTTGGCTTACTTCAAGAACCAAGGAATTAACTTTACCAGAACAGTCAGTGTCGAGTTGCTCGTAGCCAGTATGGACATCATTGGTTGTATCACGATATTGACGGTATCGTTATTACTTATGCCTGCCGCTTTCAATTGGATTGGCGTCATATCAATCATCGGTTTTTGGTGCCTATTCACAGGGGGGGTATTTGCCTTCAAAAAAAACAGGACTAGCCTCAGCAAACACAGTCTGTTCGCCATTATGAAACAGTTGGACTCAAAAGATTACTCTTACCTATACTCCTCGCGCTTGTCATTGGCACTTGTCCATCTAGTGGCCCTTTCATTTTTACTTAACATTTCCTCGATCGAGCTTTCCCTGACCCAATTGATGATATTTTCTCCGCTATTTGTCGCGAGTGCTTTTTTGCCTATATCGGCGGGAGGTTACGGAGGGCCGCAAGGTGCCGCTGTCTTATTGTTGGTATATAACTGGGAACTTGCTTCGATTGAATCAGCTATCGCTTTTAGCGTGTTATGGTCCACTCTATTCCTGATTGGACGCGTCACAATTGGAGGTCTGATTACAGGTATGCTGTGGCAATATTCACCAATAAGTAGAAATGGTCTTACAAAAAATAGCGATCGAGGTGATAAACCATATCATCAAGACGAAGAGGTTTTGCGATAAAACCGTCCATACCTGAGTCTTCACATTGTTCCTGATCAGAGCCTAACACTGAAGCAGTCAATGCCAATATAGATATTTTTCCTTTGCTACCTTCCAATTTTCTAATTTCTCTCGTTGCTTCTAAACCATCCATTTCCGGCATATGAATATCCATCAGTATCAGATCAAATTGCTCGTCTTTATGCATCTCTACACACATAAGCCCATTACAAGCAATATCAACCGAAAGACCAAGTTTATCGAGCATCGCTGCAGCCACCTTTTGATTTACAATATCGTCTTCCGCCAAAAGAACCTTCTTTGCATAATTACGCTGGAGTTGATTATATTTTGCTTTGGACGGGACCAACCCAGAGCTGACGACCAATTCTAACTGCAGAGAGAAAGTTGAGCCTTTACCAAGATCGCTCTGTAAAGCAATACTCCCCCCCATCAGCTCCGCCAAGCGCCGACTAATAGACAACCCAAGCCCAGTGCCCTTATGTTTTGTATGAGTATTGTCTGACTGATAGAAGTTCTTAAATACATTTTTTTGGTCATTAATATCTAGCCCACAACCGGTATCGCTGACATTAATGTTAACGTTGCAAATATTTCCGGAGTCCTTTTCCATATTGACGGCCAAAGTAATACGGCCCTCATCGGTAAACTTTAATGCGTTGCTCATTAGGTTGCTCAATATCTGACGAATTCGGCTACTGTCCCCCAAAAATACCTGATGCAACCCCTTCGGATAATCACAAACAATATTAATGTCCCTTTTTGTGTTCTGACGGAAGTAAAATTCAAACAGTTCATTGATTAGAGAAAATAAGTCAAACGGCTCATTGAGTATTTTTAGTTCGCCCGCTTCGATTTTAGAGAAGTCAAGTATATCGTTAATTACTGCCATCAGGCTATGTGCGGACCCATGAATTAGCTCTAGGTAGTGATGAACGTCCTCATCATCATCCGCGGACAATAGAAGTTCGGAAATACCAACAATTCCATTTAAGGGGGTTCGGATCTCATGACTCATACTCGCCAAAAAAAGACTCTTAGCATCCCCAATGATATTCGCGTAATCCAAATTATCCGCAAGTGCGTTAACCTCCCTCGCTATTGCACCCACTTCATCATTGGTTTTAATTTTACATCGAACTTCACTATCGCCGGAAGATATAGATCTAATATTCGCTAATATTTCGAGTAAAGGATTGGTAAATCTCTTAACGAAAAAAACGCTCAAAATAAAAATAGCGAGAATTAGCACTACCCCCAATACAATAAATGACGTCAGCTTCTTCTGGCTCTCTTTATTAAAAGAAAACAAATATTCATTGGCCTGATTTTGAATAGAATCTTGTAATTTAATGGTAAGATTGCTTATGTGTACATAGCTATCCCCTGCTTCAGCCATAATCTCATAAGCTTGTAACGTATTCACTGATGCCTGCTTTAACGCGCTTACAGTCACCTTATTGTAGGCTTGCATTTCTGTTATCAGTTCTAGGAGGTTTTCATTTATTTCATCCGAGTTCGAAAACCGAAATTGCTTTTTAAAGTATTGTAACTCTAGCACAGTGCGCTCTGCACTATCTAAACTGTCTAGCGTTAAGTTGTACAGTTTTTCTTCATCACTTTCTAAACTGAACTGTCTTAACAGGTCATATATTTTGATGTGATTATGATTGAACTCTGAGAACAGAGAATATAGGACATGTGCCGACTCTTGCTGATTCTTACTAAAGAAATCGTAGAATTCTGTCTGTTTATTATAGCTATCAATGAGCACCCAATAACAATACCCAAACATGAGCATTACTAACACAGGAAACGATATGGCCTTTAGTTTAATGCTCTGTGTAATTGGAATATTCATAATAAAAGCACGGCATGCGTTTATCAGTTAAGATTAATCCATTCATCCGGAAGTATCTTTCCAAGATGAGTGAAATGATCTGATTCAGGTTTAAACACGTGTATCACAGCTTCTGGTTTTGGCCAAACATCTGCGGCCTCTTTTAGATTTGCCGTATGACTGACAATAACGTGATTCTTTCCATTTCCAGGTAAATTACCCAGCAAAAATCTGAGCTTTTCAGTTTGCTTACCACGCTTATCTTTACTAACGTCAATTGAGAAATAGAGATCAGTATCTAACTCCACGCGGTCAAACGCTAATATCGCAGTTTCCTTGCAGCGGCAATAGGGGCTTGAAATGACCCTGTCAACGTCCACCTTCAATCTAGTCAACTGCTTGCCAATATTTACGGCCTGGTGCCTACCCAATTCAGACAGGTTTCTCTGAGTGCTGCAGTCGTCAAGCGACATATCAACAGCGTCTTTTTGCTTTTGGTCAGTAGCAGCATGCCGCCAATACAGCACGTAACCCCCTTGCTGTAGCAACGGAATGAGTTGCTTACTACTGAACTCTTCGGCTTCAGCCGACGAACATAAGATGATCAGCATAAAAAAAGGAAAAAGGGTATATAACTGTGAATAATGATAGCGATAACGCATAACAGCCTCCAAACTTAGTTCGCACAAAACATAAGTATAGACCTTAGCGGACGCTATACCCCATAGAGTTATACGATGTATTAGAACCTGTGTCAGAACCTAATACTGGTAAATTTAAGGCTGCATTCGAACCCCAAACGATTCTAGCAAACCCAAAATTGCGCTTCCAGGAACAGGTTTACTGAAATAGTATCCTTGGCCCCAATCACAACCACAGGACTTTAGAAATCGCATTGCGTCTTCTGACTCTACCCCTTCAGCCACAACCAAAAGGCCGATATTGTGAGCCATCAGTATGCTAGCTTTGATGATTTCAGAGTTATCATCATCTTGCTGCATTTCCATGACGAAACTCTTATCAATTTTCAAAATGGAAATCGGTAATTTCTTCAGATAGGTTAAAGATGAATACCCTGTCCCATAATCATCCACAACTATTTTGATTTCCTTCTTGTGCAGCGTCTCTAGAATTCTAATAGCTTGAACTGGTTCGTCTAATATGTCGTTCTCTGTAAGTTCCAATTCGATATGCTTTGCAGACAACCCTGTTTCGCCAATAAGATCTAGCACCTGCTGACTAAATGCGTCACGTGTTAGATTTTTTGGCGCGATGTTAACGGCAATATTAACATCGTAACCAAGCCCCCTCCATCGAGCAGTGTCCGCGGTTGCTTGACGAAGAACATAGAACGTGAGGTCGTTAATGAGTCCCGACTGCTCAGCAAGCAACAAAAAATCATCAGGCTGAATCAAACCCTCAGTAGGATGCTGCCATCTCACGAGGGCCTCAAATCCAGATATTTTCTGATCGACAAGCCTCACTTTTGGCTGGTAATAGACTTGCAGCTCTTTATTTGGCAAGGCACACTGAAAATCCGAACGAAGTTGCATTTGACGGAGAATATCTTCGTCCTGGTGCTCTACAAAGACACTAAAACTCAGTCCTCTTTTCTTTGCATGGTACATCGCTATATCTGCGTGACGCATCAAATCTTTTTCGTTAGATCCATGTCGGGGATAGAACGCCACACCAAAGCTTGCCCCAACGGTGACAGTTCTGTCATTAACCTTGTAGGGCTCTCGAATAAGCCCCTGCAATCTTACGCATACACTCTCTACTTTCTTGCTATCTGCCTTATTCAGAATAATAGCAAATTCATCTCCGGACAATCGGCCGACAAAATCCGCTATCTCGATCGCGCCCAACATCGACAGTGATAAACGCTGTAAAAGCAGATCTCCAGTCTGGTGACCTAGGCCATCATTTATCTCCTTAAAGCGATCAAGATCCATGATAAGCAATGCGAATGACGTATTATTATCTTTTGCGAAGCAAATAGATTCTTGAAGCCGCTGGCTGAATACAAGTCTGTTTGGTAATTGAGTTAAGAAGTCTCTGTTCGATGATTTTTCTAATATTCGGGACTTCTTGACAATCTCGCTGCGCATTTTCTCCATATCATTCGCCAGATCTCTTACCTCATCAAAGCTCGATTCAATGTCGATTCGTTTCCCCATTTGTCCAGACGCAATAAACTGGGAGTTTACTCTAAGCTTGCTAATCGGTAACGTTACTTTTCTGGCAGCCACCACTAACACCAGCACCGTACTTACCATATAGGCAACAAAGAAAAAACTTGCCCGTAAATATGCATTCCGAATGGACTCTTCAACTGGATTTTCATCAAAACCGAACCGCATGATAATAGCACTACTTGAATTTTCACTGTACAACAGAGAGGATACGAAATAGATCTGATCTCCCCCTTCTCCGAACCCTCTGTCTTCCCTAAAATTCTTTGTCCTTTCTTGATCAATCAGATTGGATGTAATTACCCGACCATCGACAATCATGTCAGCATAACTAAGATCACCGACAAAGACGGCGTTATCCAGCATATCCAACAGTCTACTTTCAGCCCCCCTAAGTTCCGTCCCATCGAGTAACTCTACAAACGTTTGTAGGATTACATGGGAGTTTTTTATAAAAAGGTCCTGGCTGTTTTTCTCGATGACTGAAAATATTCCCATAGCAACGAGCGGAAAAAGCCCCGAATATATACACAAAATCCAAAATAGAAGGTAACCCAAAAGCGATCGCTTTATACGAGTAATAATTCTTAGGAGTCCCATGCTATTTTTCCACCGCATGTGCTACTTTCAACATACGCGAGCTAAACTCTAGCCCAGACTTCTTAGCGTTTCTCACACTTATAACGAATTTTAGTTTAGGGCCTTTTTTTAGGATTCTTATAATCCCTCCATTCCGCGTAAAGCTGTTGTTCTCGCTCACCGTCAATATCGGTTTTTTTACCAAATGCCTGAGTATGCGCCTTGATTTTCGGGATTCAGTTGAGGTGAGGAAGACCAGTTGACAGCACGTTTCTGCATCGACAACGTCATCTATCCTTACGATTTCAAGTGTTTTACCATGCAATCTCTTACCTTGGTATTTTGAAAACGCCTGGGTAAATGCTCCAGGGCCTAGCACACCGATAGTGATATTTTTTGAAGAACTATCAGGCCATACAGTATATTTTACAAATTGGACCAAGAAGGCTGCTTTTAAGTGCTGTTCCTTCGTCGCTGTATTGCCGTAAGAAACTGATACCGAAGGCAGTGACATTACTGCGAGTAACAACAATAGAATTATCTTTCTAATAATGCTCGCCAAAATGCCCCCACAGTGAGTTAAGTGATTAACGTTTAGAACAATGCATGACGCCAATCCAACTGCAGTGTTATTTCTTGATCAGCAATACCGTTCTCGGAGTTCCATATTGATGGAACGTAGTTTTCTCTATCAAAAAGATTCAGAATACTTACCGATACCTCAGATTGGTCCCCATAGAACTTAGTAACCTGCAAGTCAACTCGCCAATAATGCGGTAAGGAATCCGGGTTGGGGTCTACACTGGTTGTGGGCCCTTCATCAACATCGTAGTTAATCCGGTTACTGACATTCACTTCTATTCCTTTACCTTGAAAATGGTAGCCGATATCTGCATTGACTATCATTTTCGGGAATGCACCATATTCAATATCTGTCGTAGTATTTTCACTTTCGATATAGCTATAACTACTTCGCCACAACCAATCATCGATACTACCTTCTGCTATTAATTCGATCCCCATAGCCTTGTTGTTCCCTGAATTTTCGAAGGTACCATCCAAAATAATGCCGTCTTTCCAGTCGCTATAGAAAAGAACAACCTCTAATCTCCAGCGATTTTCTACATGCATGTAAATTAGTTCGTGGGTATCTATCACTTCCGGGCTTAAGTTTGGGTTTCCAGGCGCAACGCCAACACCATTAATTTCATTCGCCGAAGGATTCCTAAAGGCGCGTCCGAACAGATACTTGTATGCATTTTTTCTATCGGGCTGGACGATAAAACCAAGCCTAGGAGAACGCTGAATTCCAATGTCAGAAAAATCATCAATACGCCCACCATATAACGCGGCAAGTTTCCGACCCAGAAACCATGTTTTGGCCTGAAACACCGCACTTTTCGATCGCCTATCGAAACCAGTTGAATTACTCTCTGTATCCGACAGCAGCGTATAGTTGGTATCGAAAAAACGAGATCTGTTATCTGTGATTTTTGACTCACTGTAGGATGTTTCTATAACCCAATCAGTATCAAAAATTGAATCGCTTTGCTGTGCTACAAGGGATATCAGACGCTTATTTTCCCTATTTCGTGTCAGCTGGAATCCCGACACACCACCGAGAAACGCAGGAGTCACCTGAGAGAAGTCAAGTAGATGATCAAGTTGACTTTCCCAATATGCAGTATTAATTTCTAACTGGAACTCATTATCAAAACGATATCCCATATCTGCTCTAGCCATATAAAAACTAGACTCTAGATCAATATGCTCTTTATCACGCTGTTGATTTGAACCAAATAGCTTTCCTGTTCCTGGGAAGTCAACGCCGTCGTGATTATTTACGTAAATCCCTGCTCGTTGATATGCCCCCTTCCTTTCACCCTCATTATCGAATCGTAATGAAAGCGACTCGGTATGGTAATTGTTTTCGTACTGACTGGAATGCTCAGTCGATGTAAACGGTTCCATGTACTCATATCGAATATCTTGGTCAGGTTGACCATCACCACTTATCGCCATACTCAAACTACTGCCATTATTAAAAAGTCTAGCCCCACGCAATGCCGTCTGGTAGTAACCTCTGTGGCCCAGTGAAAGTGTGCCCTCCAGCTCACTCTCGTTGCCCATGTAAGTTGATTGAGCAAAAACCCCATGAAATGCATCACTACCATACAACGCAGAACCTGGCCCCCTTATCATTTCAATTCGATCCAAGGTTTCTAAGCTCAAATTTGGTGTTGGCCATTGAGATGACGAAAAGGCCAAAGAATTTATAGGAACCCCGTCGAGTAGCGTTGCTAGCCCAATGCCAGAACTTGTATTTCCATACCCCCTTACCGCAGTAGATCCACTTCCCAAACTGGGGTAACTCATTGTAGACGGGATGTGCGTTGATACATCATGGCTATTTCGAGAAGCATAGCGCCGCCACTGCTGGCGTCCAACTACCGTCACGGAAGAACTCGACGTTAACTGGTCTTCAGTGAACGCTGACGCTACTGTAATCTCTACTTCTAGTAACCGCTCTAATGAAAACTCAGACAAGTCTTCAGCTTTCGCATTCAAAACAGTGGCTTGCGTACAGAGGACATAGACCAATATCACCGACGTTAAACACTTGTTCATATGCCCCTCACGTCAATTAAATTTACTGCATAGCTCTTGGATTTAGTATAGTTGTTAGCCAATTTTCTGCAATTTGTAAGGATACTCATCTCATTAGTGTCAAATTCCTAAAAACCCCTATAGTTAACAACTCGCAAATGCAACACACATCATTTCAGTTTGTACGATACTCAATACATTTAACGTACCGAAATATCGATATAACCGAACAAATTCAATCACATAGCTGCAATTATCTCTCCAAGTTCTGAGGTCTTGTAGCAATTACATCTATCTGTTCACGCGAATAGACAGCATAAATCTAAGTAAATATAGGATTTCCTTCGAAAAACACCCTGAAATCATGTATGCTTGCGCGCAATTTGACCCTGACTAAAACGAGTAACGTAATGGCAGATTTATCCAAGTACAGAAATATAGGTATTTTCGCGCACGTAGATGCTGGTAAAACCACAACAACCGAACGTATTTTGAAGCTTACAGGTAAGATTCATAAGACCGGTGAAGTTCATGACGGTGCAGCAACTACCGATTTCATGGAACAAGAACAAGAACGTGGTATTACTATCCAGTCAGCAGCGACAACCTGTTTCTGGAAAGACCACCGCATGAACATTATCGATACTCCTGGACACGTTGACTTCACTATCGAAGTTTACCGTTCTTTGAAAGTACTTGATGGTGGCGTGGGTGTTTTCTGTGGGTCTGGTGGTGTTGAGCCGCAATCAGAAACTAACTGGCGTTATGCGAACGAATCCGGCGTTGCACGTGTTATTTTCGTCAACAAGCTGGACCGCATGGGTGCGGACTTCCTGAACGTTGTCGGTCAAGTTGAAAAAGTATTGGGCGCTAACCCCCTAGTAATGGTTCTTCCTATCGGCACAGAAGAAAACTTCGTTGGATTGGTTGACCTCCTCACTCGTCAAGCGTTTGTTTGGGATGATTCAGGATTACCAGAAAACTACGAAATCCAAGATATCCCTGCGGATATGGTAGATCAGGTAGAAGAATATCGTGAAATGCTTATCGAAACTGCACTTGAGCAGGACGATGCCTTAATGGAAGCGTATTTAGAAGGTACTGAGCCTTCAATCGAAGAAATCAAAGTATGTATCCGTAAGGGTACTATCAGCCTAGACTTCTTCCCTACTTTCTGTGGGTCTGCATTTAAGAATAAGGGTGTACAAATTGTACTAGACGCCGTTATTGATTACCTACCAAGCCCAACAGAAGTTAAGCCTCAGCCGCTAACGGATGAAGAGGGAGAGGAAACAGGCGAGCACGCTATAGTAACAACAGAAACATCTCTTAAAGCACTTGCATTTAAGATCATGGATGACCGCTTCGGAGCGCTGACCTTTATCCGGATTTACTCTGGTGTAATGAAGAAAGGCATGACGATACTCAACTCGTTTACTGGCAAGACTGAAAGAATCGGCCGCATGGTAGAAATGCATGCTGACGATCGTGCTGAGATTGATTCTGCACAAGCCGGTGACATCATTGCTGTTGTTGGCATGAAGAACGTACAAACTGGACATACTCTGTGTGATCCTAAAGACCCTATTACACTCGAAGCCATGATATTCCCTGAGCCTGTAATTTCTATCGCAGTAACTCCGAAGGACAAAGGTGGTTCAGAGAAGATGGGTATCGCAATTGGTAAAATGATTGCAGAAGATCCATCGTTCCACGTTGAATCTGACGAAGAAACTGGCGACACGATCCTTAAAGGTATGGGTGAGCTTCACCTAGATATCAAAGTTGATATTCTTAAGCGTACTTACGGTGTAGAACTTGAAGTAGGCCAGCCACAGGTTGCCTATCGCGAGACAATCACTAAAGCGATCGAAGATTCTTACACTCATAAGAAGCAGTCTGGTGGTTCCGGTCAGTACGGTAAGATTGACTACCGTGTTAAGCCTGGTGAGCCAGGTAGTGGCTTTACCTTCACCTCATCTGTTGTTGGTGGTAACGTACCTAAAGAATTCCTTCCTGCGATTGAGAAAGGGTTCAAGGGCATGATGCATGAAGGTACCCTTGCAGGCTTCCCTGTACTAGACCTTGAAGTTGAAGTATATGACGGTGGTTACCACCCCGTTGATTCATCTGCAGTAGCATTCGAAATTGCCGCTAAAGGTGCATACCGTCAGTCATTGCCTAAGGCTGGCCCTCAGTTGATCGAGCCTATCATGAAAGTTGATGTGTTCACTCCTGATGATCACGTAGGTGACGTTATCGGTGACTTGAACCGTCGTCGCGGCATGATCAAAGATCAGATGGCAGGCACAACTGGCGTACGAATCAAAGCTGACGTACCTCTAGCAGAAATGTTTGGATATATCGGAACTTTGCGTACCATGACTTCTGGTCGCGGTCAGTTCTCGATGGAGTTCTCACATTACATGCCTTGCCCTTCTTCTGTTTCAGAAGTTGTTGTAGCAGCAGAGAAAGAAAAGAAAGAAGCAAAGAAAAATGCTAAGTAACACATAGCAATCTTTGCTTAAATAAAACCCCAGCGATGAAAATCACTGGGGTTTTATTTTGCCTAATGAAAATAGAATAGTAGACTGTTGAATAGGATCTCACACAAGGACCGCGACAATGCGCCTATTCACATATCTTGCCCTCGCTTTTCTGCTATTGATCAACTCCGGCTGTGACGCCCCATCACCCTCATCAACAGGCCAACCAGAGAAAGACTCGCTCGCATCAACTGGCGTGCTCCAAGAGTACATTGAGACCGGTGATCTAACTCAAATCCAAGACAGAGGCATTCTTAGACTCATCGCACCGCGCTTCGACGGCGCTGACGCATTACCCAGGGAAGGCATTTCCGTTGCAGGTTATCAGCGCACCGCAGAAGCCTTTGCGAAACAACTTCAGCTTGATGTTCAATGGGTATTTGTAGATGAATTCTCAGAGCTCATTCCGAGCCTCCAGCGGGGTGAAGGCGACCTCATCATTACCAACCTCACCATAACTGAATCCAGATTAGATAAGGTCCTATTCTCACAGCCAATTAAGAAAGTTAATGAGGTCTTAATTAGTCGCAGCAAGCATCCTATTAGTAAGATTGAAGACCTAGCATCTTTCTCAGTCACAATACCTGAAGGCACCGCCTATATCGAGACATTGGCACGCGCAGAAAAAAAGCACAACATTACTCTAAACGTAAACAAGGCCCCCTCCTCTACCAGTGATTCAGAACTACTATCCCTCATCCAGCAAAACAACTTTGACGCGACGATACTGGACAGCGACGTAGCGAACATTCTTATGCGAGACCACCCCGAGCTAGCGGCTCAGTTTATTTTACGAAAAAATCGACCAATTGCTTGGGCAGGCAGAAAAACATCGCCTGCTCTAATCCAAAAACTGAATGAGTTTTTGGTTTCGCACCACCTGAGAGAATCATCTTTAGAACTGGCCTCCCGCAACTGGGAACAGATCAAAGAATCAGGACGTTTACGAATGCTAACACTTAATAATCCTGCAAGTTATTTCATGTGGCGTGGTGAGCTAATGGGGTTCGATAAAGATCTCATTGAACAGTTCGCAAAGAATCACGGTTTGCACCTATCTGTTATCATTAAAGATTCGATCCCTGAACTCATTGCATCACTCAACGCTGGCGAGGGGGACGTAATCGCAGCGTCATTAACACAATCGAGTAAGCGCGAAGAACAAGGGCTTATGTTTTCAAAACCCTATTTGACCATTCGTGAATCTATTGTCGGCAAAACAAATGGTCCTGAAATATCGTCCCCTGAAGAGCTAAAAAATCATACGGTCGGTGTCAATCCTGACACAACATTCTATGACTATTTCGAAGATCTAAAGTTATCCGGAGTTGATTTAATCAGCAAGGAGTACAAGGCCACAAGCACCGAAACACTATTCGCTAAGCTGATAAACGAAGAATTTGACTTTGTTATGACAGACAGTCATTTACTCGCGATAGAAATGGCTTATCGAGAAAACCTCAAGGTGGCATTTACGTTAGACGACCCTGCATTCATCGCGTGGGGGCTACGAAAAAATCAACCTGAGTTAATGGCGAAACTAAATCAATTTATAAAAAAAGAGTATCGCGGACTTTTCTATAACATTACGTTCAATAAATATTTTAAAAATAGCCGGCGTATGAAGAAGCACAAGAAGAGCCGAATTTTCACTGGCGGAAGGCTCTCCCCTTATGATGAATTAGTAAAAGAAACTGCAACAAAATATGCCATGGATTGGCGACTTGTAATCTCTCAGATGTACCAAGAAAGCAAATTTAACCCTAACGCAAAATCCTTTGCGGGTGCACAAGGGTTAATGCAGGTAATGCCACGTACAGCAAAAGAGCTTGGCATTAGCAACATTCATATCCCTGAAAATGGCATCAATGCGGGCTTAGCTTACATGCATTGGCTTAAGGGGCGATTCCCCGGTGACTTAGATTTTGAAGAACGCATCTATTTCACGTTAGCAGCTTACAATGCTGGCGCTGGGCATGTCAGAGATGCGCGCAAACTTGCTACTCAGTTAGGTCTGGATCCCAAACGTTGGTTTGGCCATGTCGAGAAAGCAATGCTGCTGCTCGCACAACCGAAATACTATAAGAAAGCAAGATTTGGTTATGTCAGAGGTGCAGAGCCTGTTCACTACGTAAAAAGCATTCGTGCTCGCTACTTAGGCTATCTAAATACACAGTCGTAGATTTGGCTGAAACGTCTATAATGAATTAGCATCAAAATATATGACGTATGACACCGACATTGGGGCCGGCGCATGAATAGATTTCTAGTAAGGGTTCAAGTTCTGCTGATTATAGGCAGCGTGTCTACGGGCGTGTATGCTGGCAAAGTAAAGCGCCATGTAACTAAAGCCGGCTCCACGAACACAAACTATTCATCAGAACTCGCTGGGTCCCATAAGCCTATAGTGAGCGTGCAAAACACCCATGAAGGCACAGTAGTGATTAGTATAACTACACCACTTAGCAGCACACATTCACACTATATAAAAAGTCACGCTATATTGAATGATGGTCTGGCTACACTAACCCGGACACTCAATTTCATTTAAACTATGAATAGAAATTGAGGAGAAAGCAGTGAGCAAGCGAACAAAGAAAGAATATACCACAGAATTCCGAGAAAGAGC
>MAAC01011195.1_pt1 | contig 190671 bp, 169 predicted proteins | sample 1115981 | NCBI WGS metagenome assembly MAAC01 (sample SAMN04961126, study PRJNA320927) | seawater metagenome | isolation source: sample BD02T64 sea water enriched with oil for 64 days | place: USA:Gulf of Mexico | collected 2013-07-27 | reverse complement strand
ACACAAGTAGAAACAATCAATAAATCATTGACTATGCAAAAAGATGATTTGATCTTTGATCTTATTCAAGCAGAAGATGAAAGACAACGTTTTGGAATTGAGTTAATTGCCTCAGAGAACTTCGTTAGTCCGAGCGTAATGGAAGCATTAGGTTCTTGTCTAACAAACAAGTATGCTGAAGGATATCCAGGAAAGAGATATTACGGAGGTTGTGAAGTTGTGGATCAAGTAGAACAAATAGCTATTGATAGAGCAAGAGAATTGTTTGGAGCGGAGTATGCGAATGTGCAACCTCACTCTGGATCTCAAGCAAATGCTGCTGTTTATTTAGCATGCCTAAAACCAGGAGACAAAATTCTTGGTTTCGATTTATCACATGGAGGTCACTTGACACATGGTTCACCGGTGAATTTTTCTGGTAAATTGTACAAAACATCCTTCTATGGGGTAGATAAGGAAACGGGTACTATTAATTATGATAAGTTGGAGGAAACAGCATTGGCTGAAAAACCTCAAATGATCATTTGTGGTGCTTCTGCATATTCTAGAGATATTGATTTTAAAAGATTCCGTGCAATTGCAGATAAAGTTGGCGCTTTATTGATGGCTGATATTTCTCATCCTGCTGGATTGATTGCAAAAGGATTGATGAATGACCCAATTCCTCATTGTCATATTGTTACTACAACTACACATAAGACCTTAAGAGGTCCTCGTGGTGGTCTAATTATGATGGGTAAAGATTTCGAAAACCCATGGGGATTAAAAACACCTAAAGGCGTTGTTCGTAAGATGTCTGCTATTCTGAATTCTGCAGTATTCCCAGGTTCTCAAGGTGGTCCATTGGAGCACGTGATAGCTGCTAAGGCAGTTGCATTTGGAGAGGCGCTAGAAGATCAGTTCTTCGATTATACACGTCGTGTAAGAAAGAATGCTCAAGCAATGGCTGAAGCTTTCATGGCGAAAGGATATGGTGTTGTTTCCGGGGGTACAGATAATCATTGTATGTTGATTGATCTTAGATCAAAGAACATCACAGGAAAGGATGCAGAAGAAGCTTTGGTAAAAGCGGATATCACTGTAAATAAAAATATGGTTCCTTTTGATGATAAGTCTCCATTTGTTACTTCAGGAATTCGTGTTGGAACTGCTGCAGTTACAACAAGAGGGATGAATGAAGAGGATATGCATAAAGTAGTTGATTTAATCGATGAAGCATTGATGAACTATACAGACGGAGAAAAATTGGAAGAGATTGCTGGTCGTATTAATGATTGGATGTCAGAATTTCCAATCTTTAGTTGGTAGTCCAATAATAGATATAAAAAAAATCCCGTCTGTTTTTTCAGAGCGGGATTTTTTTTTGAATTATTTAGTGGTTATTATTTTTTGCGAATGATGTAAACATCTTCATTCGGTTTTTTCATGTGGTATTTTTCTCGAGCAATTTTCTCATAGGTACCATCATTGTCTAATTTTTCTAGAACTGCATTGTCTTTTTCCATTTCATTTTTATAGAAAAGGATATCTTCCTCCAAGTTGTCAATTGTCTGATTTAGTTCCTTTTGAGTAAGGTAGGAGTTTGCATCCAAGAATAGAAGCCATATCAGGAACCCTAAGGTGACAATTATATATTTATTGCTCAGCTTGGTTATTATTTTAAGGAATAAGGAGTTCTTAAAAGGCTTCATTTAGATTCTTTAATTCAAATATATTTCAAATATATCTACTTTGAAAATATTATTACAACTTAGGTTTTACCAATATAGGACGAGGAAATCTAGATCTTGAACGATTCTTGGCTGTAAATATGCGGTAATAATTTGTATATTAGGCTTAATAAAAGCTTTAATATATGTTATTTAATTCATTGGATTTTGGCATATTTTTACCACTGGTGTTTTTACTCTATTGGTTTGTATTCAATAAAAATCTACGGGTCCAAAATCTATTTTTACTAATAGTAAGTTATGTTTTTTACGGTTGGTGGGATTGGCGATTTTTAAGCTTAATTCTGTTTTCATCTGTGTTAGATTTCAAGGTAGGACAACTGCTTTTGAATACTGACAAGCATTCTCGGCGGAAATTACTATTGGGTATAAGTATTTTTGTTAATCTAGGGTTTTTAGGGGTTTTCAAATATTATAACTTCTTTGCGGATAGTTTTGTAGAAGCCTTTCAACTGTTCGGTAAGGATATAGCAGTATCCAGTTTGCAGATTATTCTACCCGTAGGGATAAGTTTTTACACCTTCCAAACGCTGAGTTATACCATTGATATTTACAATCGAAAAATGGAGCCTACTAGGGATTGGCTTTCCTTTTTTGCCTTTGTAAGTTTCTTTCCTCAGTTGGTGGCAGGGCCTATTGAAAGAGCATCCAATTTATTACCACAGTTTTACAAAAAAAGAACCTTTGATTACCATTCTGCCACAGATGGTTGCCGACAAATATTATGGGGCTTTTTTAAGAAAATGGTGATTGCTGATAATTGTGCCACTATGGCGAATCAGATTTTTGATAATTATGAGGATGCCTCTGGTTTTAGTTTGTTGCTAGGTGCGCTATATTTTACCTTTCAAATTTATGGTGATTTTTCTGGATATTCCGATATTGCCATTGGAACTTCACGATTGTTTGGGTTCAATTTAATGCGAAATTTTGCCTATCCATATTTCTCTAGGGATATCGCTGAGTTTTGGAGGAGGTGGCATATTTCACTGTCTACTTGGTTTAGAGATTATTTATATATTCCCTTAGGAGGAAGTAGAGGTGGCTTGAAAATAAAGTTGAAAAACACCTTGATTATTTTTGTGGTCAGTGGGTTTTGGCATGGTGCAAATTGGACGTTTATTGTCTGGGGGTTTTTAAATGCATTGTACTTTCTTCCTGTAATGTTAACGAATAACAATAGGAATCATATGGGTATAGTGGCTGAGGGGAAGTTGTTCCCTAGCCTCCATGAATTCTTTAAAATAAGTACCACATTTGGCTTGACCATCATTGCTTGGATATTTTTCAGATCGAATACGGTTACAGATGCCATTCTTTATATTAAAAGGATGTTCACCACGTATACCTATAATGGAGCAGATGTCGCAAAAACAACTTTATTGTTTGTGTTTATTATGTTAACAGTAGAATGGTTACAGCGAGATAAACAATATGGATTAGAAGATTTGAAAATCCCCAAATTTACTAGACATGCAGTATATTATGTAATTATAGCTTGTATCTTTTATTTCGGAGGTGTCCAACAGACTTTTATATATTTCCAATTCTAAATTATGGAGCAGTTTTTAAGAAAAATACTTTTGTTCTTTAGTCTTCCATTAGTCTGCTTTTTGATCTTGGAGTGGCAAATGAGAGTGTATCCGAATTCCTATACAGAGAAAATGGAAAATTTTCAAAGTGTTAAGGCGGATATCTCCTGCCTTATATTAGGGAATTCTCATGCTTACTATGGGTTGAACCCAAGTTTTTTTCCCGACAAAACCTATAATCTTGCCAATTTGAGTCAATCTATTGATATTGATAGATTGTTGTTGGAGCATGATATTGCTAAGATGCCAAAATTGAAAAGGATCATTTTGCCTATCTCAACCTTCTCTATGAATTTTAGAATTGAGGATTCAGAGGAGAGTTGGAGGAAGTATGATTATTTATATTATGCAGGTTTTGAGCAAGCGGAATTAAATATTCCTAAGTATGAACTGAGGGCAAAAAGCATGGTTTTAGGAAAGGGGATAAGCTCTTGTATGAAAATCATGCTTAAAATACTTAAAGGAGAAGATTTGCGGTATTGTTCCAATTTGGGTTGGGCAAATAATTATCAGGGTTCCAATATATCTTCTATAGTGGCTAACTCAGAGAAGACTGCCAAAAGGCATAATTCTTTCGAATATTCCTTTGAAGCCAACAAGGTTATTTTGGAAGGTATAATCTCCAAATGTGAGGAAAGGGGAATTGAATTGGTTTTGGTCAATTTACCTGTATCTAAACCTTATTATACATTTACCGATCAGGAGAAATGGGTCAAAGTAGTAGCTGAACTTTCTGATCAAGCTGCTGAGAATAGTCATGTCCGATATATAAATTGGATTCAGAAAGAAGGCTTTGGTATTGAATTTTTTCATGATCCGGATCATTTAAACCATGAAGGAGCCGAAAAAGTTTCTAAATTGCTAGACCATTATTTGAAGCAATAAAATGACTAAACAAGAAACGGTAGATAGCATTCAATTCTTATTGGAGGAATTGTACCCAGAAACTCCAATACCTCTAGATCACACTGATTCATATACCTTATTAATAGCCGTATTGCTTTCGGCTCAATGTACAGATGAACGCGTGAATAAAATTACACCTTCTTTATTTAAAAGAGCCAATACTCCTTATGATATGGTTAAATTGGAGGTGGATGAAATCCGAGCAATTATTCGTCCCTGTGGTTTGTCTCCTAGAAAATCGAAAGCAATTTTTGAGTTGTCTCAAATCCTGATTGATAAATACGATGGTGAAGTGCCAGCTGATATGGATGCTTTAGAAGAACTACCAGGAGTTGGTCATAAAACGGCCTCTGTGGTCATGGCTCAATCTTTTGGGGTTCCAGCTTTTCCTGTAGATACTCATATTCATAGATTGGCTTATCGTTGGAAATTAACCAACGGTAAAAATGTAAGTCACACAGAAAAGGATTTGAAAAGATTATTCCCGAAGGAATTGTGGAATAAATTGCACCTACAAATTATCTTCTTTGGAAGAGAATATTGTCCTGCTCGCGGGCACAACCCTTATACCTGTCCCTTGTGTAAAAATATTGGACGTAAATCCTTATTTGAGGAGTACGATAAAAAGTTGATTAAGAAGAAATCAAAATAAAAGATGAAGGCAGAATTAGTGAGTATTCAAGTTGAGCGAACAGCACATATAAGGCAACTTGGAGAATTTGGAACGCATATAAAACATGTTATAATCTCTTGTCATGGTTATGGACAGTTGGGAGAGTTTTTTGTTCGGAAGTTCTCTAGTATTCATCGGGAGGATATATTGGTAATTTGTCCGGAGGCTTTAAATAAGTTTTATTTAGATGGTTTTAACGGTCGAGTTGGGTCCAATTGGATGACTAGTGATAGAAGAGATGTAGATATAGCAGATAATAGGGCCTATTTGAATCAAGTTTTGAGTTGGGTACGTTCGAATATGGCACATGACTATTCTTTACACTTATTGGGATTTTCTCAAGGAGCACAGACCTTAAGTCGTTGGGCAATTACTGAGAATTTACAAATTGATTCACTAACTTTATGGGGCGGGCGTCAAGCTAAGGATATGACTTGGGAAGAACTGAGAATCTGGTCCTTAGAGAATGATGTTCATATTCGAATGGGAACGGAAGACCCCTTCTATTCGGAGGTCAAAGTAGAAGCTTGGCTGGATGAATGGAAGAAGCATAATGTGAAGTTTGATTTCGAGTATTATGCTGGTAACCATAGCTTGGTAGCTAGTGCCATGAAAGATTATTTAAGTACCATAATTGATAAATAAAATACAATATGATGGCCAAGGATAAAAAATATGGGATGACTAAGGTTGCAGTTGCCGCATTGAAAGCGGAGAGTAGTCATCGATCAGAATTGGTTAGTGAGTTATTTATTTTTGATGCCTTTGAAATTATTGATGAAGATGGAGAGTGGTATCAAATAATTAATCAATTTGATGGTTATGAAGGCTGGCTATTGAAAAGTCAATCACGTGATATAGATGAAAATTTATACTTTTGCCTCGAAAAGAAAACCACTTTTACATCTAAGCTTTCTACAAAGATGTATTGGGATCATAAGCTTCATAGGATACCAAGGGGGACCTTTTTACCAGAGCAAGGACTGTTTACTTCCTTGGATATTGACGAACCAATAATTGCAGCTAAGGAAATTAAATTCTTACTTCCAGATCAAGCAATTATTATTTCAAAAAAGTATCTAAATGCTGGTTATTTGTGGGGTGGGAAAAGCCCAATGGGATTAGATTGTTCGGGTTTTGTTCAAGTATTGTTTAGGATGATGAATATCAATCTACCAAGAGATGCTTCTCAGCAAATAGATTTGGGGGTGTTAGTGGATTCATTGGAGGATATCCATTTGGGTGATTTGGCCTTTTTTGAAAATGAAAAAGGAGCCATTACACATGTTGGATTAATGCTGAATAGTACAGACATAATTCATGCGTCTGGTACCATACGTATCGATAAACTGGACCGAGAAGGTATATACAATGAAACGGAGAAACGATACACGCATAAATTGAGAATGATCAAGCGTTATATTGATCCTGAATTGATAAAATAATCGGGATTATATATGGTTTTGAATTATCCTGCTTAAACTAGCGGATATTTAGTACTTTTGCGGCAGTTCATATCTAAGATACATGAAGACAAAGACGCTTAAGAAGAATAAAATCAACGTAGTAACCCTGGGTTGTGCCAAAAATATATTTGATTCAGAAATAATGATGAGTCAATTACAGGCCAATAACTACGAAGTAGAGCATGAATCTCAAAAAGAAGATGCTGCGATTGTAATTATCAATACTTGCGGATTTATAGATAATGCAAAGCAAGAATCTATAGATACAATTATTCAATTTGTTGAAGCGAAGGAAGCAGGTGAGGTAGAGCAAGTCTACGTTACTGGATGTTTGTCTGAAAGATACATGGATGATCTACGTAAAGAGATTCCAGATGTTGATGATTATTTTGGAACCAAAGATTTACCTAGACTCTTAAAAGTATTAAGAGCAGATTATAAAAAAGAGCTGGTAGGGGAGCGTTTATTAACGACACCTGTACATTATGCTTATTTTAAAATTGCAGAAGGTTGTGATAGACCTTGTTCTTTCTGTGCAATTCCATTGATGCGTGGTAAGCATGTATCAACACCAATGGAAGAATTGGTAAAGCAAGCCAAGAAATTGGTAGCCAATGGAACGAAGGAAATTCTTTTGATAGCACAAGATTTAACCTTTTACGGATTGGATCTTTATAAAAAAAGAATGCTGGCTCAGTTATTAGAAGAGTTAGCGGCCATTGAAGGTTTGGAATGGATTAGATTGCATTATGCATACCCTGCAGGTTTCCCGATGGATGTCATTGACGTAATGAAAAAACACGATAATATCTGTAATTATCTTGATATGCCATTACAGCATGGATCTACCAAGGTATTGAAGGATATGCGTAGAGGAATTACACGTGAAAAGACGACCGAACTAATACAGAACATCAGAAAAGAAATCCCTGGTATTGCAATACGTACTACCTTGATCGCTGGTTATCCAGGAGAGTCAGAAGAGGATTTTCAAGAAATGATGGAATGGGTTGCGGAGATGCGTTTTGAGCGTTTAGGGATATTTGCCTATTCTCATGAGGAAAATACACATGCGCACAATTTTGAGGATGATGTACCGTTTGAAGTAAAACAAGCTCGTACTGAAGCTGTAATGGAATTGCAGTCAGGTATTTCCCACGAATTGAATCAAGCAAAAATTGGAAAACAATACCGTGTACTCTTTGACCGTGTAGAAGGTGGTTATTTCGTTGGAAGAACGGAATTTGATTCTCCTGATGTAGACAATGAAGTATTGGTGCAAGTAGCTGAAAATAATCATTTACGAATTGGTGATTTTGCAAATGTAATTGTTACCGGTGCAGATCATTACGATTTGTATGCTGATTTAGTATCCTAAAAATATAAAATGAAATACTGCTTATATCTTATTCTATTTATTTTGACTGGAAAGGTTTCTGCGCAAGTAGAAGAGTTACTTTCAAAAATTGAAATAGAAAATAAGATATACTCAGGCAATATTCATACACCCCTATTGTATAAAGGAGAAGACCCATTGTCTTCTCCTGTTATACGCCTGAATAGTGGGGAATACTTTCGTCTCCGATTTGATGATTTCTCCATGGAGATGAATAACTATAAGTATACTTTCATTCATTGTTCGCACGATTGGAAGGTTTCAGATATCATGGTTAATGATTACCTAGATGGATTTGAAGCTACCGATTTATTGGATTATGAATTTTCCTTTAATACCTATCAACCTTATATTCATTACAGTACAGCTTTCCCTAATGATCAGGTGAACCTAAGGCTTTCTGGGAACTATTTACTGGTTGTTTTTGATGAACAGGATGAGGTGATTCCATTGTTTACCCAACGATTTTCAATCTTTGAAGAGGATTTGGTTAAGCTCTATCCCAATTTACATATTGCCAGATTACCAAGAAATAGAGACACACATCATGAGATTGATGTAGAATTGGATTATACGGACTTTACGGTTTATAATCCAATGGAAGAGTTTCATTTGGTTTTACAGCAAAATGGGAGATGGGATAATGCCATAAGGGACCTCAAGCCAAATAGGTTTAAAACGGAGTATTTAGTCTACGATTATGAAAAGGAAAACAGTTTTCCTGCTGGGAATGAGTTTAGGGAATTTAGCATAAAATCCCTCCAGACCTATGGTATTCACGTTAAGCGAATAGGAAGGAAAGATTCCATTTTTAGAGTGAAATTGATGCATGATGGAGAAAGGGATAAAGCCTATTATACCTTTAATTTTGATATCAATGGGAAAAAGCAAATTCACGTTGTAAACAGAAATAATCCACATACGGAAGGAGATTATGCTTTTGTGAATTTTACCCTAGCTTCACCGTTTGGTGAAATGAACGGAGATATATACGTTGTAGGAGATCTCAACCATTGGCAATTGGATGAATCCAATAGAATGGAATATCGACCAAGAACGAATAGTTACCGTTCCATTATGTTGTTAAAGCAAGGGTATTATAATTATCAATATCTTTTTGTGCCCGAAGGAGATGTAGCTGGAATAACAGAGACTTTCGAGGGGGATTATTTTCAAGCCAATAATGAATATCAAGTTTACTTATACCACAGCAATCAAAGTTTATTGTACGATAGATTAATCGCTATTAAATTCCTTGAGATTAACGCCTTTTAAAGGTGCCTACTTGAACGAAGCGTCTTTTAGATAGCCTTTCACTCAAAAAATTAAAAAACCCAATACCAACTGCATCTGAAGCTAAATCGATAAGATCAAATTCTCTTGTTGCTATAAATGCTTGGCTAATTTCTTCTCCTAAAGCAAACAGTACTATACAAACTGTTCCAGTCAAAATAGATTTGGAAAACAGTGTGAACCTTCTGAATTTTAAAGCAAAGTTTAGGAGAAAAGTAAAGGATCCAAATAAGATTAAATGGCCAATTTTATCTCCATAAGGAGTCGAATTTGAAATATTAAAAAATACACTAGAACCTCCTGTATTCGCAAGGTAAATTACCCAAATGGTAAAAAGAAAAAAAGAGGAGGCTGCGAATGCCGCTATTCTATACATGTTGATCTATTTTGGTCTTGCCCAGATGATAATAACAAGGCGCAAGTTATACCTTTAGTTTGGGAAATGAATTTAAGAATTGAATATTAGTGTGAAAAATTGCTAAGATGGTTACTAGGTTCATTTTTTGCAAAAAAAAAAGAATAGATCAACAGAAGGGTAAAACTGTTGATGCTATTCTTTTTCTGAATTTCCACCGTAAATAGGCAGGGTCGTTCAGTTGAAGATTGTTGCTTCATAGATTGGGTCTTACTGTAAAAATGTAGTAAGTGTAGCTGCTAAATGCAAATGCAAATGAAAATAGTAGCCCCAATACCATACGTGTGAAATTCACTTTCTTAATTTTTTGTTCGCTGGAAGTCATAACAATAAAAATTAAAATTAATCCAATTAAATAGGATTGTTAATAGAATAATGATAATAATATAAAACAATAGCTTTATATGATATAATAGATAATAATTATTTATTTACACTAAAATAGGAAAAAATATTTAATTATTTATATTAATTTTTGCTGTATTGTTGAATAGTGAATCATTGTTGGACTGCCTATAGCCACTGTTCAACTATAATAGGGGGTTGAGCTTGTTGTTTGAAAATTAGATAATTAGTCGAACGAATTGACTAGGAAGTAATCCTAGACATTTTTTGAATGCTTTAGAGAATTTGGGTAAGTTCTCGTAACCAAGCATATAACTAACTTCTGAAATAGTATACCTACCGGAAAGTAAAAGATCTTTAGCGCGTTGCATCCTATAATTTAGATAATGCTTGATTGGACTTCTGCCAAATATCTTTTTGAAAGTTCGTTTAAATTGAGATTCAGAGAGCCCAGTATCTTCGTAAATTTCTTCTAAGTGTGGAGCTTCTTGCCAGTGTGTTTCTAAGTTTTCTTTGGCATCCATAAATGAAGAAATATCTGCATATTTAGCTTCCTGTTTATTAATCACAACCTTTTGTTCTGGTTCCATAAAGAATTCTGATAAAATGGAACTGATAAGGTTTAATGCATGTAAATGACCAATCAATTTCCCTCCAGCATATATGGCTTCGATATTTGAAATGTATCTTTGATCGATTTGTTTGAAGACATGGACAGATTCTGTGCTACTCAAAGTCTTTTGCCAGAAACCCTCATTTTTGTCACAAAGGATATTATCGGTAGTCCATTGTTTACTTAGGAAAATGATAAAGAAGTTAACAGGAATGTCCTTTTTGTAGGCAATCATTGTTGTTGTATTTGGCGTAGAGAATACGATCCCATATTTTTTAGAAACACCCAGTTCTTCCATTTCTCCATCGATAGTATGTTCAATGGAAAAGGCATCATTGATTTGAAATTTTATAATGTAGAATTGCTCTTCAAGACCTTGTTCACGAATAACCGTGAGATCATTAGTTAGGGTAAAATCCAATTTAGCTATATAGAGTCCTTTTTGGATTTCATCCCAATCGATTTTTCCTTGGGCAAATTTGTAGTTAAAATGTAAGGTATGGCCCGTAACGGTACTGCCAGTCTGTTGAGCTAAGTTGTCCAACCAGACATCTGGAGTGGTGATTTTTGTTCGCACCACATTCGCTTTTTCTTGCTTCGGCGCTTCCATTATTAATTTATTTTAGTGACTATATAAGTTAATGAAATTTTGCCTGAAAACGAAGTGTTTCAAGCCTTATATCAAACATCATTTTATGCATTTATACTATCAATCTTATATATTGACTTGGTAACATTCCTAGGCATTTTTTAAAGGCCTTGGAAAATTTAGTTAAGTTTTCATAGCCCAACATATAACTGACTTCAGAAATGGTATACCTACCTGTTAATAGCAATTCTTTTGCTCTTTGCATTCGGTAGTTTAAGTAGTGTTTGTAGGGGCTATAACCAAATATTTTTTTAAATGATTTTTTAAACTGGGATTCAGATAGTCCTGTGTCTTCGCATATTTCTTCAATATGTGGTGCTTCTTGCCAATGGTATTCTAGATTTTCCTTCGCATCTAAAAAGGATGAAAGGTCAAATTCTTGGGCTTCTGTTTTGTTGATTACCACTTTTTGTTCTGGTTCCATAAAAAACTCTGAAAGAATAGAGGTGAGTAGGTTAAGCGCATGTAGGTGACCTATTAGCGATCCTCCGGCATATATAGCCTCTAAGTTAGAGATATACCTTTGGTCTATGGGTTTGTAAACGTGGATGGATTGATTACTGCTTAGCGTATTGTGCCAAAAACCAGTCTGTTTGTCACATAATACATTTTCTGATAACCACTGTTTACTCAGAATGATTGTAAACATTTTAATGGGAGTGTGCTTTTTGTACCGAATCATGGTAGTGGTATTGGGAGTAGAAAATACAATCCCATATTTTTTGGAGACTCCCAATTCTTCAATTTCACCATCAATACTGTGTTCAATGGAGGTATCGTTAATTTGGAATTTCATCATATAGAATCCGTCCTCTAGAGTTTGTTCACGGACTACTGATATGTCCCTCATTAGGGTGAAGTCAGATTTAGCTATATAGAATCCTTTTTGAATTTCATCCCAACGGATAGTTCCGTCGGCAAAATTACTATTACATATTAATACATTACCTTCAACTTTACTATCCGTCTGAATAGCTAAATCTTTTATCCAAATGTCTGGAGTGGTGATTCTATTTCGCACCACCGTTTCCTTTATTTCTGGCGTCGGTGCTTTCATAGTCATATTATTTATTACTATATAATATAACAATTATCGTGCTGAAAATGAAATATTTAACAATTTATCGACGAACTGTGTGAATTTTTAGCTTTAAATGCTAATTAGGATTTAAAGCTAAGGATATTACTTTCTCCAAGGTCACCTACCAATGCTATGAGTTGACTATTAGGCAGTTCATTTTTCCATTCAGCCGCAGCTTTTTGTGCGCGTTTTCCGGTTTGACAGTGGATGTATACGGTGGTGTATTTTCGCAATTCATCTAGATATTTTTCCAAATGATTAGGGTCAATTGGCTGAGCAATACTAGGTTGTTTTTTCCTTTCAGCAGCTGTTCTTATATCCACAACTATAGACTGTTCATCTCCCTGTCTATAAGATCCAATAGGCAGTGTATCTATACTGCAACTATGGTTGTATTCAGGCTTATCTAAACTGGTTAAGTCGAAGTTAATAGGGTTTTTCTGGAATCCAAAACTGCTGAAATGGTTGTTAAGAAGATCTAGCTGAAGGAAGTTCCCCGCTGCAATCTTGCCTATTCCGCAAATCATTTTAATGGCTTCTGAAGCTTGCCATACACCCATTACTCCAGGTAGTACTCCTAATACACCTATTTCTGAACAGGAAGGGCTTTCTCCATCGCTAGGTGCCTCTGGAAATAAACAACGGTAGGATGGAGATCCTTTCCAATTGAAAACGGAAAGTTGACCCTCAAATTTATATATAGCAGCAAACACCCAAGGTTTGTCTAGTATAATGCAGGCATCATTAACCAGGTATCTACTGGCAAAATTATCCGCACAATCTAGGATGAGATCCCAATCGGAAATAATCTCTAAGGCGTTGTCTTGGTGTAAAAATTCTTTATAAACGACTATGTCTAATGCTGGGTTGATGGCAGATAATCTATTTGCAGCTACTTCTGCTTTTGATTTCCCTATATCATCAGTTTGAAATAAAATTTGCCGTTGAAGGTTAGAAATAGAAATACTATCCCCATCAACAATTCCTATTTTTCCGATTCCAGCTGCGGCCAAATATTGTAGGGCAGGGCAGCCTAAACCTCCAGCTCCAATAATCAATACAGCCGCTGTTTTCAATTTTAATTGACCTTCTAGACCAATCTCATCCAGGCGTAGGTGTCTGTCGTACCGGATGTGCTCGTTTTTACTAAGGCTAGACATATTATTGTAAGCTTAGATCCCAATTTTTCCAAACGGTGTCATATCCGTGGGATTTGAAAAGTGCTTCCATCTCTGCAGGACTTCTCTCATCGGAAATTTCAAATTGTTCAAGTGAATCTTCATCTACTACATATCCTCCTGGGTTGGTTTTTGAGCCAGCACTAATAGAGGTTATTCCCAATTTGAAAATATTATTTCTGAAATCTTCACTTTCACGTGTAGACAGTGATAGCTCTATTTCTTGATCGAGTAATCTGTAGGCAAATATTAATTGTGCTAAGTGTTTATCCGTCATTTCAACCTTCGGCTCTAAATTACCTTCATGAGGTCTTAGTCTCGGGAATGAAATGGAGTAAATACTTTGCCAATATTTTTTTTGTAAGTAACGCAGGTGTAAAGCAGTGAAGAAGCTATCTATTCTCCAATCCTCTAAGCCAAAAAGAGCTCCTAATCCAATTTTATGGATGCCTGCTTTTCCCAGTCTATCTGGGGTGTCTAGACGGTGGGAGAAATTAGATTTATTCCCACGTGTATGGTGTTTGGTATAATCCTCTTTTCTATACGTTTCTTGATATACTAATACTGCATGTAGTCCTATTTCAAGTAGTTCTTCGTATTCCGCTTGTTCTAGCGGTTGAACCTCTATAGATATATTTGCAAAGTAGGGTTTAACCAATTCTATCGCATGTTTCAAATAAGAGACGCCTACTTTTTTATTGGCTTCTCCTGTAACCAGTAAAATATGCTGATAACCTAAGGAGCGAAGATGTTTTGCTTCCTCAATGATTTCATGATCCTTTAAAATCTTTCGTTTAATACGATTGTTCATTGAGAAGCCACAATAGGTACAGATGTTTTCACACACATTGGAAAGGTACATAGGAGCATACATTTGCATGGTCTTTCCGAAACGCTTTACGGTTAGTTCATGACTTTCTTGCGCCATGCGTTCCAAATAAGGGTCGGCTGCTGGCGAAATTAATGCTTTAAAGTCTTCAAGGTCACGTTGGCTTTTGCCAAGTGCTCTTTCTACATCCTTACTAGTTTTCCCGTAAATATCCTTTTTGATTTCATCCCAAGAATATTGGTCAAAAAGGGTTTCAAATGATTGCATAGGATCTTTTTACTTATTGTTGTTCAAAATTCCGAAATTTTAAGCTGATATGAAACTATGGGAGCCGAAAATTAGCATGGTAAGGTGAAATTTTAATTGGTAGAATATAGAAGGTAAAACAGCCATAAATGCAATGTTTAACCTTTTGGAAGTTAGTCGCTTGCTAATTATTTGAAAAATAGTGTTCAAAACCTTTGATTTTACTGGGATTGTTACGCATATTTGCATCGCAATAAACGTACGGCCTCGTAGCTCAACTGGATAGAGTACTTGACTACGAATCAAGCGGTTACAAGTTCGACTCTTGTCGAGGTCACTTTAAAAGTCTTTCAAGCAATTTGCTTGAAAGACTTTTTTTTTGTGATTGATTTAAAGGTAATATGGTTTTATCTAGTCTCTATATTCAACCTGTTGATGTCTAGCGAATGGTATACAATGAAAAAATTAATTAGAGCGCTGATAATTAGTGCGTCTTTTTGATAGAATTTAAGAGGGGATGTCCTCGGTAAGCACCAAAGAGTAATTTGTAGGATTTACTCTTCGTTTAGGTAATTGTAAGAATTCTTGTAATAATCAGGATGTTGCATAAAAAGGTTTTCCTGTAGATTTTCAGCATCTATTTTCTTTTTGGAAAATTCATATTTCAATTCCTTCAAAGTAGATTTGAATTGGTGGAAAACTGATTTACCTTGTTCAAAGTAGACATTATCAATGTTATAATGAATGATTGCTCCTTTGCACATTTCACAAGGTTCAAAACTGGAATACAAATATAATTTGTTCCTATCCAATGCATAAAATTCAGTGCCGTACTTTTCGAAAGCCATATTTAGGGCATTAATTTCAGCATGGCCACTTAGTTCCTTTTTATCAAATACTGTATTGTAGCCTTTTCCAATGATTGTATCTTGGTAGATTAATAGTGCTGCTACTGGGACATCATTCGATTTGAGTGCTTCTTTTCCTAGTTTGGTAAGATTCTTAAGAATCTCCTTAGAAATTTCCGATTTTGGTTTTAAGTGATACAATTGAGTTGGAAATAAGAGTAATACCAATGAAACCAATATAAGTCCTAAGCCAAGCAGGGTTATGAGGGAGTTCTTTTTCTTCATGTTCTTTTATCTAATTCCTCCAAAAATTGATTCCATTTGAATTTTAACAGATTTGTGAATTTAATTAATAGAAATGGTAATGACACTAGACGGGGGGCAAAATGATTAATTTATTAGCTTCACTATTTGAACAATAGTGATACCATTTGATTCTGCATCCAATTTGATAACCACTTGTAATAATGAGAAGGACTTAAATGCTATAATTATAGTCTTTCTATTAATAACGGTGTTTATTCTAAATACATGATCATTAGTTTATTGTGAAAAACTTAAAAAAAATCTCATAAGTTGTTTGATTTATAGGATTAAACTTACGTATATTTGCATCGCATTAAAGCAAGGCCTCGTAGCTCAACTGGATAGAGTACTTGACTACGAATCAAGCGGTTACAAGTTCGACTCTTGTCGAGGTCACAAAAAATCCTTCAGTAAATATTTACTGAAGGATTTTTTTTGTCTTTATTTTAAATCAAATATTTGGCGGGCGCATAGCTCAAAAAAAAAGCCATTACATTTTGTAATGGCTTTTACTATTATTAATTAAGGTTAGTCTAATTGAGACCAAGTGGTTTTACTATCTCTTTTAATTTGAAGAATAGCATATAAGATAAGTGGACCTATCAATCCTCCTATTACAGATGATATTTCTGCATTATCGTAGTACGACATATATGCAACTACCAAACTTGAAGCAACCAAGCCCCAAAAGCCCCATTTTTTCCATTTGAAAACAGCGATGGTAAACACTACATTGAGGATTCCTACTATACCCAACATCGTGTTATTTAATTTGGCTATCTGATTCATGGCATCTTCTGAAAACTCTGCCAAAAACTCCATAATTGCGCCATAGAAAACTAAGTATACCAATACTGTGAAAACACCTCCTACAAGGCCTAAAATTAGCCAGGCTGTCACGCAACCGTGTCTTTTCTTTTCTTCCATTTTTTAGTTTAGTTTAAATTTTTTTTCCTTTTATTCCTCGTATACAAAAATTTCACTTTCCTGTGTTTCGGAGAATAAATTGCTAGATGATTGCTGAATATACGAGTTTTCTTTGGTTTCTATAATTTTTACCGTCAGGATCATGTTTTCGGGTAGAATTTCGTTATCCGGGTTCTCTAGAATTTTCTTTAAGGTCAAGGTATAAATACAATCCTTAACCCATTTTACCTTAAATTTTAGTTTTGTTCTGGAAAAATCTGAGTATTCAATTTGAGTATTTCCTTTTCGTTCAATATAAAAATTACCATATTCGGCATTCTTGATAACGAATTTCCCATTTTTAAATTTTTTACAACCTGGATTCTGAGCAAAGACTCCTATTGAAAATAGAAACAGGAATGCGACTAATATTCTTTTCATAAAGTTTTGTTTAAATTAAAGACTTTCTACAAGGCACTGGATAGATTTTTGAAATGCAACTCTTTGTTCATCAGTAAAGACTTTATGAACAGATCCGTCTTGTGTTTCTATTTTAATATTTGCTAATGGCAGTTGACTTAACTTGGCTAATTCTTTTTCTTTCTTGTAAGTCCCCCCGAAATACAACATAAACCTATTGTTACAGTTGTACATGGCATCATTTTCGAATTCAAGAATATCTCCATTTTCAAATTGTAAAACAATTTTGTTTTCATCCTTTATACATTCTCCTGAACCAAATGGGGAGAAGGTAAAGAGTACTACATTTTTTAAGCTAGGAATAGAAGAAGTCCCTACATCTATAAGTATCCATTGTGATTCATCCTCTTCTGATAATAACATTACCGTTGGGATGGTTTTGTAATTCATATTGGTCCTTTCATCCAGTAAAGTAGTGACATAATCTCCACAGCCTGGTGCGTGACTTTTAATTTCTTTTAAAGAATTTTCTGTTGTGGCAGGGGCATAAAGCCATGTGCCATCGTCTGCTAGAATTACCCTTTGACCATCTTCTGTTGTTGCATTGATTTGCGCAGATAGATTTGTACAAAGTGTAATGAATAATGCCAAAAAGAGCTGTTTAATGTATTTCATAGTGGTAGTATAAAATTTTATGGATTCTTCATGTTTTCGATGGTCCAATTACTTATTGGAGAATTGGAATTTGTGTTGAATAAATGTTGTCAATATCTCTCAAATATAGTTTTTTAATTTAAAGCAATAAAATAGATGAAGCTGCTAATTGGCTTTTGATTTGGTCCTATTTTGGAATTATATTATTAGCGTATATTGACTCAAATTGTAAATTTACAATGCTAAAGAAAGGTAAGGTATATACTATTGATTGACCTATATGCGTTGATTGATTAAATTGTATTAAAATGAAACGTGCGTTATTAATCTTTGGGATAATTGGATTATTGTTTTGTCATTTTTATTTGCCCCGAATAATCACGCAAATAGATCATCCATTAATATCCATTTTCAGAAAGGAGCGAGGATCTGAAATAAGTTATGAAAAGGATGGGGTGAAGGGGGAGTCTATTTCTTTTAATTCTTTTGATAATACGAAAATTAGCGGTTTTCTTTGTCATTCAGCATTACCTGAAACAAAGGCAACCGTTCTGCTTCTTCACGGAATACGATCCGATAGAAATTCCTACTTGGCTTTGTCAAAAGAATTATCCCAATTGGGATATGCAACGGTTGCTATTGATCTTAGAGCGCATGGGAAAAGTGGAGGGACTCATTGCACCTTCGGCGTGAAAGAGAAAAAAGATATTTCGATGCTTATAGACCTCTTAGAAGAGGTGCACGGGGTAACGAAGGTTGGAGTTTGGGGAAGGTCTTTGGGAGGGGCTGTGGCACTTCAGGCAATGGCTGTTGATGCTAGAATACAATTTGGGATTGTGGAAAGTTCTTTTTCCAGTTTTAATCAAATATGTCAGGATTATATGGGATATTACTTGGGAATGAGTAATCGTTTATTCTCAAATTATTTGGTGGCTAGAGCAGGTGCAATTGCTGATTTTGATCCGAAGAAAAGTGACCCCTATACATCCTGTGCTAGTATCCAACAACCAATATTAATAGTCCATGGCGATATGGATGAAAGGATTTCATTTCATTATGGTGAATCAAATTATAAAAATTTAGGCAGTGATTATAAGCGTTTTATCCTTTTGGAAGGGGGGAATCATTCAAATATATGGGAAAAAGGAGGGAATGAATACTTCAATAGTATCTATGACTTTTTGGAAAAAAATGTCCTAGTGAAATAGAATTTGTATAATTTGAGTACTGAGGTATATTTTGTACTTTTACTTTTTAATAATTTTTAATGTATTTCAATGCTTTCTAATAGTCGTTATATGACCATTTTCTCATCTGAAAATTTCAGCCTAAAACAATTAGTTTTTTGCTGTTGTTTTTTTCTTTGTTTTAATCTTGTAGCCCAACCCTTGGATTGGGTATCCGTAAATACAAATACTACGAGTAGTTATGATTCGGATATCCAAATAGCTACGGATGGATCCTTGTATGCCATAGGGGTATTTGCTGACACCATTGACTTGGAGCCAGGAAGTGGTATATCAAATTTCGTCAGCAGTGGTGGAAATGATATGTATATTCAAAAGTTGAATTTCCAAGGTGGATTAATATGGGGAAAACAGATAGGGAATAATCAAAATATATATACAGAGAAAATTAGAATAGATGCTAATGGAGATCTCATAATTATAGGGCGTTTTATAGGTACAGTAGATTTTGATCCGAATGCTGGAGTTCAAAACTTAACAGGTGATGAACAAGATTTTTATGGATTTATTCTAAAGCTTAACGCTAGTGGTGATTTTATTTGGGTCAAGGAAATTAGCGGTAGTCAGGATATCGAGCCCTCTTCTTTATATACGGATAATGATAATGCGATCTATACCATTGGAGCATTTAAGGGAACTGCAGATTTTGATCCAGATCCCGTGGATGTTTTAAATTTAAGTTCTACAGGTCCTGGGGATCATATGTTTATTCAAAAACTGGATGAAGAAGGTGATTTGGATTGGGTGAAAAGTATTGGAGGAAATGGAAATACAAGACCTTCGGATATTGTTTTGGATAGTTCAGGCAATATTTATATCACTGGTGATTTTAATCAAACAGTTGATTTTAACCCAGAAATTGGAATTAATAATTTCATTCCAATCGTACCAAATACCTATACAACTTTTGTATTGAAGTTGGATTCATTGGGACAATTTACATGGACGAAAATCTTGGAAAGTGCTGGAGTAAATGGTGGGAATACCATAAAGGTAGACGACGATAATATTTATATCGGAGGACATTTTAGAGCAGATATGGATTTTGATCCTGGAACAGGAGTTAGTAGTTTATCCTCTTTCTCAGTTAAAAATGGCTATGTATTAAAGTTGAATCTACAAGGGCATTTTATTTGGGCAGCTGGATTTGAATCCTTGGGTTCCGCAAAATGTGAAGTAAAAGATTTAGGAATAGATGATAATGGAAATATTTATGTCCTAGGTGACTTTACTGGCGATGTTGATTTTAATCCAAATGCAATTGATGCGGAGGCATTTTTCTATTCTTCATTTGGTAGCTATGATATTTTTATTGAAAAGCTAAGTCCTAATGGGGAGTATATCTGGATGAAACAAATGGGGGGACCAACAACGGATAAAACTTATGCTATTCAAATTGATCCTTCAAATAACATCTTTACTACTGGAATTTTTTCAAATACGCTTGATTTTGATTTAGGATCTGGAGTTTTAAACCATACTGCGAATGGGATCTATGATACCTATATTCATAAAATGAGTCAATGTGAATTTGAGGAAAATATAAGTCCCGTTGCATGTCTAAGGTACGAATCTCCAAGTGGTCATGAGGTATGGAGAGAAAGCGGGGTTTATAGTGATGTTGTTGCTGACACCAATTTTGAAGGTTGTTATATTGTGTATTCCATAGATCTTACTGTAAAACATGTAAATACAGGAATTCAAAGGGTAGGAGATACTTTTATTGCTGATGCTGATAATGCTATCTACCAATGGTATCATTGCGAATTCAATTTATTAGCCATGCCTGGAGCAACTAACCAAAGCTTTAATGTTCCGCAGAATGATCCCTATTTGGTAATAGTTACCGAAAATGGATGTACAGATACTTCTGACTGTGTTTGGGTGGATAATTTGGCACTTCTTGACTTAAACCAGGACAACCAACCAATTGTTTATTACAATGCTGAAGTAAATTTTATAGGCCTCGAGCATGATTTGGGATTGGAAGGAATTATCTCCCTTAGAGATCTTTATGGACGGATATTGCAATCCTATACCTTAAGAAACCAACAGAATCAATTTTTGATGGATGTATCGGCTTACCCGAAAGGAATATATTTGATTGATTACCTGAAAAAGGGTGGTTCTTCCTTGGTTAAAAAGATTATAATCCAATAATTTTGTTCTTTCCAATTAGCGATCAACTTTCTTACTTATTTAGTGAATGATAGACACGGGTGTATTTGATAAAACCTTTGAAAAGGAAAATTTCTCAGGAAAGGTTTTAACAGAAAGGAATTACGACAATTGTACATTCATTGAATGTAATTTTCTAAAGGCAGAATTTTCCAATATTACTTTTGTTGACTGCAGGTTTGTGGCTTGTGATATAAGTCTGTCGAAGCTATTTAATACGGGAATGAAAACGGTAAGCTTTGATGCGTGTAAAATGATAGGACTTACTTTTTCAGATTGTTCTGACTTCCTGTTTGCATGTGATTTTAAGGATTGTCAAATGGATATGTGTTCCTTTATTGAAATGCCCTTGAAATCTTCTAGTTTTAAAGGAACATCTTTAAGAGAGGTTGATTTTTCTGATGCAGATCTTAGCAAGGTGGTTTTTTCTTCCTGTAATTTAGATCGTGCTATTTTTCAGAACACACGATTAGAGAAGACCGATTTCAGAACGGCCTTAAATTATGCTATAGATCCTGAATTAAACAAAATGTCTGGAGCCCGATTTTCTACCGATGGTTTGGTGGGCCTTTTAACCAAATATAAAATCAAAATTGATTAGTGAGCTCATTACACTAGTCAAAAAAACACCAATAAATACCATTGAATATCCTACAAAAGATAAGTTGGCTTTGTTGTATTATTCTTCCAATGGCATGTGGCTATAAAGCGCAATTGAAAAAAGGAAGATTCCTTTCACATGCAAAGATTGTAAAGGTACCCTTTCAGCTGAATGCAAATATGTTGTTTGTGGATGTACTAATAAATGGAAGCCCTAAAAGGTTTATTTTGGATAGTGGAGCCCCAAATGTCATAGATCAGCATATTCAAGATGAGTTGAACTTCAAAGTAGTTTATGACACCGGGTTTAAAGATGCATTGAATAGGTCTAGGAATTTGGAAATGGTGAAGGTGGATTCGCTGAAGTTTGGTGAAGTGACCATTCTAAATTCGGTGGCTGCGGTAGCTGATTTTAGTAAGTTCACATGTTTGAATATTGACGGTATAATAGGGACCAATATCATGTCTCATTTTGATTGGGAAATTGATTATACTAACGAGATAGCAACACTTTTCAAAGGAGGAATTCCTACAGATAGCCTTCAAGAGTACGGTAAAGAAATTCCTTTTACCATGAATGCCCAAAAGAGTCCCTTTATTGACCTAAAAGTTGGCAAAACAACCTTTCATAAGGTGGAGATAGATTTAGGTTCTAATGGAGGTATAGGTATCAATAAATGGAAAAGTTTTGAACCAGATAATTTTACTGATCATACATGGGTATATGGAGAAACTTCCATCGGGATCCATGGACCTATAACAGATACTACCAGACTTGTTAGGATTGAGGATGCCTTTTTAGGTGAATATGCTATCGAGGATACTAAAATGACGGTTAAGCCTACATCTACTAGTAAAATTGGAAACAGATTTTTTAAAAATTTCGATCTAATATTATCTTGGTCACGTGAAGCTATGTATTTAAAAGCAAACAGGGCGTTATCGACTAATTTGAACAAGGATAATGTCTATTTAGGATGGAAGGAAGATGGACTTTATATAAAGGGGTTTACAGCGGAAAGTGCCCTACGAGAATTTGGGATTGAAATAGGCGATAAAGTATTGAAAGTAGCTGATATTAATACTACTCATATAGCAATGGCTAAATTCTGCTCATTAAAAGAGGGGTGGAATGGAAATGTTAAACTACTCGTTGAAAAAGTTAATAGCCAAGAAATTATAGAACTTGTGGTAAATATCGTTCATAATTAATAAGACCTAAGTAAATTACAAGGTTCAAACTTCTAAAACCTTGCTATTCTCCTCTTAAACTGAAACATTATTAGAACTAGAATAAAAACGGCAATGCTACCATACGATAGCAACAGTAGTTCATTGGAATAAATCCAATGTTGAAGATTAAATAAGGATGCAATTAGCATTAGAAATGCAGCAATACCGCCTAATAGATATACCGATTGTCTTTTGAGTTGAAATAATAGCAATAAGGGGATAAACAAAAGGCCACTTATTACTGATGCAATTAGTAATTCATTTGCACCAGTCCAGTGCTGGGCCTTAAATAAGGCAGAAATTAAAATTAAAAAGGCAGACATTCCTCCTAATAAATAAACCGATTTTCGCATGACTGTTCGATTAGTTAAAATGTTTATCTATAACATCCATTAATATACAAATTAATCTAATCACTTTTTATGTTTGTTATTATTTATAGGTGATTTATTTATTAATAATTTGTATTTCACCTCCTTGAGGTACTGTAACTAGGGAATTTTAAGATGTTTATGTAGGTTTTGTTGGGATTCAATAACCGATGAATCAGCTAATCTTGTTATTTCATAAATAAAAGGTAGTTTTTCGCAACGGTTGATTCTGCTATTTTGCCATAAATGAAAAAACTTTTTTCATTTTCATGACGAACAGATTTATTAGGTTCAAACCATTTCCAAATAAACCCACCAGCAATCCACTTTTCATTCCAAAAGGTATTGAACTTAGCTTGAAGTGCATCAGATTGACAGCTTTCACAATAGGCTTCTTTAGTTACACTTTCCCAAGGGTTTTGGGTAGTGAATTCGGTTGTTCTGTATCCGTATTCGGTAAATAGTACTGGAATATTGAATTTATAATGTGTGGTGTAGATCTCCTTTTTCCATTTTCCCCAGCTTAATTCTAATTCAGAAATACTGGGTGTAGCCTCTGTTGAAATAGGAAAGTACGCATCTATACCAATATAATCTAGTTGTTTCCAAAATGGAACACGGCTATACTCATCCCAGTTTGCAGCATAGGTTATTTCTCCTGAATAAATTGAGCGAATACCAGAGATTAAACCTTCCCAAAATTTTGGATCACGGGTTATAGCAGCTTCTTGTTCTGTTCCAATACAGAAAATTTCCACATTATGTTTTTCTGCTAACTGAGCAAAATTTAAAATATAATGAGTGTAATCAGCTTGCCAGTTTTTCCAATTTGGCTCCTTCATTTGTAGTTTTCCACAAAATGAATGATCAGACAGCCATATGTGAGGTTTTAACATCACTTTTAAGCCCTTGCTTTTGGCCAATTTAATTGCCTTCTCAGTCCCGGTGATTGATTCACCTTCCCATTGCCATTTTGTTCTATGGTGTATGTTTCCAGTTTCAACATCACAATAAGCATAGGGGACCCAGGATATCCATTCAGAATTTATTTGTTTTAGTTGATCAAATCCATCCTCTGCAATTGCGCTTTTTTCAGCAACAAAATTGACACCGGTAATTTTTTGAGCATGGCTGAGACTAATTTGTGTCAGAAAACTTATTAGAAAGAGAAATCTAAGGTGTGACATGGTGAATAGCGGCTTTTATTAATGGTAAAAATTATGCATTAATTTTCAATTTCAATTGTTTCATTTTGAATAATTCTGATAATCTGTTCATTAAAATCAATAATTGATGTTGTCCTATGTTAATTATAAGTATTTGTTGTAATTATTTTATAAATATTGAATAAATTCGCAAGCGAAATTAGTAATGTTTTTTATTCATATAAATTGAAAACATTCATAAAATTCATCAAAATTGAAGCTTAAAAGTACTGTAATAATCCTTTTGTTATCCTTCTTTTTCTTTGTTACGAAAGAGGTTCGTGCTCAGTTAGATTCGGTAAATAATGCTTATTATTTTGACGATGATGAAGGATATTTGAAAAATATCCTGAAGCTGAATCTTACCGGTCCATTGGTAGGTGATATTAGTGTTCATTTTGAAAGGAAAATAACTGATTTTTTTACCGTTGAGATTGGGACAGGCCTTGTGATTCCAAATGGCGCATTACTTAGAAATTACAAACCTTTTGAAAAGGAGGTTGAGAATGGCTATAGTCTTTCTTTGGCTACTCGTTTCTATTTGAGAAACGATGCTCCCGAGGGGTTATTTTACGGATTGATGGCCATAGAGCGAAATTACACCTCTCAAGAGATGGACATTAAATGGTCTCAATTTGAATTTATTGTAGGTGGTCAATTTGAAATAAGAAATAGACTAATATTGGATTGTTTTTTTGGAATGGGTGCAGAATTTGCACAAGCCACTGGAACTGATATTAGTGATGATTTAGATACAGAAGCTTCTAATCCTGTACTTAGATTTGCTGTTAACCTTGGATATATTCTTTAATACATACATTATGAAAAAACAAATTGGTCTTTTGGCCTTATTTATTCTTGCAGTGACTTTTACTTTTGCTCAAGAGAAATCGGACAAAGTAGAAATAAGTTGGGGTGATGAATTTAAGACTTCTAGAAGGGCTACATTAAGTCATTTGATTGGTCATGATGAAACAGGGATTTATGCGCTAAAGACAAAGCGAAATATTCTCGGATTAGTAAAGAAAACGGTTTATTTGGAACATTTCGATAATGAGATGAACCGTACTACGGCTGTAGAGTTAGAGCTTGAAGAGAATGGTAAAGAGAAAGATTATGAATTCATTGTTCAGATGAATAATGATCTGCATGTCTTTTCTTCGTATAAAAATCAAAAATTAAAGAAGAATTTCTTATTTGTTCAGCCTTTAGATAAAAATACTCTTCAACCATCAGGACCTTCGGAAAAGGTTGCAGAAATAAGTTATAGAAGCTACGGTAAATACAACAGTGGTAATTATGCTTATAGAATGTCTAGAGATAGTTCAAAAGTATTGGTATACTATAACTTGCCATACAAAAGAGGAGAAAACGAGAAATTCGGCTTTCATGTATACAACAACAATATGGAGTTGTTATGGGAGAAGGATGTTGAATTACCTTATAAAGATGGTTTATATAGAGTAGATGGTTTTAACATAGACAATAGTGGGAATGTTCATCTATTGGGGATGGTATTTGACAATAATCGTGCTTTAAGACGTAGTGGAAGATCAGGTCATAATGCGGATGTGGTTACTTTTAGAAGTAAGCGTAAGGGGAAACCAAATTACCATTATGAAATAAACAGCTATAGAGATCTTGGTGAAAGTGAAACTAAATATCCGATTGAAATAAAGGGTAAATTTCTTTCTGATATGCAGATTACTATTAATGAAGATAGTGATATTATCTGTGGAGGTTTCTTTTCTAAAGTAGGTACTTTTAGTATCAAGGGAGCGTATTTTTTGAAAATTGATTCAGAGACGAAGGAAATCGTAAGTGAAAGTTTTAAGAACTTTGGAATCGATTTCATCACTTCTACTATGAGAAAAGGAAAGAAGAAGCGTACTAAGAAAAAAGCCGCTAAAGGAAAGAATGTAGAATTATATGAATATGATCTTGATGAGATTGTATTAAAAGATGATGGTGGTGCTATTTTGATTGGTGAACAGTATTATATTCGTGTTGTAACTACAACTACTAGCAATGCTAATGGTGGAACATCTACTACAACCACATATCACTATTATTATAATGATATAATTGCTATCAATATGTCTTCAGATGGTCAGATTGAATGGGCTAAAAAGATTGCAAAGAGACAACATACTACGAACGATGGTGGTTTCTACTCTTCTTATTCACTATCTGTAAAGGATGATAAAATGTATTTTATATTTAATGATAATGTAAAAAACATGGATTATAAAGGAGATGGGAAAATTGCGAACTTTACTAAAAGTAAAAAGGCGTTAGCAGTATTGGTCACCCTTGATAACAATGGTAATCAAGAAAAGGAGGCTTTATTTACTGCTAAAGAAGCTGGTATCCTGTGCCGACCAAAGGTTTGTGAACAAATCTCAAATGATGAGGTTATTCTTTTTGGACAACGGAAAAAGAAGCAAAGGTTCTCTAAAATGAAGTTTAAAAACTAAGTTTAGTTCCTAATAAAAACAGCGGTCATTTATTTGACCGCTTTTTTTTGCATTACTAATAAATGGCGACCACTCTTTTCAATAATTGGAATCAATAAAATACCTATACTATACATCAGTATGTCTATCCAGGAAAAGGAATTCCCAAAGACCAATTGGGCCCATCTTTCATGTTCTAGATTCAAAGTATTGATCAATTTAAAATGTTGGGAAATTTCTACCATAATAGCAAAAATCCAAACAGACAATAAAAGATGTTTTGAAGGTAATTTGATAAAGGCTTTTGTAAAATAATAAATAAGTATTACGACTAATAGGTCTCCTATAAAGGGTCGTATTACCTGATCATGGATGTAAAGGGCTATGAGCAATTCGATTAAGAAAATGAATAGGCCAATAACTAGGTACTTTGGTTTAAATTGTAGCATAAATTTTACAGCAAAAATCAATTAGACTGGAAGGATTAGAACGGTGCTAAGTCATACTTTATTTCTTTTGAAAGAGAATTTAGGATTTAGGAAAGAAACAAATTTAGCAATATCCTTATATTTGCAGTTGTACAGATGATATCATGGAATTAAAGAGATTAAATAAGGCAATTTCTGAAACAGGATTTTGCTCTAGAAGAGCTGCTGATAGATTAATAGAAGAGGGTAAAGTTTCTATTAATGGAAAACCTGCTGAATTGGGTGAAAAGGTAACTGCATCAGATATAATTAGTGTAGAAGGTAAGGTTATAACTAAAGAAGTTGCCAATATTTATTTGGCCTTCAATAAACCCGTTGGTATTACTTGTACTACAGATACTGAAATCAGAGGAAATATTATAACCTTTTTGAATTACCCTGAGCGAATTTTTCCAATTGGAAGGCTGGATAAACCCAGCGAGGGACTAATTTTCATGACCAATGATGGTGATATAGTCAATAAAATTCTTCGTGCTAAGAACAATCATGAAAAGGAATATTTGGTACGTGTAAATAGGAGAATTACTCTTGATTTTCTACGAAAGATGGGGAATGGAGTACCTATCCTTGATACTATTACAGATAAATGTACGGTAGAGAGAATGGATGATTTCACTTTCAAAATAGTCTTAACACAAGGTTTGAATAGACAAATTAGAAGAATGTGTCAATATCTAGACTATGAGGTAAGAAGCCTAAAAAGAACCCGAATAATGAATATTTCCTTGGATAATATTAAGGTTGGAAAATATCGTTCCTTTACAAAAGATGAACTTCAAACGATTCTTGATTTAGTAGGGGATTCCAGTAAAACAGAGGAGGCTTCTCATTAAAATATTGAATTTTTGTTGCATTTTAACTATGTAATTAATTAGCAGTTAGTGTTTTGAAATTTACACATGAGATGGGGATTATGATGTAAATTTTTCACTTAGCAGATAGAAAACGCTATCTTTACTATCTAAACAATTAATTATAATGAAAAAAGGAACAGTAAAATTCTTCAATGAAGCCAAAGGATTTGGATTCATTACAGAAGATGATTCACAACAAGAGTATTTCGTACATGCATCCGGATTGATCGATGAGATCAGAGAAGGTGATGCTGTAGAGTTTGAATTGACGGAAGGTAAAAAAGGATTAAATGCAATTGATGTAAAGGTACTTTAATCACTTTCAAATATCTTTTTACTAATAAAGCCTGTTAATTCAGGCTTTTGTTATTTTTGGATTTTTGTATTCATTTTTAGAGTGTCTAAAATTAATCTATCACAAGTATGAAAAGTGTTATAATTAAATCGTTAATATTTATCGCTGCTTTTTTGGTAGGGATGTTGGCAAATCATTTTATTATCACAATTGGTCCATCTATTATTCCTAATCCTGAAGGGGTAGATAATTCTTCGATAGAAGGTATTATAAAGGCAATGCCATTGATGGAACTAAGACATTTTATAACACCATTTGTAGCACATGCCCTAGGGACTTTTGTTACAGCATTTATGGCGTATAAATTGATCCCATCCTTATCGCCATTGTTTGTTCTTTTGATTGCTGGTTTGTTTTTCATAGGTGGTCTTATGATGGTAATGCTGATAACTAGTAGTCCACTTTGGTTTATTATCCTTGATCTTTCTATGGCTTATTTTCCAATGGCTTGGTTAGGTATGAAACTTGCAAAATCAAAATCTTAGAAATTATACACACATGAGAACTATTTTAATCTTGACGATTGCATTTTTTCAATCGGTTACTTTATTTGCTCAACAGTTAACCACTATGGAGGATTTAAAATCCAATAATTCTGATGTCATTTACCAATTTAAGGTAGCGGATATCTATGGGGGAATGTTTGATTTAGCTCAATTGGAAGGTAAAAAGATAATGATTGTAAATACGGCTTCAGAATGTGGTTTAACTCCACAATACGAAGAGTTGCAAGATTTGTATTCAAGATTTGAACAAGATAATTTTATCATTCTTGCTTTTCCTGCAAATAATTTTGGTCAACAGGAGCCTGGTACCAATCAATCCATAATGACATTTTGTTCAACGCGATTTGGTGTTTCTTTTCCAATGATGTCAAAAATTTCAGTGACAGGTGAAGAAATACATCCGCTCTATATGTTTTTGACTACAAAGAAATTAAATGGATTGGCTGATTCAGAGGTTAAGTGGAATTTTCAGAAATATTTAATCGATGCTAAAGGGAAATTATCCATGATCATTCAACCAAATGTGAGCCCATTGGATAGGTCGGTTTTAAACTGGATAGAATCACATTAAATCCAAGTTTCTTTATCTAATTTGTAGACTTGAAGATCTACATCAAAATGTCTTTCTTCAGCTAAACGTATGAAACCTAATTTTATTAATGCCTTTTTTGAAGCTATGTTATCAGCTTCGAAGAAGGCATATATTTTTGGTAGCTGTTTATCCTTAAAACCATGATTAAGTAATTCCTTAAGAATTGTTGTTGCAAACCCTTTATTCCAAAATCGATTACTTAAATGACAACCTACTTGAATGCGTTCTGTATTGAAGAAAAAATTTAGATTTGCAGTTCCTATAAATTCTCCTGAAGGAATTTGTCTAGCGACCCAAAAGCCTAAGCCATTTTCTATTTTATTTTGCATCAATTTTTTTTCAAAGAATTGAATAAATTCGGCTTCCGTTTTATTCCAAAGCGGACGGATATATTTATTGGAATCTGGTTCGTTATACATTTCTAAAATATCAGAAAAGTCTTCCTTGCTCAAAGGGCTTATTTTCATGTTTTTACAGTGGATCGTTTTCATTTAAAAGACTGTTTTGAAGTGAATACCTTTTACTTAGTAAATTTTTTATTTCGGTGTAACTAACATTTTTAGGGCTTTTAAAGTCAAAAGATACTAATTGATCTAGAATAATATTTTTTTAATGCAACCATTTTAATTCTGAAGCATCTTAAAACAAAACTCTTATTAATTATAACTAAAAATTATGAAAACAAGTTTGTATTGTATTAAGAAATCGTTTCATATTTCTTTAATCATTTTCTGTTCTTTATTTTTCTCAAAATCTGCAAATGGAGCTATCGTATATACGGACATCAGCCCAGACTCTTTGTTTATTTTGCAAGAGGTACCTTTTCAATCATTATCGGGTTCACAGGTTCCCATTGATTTTAATAATGATTTGATCGTTGATTGTTCTTTTTCCTGGAGTACCTTAGTTGGTGGTTTTGCTGGTGACGATTGGGCGGTGTCAATGGAGCCTGGTGATAACATTACGACCCAATTCTCTTTGGATATTTCTGTACCTATTGTTAACAATTTCTATTTCGTTAATATGTTAGATTCAGGAGATCTTATCGATGGTTCTGGAGATTGGACCTCAATATCACCTCGCTTGGGGGATGAAAATGAAGGGCATTTGGCCAATCAGGGGATAAAATATATCGGTGCTAAAATTATGATTAGTGGAGTTATACATTATGGATGGATCAAAGTATCTGTAAGCTCTAGTTCAACCAAATCTGTTACAGTATTGGGTTATGCTTATGAAACAGTTGCTCTTGCACCAATATTGGCTGGAGCAACCTCTGGAAGTGTTGATATTTTGGTAGCGTCTATCGAAGTTTATAGTTTAAGTGGAGATACTGTAATTGGAGTGATTGGTGATTCATTGCAAATGGTAGCAAATGTATTGCCTTTAAATGCTACAGATGCTTCTTACCTATGGTCTATAAATAACTTGACTGGAGTGGCTAGTATCGATGCTTCAGGAAATTTAATCGGTTTATCGAATGGAACGGTAGAGGTTTTTGCAACTGCAAATGACTTATCAGGAATTTCAGGATCTACTATCATCTTAATTGAAGATTCTGCGATGAGTACAATTGAGTGGAATGATAATTCTGTAGAAGTTTATCCGAATCCTAGTTCAGGTGAAGTAATTGTTCAAGCAGAAGATAGATCACTATCAAAGTTGAGAGTATATACACAAAGTGGTCTATTACTAGCAAACTATACATTGCAAGAATCACAATATAAAGTAAATTTAAGTGGTTTAGCGAAAGGGGTATATCTACTGCAAATAGAAGATGAAAATGGAAGTGTAAAACACGAACGAATAATCTTGAAATAAATCTTGTAACAAAAAAAAAGGCCAGTACATATGTACTGGCCTTTTTTTTATATCAAACCTCTTGCTTTTATTTCTAGATACTTATTTATAGTATCTATTGTAAGGTTTTCTGGTTTGGTCAGAATAGTTTGTATTCCATATTTGTTCAATTCATTTACGATTAATTTCTTTTCATAGATGAATTTTTCAGCAATAGTTTGGTCAAAGATTTCTTGAGCTGAGTGTGCTGGTTTTTGAATAAAGGATGAAAGCTCTGTATTCTCAAAGAAAATTACAACAAGTAAATGTTGTTTTGCTATAGACTGTAAGAAGGGGAGTTGTCTCTTCAAACCGTCCATGGTTTCAAAATTGGTGTATAGCATCAATAAACCACGCTGTTTTACATTCCTTTTTATATCGTAGTAAAGATGGCTAAAATCACTTTCAACAAAATCTGTGGATACCTTATAGAGAGACTCCAATATAAGGTTCATTTGATTACTCCGTCTATCTGGAACAACTCGGTTTTCTATTTTATTGGAAAAGGTAAGAATACCTGCTTTATCTTGCTTTTTGATGGCAATATTAGAGATCACCAAACTGGCATTAATGGCATAATCTAATAAGCTCAATTCTTTAAAAGGCATTTTCATTACCCTCCCTCTATCGATAATGGAATAGATGGGTTGAGATTTTTCATCCTGGTATTGATTGACCATCATTTGCCCTCTTTTTGCCGTAGCCTTCCAGTTTATTGTTCGTAAATCATCTCCTTGAACATAGTCTTTTATTTGTTCAAATTCCATGGTATGCCCAATTCTACGAATTTTTTTCAAGCCGTAATCAAAAAGTCTATTGGTAAATGCCAATAGCATATATTTCCTAAGTTGTAAAAATGAAGGGTACACCGCTACCTCATAGTTATTATTGAAGGTATAGCGTTTAGAAATAAATCCAATGGGAGATTGAACAAAGATATTTATCTTACCAAAGGAGTAAATACCTCTTTCAGTAGGTCTTAGTTGGTACTTGTATGCTTTAGCCTGCTTGGGTTTTAGTTTTGATGTAAGCTTAAAATCCCTTTTTTGAAATTGAAATGGAATTTCATCGATTATAGTGATATTAGCGGAAAAGCTATAATGGTTTTTAACCTGAATTTCTAATTCATTTTGATCTCCATTAGAAAGTTTCTCAGGGACTTCTCTATTGGCATATATATGTCCTTTTGAAAAGAATAGAAGAAAACTGTCGACGGCAAGGAAAACCAAAAGAAAATAGAAAAGTACTTTTGTTAAGATAAATAAGTGCTGGAAAATTAAAGACAGAATGAAGAGGCCTATCAAAATTGATAGGGCTACAAAGAGTCTTTTTTCCAGAAATAAATTTTTAAAAAATTTTGGCACTATCTCGGAATTTCTATCGTTTCTAAAATTTGTTGAATTACCTTTTCAGTAGTATAGCCTTCCATTTCTCTTTCAGGCGTTAGAATTAATCTGTGTCCTAAAACTGGGCGTGCAATTTTTTTAATATCCTCTGGAGTAACAAAGCCACGACCATTTATTGCAGCAACCGATTTGGATGCATTTAATAGGGCAATAGATGCTCTAGGTGATGCTCCAATGTATAGGTTGGAATTTACCCTTGTAGCATGGATTATGGTAGCTATATATTTCATCAAGTTGTCTTCAATAACAATATCTTGAATGGTATTTTGATATTCCTCAATTTGAACTGCATTCAAGATCTCGACCAGGAGGTTTTCTACCTTTGTATTTTTCTGCTTGTGTTTAGTTGCCAAAATTTGGATCTCCTCCTCTAGGCTAGGGTAATCCACCTTTATTTTGAATAGGAATCTATCCAACTGGGCTTCGGGTAAACGGTACGTTCCTTCTTGCTCTATGGGGTTTTGGGTAGCGATAATTAGAAAGGGTGCCTTTAGTTTATATTCTGTCCCGTCCATGGTTATTTGCCTCTCAGCCATGGCTTCAAAAAGAGCTGCTTGTGTTTTTGCAGGCGCCCTGTTGATTTCATCAATCAAAACGATATTGGAAAATAATGGACCTTTTTTAAACTCAAATTCTGAAGTTTTTACATTGAAAATAGAAGTTCCAATGATATCACTTGGCATTAAATCAGGAGTGAATTGTATCCTTTTGAAATCGGTATTTATGGTTTTGGCTAGTAATTTGGCAGTTTCAGTTTTTGCAACTCCTGGTACCCCTTCAATTAGCGAATGGCCATTGGATAAAATGGAAATGATAAGTAATTCTATCATGTCTTTTTGTCCAATAATTACTTTTCCAAGTTCGTTTTTTATATTTTCAACGGCCTCTTGTAATGCTAATAGATCAACTCTGCTTTCAAATGCTAAAGTTTCCTTCTCTTCCATAATATTATTTTTTAAAGGCTGTTATCAGTTTGTTTAAATTGATCAAATCTTGTTCTGTTTTATATTCTTTGCTCGAAAGAAAGATAATTGTGTCCAGTAACTTCTTACAATCTTCTACATTTTTACCAGCTTTTGAAGCCAGCTTTTTAGCAGATTGTTCATTTAAATTTTGTGTGTCTAGATAGAAGTTGGACCGGATATACTCCAAGAAAAAATTGATCTTTTTTGTTGTGATTTCATCAAAATCATTGGTTTGATAATACAATGATCCAATGGTTCTTGTAAAGTTAATTGTGCTGTTTTCCAGCGGCTTTATGATGGGTATTATTCTTTGATTACGTTTTGCTCTGAAAATCACAAATAGAAGTAAGCTAACAATACCAAGGTAATAAGCCCATTTGAGTTCCTGTTGGTTTAAGACATACCGCATCGGTGATTTAATGATTACTCTTCCAGATTTTAAATAATCATCCCAATAAACCCTAGTCTCTTTTAGGTACGATAAGGCATTAGAGACATAGTTGTCCTGTCCATTTAAGATATGATAATTGGTGAATGCGGCTGGTAAAGTATTTAAATAAAAATACCCATTTCCCACTGCTATTCGGATATAATTAATTTTCTCTTCTTTACTTTCCTTAGATGTGATATGCCCCAATACTTCTGTATTTAAGGTGTCGAAACTGTCAAAATATACCAAGAAGATGCCTTTTTGGTAAAAGGTATCAATAGGGGAAATGGCTTTGTTTGTAAAGCTTGCTAGTACGGTATCTTCATAATAGCTTCTACCTCCATCTAAGCCTAATCCAAAGCTGTCCAAAAGATTATCGGAGAAGCTATGTGCTGCCATAAAAACATTGTTTCCTTTCTCGGTGTATTCAATCAACTGGTTGAGTTCTTGAGTATCAAAATTTAAATAATCATTAATAAAAATATAATTTGAACTATCAGAGACATCTCCTTCCGTAAAAGATAAATAAGGACTTTTTTGTAAGGTTTCAATGGATTGTACAGGGAATAACTCGGCCATTTCCTGTTTAAGTACGTAACAACCAAAAGGCTTTTTGTGTTCAGACTTATATGAGGGGGTCCAATCTATTGGAATAGGTTTGGCTATCTCTGTGATAATAATACCGAGTAGAAGGGTTACAAATAGACCTATATATAGTTTTGTTTTCTTGTCCACGATTTACTGATTTATAATTTTAAATAGTAGTGTGAAATTTGAATTTGTTCTATCATAGGTCGTTGCGTCAATTTCATGGCCTCCATACCAAACATGCTCATATATATAGGATAACTGCTTGAATTCTTCTTTTATTTCATCCCTTTTAATTTCACTTATATAGTCTGAATTTGTTTTATCAAAATGCCATTCTATAAAATTTTGAAGGGAAAGTGTTTTCAAAACTTTTAGATATTGATAACGTATAGCTAACCTATAGTTATCTGAACGGACTGCCTGTTCAATGTTTTTATCCAAATCGAATTCTTCAATATGGATTTCTGAGAGATTGATATCAACCAATTCATGATCACTTTTCTTTAAAAGACCAATGGATTTTTCCTTCATAAAGAACTTGATTAATAGAAAAATAGCAAATGCACCTAAAACGCAATAGACAATTATTTTTAAGTTCTCTGCAGAAACTGGAGCAAGGTCTACTTGAAATAGATCCTTTAGCCAATGGGAAAGCCAATTGAAAAACTCGTCTAATAGGTTTTTACTTTCACCGTAATTTTGGTCGTATTTAAATTCCTGGTCTGTATAACGTTCTGTAAGGTGCGAAGGGAAGGTGCGGAGTTGAATATCTCCAATACTATCCATCTTTAACCGCAGGCTATCTTTACTAGCGATAAGTAGCTTAGGAAGTCCAAGTAGGAAACACGTTAATATGTTGAATCGAGATTTAATCACGGAAAGTTCCAATTTGATCAATTTTTGCTCTTGTATAATTATTTTCTTTTGCCTCGGTTAGCGTATGATATAACATTCCATTGGCAAATTGTCCCAAGCATTGTGTGAATACAGCCATTAAAACAAAAAGCACGACCCCGAAAGAATAGACAATTCTTGCAATAATAGAAGTGGAATATACAATTTCAGACTCAACGACGTGGTAAGTATAAACGCCTAGTAGTATTCCAGGAATAATCATTGCTGCAATCAAAAGTACACCAGTGATGAAACCTATAACAGCATTTATACCAATACATTTCCAGAATTGACCTGTTACTAATTTCCATCCTTTTCCTAAAGCTTTAAATATTCCTAAATCCTCTTTAAGTAAAGCATATACAGAAATGCCAAACCAAGCTGTCATTAAGAATTGTATAAAGTAATTTACAAATATTCCGAAAAGCGGAATAAAACTCACAGCTACAGATATAAATCCACCAATCAGCATTAACGGAATTAGGGTTAATAAGAACAAAAATAATTTCCCAAATTCTGGCTTTAAAAAAGTAATTACCTCCCTGAAATTTATTTCTCCATCTTTATTGGTATCGTATTTTATGAGATACAAAGAGCTAAGGCCATAGTTATAAATACCCATCGAAATTATTATGATAAAAAACAAAAGACCACCTATACCAATTGAAAATAAATAGGAATCAGAAGAATTGGTTCCGAAATTTGAAGAACTCTCAATCGCTATGAGTTCCATTACCCCAGTAGTAATAAAATAACTAGCTAAAATTAGGGTGATAATTAATAAACCAGCATTTTTCAAATATCCTTTTGTGAAACCTACAATGTTCCATTTGATGAAATTTAGATAGGTACTGAGGATATCTGAGAAATCTCTATTGATATTAAGTTCTTGATATTTCTGCTTCATTTCTTCGATTTAGGTAAATGGGGTAAAGGATATAGTAAAATACAATGAGTGAGAATGATCCAGTAATAATTGTCAAGGCTAACCAGACTGGCATATCAGAATACCTCGTAATAAAACCTTCTATAAAGCCAGCGATGATGAAGAAGGGGATGGTGCTGATAAGTACTTTTAACCCGTCTTTAGCTCCTTTAGTGAAGGATATTCTGCGAGAATAGGTCTTTGGGAACAAAATGCTATTCCCCATAATGATACCAGCACAACCTGCGAGTATGATTACAGAAATTTCAATAGTCCCATGTAGCCATATCTGCTTGTTGGCTTGAAAAAATACACCTTGCGTATAAAAAAAGGTGATGAAAGCGCCCAACATTATCCCGTTTGAAAAAAGGATATAAATGGTCCCTATACTTGTAATCACTCCAAAGGCATAAGCTAAGAATGCGACTCTTATATTGTTGATGGTAATTCCTAAGAATGAACCAATTTCACTTCCTCCCTTATAAATTGCTGTAGGGTCACCAGTTTGAATATTGTGTAACGTTTCATTTACATATTGATCTCCCAATATCAAACGTACAAAGTTACCGTCATTTAGCGCTGATATCGATCCAATACCAACAGCTACCATAAAGAATAGAAAAGTATAGCCTAGGGTGTTGTGATACTGTTTGAAAAATAAAGGGAACTCCTTGAGCCAAAATGAAAATATTCGGTTTTTGGTTTCCTTCTTATTTTTGTAAATGATTTGATGAGCTTCAGATGTGATGGAATTTAGATAAAGCTCAGTTTTACTCTCTGAATAATAAGTTTGAGCATAGGCTAAATCGTTGGTAAGTTGAATATAGCCATTTGCTAGTTCGTCAGGATTTATTTTTGAATTTAAATGAATAGCTTTTTCAAAAGCAATCCATTTTTCTTTATTTTGCTTTACAAATGCCGCTTCGCGCATAAATTTTTATTAGAAAAGTCTAAAATTAGTTTAATATGTCAAACATTGCAATCAATACCACTCAAAATGTAAACTTAGATTATAAAATTGCCAGTATAGGTGACAGGATGCTTGCATTTTTGATTGATTTTTTTGTGCTTTTGGTGTACGGTATATTGTTAGGGTATTTGTCTGACTTAATAGACTTTGCCTTTGATGATAATTGGACAACCATGGGATTGGTTTCTCTGTTTGTTTTACCGGCTATGTGTTACAGTTTATTGATGCAGAGTCTATTTAACGGGAGAACAGTGGGTAAGATGATAATGAATACCCGTGTTGTAAGGGTGGATGGTATGCCCGTTAATTGGTCCAATTATTTGATTCGTTGGACTTTACGATTGGTGGATATTTGGTTGTTACAAGCTATTGTTGGAGTGTTGGCAATGTTGTTTACAGATAAAACCCAAAGGTTGGGTGATTCGGCAGCTGGAACAGTAGTGATTTCTACCAAAAAGAAGACAAAGATAAGCCATACCATACTATCAGAAGTAGAGGAGGAGTATATACCAACTTTTACCCAGGTAACGCTATTAATGGATGAGGATATTAGACTCATTAAGGAAACTTTAAATATAGTAGTGAAATCCTATGATTTAAAAACCTTAAAGGTTTTAAGGGAAAAAGTGGAAGGAATATTACAATCTGATTCATCTTTGCCTGATAAGGCATATATTGAGTTGGTACTGAAAGATTATACTTATTTTACTCAAAATATTTAATTGTGAAAGCTAGTTTTAAGGAACTGTTTGAAAATGTTATAGTTAATTGAATCAAGAAAAAGCCAAATGAGGAATCATTAGGCTTTTTTAATATATGTAGGGCTTAAGAAGAGGTTTTTTGAAATATTTACCTAACTTGGGTAGGAAGATTTGAGCTTAATTAACAATTTCCATCCCCTATGAAAACACCTTTGAGCGAAGAAGAATTAATGGAGCTAAATGATGCCTTGGATTATCATAAGCGAATGTTCCACAAATTTGTAAAGAACTTCTTGCCTTTCATTTTGGTTTTTGCAATCATTATTTATTTCAGTATGGATAATGTGTATATAGCTGTCTTGAATTTTATCTTTATGTGTGGATTGTCTTATTGGATTGTTAATAGTTTAAACCGTGTGAAGATAAGACAGTTGAAGATTGATATAAAGAAAGGTGTTAAACGTTCTGATGTAACAGTTATTAAGCGAAAAGTAGGGAATATCATCTACCTAAAGAACGGGATGAAAATTTTCGAAAGCGAATTGGAGTTTTTTGACTTGAAGTATAAGCAGGTTAAAGACAAAGTATTAAAGATAGAGTATACGCCTTTCAATAAGTATATTTTAACCATAGACCTTTCTGAGGAATAATTACTATCCTTTTTTGAAAGAGCTTAACTGTTTGAAAAGTTGAGCCAAAAACTGACTACTTCCACTCTGGAAGGACTGTCCATTAGCTGCATCTTGAAGTAGTTTGCTGAAATCGCTACTATTGGGATTTATTTCAATAACCCTTTCGTTGTTACTTAAAACATATTGTACAATTGTACTTGGTAAATTTGTAGTCAATGAAGTTCCGATAATAAATAAGATTCCTGTTTGTTCAATTTTTTTCATTACAGAGTTAAGGCTGTAATGAGTTTGATTATAAGATTCATCAAACCACAATACATGTGGACGCATCAGGGAGCCACATTCTGGACAATGCAAAGATTTCCAATCACTATCACTCAAGCAATTCTTTTTATAGTTAAGGACCTCAATAGAATCCGGAAATGGTATTTTTAATGTTGTGCAGGGTTTGGTGCAGCGTACATAATCCAAGTCTCCATGAATATGGTAAGTATTTGAAGCTTTGATACCTACTCTACTTAATAAGCCATCTACATTTTGGGATACAATGGAACAGCTTGTGTCTAAAAGGTGCTGTATCTTCTTTAAGTTGTGGTGTCCTTCGTTTGGTTTAGCGTTAAGACAGATTGATTTTCTATATAAATACCAATTCCATACTTCCTTAGGTGCTTGACTGAACATCTGAAAGGTAGCCATCTCTTCTGGTTGGTAATTTTTTGACCCAACAGTCCAATACCCTTCTTCCCCACGAAATGTGGGGATCCCGCTATCTACGGATAGTCCAGCTCCAATTAAAAAGGTAATCTGTTTGTCATGCTCTATACAGGAATGTATTTGTTTGACAATAGCTTCTAAATCCATAATAGCTCAAGTTTTAAGGGACCTTAATATACTTAAAGTTTGTTGAGTCTGATATTCCCAAATTTGGAATTATTTCCATGTCAACTATTTGTATCCTATCAGGGTTTTGAGTAAACCCTCTATAAATCAGTGTTTTGAGTTTAGGTATGAAATAGGATACAGTAGGAGTAAGATAAAATTTATTATTATGAAAAATCATATTAACATATTCATAGTGGAGGATAATTACATATATGCCAATCTTTTAAAAAGAGAATTGTCAAATTTTTTGCCTTGTGAAATTTCGATTTATACCAAGGGAAAAGACTGCCTCGATAACTTATATAAAATTCCAGATATAATTATTCTCGATCATAATTTAGGGGATATGAATGGGATGGAGGTTTTCAAAGAAATAAGAGAGGTGAATCAAGAAGCTCCAGTAATATTTTTATCGGGACAAAAGAAAATGAGTGTCGCTGTGGAAGCCCTGAAACATGGGGCATTCGATTATTTGGAGAAAAATGAATTTGCCATACGACTGATTAAAGAACATGTTCAAAAGTTGGTTCACTATTGTAATTTTTTAAAACAAAAGCATACCTACAATAGATTTAAAGCAGGTTTTTTTGCAGCTGTTTTACTGTATGTGGTATCCATTTTATATCTCTATTTAATATGAAGAACAGGTACGAAAATAGAATAATAAGTATCATACTTTGGTTATTGGTATTCATCTTCATTCCTGGAGGTTGTAAAGTTCAAAACCTTTTTGAGGATTCTTCATCAAGCGTGGTTAATAACTTGGAAGAGTTGAAATGGAATAATTTACATCAAATTCAACCAGATGATAAAATTACTATCAGTATTTGGAACCACAATGAACTAAGTATAGGTTCGGTATTCAATATATATAATACAAATGAATCCTTTGGTAAGTGGTTGTTGGTGGATAAGAATGGAATGGTGAATCTTCCTAAGCTAGGTAAGTTTTCGATAGGAGGCATGACATGTGAAGAGGCAGCTGATCAATTGGAATTAGCCTATACTCCATTTTTAGTAGATCCAATAATTGTTGTTAAAGTTTTGAATAGAACGGTATCCTTATTAGGAGAAGTCCGGAGTCCAGGGAATTATATTTTGGAAAAGGAAATAACGAACTTATCAGAAATGATTGGTTTTGGTCAAGGTTTTACGGATGATGCAGAAATTGCCAAAGTACAGTTGTTCAGGACTGGAAAATGTTTTGTTTTAGATTTATCAAAATTAGATGATTTATCGCTTTATAATTTATCCATTAGGTCTGGTGATATCATAATAATTCCATCCAAAAAAGGGAAAAGATTTCAATCGAAGTCTTCTACTATAATTCCATTTGCAAGTTTTTTAACGGCAATTGCCATTGCCTTTTCAGCCTTTAAGTAATGAATAGTTTAGACAACATAAAGAAACAGTTAAAACCAATTTTAATAGGGGTGCCTTGGGTTATCTTTTTTATCGGTATGTCTTTATTTGTGGGGAATCAATTCATTAGTTATTCACCAAATATTTATCAAAGTATAGCAAAGATAAAATTAGAAGATCAAAAGCAGGGGTTTACGAATAATAAGCTCTATCAAACTCAGGATAGATTTAGTGCTGAAAATAGGATACAAACAGAGACTGAAATGTTAAAATCCCATGCAATAATTTCACGCGCTTTGGATAGTCTTTATTTGGATATATCTGTTACTAGAGTTGGGAAAATTAAAAATACAGAATTGTATAAAAATTGTCCATTTATATTGTCTTATGAGTTGGACGATAGATCGTTTTATGATAGGGAAATTGAGGTGACTATTAAGGATAGTCTTATTGTATTGTCATTTCAAGAACCAAATGGATCAACAACAACGGTCACTGGAGAGCTTTGTCAGGTCATTAACATTGGAAAGAATACACTTCAATTTAATAGGAATTCTGACTTGTTGATAAGTCAAAATATTGCCTTGTCTGGTAAGTATAAAATAATTATCCATTCTAAAGAATCCTTAATCAATTTGGTCTCATCAAAACTGGATGTAAAAGCGATGGATAAGGAGATTGCTGTGATTCGTGTTGTGTATAAGGATAAGATGCCTCTGAGAACGGCTGAACTGGCTAATGCCATTTGTAAGGCTTATATACAAGATTATATCCAAGCTAAATCTAAATCAGCTAATAAAACAAGTCATTTTATTGATGAAAAATTGAAGGAAGTAGGAAAAGCCTTAATACAATCAGAAGTTGAACTAGAGGCTTATAAATTGAACCATGGTATTGTAAATATTCTTCAAGAAACGGAAACAGGCCTTCGAGAAATTTCAAAAATAAAGTTGCAGCTCATGAATCTTGAGATGCATGAAAGGGAAATTTTGGCTTTAGAAGAATATATAAATAGTGGAGATTATTTCTATGAAACAGCTATAAATTTTGGTTATGGAGATCTTTTGATGACTGAATTGGTAAAGAAATTGAAACTTTGGTCGGATGAGAAAAAAGATCTATTGCTAAAATACACTCCCAATTCTGATCAAATACAAACGGTTGACAATAAAATTGAAGAAGTTAAATCTTATATAATTGAAGGGATAAAAACCAGTAGACAAAGTATCGAAATCAAAAGAAAGAATATCGAGGTTAGTTTAGAGAAATCCAATAGGCAATTGGACGATATCCCGGTAATAGAACGTCAATTGCAGATATTAAATAGAAATTTTAAACTTCAAGAGTCTGTCTTTGATTTTCTTTCAAAAAAGAAAATTGAAAGTTCAATTACTGCATCTTCTTTCATTTCATTTCACCGTATTATCCAAACTGCACAGGTTCCTAAGGGACCAATTTCTCCCAATAGAAAATTGATACATTTTGTAAGTGGGGCCCTAGGACTATTTTTAGGGATTGTCTTTATATATATCAAAAAATATGTTTTTGCGAAAATACATGATAAGGAAGATGTAGAAAAATGTTCAACTCTACCAGTTATAGGGATTGCTCGTCATGTAAAAGGGGATAAACTAAGTGAGTTTGGGAAATTGGCGAAGGTATTAGTATTGAAAAATCAATTAGTTCCCAATTCTATTATTTGTATTACTTCAGCCATAGCAAAAGATGGTAGATCAACGGTTGCTTTCTATTTATCTAAAGCACTTGTGGGTTTAGGATATTCAGTTTGTTTACTGAGAACAAATATTGAAAATTCAATTAATCCCATCAATATATGGCCTTCGAAAAATTCGGGGGATATAGATTTACAAAATTTTAAGCAAGTAATTATTAATAGGGATTTCGTAGGGATAGATGAGCTCCTTAAGGAAAAAAAGGAAGCATTCGATTTCGTTTTTTTGGATTCTCCTCCGGCAATTCTATGCGTTGAGGCTATCCAAATGATGAAGAAGAGCGATTTTGTTTTTTATCTAATGAGAGCAGGCAAAACACAGATGAAGTATGCCTATTTTCCAGATTTATTGAAAGAGGAATATGGTTTGAAAAATATAAGTATTCTATTAAATGATTTTTCAGGAAATGCCAATTATAGTGGCGATTTTCATGGAGGAAATTTTTCAGAGAGAAGAGAAAAAAGAAATGGATTTATCCATTGGATTAAAAATATTAAAAGATAGATCACACATGTTTTTACTTAAAAAAAATATAAATCAATTAGTTGTTTTTACAGACCAGGCATTGGTAAGTGGGGTTAATTTCTTGATTGGTATTTTATTAACAAGGTATCTAGGAATTGCACAATATGGTCATTATGTAATGGGCTGGATTTTGGTTATGGGATTTAGTAGTCTACAGCGTGCCTTAATAATTTCACCGCTATATGCCTTATATCCATCTCAAAATGATAAGCGCTCTTATTTAGATAATCTGGGTGGGATTCAGGTACTACTTTCAGGTTTATGCTTGATAATCGGAGTTGTTATAATGATAATACTACTTATTTTCAATGGCATGGACTTTTCTCCAGCCTTATGTATTTATTTACCACTCTTGATTAGTCTATATACCCTGTATGATTATCTAAGGAGGGTTTATTTTGTACTTGGCAGAGGAAAAGAATGTTTTTTTGTTGATCTACTTGTATATGGTTTACAGCCGATAGCTCTTTTTCTATTAAGATCATTTGATCTATTAACTGTTAATTCTATCTATCTGGTATGGATCGTATTATTGACTTTAGGTATTTGTATTGTGATTTTCAGAAGAGGTATTGTAATGAAATTTAGTGGACTAAGGGATTTGTTTCGAATGCACTGGTCTTATTCCGGTCCTTTGTTTTGGACGGCTATTTTACAATGGTGTTCAGGTAATTTTTTTATCATTATTGCGGGTGGAGTATTAGGTACTACCTCTGTAGGGATTATTAGAATTGCCCAAAATATAGTAGGTGTTTTACATGTTTTATTTCTCGGTTTGGAGAATATTATTCCTATCAAGGCTTCTAAGGTTTTGCTGGAGAGTAAGTTAGAAGGGTTGTATTACTTTTTTAAGAAAGTGATCATCCAGTTTGGTCTTATTTGCCTTTTCGTCTTAGGGGGGATTGTAGTATTCCGTCAGGAGTTGATTCATTTCTTGTATGGGGTAGAATATGTTCAGTATAAGGATATTCTCCTTCAGTTTTCAGTTCTATATCTATTGATTTTTTTTGGAACTATTTTACGTTTTGTTATTCGCACACTTTCAGTTAATAAGATCATATTTCAAGCTTATATATTAACCAGTCTGGTTAGTCTTTTATCTGCAAAACTACTTGTAGAAAATTGGGGGATTCAGGGTGCTATTTTTGGTCTCTTTATTACTCAATTAATAATGTTGTTTTATTATTCATTTAATCTTTTTAGATATGCAAATCGTACATATAATTATAGGTAAATTAAAAGGCGATAAGATGAACGGTATTCATCGTGTGGTACACAATTTATTATTGTCGCAGTTAGCACTAGGACATCAAAGTGTATTGTGGGGTATAACTTTTAACCCAGTACATGATTATCCTCCTCGAGAGTATCAAACTCGTTTATTTCAGGATTACGGGAAATTTAAATTATCCTCTGCAATAGAAGAGACCATTCTTGAACATCCTTTGGATACCGTTTTTCATTTTCATGGTGGTTTTGTCCCTCAATATTATTTATTCGCTAACTACCTGAATTTGTTGGGCTATAAGTATGTTTTTACCCCTCATGGGAGTTATAATTTATTGGCAATGAAGAAAAATAAATGGGTAAAGTTTTTTTATACTCAAATTTTCGAAAAGTTTCTTATCAAGCGAGCCAAATATATTCATTTTGTTGGTGAAAGTGAAATGGCTGCAACAAAGAAGATAACGAGTTATAAGGACTCAATACTTATACCAAATGGTCAAAAAAGGGCATTTAAACCAAGAATATTTAAGCCCTACGATGGTAATAAGAAAATTATTTTTGGATTCTGCGGACGGTTGAAAATGCGAACAAAAGGATTGGATCTGTTGTTGAAAGGATTTTCGAATTTTGTTCGAGGAAGTGGTGTAAAAGCTGAATTGCATATTACTGGAAATGGTGAGGATCTGAACCTTCTGAAAGGTTTGGTTCGAAGTTTAGAATTAGAAGGTTATGTTCGGTTTTTAGGAGCAAAATTTGGAAAGGAAAAGGCTAAGTTTTATGCATCATTGGACTACCTAGTATTGTGTTCAAGAAATGAAGGCCTTCCTGGGGTAGTCTTGGAGGCAAGTGCATTGGGGGTGCCAAGTATTGTTAGTAAAGAAACAAATATGGCCAACTATATTGAAAAATATTATGCTGGAATCGTATTACAAGAAAATACACCGATTGAGATCAGTAGGGTATTACGGAAGGCGTGTATTTTAAAAGAAGATCGTATATGGAGAAATATGTGTATAAATGCACAAAATATGATTGGTGATTGTTTCAATTGGTTGACTATCGCAAAAAGATTAATGAAGGCTTATGAGACCAAATAAACTACCATTCATTCTTCGTAATATTCAATTCATATTGATAGCTATCCTGTCAATTAAAATTGCGGGGTACTTTTCCATTGTGGAAGATAGAACTATCAATCAGGTGTATAAAACCATAGTTCGTCTAGGGATGAGTGGATCAATTCTTTTGATATACTTTAAACTTATTAGATATGGATGTAGTACTAGAGTAGTTTATAAAGGTATTTTTTCGGTCGTCTTTTACCTATTTTATTTAGTCCTTGGTTTTGCCTCTATTGGTTGGTCTTCTAATCCACAATATTCGGCTTTACAGTTATTGATGACTGGGGAGAGTTTTTTATTTATGTTCTTCTATATTCGAGTCTTTCAACTTGTGAATTTTCATTTTGATTGGCTGAAATTGAATCCTGTAAAGTTGATTGGTCTCGCCGTTCTACCCATAATTATATCGTTTATAATTGGAAACTTTTTATTACCAGACATCTTCTGGAGGACAATGAGGGGAGGAGAGGAATCTAGACTAGGTGGGTACTTGATGAATCCTAATGAGCTTGGGATGTTGGCTGGTATTGGTGCCGTAATGTTCTTAATGCCGCTTGTACAAGGGCGGAAAGTGTATTGGAATGTGCTTAAAATGGTGCTCTGTGCGTATGTATTACTATTGACTTCATCCAGATCTTCCGTTATCGGTTTTGCAATAGTATCTGTATTATTGGTACTTAATTCATCGCATCAGAAGATAAAGCTCTACTTGATTGGTGTAATTATTATTGCTATTCCGGTTCTTATAAAGTTGATAGTTTTTAAAGATGAAGGAGGGCTTGATGAGGTAATGAGCATGACGGGAAGGTTGCCTTTTTGGAAGGCTTTACTGAATGAAGGAATCGTTAAGGAACCCTTTTTGGGATATGGATTTATGCGGATAAATTACACTGATTATTTCCAAGGATTAAATACCTATCCTGGAAAAATGACACACAATACTTTTATGCAAGTTTTGATGAATTTGGGATTTGTAGGGCTTGTTGTCGCTTTATTCCAATTGATATTAACCATTAGAAATTATTTTGTCCATCTAGCCAAGGAACATAAACTTTTTTTTGTGGCATTATTCATTCCGATAATAGTTAATTCCATCACTGAGTTTGGAATTTTTGGAGAGAGTAATTATGGGATTTTATTTTATCAATTTTTGATTTTCTATTTGGTGGTATCCATTCCTGAAAAACGATCTACTAAGGAAAAAATATTACAGAAAATTTTTAAGAAAAGATGGAATTGTTAATCGGTGATATCGTTGGAATTTTTTCCAAATTTTGGAAAAATTAATTTGATTCAATTATCACTTATCCCTCTAAGGTGTTGTTAGATAGCTGTTTAGGTTCGTTTGTGTTTTTGGTATAGAATTTTATATCTACTATATAAACAATATAAATACTGTTATGAAAAATAATATCCATATAGTAGATCTAGAAATTATATTAAAAATATTTTTCCCACCAGAGCTAATGGTGTTTTTCAAAGATCCTCAAGGAGGATTAAGCGATACCTATAAAAAATATAGATCGTATAATTTTGGAGCAGATACTTTGGAGGTTCAAATTCCAAATTCCAAGTCGATTTGTTTTACTGATTCTCCAACTAAAGATTATGTTTTACGCTTGGGTACAGCAAGAAAATATAAAGGTTATTCTTCCTTAACCTATGGTTATATTAATAATCCAAACGGTTCGATTCGTTGGATTTATAGTTTGAAAAATAAGACCGCTCGTTTCTTAAATTTCTATTCTCAAGATTCATTTCGATCAAAGTGTATTGCTGTTGGTTTTAGAGCTTTGTATTTTCTTGGTTTGAGACAATTTATTACTGCTGGTACATTTACTATTTACTATAAAAAGAAATTGGAGCTGGAGAAGGTAGTTCCCAATTTAAGAAATACACCGCATTCATTGTTTATGGGGACTGAAGGTTGGGGAAGAACAGCCCTGGTTGAGGTAGGTGAAAGACGCAGAAGTTCTTTTTTTATAAAAATTCCAATCAATGAAATGGGGCTGAAATTATTGGATAAGGAAAGATCCGCCTTGAATCAATTCCAAGGAAAATTTCAAACTGTCACTACGCCTAAAATATGTGTTAATCATTCCAAGAAGCCATTTTTTATTACAAGTAATGAGCTTTCTGTAGGAATGAAACGTTCTATGACATTTTTAAATATTCATGCAAAATCATTGGTTGAACTGTTTGAACGAACCAAAAATAATAGCAAAATTAATGAGACAAAGATTTTTGCAATTTTATTGAAGAATATTGAATGTTTGAAGAATTCAAATGACCATCCTCAGTATAAGAGAATTGCTGCTATGTTGACAGCAATATACCAAGATATTTCTGATAAAGATTCCTGTGTTTTTAGCTTGGCCCATGGAGATTTTACACCGTGGAATATGTTTGTGGGAAATAAGGGGATCTATCTCTATGATTGGGAAATGCATCAATTAAGAATACCTGCCCTATTTGATTTATTTCATTTTCATTATCAAACGGCCATGTTTTCAAAGGGAAAAAATGATGATGTTTTGAAATCGGTTGTAGAATCAATTAATGGGACAGATTTAGCCAAGGTAATTGAACAAAATGAATTGGATATTAACTTTTATTATAAGTGCTATTTATTGTGTCAAATTAGTCTCCGGTTGCCATTTATTGCTGAGCAAGAAAGTCTGTCTGAGGATCAGAAAATTGTTATAAATCAATGGGAGTCTAGCTTGTTTAGTTTGTGCCATAATCAGTCATATGAAAGTTGCCGTGAATCCTTTATTGATGAATTTCAGTATAGGTTAAATCGCACTTCTCATGTTCATTTAAAGTTTATTATAGAAGATCTTAAATTAATAAGGTATTCTTCAGATTTAGATGTTCTGGTTCAGAAAGGTGATCAAAAGGCCATTGAGTCCTTTTGTATACAGCATCCGTTAGTCCAGAATTTCAGGATTATTAGAAAGTCCTTTATGCATACTATTGGCTTGTATTTTAAGGATGGCTCTTTCTTGAGTCTTGATTTAATTCATGCCTTTAAAAGAAAGCAATTGAGCTTTATGGATTCAGATTGTTTACTTAAATCCAGGTGTATAAATCAGTTTAATGTTTCGCAGGCAAGTTATAAATATGACATTGAATATTGTTATTTATTTTATACGTTAAATGGAGCTAGAATTCCAGCCAAATATTCGAATTACTATTTGAATCCATTTGTTGTTTTGTTGCCAAATAAAAACAAAATATTGTCCTATATAAATGATAAATATGGATTGAAATTGGATTCATTTAATGAATTATTTAATTACAGCGCCTATAGGAGAAACGCCTTGATTAGTTCTTTGGAAAAATCTAAGATGAATAGCGGCATCAATGGGATTATGCATAAGTGGGATTATCTTATTGATTGTGTAAAGGAGTTTATATTTAGGCGTGGAATCTTAATTACGTTAAGTGGAGTAGATGGAGTAGGGAAAACAACTGTTCTTCAAAAATTGAAAGAATTATTAGAAAATAAATATAGAAAAGAGGTGATTCTATTAAGGCATCGTCCTGGAATGTTTCCAATTCTAAGCTCGTTTATTTATGGAAAAAAAATAGCGGATTTTAGAGCGGGTACATTAATTCCTAGAAAAGGGAAGAACCGCAATTTTATTAGTTCATTATTACGATTCTCATATTACTATACGGACTATATTTTTGGGCAGGTGTATGTTTATTTCAAATATATCCTGAGAGGTAAAATAGTCTTGTATGATAGATATTATTTCGACTTTATTGCCGACCCAAAAAGATCAAATATCTGTTTAAAAAAGGGGATTGTTCAATTGCTATATTTTTTTATATCAAAACCAAAATTGAATTATTTACTCTTTGCCGATCCCAACATAATCTTGAAAAGAAAACAGGAATTGTCTATAAAGGATATTAATGATCTCACAAAAGGGTATAAAACGTTATTTGGCTGGCTAAAGAAAAAATACCCTGCCAGTAGTTATTGTATGATAGAAAATAAGAATCTAAATAACACCTTACAAAAAATAGAAAAGGAATTTTTAAAAATAGTATAAGATGAAAAAGATACAATCAATATTAATTACTGCCTATGCAGTAGATCCGTATAAAGGTTCAGAAGATGGCACCGGCTGGAATATTTGTAAACAGTTGGCTAGGAGAAATAAGGTGATAGTGATCACTAGAAAAAATAATAGGGAGGCCATTGAAAAATACATGAAATCATATCCAGATAATATTTATTCAAATATGAGATTTGCTTATTTCGATTTGCCAAATTGGGCAATGTCTTGGAAGAAAAAAATAGGGGAGCGTGGGTATGTGTTATACTTTCAGCTGTGGCAAATAGTACTTCCATTGTATATTTGGAGGCATAATTTTCACTTTGACATTATACATAATTTGAATTTCCATAGTGATAGCCATACTCATTTTTTATGGGTTTTTGGGAAAGCAACAGTTTGGGGGCCAATTGGACATCATCCAGCTGTGCCAGAAAAATTTCTTAAGGAATATGGGAAAGGAGCATTAGTGAAAGACCGTCTCTATGCGGTAGTGAAATGGATGATGAAAAATTTGAATCCATTTTATCGATTGGCACTGAAGAAAACGGATTTAATATTTGTGATTAATAGTTCTATAAATAAACATATAAAAGCAGATCCAAAGAAAGTTGTTGTCCTACCTGCGGTAGCTGCAGATTGGCCATTGGTCACTAAACGCGATTCTAAGAAATTTAGGATATTATCAATAGGTCGCTTTGTCCCTATGAAAGGTTTTGATATTGCGATAAAATCTTTTGTGAAATTTTATAACGGATTAAATGCCAATTATAAAGAATTAACAGAGCTGGTTCTAGTTGGTAAAGGTGAGCAGGAGGGATATTTTAAGGAGTTGGTAAAGCTATATAAAGTAGAGCACTGCGTTCGTTTTGTCTCATGGGTAGACAAAGAGGAGGTCACGGAATTGTATTCAAATTCGAAAATATTTTTATTCCCATCTCATGAAGGTGCAGGAATGGTTATTCCTGAGGCAATGAGTCACGGTTTACCTATTGTTTGTTTTGATAATGTAGGACCTGGTGAATTAGCCAATAATGCTGCATTAAAAATTCCATATATGAATTATTCAGAGGTTATAACCTCTTTTTCTAAAGCACTTACTCAATTGTTTTTCGATAAAAGTAAGTATAAAGAATTGTCAAGTAATTCGTTATACAATTACTACCAGAACTTCACATGGGAGCGGAAAGGACAAATTATTCAACGTGCTTATAGAAATTATTTACCATAACCTTAATATAATAATTATGAAAACGTTATTAATTTTTCACCCAAGCTCTGAATTATATGGAGCAGACAGAATTCTGGTAAAAGTGTTAGCAAACATGGATTCCAGTATGAAAAAAATTATTATCCTTAGGAAAGAAGGTCCTTTGTCAGACTTTTTAAAGGAACATGTAGTCAATATAGAAGTACATTACTGCGATTTTTTCCCTGTGATTTATAGGGATATATTTAATGTGAAAGGCATCTTGAAGTTCTTCAAAAACTATGTTTCATTTTTCTTTTATCTACAGAAAATGCATAAAAAATTTCAATTTGATTATGCATACATTAATACCTTATCCTGTTCTTTTTTAACGATTCCCTTATCGATTTTAGGAATCAAACGATTTGTTCATGTTCATGAAATCATCGAGTCTCCCAAGGTTATTGCTCAAGTTACAGCAGGCCTATTAAAGTTCTTTGCTACCAAAGTTGTTTGTGTCTCAAAAGCTGTAGAAGATAATCTACTCAAAATGTTTCCTTCAATAGCTGAAAAATCTCAAGTTATCTACAATGGAATTATTCCTATTCCTACGAATAATAGATTGCCAGGCTCTGTGATCCGGTTTTATCTATTTGGGCGAATAAAGTATGAAAAGGGACATTGGTTTTTATTGAACGCTTTAAAAGACTTACCTAAAAACATACTGGTGAATTGTAGATTTATTATGGTGGGCTCTCCATTGTTAGGGAAAGAAAATATTCTTCACGAGATAAATACATTTTTGAAGAAGCATGGATTATCACAAGTAGTGTTTCAAAAGGATTTTGTACCTGATATTTCTACAGAGATGAATTTAGCAGATGTTTGTTTGGTTCCATCAATCATGAAAGATCCATTTCCAACAACTGTTCTAGAAGCCATGTCTGCAGGGAAGGCTGTTATTTCAACGAACAATGGAGGGGCTGTAGAAGCGTTAAATAAATCTTGCGCAATCTTAGTAGGGCCAAATGATGTTCCTGCCTTAGCCAAGGCGATAGAAAGCCTAGTGCTTTATCCAGAGAAGATTGTTCAATTGGGAAATAAGGGGCGAAATAGATATAAAAAGTATTATTCTAATGAGGTGTTTGTAGAAAATTGGAGGCAATTCCTTTATGGAATTGCCTAATTTGAAATTCAGTTATGAAGCCAAGACTTTTACTTGGTCTATAAGTAGGTAAAGTTGCTTAATAAATTGCTTCGTTTTAGCGATCATTTTTAAATCTGAGTCTTCCCAGTCTTCAATTTCTCTGATCTCCTTCCTTATTTCACTATTCGCCATATGGTCTAAGGATGCTTTTAATTTGTGTGCAATATCTGAAAGGTTATGACAATCTTTTGATTTAATGGATTGTTTCATTCTTTCTAAATCCTTTGTCGTTTCATTAACGAAAAGCAAAATCATTTCATTTATAAATTCTTTATCTTTTTTTGCCAATTCGTATAGTTCTGTAAAGTCGTAAAGACAACTGGATTTTGGCTTTAATTTCACTAAGTTTTTAACTGGTTTTTCAATTACCATTTTAAGGTCTTCATTGAGCCATTTGGCGACAAGTCTTTTTAATTCGATACCCTTGAATGGTTTTGATATATAATCATTCATACCAATCTCTATACACTTTTCTTTATCGCCCTTAATAGCATTGGCTGTTAAGGCCAAAATAGGAACCTTTAAGGTTAATTCTTGTCGAATGATTTTAGTTGCTTCAACACCATTTAAATGAGGCATTCGCATATCCATCAAAATAAGATCAAAATTTTCTGATTTTAATTTTTCAATGGCAACCCATCCATCATCAGCGATATCAACTATATATCCCCATTTTTTCAACATTGTAGAAGTCATCATTTGATTTACAGGATTATCTTCTACTAATAAAATCTTTTTGTTTAACAGTGAAATATTATATTCTTCATCTGATGTTTGCTGGATGGAAATAGGTTTACCTTTTTTAAATTTTAGAGTGAAATAAAATTCAGAGCCCAATCCTTTTTTACTTTTAACTTCAAGTTGACCATTCATTTGTTGAACGATTTGCTTGCTAATGGCAAGCCCTAAGCCAGTTCCTCCATACATTCTAGATGTACCCTTTTCTTCTTGGGTAAAACTACCAAAAATGCTTTTTAACTTGTTTTGCTGGATTCCAATTCCTGTATCTTTTACATTGAACAGGATAGTATTTGTTCCTTGGGTAGATTTGATTAGTTTGACAGATAGTTGAATTCCTCCTGAATTTGTGAATTTCACGGCGTTATTCAATAGGTTTAATAGAATTTGTGATAATCTATTTGGATCACCTTTAACACTTGATGAAATTGTATTATCATAATCTAATTCCATAAAAATACCCTTTTCTTTGGCTTTTTTTGAAAGACTGAAAATAGAATCTTGAAGATTTGATTTGAGATCGAAATCTATATTTTCAAGTGCCAATTTTCCGGCATTTATTTTTGAGAAATCTAAAATATCATTGATAATTGTTAGCAAATTATCCGCAGAACCATTTATGGATTTTAAGTATTTAATTTGATACTCACTTAGTGGAGTATCCATAAGTAATTCTCCAAATCCAATTATTGCATTCATAGGGGTACGTATTTCATGACTCATATTCGCCATGAAAATTTCCTTTGCCTTTACGGATTCTTCAGCTGTTTCTTTTGCTTTAAGAATTTCGGTTTCTAATTTTTTCCTTTCTGTAATGTCCAAATGAATTCCTGTAGATCCAATTATTTTATTGTCTTTATCATAGAGGGGAGCTCCATTAATAAGTACCCATATTATGCTTCCGTCTTTTCGTTTTATTTGCACTTCATTTACTCCGGTTTCTCCTGCGTTTCTTAAGGTTAGAGCTTTATCCATTCTGACATTAAACTGACCTGAAGGTAGAAGTTTCTGTTTCGTGTTTTGGCCTATTAACTCATCTTCTGTGTATCCTGTCATTTGACAAAATTTTGGATATGCTCGTACAATTCTATCGTGGATATCAACTTCCAGCAATCCGAGTTCTAGATTTTCTAGTACTCTTTTGTATTTCTCTTCCCTATATTTTAATGCCTGAAGTAAGTTTTTCATATCAGATATATCCGTGAGGTATAAATTGATATAGTTATGTGCCGAAATGGGTACTATTTGACATAAGAATACTCGATTTTCTACTTTTATTTCATATTGGATGTGCTCATTATTGTGTTTCGATTCATACAATTTTGATAGAAAATGGGAATAGATATCTTTATTATCAATAGCCTCAAGAAATTGGATTATTTTTTCGCCTGCTTTATTACAATATTCAAAATGATTCGTTTTAGTTGAAAATCGTAATACTGGACTAGGGTTTTCATCTGGAAATAATCCTGGTTCTTGAATCCGGATTGCTTTATTACTGAATATCAAATCTTTTACGGCCATTATTTTAGCTGGAGTATTTTCATAAACCACATCATTCTGGGATAGGCAAACATGTACAATGGTTCCATCTTTCTTTTGATGCTTCCAGCTGTTTTCTCCACAAAATAATTTTTCTTTCTTTTCGTGTTTCAGTTTTAGTATTTCAAGTTCATCCTCTTCAAAGAGGATGAATAAACTCTTTTCTATTAAGGTGTATTCTTTGTATCCGTAGAATTTAATTGCACGATCATTACAAGCTAATATTTGAAGGGTAATTGGATCATAAATAACCATTGGAATTGGTGGGATATTGAAAATACGCCTTAAATGATTTTTGGCACAAAGCATTTGAGAATGTACTTGGCAGGATAAAATGCCCTGTGCAAATTGTTCAATAATTGGCAATAATTTAACAGCCTCTTCAGTTAATTCTTTACTCGAGAGTTTGGTATGTAAACAGAAATAACCTACTGTATTCATCTTAAATATAAGCAATAATCCTTCTTTCAGTTCCTCTGAGTTTATTGATTGTGCTTCAATAATAGAGAAGGGTGTAATATGCTTTCTGTAAAGGTCTGTTCTGAATTGTTCAAATGCTTTTTCAGAAGGAAATGCAGTACCATATTCAAGATGAATTTCAGTTTTCCCATTGATGAATAACCAACATCTATTGAATGCTGAAATTTCCAACAATAGGGATATGAAATTGGAGCAGTTTTCTTCTAAAAAGTGTGAATTATTGGTGTTTAAAGAAAGCTGATATAAGCTACTTTGGTCAAGGTTTTTCATAATCAATTAATTTTAGGAATGGTATTCTGCACTGAATAGGTACGATGTTTAAAGAAAATTGGATCATCTTTAATGAGTCTATAAATGGTAGACTTACCGATTTCTAATTTTTTTGCAGCTACTATTACATTGTAGTTGCATTTGTCCAAATAATGTCGAATAATTTCCTTCTCCAATGATTTCATATTTTTCTCTTCATTCCAGAAGTTGGAATCTATATTTTTCTCTTGAAAACATATATGATTTTCATCTATGAGCTCATCATCGGATAAAATTGCGGCAAGTTCAATTACTGATTTTAATTCTCTTACATTCCCAGGGTAGCTGTAGCTATTTAGCCTTTTTAAAGCTCCCGAACTGAATTTTCTGTCAATTGAATTTTCTTTGCAATAATTGCCTAAAAAATATAGAGATAAATGACTGATGTCTCCTTCTCTTGATTTTAAAGTTGGTAGGCATATTGGTAATCCTAAAAGTCTATAGTATAAATCTTCACGGAAATTCCCCAGTTTGACCTCGTTATATAGATTTTTGTGGGTAGCAGTAATTATCCTACATTTTAGTTTGATAGATTGATTACCACCTATTCTACATAACTCCATTTCTTGAAGTACTCTCAATAATTTACTCTGCATTAGATTGTCCATTTCACCAATCTCATCAAGGAAAATAGTCCCACTTTTTGCCAATTCAAATTTCCCTGTTCTCCTAATGTGAGCACCCGTAAAGGCTCCTTTTTCATGACCAAACAACTCACTCTCTATTAATTCTGAAGGAATGGAAGCAACGTTGATGGCAATAAATGGTTCCATATGTCTTTTAGAATTATAATGAATCGCCTTTGCAACCAATTCTTTACCTGTTCCTGTATTTCCACTAATTGAAACTGTAATACTTGAGCTAGAAGCTTTTTCAATTATTTGATGAACTTGATGAATTCCAGCACTCTTTCCGATAAGTAGGTTTTCAGACTTGTACTTATTGGCTACTTTTGTTTGCAATGATTCAACTTGTTTTTTTAATAGGTAGTTTTCCTTAATCTTTAGGATCTTATTCCAAACTTTCAGTTTGGTTTCTGTATTTTTTACTACATAGTCGTAGGCACCTTGGCCTAATAGGTCCATTGCTGTGGAGATGTTTTCTTGTCCTGAAATGATTATTACCTCAATTTGAGGGGCGTGTTTTTTTATTTCTTTTAATAAGGTCCCTCCATTCATATCGGGTAACTTATAATCGACTGTAATTACTTGTGGTTTTAAATAAAGAGCATCTAATATTTCTTTACCAGAATGATAACAAACAACTTCATAATCTTTATTCAAAGATAAATGGTGTTGCAATGCTTTTGCATACCACTTATCGTCTTCCGCGATGAAAATTTTAAATGATCCCATAATTTATTTGTTATTAGGTTGTTATTCTTTTTAAGTATTATAATTTCTTCTATTGTACCGTTGCCACGGTTAGTATTGTTTCCGGCCTTGGCGGTATAATTGTTTTAGTTTGATAAATAGAATATAGGTTCTTAATGTTTTGTGTAACTGGACATATAATTGGAAAAACAGATTTAAAATCACTAAAATTATTAAGCTATCCTCTAAGGGTAATTGAATTACAAGGATAGATAATGTGATAGAAACTAAATGATATGAATAGAGTACTAGACTTGCTTTTTGATGGTTCAATCCTTTTTCAAGTAGTAAATGATGAAGGTGATTCTTATCAGCACAAAATGGTGATTTTTTAGCTGTAAGCCTTGTGAAAATAATTCGTACAGTGTCAAATATTGGCAGCATTATAAGTGCAAAAATTATAGGAAATTGTGGATTTTGACTACTGCTAAATATTCGAATAAAAAATATAGCCATTAGGAATCCAAGAAATAAGGATCCTGTATCTCCCATAAAAATTTTTGCAGGATTGAAATTAAATTTCAAGAACCCTAAACAGGCGCCAAATGAACTAAAAGCCAATAGTGCAAAGATAAAGTCTTGGTTTAATAGGAATAGAATGGCGAAAGTTAGAGAGTTGATACAGAAAATACCACCTGCTAACCCGTCGATGCCATCTAATAAATTAAAGGCATTAGTGAGCCCTACTATAAATACTGTGGTTAATAAAAAACTTATAATAGGATGTAGTTCATTAATTCCAAAAATCCCGTAGAGTGAGCTAATTTTAAAACCATTGTAGAATAGGATGTAGGAAAGGGCTATTTCTAAGATTAGCCTTATCAAGACTTTCATATTGAATAAGTCGTCCAGTATTCCCATGATTAATAGGCAAAAGGAGCAGCCTAGAACAAGGTAAAGCGTACTGTTTGTGGGCAAGATAAAAAGAAGGCTTAATATCCCTAGGAATATTCCAATTCCACCAAATGTTGGTTTCGGGTGCTTGTGTGATTTCCTGCTATTTGGACTGTCCAGTAATTGAAATCTATCTGAAAGAGTGATTATTTTGGGAATACAAGAGACCGAAAAAATATAGGCAAGTCCTATAGTTAATATAGAACTAGCTATAAAATTATATTGAATAATATCAAATGCGGAATATATAATTGAAAGTCTCATATGTCATCGATTTTTCTATAGGGCCACTCATTTGAAAAGGCTGTGATATTTCCATTGAAAATTCCTTTTTCATAAAATTTACTCCATTTTTGATTGATATATTGTTTTCTATAATTGAATTCAAAGCTGTAGAATAACCTTCTATATTTTGCTGCAATTATTGACCATGTATACTTGTCGTTTGCAATAGTTTTTAACCGATTTCCCATTTGTACGAGGTCTTGTTTGCTTTTTGTATTAATTAATGTCTTTAAGTCTTCAGCTGTTTTAAAATATATCGCCTGATTATTGGTAGTTTCTCTATTGAATGAGACGTCAAAGCTTAAAATAGGTAGGCTTAAAAACATTGCCTCAACTAAGGAGGGGTTTGTTCCTCCAGCACTGTGACCATGAATATATACATAGGCATTGCTTCGTATTATGTCTAAGGTATTCTGTTCATATATTGGGTGTAATAGATGAATATTAGACTTTGAAGGAATGACGTATCTATCGTAGAGATCTCTACCATATTCACTGTTCTGCCAATTGCCAACTAATACAAGGTTTTTATTCAGTTTATCAAAAGCTTTCAGTATTAGTTCTATATTGTTTTCAGGTTCTATCCTTGCAACTTTAAATGCGTATTCAGACTTTAAAAAAGGAAAAGAATCTATGTCTGCCTCTGTAGGAGATATCTGTTCGACGTGGTCAGCCCCATATGAAATAAGATGACTTATTGTTTTGTATTGCCTTAAGGCGTATCTTTTTAAGGCTGCATTATCAGTAATATCAGCATGAGAGTATTTAACGGCGATCTTTTCTGAAATTCTAAGAAAGAATTTCGCAAATTTATTCCATTTGGACCTTCTCCATTCTAAACCATCAATGTTTACTATTATTTTCTTATTTGTGAAAAGTCTAAGGATGGGGCAGAATAAGCCTCCGGAGACGCCTAGTAATAATAGTATATCGCAGGTGAATGCTGCATGGACCATTGAAATAATATCATAAGGTATGCTTTGAATGCCATTAGCCTTGAGTGGGAGGTAGATTAGTTCTGCATTATGATAGGAGTCCATTCTTTCTTCTTTACCATAGAATTTCTCACTACAGTAAACCTGGAACCTAAAATCATCCTTTAGTTCTTTTACAAGGTGTTGAGCTAAGGTTTCAAAACCGCCATATTTTGCAGGAATTCCAGCTGAGCCAATTATTGCTATTTTTTTCATGGAGATGATTTTATATTTATCTTTTCTATGATAAGTATATAAAAATCCCTTCCAATAATGTAACTAGTTGATTTCGTTGATGTTAGTGATTCTCGTTATGTGGAATAATTCCAAATAGTGGATGATTTTCCCGATTTGGGAATTAGAATAGAGCGTTGAAAAGGTGAAATAGGGGAGTATTTAAAATAAAAAAGCCTCCCCATCGAAATGGAAAGGCTTATTATCTGAAAGAAAAAGATGACTATCTTTTTTCTTTAATTCTAGCTTTCTTACCAGTAAGTCCACGTAGATAGAAGATACGAGCACGACGTACTTTACCTTTTCTGTTCACCTCAATCTTTTCTAGATTTGGAGAATTTACAGGGAAGATACGCTCAACACCAACACCGTTAGACATTTTACGGATAGTAAAAGTCTCAGTTGAACCTACACCTCTTCTTTGGATAACTGTTCCGTTGAAGAACTGTGTTCTAGTTTTTTCACCCTCAACAATTCTATAATAAACTGTGATTGTGTCCCCAGCACCGAAAGCTGGAAGCTCATTTCTCTTAACAAGCTCGTCTTGTACAAAACGTAATAAATCCATAATATATGGTCTTTTTTTGATTTCCAACATTCACATTGTTGCGCCAGAGGTTGAAAAATTAAACAATTTCAGGCTGCAAAGATAAGCGTAATTTTAATTAATCCCTATTCAAATTCTGAATCTTTTAATAAGTCTGGCCTTAGTTTTAAGGTTCTTTCAATGGATTGGTCATGTCTCCAAGTTTCAATCTTAGCTTCGTGTCCTGATAGTAATACCTCTGGTACTTTCATTCCTTGCCATTCTGCTGGTCTTGTATATACAGGTGGTGCTAAAAGATCGTCTTGAAAAGAATCTGATAGGGCAGAGGATTCATCATTTAATACACCAGGGATAAGTCTAATCACAGCATCGCAAACTACGCATGCAGCAAGTTCTCCTCCACTCAAAACAAAGTCACCAATAGAGATTTCCAAACTGATATATTTATCCCTAACACGTTGGTCAACTCCTTTATAATGGCCACATAGTATTAGTATGTTATCACACATTGATAGGCTGTTGGCAATTCCTTGGTTTAGGGTTTTTCCATCTGGAGTCATATAGATGATTTCATCATAATTACGCTCAGATTTCAAATGTTCTATACAAGCGGATATGGGTTCAATACCAATGACCATTCCGGCGCCTCCACCATACTGGTAATCGTCTACACTATTTTGCTTGTTTGTAGAGTAATCTCTCAATTGGTGAAAGTGTATTTCTACCAACCCCTTATCTGCTGCTCTTTTTAAAATAGATGCAGAGAAAGGGCTGTCCATTAACTCAGGTAATAAGGTGATGATGTCTATTCTCATGTGGCAAAAATAAGGAATCCTAGGAATTTTCTCATCAATACTGGTAAATAGTTTATTTGGTAGTTTGAAGTTGTGACAAAGTGTCTTGTATCTGCGTTAATCTACTGTTATTTAGAGTGTAATGGGTTTTGTTTGAAGTAAAGCTTTTTCGTTTAGCCCTTTGTATGTAAAATGGTAATCGTTTCTATTTTATTGCGTTAAGTGGGTTGCTAAGATTATTAGCTACTGTTGATCCTTGTGTTTTTCCTTGAGTATTTATAGTGAGTGAAGTATTTAAGTCAAAATTATGTGCTGTAGATTGATTGGAAAGAATAGGTGGTGAATGTCAAAAAAGGATTGGGTTATCATTTTTGAGAGGTAAAGACTGTGTCAATTTCTTAAGCTATTTATTCGGGTATTTCTAGTTTGCTTTTTGGCGGCTACTCTTTTAGTAATGTTGAGTAGCTGTATTTAAATATTAACAGGATATTGATTGCGAAGGAGGAAATTGTTTGTGGTTGGATTGTGATGAATAATGAAATTTCAGAATTCCAATTACAATTAAATCATAGTAAGAGTTCTATTCCAAAACCTATAAATACATTTGACTTTTCACTTTCAGGTGTGCTTGAAATGGTTAATTTTAGACCTGCATTTTGCAATTGAAACCAGTTAGCGTCCAGGTAAAAATGACAGCCTGTACTGCTAAAGGTTCTTTCGGAATTGTCTAATAATTGAAATTGTACGGCTTGATGAAATGGTTCAATTCTTAACCTTTTTATATATGCAACTTTCCCTAATGAAACATTAGGATATGCAAGTGGTAGTTGGTAATTGATGCCATAGAAATGCATTTCATTACTGTTGATAGCAGTACCTATATAGTCTTGATTGTAAAAATATCCATATGGTAAATTAATATCCCAATTGTATAGATATCCACTTGCAGAGTGATTTCTGTAGTTGTAAGCTAGCTTAGTGCTGTGAGTAGGAATTATTCCAGGAAGTGTCAGTTCGTTGCTTAGTGCGAGCATGTGAAGGTCATTTGTTTTGTTTTTACCTTGTTCTACTCTTAAAACTTGACTATACTGGATATTTGCTAGAGCTTGTGCTGGTGCCTTTCTTTTAGATAAAGCAAATTCGTGCTTATAAAAATAGCTATTTACTCGGTCTGAGAAATTAGGGATTTGTATTGATTTGGTTAGATATCCTATCCTCGGATTAAATTGTGTGGAATAATTTCCTTTTATCGTACTTATAGGGTAGGATAGGAATCCGCTGAGTCTTTTTTCTTTTACGCTTACTAAATTGAATTTTTCGATATCTTCTATTTGTGTATGTTGAACATTTGAAACATCCTCTTGGAGGTTTGCTCCAAAAGCTATTGGGAAGTATCCGTAGACATAGTCTATAGAGAACCTGTTATCTTTAGTCTGTAAGTTGGACTTTACAGTTAGTTCAATATTACTTATACTAAGTTTATCATTGATGAATAGGGTTGCTCCAACTTGTTCTATCCCATCCTGGTTGAACGTCGCGAATGGTAAATAGCTATGAACCTTATATTTTGGAAAGTAGCTCTTTACCTTGCTAATTGTATGAGCAGGAATGGTGGATTGGAAAATAGGTGTTTTATCTATTTCTTGGAACTCATGACTGATCTCAAAGCTAGCATTTAGTGCTTCTTTTTCAATTTGTTTGATGCTGTATCCCTGTGTACTGAATTCATTGTAAATAAAATCACCATTAGTAGGCGATTTTGTAAAGCTTTGACAATGAAGGAATTTATTGTTGGATTTGTAGAGTGATTTTTCTTTTAAATCCAATTTATAAATATGTTGATCTGTAAGGTGATTCCCAAGGAAAAGTAATTCATAGTCAAATAGCTTTGGACTGTTGATAGCCTCGTATTGAAGAGGTATTAATAGGGACTGTTGCTTATTTCTAAGGTCTACGGCTAAAACACCCTGTTTTTGACCTTCTGAAACTACAAGGGTCAATATAGAGCCGTCTTGATTAAAGAACATTTCCCTGGCATGGTCAAAGCTTAAAGCTATGGATTGGACGATTTCCTTGGTATCAATATTCCAAACTTCAATGCTCATTTCATTGCGCTCGTTGGCAGAAAGTAGGGCTATTTGGTTCTTGAATGGATGAAGTTGTGGCTGAAAGTGTTTAACTTTCTTTTGTAAGGTAGAAGTCTTGCCAGTGTTCCTGTTTTTTAATCGTACAATGGAGTAGTCTTCAAGAATCCATCTGGGATGTTTTCTGTATTCCGTCCAGCATATATAGTCTTCATTTATATCAAAATGATGCGCATTGTCAAGGCTAATCCCTGGCTGGGTTAGAGATTTTGCATCTGTAAAAGCGCGTATAGAGGGCAGGTGTTTGAAGTCTTTTGATATATAAAATACCTCTTTTTGATCTCTTATGATGGATAGTTGTTCTGTATAGAAATTACTTTTTGAGGAAGGAATGAGGTCGGGATTAGTCCATTTTTTTTTGGCATTTTCTTCTTTTCGAATGCTGGAAAGTGCTGTTTCAAAATGCTCGGATAATCCATTTCCTGTGTTGTCTTTTATAGCGCCTGTAAAGCTTTTAAGTTTATTGGTAGTTGAATGTAGAATTGAGCTGAAAATTTCGATCCCATTCTCTTTCCTTATTTGATTTGTTAGAAGGTAGCCTAAATTATAATGGTTAGGTGTGTATTTGTTGATGGTTCCACCAATGGCTCTTCTGATATTAAAGGGGGTGTTTTCAGTGGCTATGGCCCTATAGTATTTTAAGAAATCTGCGGACCTACCTCTTCCTCCATGGCTGAGTTTGGTTTCTGCATACACGGCATCACCTTCCCAAAACCATTTTGGGACTAATAGGTTTGCGCTTACGGCTTGTCCATATTCTCCAAATACAAAATTGGAAATCTGTACAATTCCAGATTTTATTTTGTGATGCTGTAATACATGATGGTATTCGTGAATAGAAAGTAAGTCCAGCCAATTCCCAGAATTTAGGAAGGGATTTTGTGGAGCCATGAGGTAAAATTCTGATCGAAAAGGGGCAAATCCTACAAAGCCATTCGATTGAATGGTTGATCCCTGTAAAATGATTTGTGTCTTTCCAAATCTCTTTTTACCTAATATTTGATCTTTTTGGTATAATTCCTCTAGATTTCGAGCCACTTTTTCTGCCTCGGGTTGCCATAAACTAGTGAAAAACACCTCAAAATGAGCAGTTTCTATTTTATGCCAATTTAGGTGGTTGTTCGATTTACCAATTTGCCCTTTTGCAGCTATGTTAAATAATATAAATAATAGGACTATGATGGTTATTTTCTGTTTCATTTTATCGATATTTATTGCCCTTTTATTGATGTATTCAAAACCTAGACACAATGGAACTAGTATTCGCAACGCAAAATCGAAATAAATTAGCAGAAATACAACAACTTATGCCATCTAGTATAAGATTAAAAGGACTAATGGACATCGGTTGCGATGAAGATATTCCAGAGACCAGACCTAATCTAGAAGGTAACGCTCTTCAAAAGGCGGAATTTGTTTATGCAAATTACCAAGTAAATTGTTTTTCCGATGATACGGGTCTTGAGATTGATGCGCTCAATGGTGAGCCAGGTGTTTTGTCGGCTAGGTATGCTGGACTCGAGAAGGATGCTGCGGCAAATATGGCCATGGTGCTAAATAAGTTGGAAGGGAATTCCAATAGGAAGGCACGCTTTAGAACGGCTATTGCACTTATTATTGATGGTAAAGAGTTCCTTTTTGAAGGAATTGTTGAAGGAGAAATTGCTGTTGGTAAAAGAGGAGATCAAGGTTTTGGTTATGATCCAATATTTATTCCTGTTGGAGAAAATAGAAGTTTCGCAGAAATGACGATGGCAGAAAAGGGAACTATGAGCCATCGGAAAAGAGCCCTTGATGGCTTGTTGAATTTCTTAAAAACATTGGAAGACTAACAGCTATTATTCTGTACCTTGTAAGGTCTAAAAATTATAACTAGCAGGTTGTTTTTCTGGTGCCATCCCATTAATATCAAATATCTATTTTTATTTATGAAGCGATTCTTTCTACATAGCTTTCTTGTATTGGTTTTCTCTGCATTTTATTGGGGAGCTTCCGATATAAATGAAGCGGAAGATTATAGGTTTAAAAAGGTGGAAAGCCCGTTGCCTTATATGTCTGAAGAGACTGCTTGGGCAGATAGTTTGATTTTGAGTCTTAGTCTAGAAGAAAAAATTGCCCAGCTCTGTTTTGTGACAGCCAATTCTGGTGGTTCTGAAGCTGAAAATCAAAAATTATTGAAGCTGATAGATACGTATGGGGTTGGTGGATTAACCTTCTTTAAGGGCTTGCCTTCTACTCAATTTAAGCTAACTAAAAGAGCGCAAGAGAAAAGTAAATTACCCTTACTGATTTCCATAGATGGGGAATGGGGATTGTCGATGAGATTGGATAGTACATTGAAGTATCCTTGGATGATGACCTTAGGAGCGATACAAGACAACAACCTTATTTATGATATGGCTTGGCAAATGGCCAATGAATTTAATAGAATGGGGGTACATATTAATTTGGCTCCTGTAGCTGATGTAAATAATAATGCAGAAAACCCTATTATCAATTCTAGATCTTTCGGGGAGGATATATACAATGTTTTCGAAAAGACTACAGCTTATACTTTAGGGCTTCAGGATAATGGAGTAATGGCATGTGCGAAACATTTCCCTGGACATGGAGATACAGATATGGATTCCCATAAGCAACTTCCATTGATTCCTTTTGATAGACATAGGCTAGATAGTCTAGAGTTATTTCCCTTTAGAGGTTTGATTGATGAAGGGGTAGGAAGTATTATGATTGCACATTTAAATATTCCTGCATTAACAGGGGATAGTATTACACCTTCTTCTGTTTCTAAAAAAGTAGTGAATGACCTTTTGAAACAGGAGTTAAATTATGAAGGTTTAATAATGACAGACGGTCTCGCCATGAAAGGGGTGAGTGATCATTATGCTCATGGTCGGTTGGAAATAGAATCTTTGAAAGCGGGTAATGATGTACTATTGCTTCCAGAGGATATGAAGGCTGTTATCGACTCTGTCAAATGGGCGATTGAAGTTGGAGAGCTGTCTATAGATAGGATTGATGAAAGCTGCTATAAAGTTTTAAGAATAAAAGAATGGCTAGGCCTGAATGAAAAAGCAGTCCCCGATAGTCTAGATAAAGGGAAATCTTTTATCAATAGACCTGCGGAAATTTTGAAGAAAAAATTGATGCAAGCTGCATTAACCGTAGTTCACAATGAAAATGACCTACTGCCCATTAAAAAATTGGATGAAAGAAAAATAGCCCTTGTATCTTTAGGTGGGACTCCTGGTAATACTTTTTATGAGCATCTTAAATTACACCTTGATGTTGATCGATTTATCATTTCCAAAAATCATTCGCAAAAAGGAATTAATGAGTTGCTTTCAAAACTGAAGGAAAACTATAACACCGTCATCGTGTCCGTGCATAAGTCGGATAAAAATCCATGGAAATCGTATAAAATATCAGATAGGAATACTGCCTTATTGAATTCCTTATCACAGTTACCGCAATCTATATTAGTTCATTTTGCCAATCCCTATGCGTTAAAGGATCTTGCTGGACTAAAAGATTTCAAGGCGATCGTTATAGGTTATCAAAATAATTTGGAAGCACAGCAGGCTGGTGCAGAATTGTTAATTGGCGCCATTGGCGCAAATGCTAAATTACCTGTGACCATTCAACCTGAATTTCCGGTTGGCCTCGGTGAAATTGTTAAATCCTGGCCTGTATTATCAAATGTGGTACCAGAGGAATTGGGGATTAATGCGGAAGAATTGGAAATTATTGATAGTATAGCGATGGATGCAATTGCCATGCATGCTACGCCAGGTTGTCAAATTTTAATTGCGAAAGAAGGAAAGGTTTTTTACAATAAGTCGTTTGGATACCATACCTATGACAGTCTGAATAAGGTTGGTATATTTGATTTATACGATATAGCTTCTATTACTAAAATTGCGGCAACGGTGCCCTCTATAATGAAGCTGGTTTCAAAGGAGGAGATTTCATTAGATCTTCCTATTAAGAACTATATCAAAATGGCGGATACCTGTAATAAACAGGATATGGTAATAAGAGATATTCTTACACATCAAGCCCAATTGAAGCCTTGGATACCATTCTATAGAGCGACTCTTAAGGAAAATAAAAAACCGGACGAAGCCATTTACCATAAGGTATTTTCAGACAGTTTTCAGGTGCAAGTTGCGGAGGATCTATTCATTCGTAGTGATTACAAAGATTCTATTAAAAATAAAATCCTGGAATCGGATCTTTTGGATAAGAGAAAATATAAATACAGCGACCTTGGTTATTATTTATTGAAAGAGGTTATCGAAAGTAAAACAGGTCAAGATTTAGACGCGTTTGTAGAAGCTAACTTTTACAGCAAACTAGGAGCGTATCATTTGACGTATAACCCAAGAAGCCGGTTTGATCTAGATGAAATTGTGCCTACTGAAGAGGATGACTATTTTAGATTTCAAAAGATACATGGCTATGTTCATGATATGGGGGCTGCGATGCAAGGTGGTGTTGGTGGACATGCTGGTGTATTTTCAAATGCCTTTGACCTCGCTAAACTTATGCAAATGTATTTGCAAGAAGGGAAGTATGGGAATGAGCAATTTGTAAAATCTTCCGTGATAAATGAATTTACACGTTGTCAATTCTGCGAAGAAGAAAACCGTAGAGGTATAGGTTTCGATAAACCTACTAGAGATGGCTCTGGTGGTCCCACATGTGACTGTGTTTCTTATGCTAGTTATGGGCATACTGGATTTACAGGTACCATGGCTTGGGTAGATCCAGATACTGAATTAATTTATATATTTTTATCTAATAGAGTATATCCAGATATGGACAATACCAAATTGATAAAGAGAAATATACGAACAAAAATCCAAGAGGAAATTTATAACATTTTAAACAACAGAAAGTTATGATTCAAAGAATTGTTTTACTGTCTTCATTTTTATTTTTTTTTACCGCTTGTAATCAGAATCAGCCTACTGGAAGTACAATTGAAATTTTAGAAGAACAATCCTTTCATGAAAATGGAATGATAGAGTCCTTCAATACTTATGAGAATGGGAAGCTGAATGGATTTAGTTTAGAAATTGATAAATATGGAAATGTCCTAAAGCAATTGACATACGCTGATGGGGAATTAAACGGAGAACAGCTTTATTATAATTCCAGTGGAAGGGTAGAGCAGAAGGCAAATTATGTCATAGGAGTTTTGAATGGTGAACTCGTTAATTATTATTCTAATAGAAATGCAAAGGAAGAAACCATTTATAAGGATGGGAAAAGAAATGGTTTAACCGTTTGGTATTTTATTGGTGGAACGGAAAGTATTTCCTATAACTATAAAATGGGTGTGCTAGATGGAGAAGCTAAGCAGTATTATAAAACTGGAGAAATCAAATCTGAAGGGCGATATTTGAATGGAAACAAGGTTGGAACTTGGAAAATATATAGTATTTCGGGAATGGAAGCTTTGGAGGAATATGGTCAAGGAGAAACAAAATAGACATGCTTAAAATTGGGATTGTTTGTTACCCTACATTTGGGGGAAGTGGTATTGTGGCTACAGAGCTAGGGAAAGCTTTAGCGAAGAAAGGGAATGAGGTTCATTTTATAACCTATAGTCAACCCGTACGTCTAGATGTATTTGTTGAAAATGTATATTATCATGAGGTAAGTATAGTGGAGTATCCATTATTTGAATTTGCACCTTATGAGCTGTCATTGGCGAGTAAACTTGTAGATGTTGTTAAGCATGAAAAACTGGATTTATTGCATGTACATTATGCAATTCCTCATGCCTATGTGGCATTCATGGCGAAACAAATCCTTATGCAGGAGGGAATCAATATTCCCATTCTGACTACTTTGCATGGGACAGATATAACCTTGGTGGGTAAAAGTGAATTACTTGGGCCTGCCATTAGTTTTGCAATCAATCAATCGGATTGTGTAACAGCAGTTTCTGAAAACCTAAAGCAGGAGACCATTCGATCTTTTGACATCAAGAAGAATATCAATGTAATTCCCAACTTTATTGATTTTTCAGAGTACGATGTATCACCAGATTTAGAGCTGAAATCGATCATAGCACCAAATGGTGAGAAAATTCTTATTCATATTTCAAATTTCCGCCCTGTAAAACGCGTGGAGGATGTTATTCGAATATTCCATATCCTGGCACAGGATATAGATGCCAAGCTTATTATGGTAGGGGATGGTCCACAGAGGGAGAATGCTGAAAAGTTGAGCCGTGATCTTGAAATAGATAGACAGGTGAGATTCGTAGGGAAAAGTCAAGACATACCAAGACTTTTAGGTATTGCTGATTTGTTCATCCTGCCTTCTGAAACGGAAAGTTTTGGATTGGTTGCGCTTGAAGCGATGGCGGCAAAGGTGCCTGTTATATCGTCTAATACCGGAGGTTTACCCGAGGTCAATATCAATAATAAAACAGGCTTTACGCATGATGTAGGGGATGTAGTAGCTATGGCTAAAAGTGCACGTTTTATCTTAGAAGATGCTAATAGACTGGAAGGATTTAAAGAAGAAGCCTATAAGCAGGCTCATGAGTTCGATCTCCAGAATATCCTTCCTAGATACGAGCATTGGTATAATAGTGTCTTAGATTCTTTTAAAACAAATGGAGGCATGGACTGTGTTGAATAGTAAAAGCTAATTTTGGTTTTTGAATATAGAGTCAGTGTAAAGGATTAAACCTTCACTGGCTTTTTTTTAGCTCGTTTTAAAGTGAAGTTTTAGGCTGTTTACATCTTCAGCAGACTGTCTAGGTTCAATTTCAAATTTAACTAGATGCTCTAGATTGTAGTATTCTTTGCCTATTCGAATAAAATTGTTTCCAGGAAAGGAAAATTCATTGGGAGTAAAGGCATTTGAAGAAGTGGTATATACTACGCTTATTTCTTCTTTTTCTATGATGGAGTTCACGTACTTTCCAATTTCATTATCTTCCGTTGATTCCTTATCACAAGACAAAAGGGATACTGTTAAGGAAGTAAAAATGGTTAATTGTTTCATTTAGCATCTTTTGGATAAAATCTTTTATGCAAAATTTAGGCCAATAATTGCATGTTATAGTTTTGTTTTCAGATGAAATAACTATTTTTAAATCAAATTTTATATGTATTAAAATGGAAATTCTTGATAATAAGGATGGCTGGGGATATGAATTTATCTCTAAACAACGTTTTTTAGGTCTGCCCTTATTACATATATCCTTTAAGTATAATGCACAAAAAAAATGCCGGTTCCAGCAGAGGGGATAATTTCCATTGGACAGTTTGGTGCTGGAATAATTAATTTCTCCCAATTTGGAATTGAGTTAATAAGTTGTAGCCAGTTTACTATAGCAGGTTTTGCCTTGGCTCAATTTGCTGTGGGGTATACTGGTATAGCTCAAATAGGCTTGTTTTTTCAAAGGGGATATGGACAAATAGTAAAGGAGTTGTCAGTACTCCTACAATAGTGAATTTATCGGAGGTATATTAGTATAAACTTTAATTATTTAAATCAATGACGAGGGAAGAACAATTGGTGTCTTGTAGACAATGCACTAACAGGAAATTGAACATGCAAGTAGGTTTTGTTTGTTCCTTGGATGGTGAGATGGCTAGTTTCACTGGGGAATGTGAAAAATTTGATAAGGATGAATCGGTAGAATTAGATGATAAGGAAGGGTTGGATAGTGAAACGATTCAAAACTCTATTCCGAGTCATATGTATGAAAAGTTAACATTTGAACAGGATTTCAAAAATGCACTTTTAGTTGGTTTTCTTACAGCAATTATTGGAGCTGTTTCATGGGCTGCTTTGACTGTATCTACGGAATATCAAATTGGATATATGGCCATAGCTATTGGTATAGGTGTTGGATATGCTATTCGGATTACAGGTAAGGGAATTGAAAAGCAATTTGGAATAGCTGGTGCAGCGCTAGCTGTATTTTCTTGTCTTTTGGGGAACTTCCTCACAACCCTAGGTTTTACTGCTGAATTTGAACAAGTAACTTATTTAGAGGTATTGCAGAGTTTTGATTATGCCTATACCATGGAGGTCATAACACAAAATTTTGATTTTCGGGATCTGCTATTTTATGGTTTTGCAGGTGCTGCAGGTTATAAATATGCATTTAGGAAATTGACTGAACAGGACTTGGATACCTTGAAATAGTGTTCGGATCTAAAGTCAAGATGAAATACGAAAAAAGAGGAATGGTTTTCAAAACCATTCCTCTTTTTTATTTTCTACCAATTTGAACAATCAACCAGGTAGTTTTTAATAAATTATTATTCTCCTTAAAGGTCAAATTAAGTAATTAAGTCATACTCGTATATCGTATTATCCATCAATTGAATTACTTTCTCTTGTTTAAATCGACAAGCGAATGCAAAACTTTAACTAACTTAAAGAAAAATTTCGAAAATGGTACGATCAGTTTTACAAGCAAGTGATGCCCCCTACAAAGCTAAAGTAGACGTAAGGTCCCATGAGTTTTTCATGGATGAACCAAAAGAATTAGAAGGTCAGGATGAAGGTCCTACACCGATGGAATATTTAGCAGGTTCCCTAGCGGCCTGTACCTCCATTACCTTACGGATGTATTTAGACCGAAAAAAATGGGTTTTTGAAACCATAGAAGTAAATGTGATTAACAATCGATCTGAAGATAGAAAGGATGTTAGTTTTGATGTGGAGGTTCGTGTAAAAGCCAATTTTGATGATAAGCAATGGGCAAGGGTAATGCATATTATTAAAGCCTGTCCAGTGCATAAATTATTGAGTAAAGGAACAGAAATTAGCGTAGTGCTTATAAAAATGGCTGGCTGATAAATAGAATTAGTCGCATTACTAAAGGGCTAATGATTTAGTATATATACTTTGGCAAAGTTTTCTATTTGTGGTTTATTTGAATTATGAAATTCAATAATATTAAATCATGAATAGAAAATTTTCCATTTTTATACTAGTATTTTGCTGCCTAAAGTCTGCTTATGGGCAAGTGGTAGTAAATGAAAATAAAACATTGATTCATACAGCTGATTCCTTATTTGAAATTGGTGACTTCCAACAATCTTCTCGCATGTATAGAAATGCCTTTTCGAAAGGGAAAGCTGCTAATCCGATAGATTTATATAAAGCTGGGGTAGCCTTTGCTAGAACTCCTGAAATTGACACTGCCTTTCACTACTTTAATCATCTGATTAAATATAAAAAGTATTCCATAGTAGAATCCTTGCCTTCAGATTCAAATCTAGTTTATCTACATTCGGATGAGAGATGGCCAATACTATTAGAACAACTTATTGATCTCAAGAATTTTGTAGAAAAAGATATGAATCTTGAATTAAAAGCTGCGTTAGAATTGGTTTTTGAAGAAGATCAGAAGTATAGGTCTCTATTTAGAGCTATAGAAGATCAATTTGGAAGAGATTCGGATGAGTTTAAAAATATCCTTTCAAATCAACGGCATATGGATTCGTTAAACCAAATTGTTGTTTTGAATGTCTTAGATAAATATGGCTGGTTAGGGAAGGAAATAGTTGGTGAAAAAGGTAATTCGGTGCTATTTATGGTGATTCAGCATGCAGATTTACCTATTCAAAAAAAATACCTCCCTATGATGAAATTGGCTGTTCAAAATGGGGATGCTGCAATAATTGATTTGGTCAAATTAGAAGACCGAATAGCGGCAAGAGAAGGGCGGAAACAAACATATGGAAGTCAAATTTTCACTAATCCTGAAACGGGTGAGCAGTATGTCTATCCAGTTCGAAATCCTGAATTATTGGACGAAAGAAGAAGAAGTATTGGTTTATTGGCTATGGAGGAGTATTTGTCCTATTATACTCTAGAATGGGATGTAGAGAAGCATAAAGCCCTAACAAAGAGAATGGAGGCTAAAGGAACTGTAATACCGTAGATGTCAGGAAATATTAAAAAAAAAAGTGCAATAATCATCTGTATAGATTGATTACTGCACTTTTTTTATACTAAATTATAGCGATCGCTAGTTTCGCTCGAAGTCACAAAAAATAAACTTTTGGACTGTATCAAAAGGGGTAGTATGATCTTCATGAATACAGTTTCCCACCTCAAAGTTTTCGGCAAAGAAAGTAGACATGCTAGTTTTATCATATTGCTGGATAGGTAAGCCACTGCATTTTATTGGCCCCTCCACAGAAAAGGTACCTATGCTTAAATAGTTAGTTGCAAACTGATTGACCAAATCTAGATAGGCTGCTTTCTGCTTCTCTTCAGTTAAAAAGTGAAAAGTTGCTCTGTCATGCCATATATCGTAGCTTTCTTTTGGTTGGAAATTTACGATGTCTGTTGCAATCCAAGTTACCTTATCAGCTAGTGAGCCTAATCTTTTTTTGGTGTTTTCAATTGCTGAGCTAGAAATGTCTACAACCGTAATATTTTCATAGCCAGCTTTTAGTAGATGTTCTGCTAAGGTTCCGTTTCCTCCACCTATATCAATTATTTTAGCTGTCTTGGGTACATTAAAACCATCAATTGAAGCTAAGGATTGTTTAGGAATATCTTGCGTCCAACTAACTTGATTTTCACTTTTAGTAGAATAGACAGTATCCCAATGTTCCTTTCTTTCCATAATCTATATTCTTATTTTTTACAAATGAGAAGATATCTCACTTAGTGTTTTTCATCGTAAAAGAATCCTTTAATCATCTGAGATATTCCCCATATCATCAATCCAATACAGGCAAAGGTAAGCAGAATACCGAGGATAAAAAACCATAGGTTCATTGGGCTTTTAAAGCTATAACTCAAAACCATTGGAGTTGTAAACAATAGGGGAAGGGTGTATCCCACTATTTTAAAGCCCTTTTTAACTATTTCTTTTGCTTCTTCTGATAATTTATTCATGCGCTTGTATTGCTTTACGGACAGATCCATGTTTCAATAGTAAAGCTTTAGCTTCTTCGTAGGAGATGTTCAATTTCTCCTGAATCATTAGGCTTCCTCTATCTATTAGTTTAAGATTGGACAGTTGCATATCAACCATTTTGTTTCCAATAACATGTCCTAATTTAACCATTACAGCCGTAGAGATCATATTTAAAATGAGTTTCTGCGCTGTTCCTGCCTTCATTCGTGTACTTCCTGTAACAAATTCTGGTCCCACAACTGCTTCAATAGCAATTTGTGCTACTGCTGCCAAGGGGCTATTTTCATTACAGCTGATGCCGGCTGTTAAAATATTGTTTTCATTGCACTTGGTTAATCCTCCTAAAACATAAGGTGTTCTTCCACTTGCTGCAATTCCAATTACGGTGTCTAATTCGTTAATTTGATACTTATTCAAATCTTCCCAGGCACCATCTAGGTTATCTTCAGCCATTTCTACGGCTTTCCTTATGGCTGAATCTCCACCTGCAATTAAGCCAATTACCCTATCATCAGCTACGCCAAAGGTAGGAGGGCACTCACTGGCATCTACTACGCCCAATCTTCCACTTGTTCCTGCTCCAATGTAGAATAGTCTTCCTCCTTGTGACATTCTAGGGTGAATTTCATCCACTAGTTTTCCAATACTTGGAATACAGTTGGCTACAACTTCTGCAACCTTCCGGTCTTCCCGATTGATATTTGTCAAAAGGTCTAGACTAGACATCTGTTCCAGGTTATCGTATAAACTATCCTTTTCCGTGGATTTTTTAGGCATGTAGAATGGAATTTTATATAAAAAAAGCTACCCGGAGGTAGCTTTAGTATTAGTATATTAATGGGAATTTTTTTGGTTGTACTTCGTGCATCAATTCATAAATGCTGTCGAAGATATCATCTTCACTTGGTTTTGAGAAGTAATCACCATCGGTACCGTATGCAGGTCTATGCGCCTTTGCACTTAGTGTCTTAGGTTCTGAATCTAAATGGAAATATCCTTTTTGATTTTCAAGAACTTCTTGCATCATAAAGGCTGTTGTACCTCCAGGAACATCTTCATCTAAGAACAATACACGGTTGGTCTTTGCTAAACTCTTTACTATGTCGTGATTGATATCGAATGGTAGTAAAGATTGGATATCAATAATTTCAACAGAGATTCCAGCTTTATCCAACTCATCAGCGGCTATTTGCGCTTGACGAATAATAGATCCGTAAGTTACTATGGTTACATCAGTACCTTCTCTGATGGTTTCAACTTCTCCAATAGGTGTAGTAAACTCACCCAGGTTAGTTGGCAATTCTTCTTTTAAGCGGTATCCGTTCAAACACTCTACAATCAATGCAGGGTCATCTCCTTTCAATAACGTATTATAGAATCCAGCAGCTTTGGTCATGTTTCTTGGTACCAATATATGTATCCCTCTTAAAGAATGTATGATAGTAGCCATAGGTGAACCTGAGTGCCAAACACCTTCTAGTCTATGTCCTCTAGTACGTACAATTAAAGGTGCTTTTTGACCATTCTTAGTTCTATAACGAACCGTAGCAAGGTCATCGCTCATTATTTGTATAGCGTACAATAAATAATCTAAATACTGAATTTCAGCAATTGGGCGAAGACCTCTTAGTGCCATACCAATGGCCTGTCCCATAATAGTAGCCTCTCTAATTCCCGTATCACTAACTCTTAGTTCGCCATATTTATCTTGAAGACCTTCTAAACCTTGGTTTACGTCTCCAATTTTTCCTGCATCTTCACCAAAGATCATTACTTCGGGATGGTTGGCTAAAATGGCATCGAAGTTTTCTCTAAGTACTAAACGAGCATCTACCATGTTTTTCTCTGCTTCATAAGAAGCAGGAACCATAGAAACGTTTAGTGGAGATTGTTCATCTTCACTATATAGGTGAGAAGAAAAACGATCATGGTTTTTCTCATTTTCTCCTTTCAACCAATTTTGAAGGGTAGTAATAGCATCCGAATTTTCCGTTCGAACCATTCTCAATACCTTTCTGGTAGTTTGAATAATATCTCTACGGATAGGTTCTGTAATAGCAGCCAGGTCATTAACCATTTTTTCAATGAAAACCTTATTTGCGCTATTTGCAGCTACAGCATTCAATAACTCCACACATGAAGTTACTTCAATTTTAATATCTTCTAAATAAGCTTTCCAAGCAGCAGTCTTACTTTGTCTTGCTGATTTCTTAGCTTCTTTTTCTTGTGCTTCAAGTTCTTCTTCTGTGGCAAATTTGTTTTCAAGGATAAACTCCTTCATTTTCTTCAAGCAGTCAAAGTCCAATTCCCATTGAAGTCTTTCTGCTGACTTATAACGCTCATGAGACCCAGAAGTAGAGTGTCCTTGAGGTTGTGTTACCTCAGTAACGTGAATCAATACAGGGACATGCTCCTTTCTTGCAATTTGCTCTGCTTTTTCATACGCTTCAATTAGCTCAGCATAATTCCAACCACGAGCAACAATTATCTCGTATCCTGCTTTTTCTTCTGTTCTCTGAAATCCAGCAAGAATTTCAGAAATACTTTCTTTGGTAGTTTGATATTTGGCAGGAACAGATATTCCGTAACCATCATCCCAAACAGACATAATCATCGGAACTTGTAAAACTCCAGCAGCATTTATGGTTTCCCAAAAAAGACCTTCAGAGGTACTTGCATTTCCTATTGTTCCAAAGGCAATTTCATTCCCTTCATTAGAGAATTTATTAGCTCCTTTAAAATCTTCACTTTTACGGTAGTATTGAGAGGCTTGTGCCAAACCTAACAATCTAGGCATTTGTCCTGCGGTAGGGCTGATATCTGAAGAAGAATTCTTTTGATTTAGAATGTCAAGCCAGTTACCATTTTCATCCAAACTTCTAGTACCATAATGACCATTCATCATCCTTCCGGCTGATGCTGGTTCTGCTTCTACTGAAGTATGAGCGTATAATTGTGCAAAAAACTGCTGTACATTTAGTGCGCCTGTAGCAAACATAAAGGTCTGATCACGGTAATATCCAGATCTGAAATCTCCATTTTTAAAAACACGAGCCATGGCAACCTGTGCCAATTCTTTACCATCTCCAAAGATTCCAAACTTCGCTTTACCGGTAAGAACTTCTCTTCTTCCAACAAGGGAGGCTTCTCTACTTTTAACTATTAAATGGTAGTCGTTTAAAACAGATTCTTTAATTTTATCAAGGGCAATATCAGCTTCTTTTACACGCATATCCTAGTCTTATATTTGATGTTGCAAAAATATAATTTTATTTTTCATATTCTGGTAATAAATTGACTTGAATTTTACTACATAACCTCATGTTTATAATCTACTGGTATACAGTGATTTTATTGCCTTTGGGGGAGTTTTCTAACTTTTATTTTTGTTTTTATTTTTAAATGCTGGCTTTTTGAGGCAAAAAAGACTCCTAGAGGGATGGGATTCCAAGAATTATTTCATTTTTTAATAAAATGCTCCAATTACTGATTAAAAAATTGGTCATGTTAAATGTAGTTAACATATTTTAACAATTTAATTAACTGATTATTAATCAGTTAATTCTTTGTATTTTTGAATTGGAAAATAAGTAAACAGGCTGTATTTTATTTATTTATCTTTCCTCAAAATTCATTGAATAGCCCCTTCCTTATGAATGTAAAATATCTTTTTAGTCTACTTTTTCTAGCTCCAATGCTGGCTTTTTGCCAGAATAGTAAGGCTAGTTATGTTAGCACAGCTAGTAGTTTTTCCAAAACGAAACCGCTTAAAGAAATGCCGCTTATAGCTCCATTAGCAAAGGAAAGTAAGCCTAGAATTATACCCAATAAACTTAGGAGGAATAAAAATGTAAACCTCCAAGCTAGGCCTTTTGGGCCAGATCCTGCATGGCAAAAGTCACACGGTTCTATTCATGGCCGTAGTCCATTGATTGATTGGGAAGGTACTAATTATGCTGAAGGGCAGGCAATTCCTCCAGATCCTAGTGGGGCAGTAGGGCCAGATCATTATGTTCATATGGTGAATACCACTTGGAAGATATTCGATAAAACAGATAGTCTCTTATATGGACCAGCTAGTTTAGGTTCTATTTGGGGAGGAGCTGTAAATGATGGCGATCCCATTGTAATGTATGACAAATTTGCTGATAGATGGTTCCTGAGTGAGTTTGAAGTGAATACCAATTCATTGATGGTGGCGGTTTCTACAACTGCAGATCCTTTGGGTTCGTATTATGCCTATATTTTTCCTTTAGGGCCAAATTTTCCTGACTATCCTAAGTACAGTGTTTGGTCGGATGGCTATTATGTGACAGCAAATAAAAATGGAGAGCAATGTTATGTTTTAGAGCGTGATAAAATGTTGGTAGGGGATACACTAGCCGATATTATTGGATTCGAAATGGTTGATATGGAGACCCCTGGTTTCTTTAGTGCCTTGCCAGCTCATGCCAGTTCTAGTTTACCGCCAGTCGGTACACCAAATTATTTATTCTATTTCCAAGATGATGGTTGGTCGAATCAAGTAGATACCGACCATGTTAAGATTTGGGAAGTAGATGTGGATTGGACTACACCTTTAAACTCTACGATATCTACTCCCTTAGAATTGGAAGTAGCCGCATTCGATTCTGAATTCACCGCTTCTTGGGATGATATACCGCAACCAAATGGACAATATTTGGATGCTATACCAGGAGCCTTGATGTATATGGCACATTTCAGATCATTTCCAAGCTATGATGTAGTGGTTCTAAATCATACGGTTGATGTAAATGCAACAAATCATGCTGGTATTAGATGGTATGAGTTGAGGAAGTATGCAGAAGGAAATTGGTTGGTTCATCAGCAAGGGACCTTTGCTCCAGATAGTGTGAATAGATGGATGGGAAGTATTTGTATGGATTATCAAGGGAATATAGGTTTAGCCTATTCTGTTGGTGGTGCCAATACCTTTCCTTCTTTAAGATATACGGGTAGATATGCGAATGACCCGCTTGGAGAAATGACGCTTATAGAAGATACGATTGTAAATGGAACCTCCTCTCAGGTGGGAACAAAAAGATATGGTGACTATGCTCAAATGACTATAGACCCAGATGATGATGCTACTTTCTGGTTTACAGGAGAGTATATTAGTAATGATTGGAAAACGAGAATAGCGGCATTTAAGATTGCCAATGATTTTGATTATGATGTTGCAGTTGTTGATTTGGTAAGTCCTATTCCTTCGGTTTTGGACACAGCAGAATCAATTACTATTTCTATTGCCAATCTTGGTCTATTTGATGTGGATAGTATTGAAGTAGCGTATCAAGTAGATGGTGGACCAGTTGTCACAGAAATGTATGCTGATACCATTTTGTCTGGTCAAACAGTTCAATATACATTTTCACAGACTGCAGATTTATCAATTGAAGGGAACATTTATCAATTCAACTGTTTTACAATGCTGGCTTTAGATGAGTTTACTAGTAATGATACCTTGACTACATCAATATTACATTTAAATGCTAATGATATAGGTATTGCAGCTATAACATCTCCAATTACTGGGATAGGCCTATCTGATGAAGAAGAGGTAACCGTACAAATTGAAAATTTTGGTTATCAAAGTCAAGTGAATTTCCCTGTTGGTTATAGAGTGAATGGAGCTGATTGGCAAATTGATACAATTCAGTCTGTATTGGATTCAGGTGCTGTAATAACGTATACCTTCGTAGAAACTGCAGATCTTTCGAGTTTGGATACATTTTTTATTGAGACTTACACAGCGCTTGATCTGGATGTTCTAGCATCCAATGATAGCTTGAATAAACAAGTGATACATTTAATGTGTATCCCAACCTCCAACTGTCTGTTTGGAGATCATATCTCTGAAGTTACCATGGGAGACATAAACAATGTAACGGAATGTGGTGAAAATGGCTATGAAGACTATACGCACCTATCCACAGATCTTCAGCATATGGGCTTTGATACTTTGTTTATTGCATCAGGATATATTAACCAAAGAGTGAGTATGTGGGTGGATTTCAATGATAATTTCTCATTTGAAACAAGTGAGTTGGTAATTACCAACGAATCTTTTTCAGATGTGGTTACCGCTATTCCTTTTAATATTCCTTTGGATGCAGTACTTGGAGAACATTTATGTAGAATACGAAGTAGATTCCAACAAGCTATTTTGGATCCATGTACGAGTGTAGAATATGGGGAAACAGAAGATTATACCGTTACCGTTATTCAGAACGATACAATTGGACTAAATGAGGATGCTTTTGATTTCCAATATGAAGTACTTAACATTGGAGATGGACTGATTCAAATAGCTGTAGAAAATTATGATGCCGAGAACCTGTCTATTAAAATTCATAATAGCATAGGTCAAAAAGTATATGAAATTAACGAGCAACAGGAATTGGGAACTTTTAATAAAGTGATTGATCTGAGTGGTTATGCCAAGGGTTACTATTTGGTTAGTATAGGAAATGGCCACCAATCCAAAGTGAAAAAGATTGCTTTATAATAGATTGAATTGGTTAAATAAAAAAGGTCAAGCAATTTGCTTGACCTTTTTTATTTACTTAAAAATTTCGTGTTTGTATCCCTTCTATTTCTACAGGTTTGGCATCCGGACAATTGGCCTGAATAGGTCTGATTGGCCTAAATAAGATCCAAACTTTTAGATGGTCTTGTTTCAATTCCTCTTTTAGTCTTAGTGGAAATAGTAATTGATCATCTTGTTCCAATTGAATTAGGAATCCACAATCGTAGTGATTCTGTTTATCCAGTACTATAGCTTTAACATAGCCTTCTGAAATCAAGGTTAGCTCAGATTTGGTAGAAGGGTCTTCAATTTCTGTTTCTAGTACTGTTGAAGGCTTGGTATTTGTTTTACAGGACAAGCCTATACTAACTAGCGCTAAAAGGAAACTGTAGTAAATTATATTTTTCATCCAATTGGTATTGATTAATATAAAGGTACAAAAAAAGCCTATTCTTATAAGAATAGGCTTTTTGTGATGTGATTATATTTATTTAGCAACTTCTGCTTCTTCAAAGTCATCGTACATAACGGCTGCTACACTTGCCATTTTGATGGCAGCAATAGCACATTCAGTACCTTTGTTACCTTTAGAGCCACCCGATCTATCAATTGCTTGACGTCTGTTGTCATCTGTAAGGACTCCAAAAATAATTGGAATATGGTAGGCTATATTTAAATCAGTTACTCCTTGAGCTACAGATGAACATACGTAGTCAAAATGTGCTGTTTCACCACGGATAACACTTCCTATAACAATTACAGCATCGATATCTGTAGTTTCAATTAGAAGTTTTGCACCATATACAAGTTCAAAACTTCCTGGAACGTTTAATCTAATGATATCACGTTCATCAACTTCATGTTTTAGAAGTGCTTCAAATGCTCCCTCGTACAGGTTTTCAGTGATGTCATGATTCCATTCAGAAACCACAATCCCAAATCGTAAACCGCTTCCCGTTGGTACAGATTCAACGTCGTAATCAGATAGATTGGTAGTAGCCATAGTGTTTGATTTAATTCAATCTGTTTAAAAAATAAAAAGCTTAAACTTTTTCAAGTTTAAGCTTTTTTAGTGACAATTGGGATATTAATTAAAACTTTCCAAGACGAGCAAGTAGCTTTTCAGCTAGTTTACCTTCTGTACTGTTTTTATAATTGTCCTTTAAGTTTTCGTAATGAGCAATGGCAGCTTCAGGATTACCCATAGTTTCACATAGGTTACCAGCTTTCATCAAATATATTGGTGCAGTAAAATCATTATCATCGCTTGCCGCAGCTAGTAAATAATGATCCAATGCATCTTTGTCTTGTCCTAGTTCTGCGTATGCATCACCCATAGCACCTTTAGCCATTGGAGCCAAAATTTTACTATCTGTAGAATATACTGATAGGTACTCAATTGCTTTTCCAAATTCATCCATTCTCAAATAAGAGATACCCGCATAATAGTTGGCAACATTTCCAGCTGGAGTATTACCGAACTCTTCAATGATATCAAGGAAACCAATTGTTTCTTTTACATCATCTCCATGCAAAGCCAATGCGAAAGAATCTTTTTTGAAATAGTTTTCAGCAGCGAACATAGCCGTTTGAGCTTTGGCAGCTTTTGGTTTTAAATATAAACCGCTGTAAGCATAATAACCTCCAAAAATCAAGACAATAGCTAGCACGACAATCATCAAACTATTTCTATTCTCTTCAATATACAATTCAGTTTTAGTAAGCGTATTTTCAATTGCTTCTAACTGTTCTTCAGTTCTATCTTTTTTCTCTTCAGCCATAATTAGTTTTATTCGATGCACAAAAATAATTTTTTTTTGCAATAATGAAACCTTAGGACCCTAAAATATGCCTAATAAATGCGGGTTTTTTATATTATCCACTGCATTTTGGCTTTGAGCCTTGTTGTTAAGGGGAAATGTTGCAAAAAAAAGGAGTTGCTTTTTTATTTTTTGATTCGGATTTATTCTGCTTTTACCTTTTCAAATTGCAGGTATTTTTTTCTATTGATTGTTTTTTGAAAAAGTGAGATTCCTACTGGTAGAGCAAGTAAAGGAAAGAAATAATCACGATAAGTAGTCATTATTTCAGGATAAGCCATAAATGCGACAATTAACACCCAGGATATATTAATTAAATAAGCATATTTATAACTAGAAACCATTAGGTGAAAATGTTCCCCTTCTTTCAGTTCTACTTCTAAAGGTTTACTAGATAACAATCGATACTTTACCTGAAAGGTGTATTTTCCTTTGGGTAATTCTTTAGTAAAGGAATCCCCTTGTTTTAGACCTCCTACATCTTTTCCATTAACTAGCAATGAATAGGGTTGCAATATATGTTCAAGTTGTTTCTTTCTTTGGATGTGTATTTGTGGCATATTTTATTTTTTGCAAGCTTGCCAAATAGGAGTAGATGGAACCGGAGCTACTAGTGTCATTTCCTCTTTGGATACTGGATGTGTAAAGGTTAATTGTCTGGCATGTAGAGAAATGGATCCGTCAGGGTTCGATCTTTTTGAGCCGTATTTTAAATCCCCTTTTATAGGGCACGACATGCTCGCTAATTGCACGCGTATTTGATGATGTCTACCTGTCTTTGGACTGACTTCCAATAAATAGTGGGTAGAAAGCTTTTTAATAATTTTATAGGACAATTCAGCTTGCAAAGCTCCTTCAGTGGCCTTTTTGAATGCTTTGGACTTATTTTGCTTCTGATTTTTAAGCAAATAATGGTTTAAAGTACCACTTTCTGCTAGCGGCTTATCTTTGACAATGGCCCAATAGGTTTTTTGAACAGCTCTTGTTTTGAATTGTTCATTCATCCTTGTTAAGGCTTTGCTAGTCTTGGCTAATATAACCAAACCACTTACAGGTCTGTCTAGTCTATGAATTAAGCCTGCAAAAACATTTCCAGGCTTATTGTATTTCTCTTTTAGAAATTCTTTGACTTCATCCACCAAAGGTTTGTCTCCGGTTTTATCCCCTTGACAAAGCACGCCCGATTTTTTACTGACTGCTATGAGGTGATTATCTTCGAATACAACGTCGAAATTATACTTCTTAGTGTTTTTCTTCATGTTTTACACCTGCAAAAATAGCAACTTTAAGATGGTTCTCGAAAGGAGGAATAGGGCAAGAATAGGCTTCACTATAAGCACAATAAGGATTGTAACTTAAATTGAAGTCCAAGGCATACGATTCTCTGCCAGGTTCATTCAGATCTAAATATCTACCTGCAGAATAAGATCCATAACCATTGCTATAGTCCTTAAAAGGTAGAAAATAATGAATGTCAGCAGCATTTATTGATTTATAAACAACCAATGAACATACCGTATCATTCACTGAAAAGTGCAACTTGGCAAAGCGTAAATAGTCTCTTATTTCCCCAGTATTTGTATTTAATTTAATGGTATCGGGATTTTCAATTTGCTCAACCTTGGCATCTATCAGATATTTTAAATCAATATCGTAATAGGGAAGGTTATTGAAGCTAGCCTTTTCTGTTTCAGAAAGTGGACTTTTAGCGGCTTTAAAATACTGATCTGTTTCTGTCCTTTTGTTCTGTACGAACTTACTATACATTTCACCGTCTGCTTGAGCGTTTTGACAAGAATATGTGGTGATAATAAGACTTACAGCAATTAAAGATAGGATTAAATTTCTCATAATTATTTTACCTTAAAGTCTATTAACTTTTTATCAAATAAAAAGCCTTCTAAACGGTCATTAATAGTAACGGGGCCAACGCCGGCTGGGGTTCCAGTATAGATTAAATCCCCTTTTTTTAAGGTGATGTATTTTGAGATATGTGCTATGATTTGATCGATACTAAAGAGCATATCTTTCGTATTACCTTCTTGCACTAGCTCTCCGTTTTTTAGCAGCTTAAAGATAAGGTTTTTTCCTTCATATTCCGATTTGTTCACAAATTTCCCTATCGGTGCAGAACCATCAAAAGCTTTTGCTTTTTCCCATGGTAACCCCTTTTCCTTGCACTGCTTTTGAACATCTCTTGCAGTAAAATCTATTCCCAATCCAATTTCACTGTAATAGGTGTGGGCGAATTTCTCCGATATATGTTTACCTACCTTATTGATTTTTACCACTAGTTCAAGCTCATGGTGTATATCATTACTAAAGTCAGGAAGAAAAAATATATTTCCAGGGCGTAAAATCGCAGAATCTGGTTTAAGAAAAAATACAGGCTCCGTTGGTATTTCATTCCCTAACTCTTGGGCATGCTTTACGTAGTTCCTTCCGATACAGATAATTTTCATTTCAATAGATTTTGTGCAAAATTGCAATTTTATTTTTTATTAAAACCATTAATTCTATACTTAGGCTTATAAAAATCGCGAAATAGTACTTTCTAACGGCATCATTCACTCCATTTAACATTCCTGGGACTTACTTTGGTGTTTTATTTGTAGAGACTTGTTACATTTGTTAGGAGCCCTATTATGAAATATAATTGGGGTTATAATCGTTTGATAGTACCGAGTGTCTCACATTCGTCAGAAATATATTTACATGAAGAAAATTATTTTACCCATACTTTTATTAGGCTGTGGATTGTTTTATTCAAATGCTCAGGATAATACTACAGGTCAGCAACGAAATGGGAAGAAGGGATTTATACAAAGCCTTGTTATGAGCACAATGAGTCGCTCCCATTTTGACCCCGTTACCATTGATGATAGTTTTTCTAAAAAGGCTTTCAAAGAATATTTGGACCGAGTAGATTATAATAAGTTGTTTTTGCATCAGTCGGATATAGATCAATTGAAGAAATTTGAATTATCTATAGATAATCAGATTGCAAGTCAAAGAATAGATTTATTTACTCAGGTCAATAAAATATTATCTGTTAGAGAGCAAGAATCCAAAGCTTTGTATGAAGAGATTCTAGCGCAGCCTTTTGATTTTTCTATAGATGAATCATTGGAAACTGATGCAGAAAAATTGGATTGGGTGAATTCTAATTCCGATTGGAAAGAGAGATGGAGATTGCGTTTGAAAGCTGCTACGCTTAGCCGTTTGGAAACAAAGTATAGGGCGCAGGAGGGTAAGTTAAAGAAGGACTCTTCTTTTGTGATGAAACCATTTGAAGAACTTGAAGTTGCTGCTAGAGCTAAAACGTTAAAAGGACAGAAGAACTGGTTCGATAGGTTGGCAAAATTAAAGGATGAAGATAAGTTTGAAATGTACATCAATAGTATGGTGAATATTTTTGACCCGCACTCTGTATATTTTGCACCTAAATCTAAAGAGAATTTCGATATTTCCATGTCTGGAAAATTGGAAGGAATTGGAGCAAGACTTTCTCAGTCAGATGGTGAAATAAAGGTTTCCGAAGTTATCCCTGGTAGCCCTTGTGATTTGCAAGGAGATTTGGAAGTAGAAGATATTATTTTGAAGGCTTCTGAAGAAAATAAAGAAGCTACAGATCTATCTGATATGTTGCTAGATGAAGCTGTTCAGTTCATTAGAGGGAAAAAAGGGACTACGGTTAGATTAACTGTCAAGAAAATTGATGGAAGTTTTGAGGATATTGATATTGTACGTGATGTAGTAGTCAATAGAGAAACGTATGCCAAGTCTGCGTTGATTGAAAAAGAGGATAAGACCTTCGGATATATTAGATTACCTAAGTTTTATGCGGATTTTAATAAGCGTAATGGAAGGAATTCTTCAGGAGATATGAAGAAGGAAATCCTAAAATTAAAGGAGGAATCAGTTGATGGCGTTTTGATTGATTTGAGATCTAATGGAGGTGGTTCTTTGGATGATGTAGTGAAGATTGCTGGATTATTCATTGAAGATGGCCCAATTGTTCAGGTGAACGCTGGAGAAATAAACAATGTTAAAAAGGATCGTGATTCTAAGGTATATTACGATGGTCCATTGGTGATAATGGTAGATAAATTCTCCGCTTCCGCTTCAGAAATTTTGGCTGCAGCAATGCAGGATTATGGGAGAGCAATAATTATTGGTTCTGAACAAACATTTGGTAAAGGAACTGTTCAGCATTTTATTGACTTTGACCGTCAGTTGAATTCCTACCATCAATTTAAGCCAATGGGATCTTTGAAAATAACAGCTCAAAAATTTTATAGGGTTAATGGAGGATCTACACAGTTAAAAGGAGTGGAGTCTGATGTTGTTTTACCGGATAACTATACCTACATCGATTTAGGTGAAGGGGAGAGAGATTTTGCCATGGCCTGGGATCAAATAAAATCAGTACCCATCGATGAGGTTTCCGAAGTGGATGACCAGATGAAAGAAATCAAAAAGAATAGTAAACAGCGTGTTAATTCTAATGCTTCTTTTGCATTGATAGATATGAATGCAAAAGATATGAAGGAGCGACGTGATGATTCTAGGTTGAGTCTTTCTTGGGAAAAGTACTTGGAAGAAAAGGCAATTGTGAAAGCGAAAAATAAAGCCCTTAAAGAAAGTAAGAAAAATAGAGAGCAGTTAATGGTTTCTAATATGGAAGCAGACATGGCTTCTATAAATGAAGATAGTACCTTTATCAAGTTAAATGATAAATGGATCAAGAGTTTAGAAAAAGACATTTATCTGGAAGAAGCGCTAGAGGTTCTTATGGAAATAAAGTAAATGAAATCGCTTATCTAAAATCCCCATTAGTTTTGATGGGGATTTTTTTTGTCTTTATATTTTCTGAAACATTATAAAAGTCATATTCACTTTTGAATATTACGAATAAGTTTGCATCAAAATTGTGAAAGAATGGAATTGGGAAATTCAGATAAACAGCGATTGGACAATCTTCTAAAAAAAATAGAAGAGAAAACAGCCAACTTTTTAGGCTATCCAGTGTCAAAGGATTTTAATTATGAGGCTTTGATGCCTTTTTTGCAATATCCAATGAACAACCTTGGAGATCCTTTTGTAGACTCTACCTATGGAGTGGACTCAAGAGAAATGGAACAAGATGTGCTTAGATTTTTTGCGCAATTGTTTAGAGCCAATAAAAATGATTGGTCCGGATATGTTACAAATGGGGGATCTGAGGGGAATCTATATGGTCTATATTTGGCCAGAGAAAGATATCCAAAGGGAATGGTTTATTATTCGGAATCAACCCACTATAGTGTTCAAAAGAATATTCATTTATTGAATATGCCTAGTATTGTGATTCGCTCTCAAGAAAATGGAGAGATGGATTATGATGATTTAAAAGAAACCATCGCCCTACACAGAAATGTGCCTGCTATTGTTTTGGCGAATATCGGTACTACAATGACTGAGGCTAAGGACGATGTTCGAAAAATAAAAAACATACTAAAGAATTCTGCTTTAAAGCACCATTATATTCATAGTGATGCTGCTTTGGCTGGGACAATCTGTGCCTTTGTAGAGCCGAGGCCAGCATTTGATTTTGCGGATGGAGCAGATAGTGTAGCCATTAGTGGACATAAGTTTATAGGTTCTCCATTTCCTTGTGGAGTTGTAATTGTTAAGAAGTCTAATAAGGATAGAATAGCATTGTCTGTTTCTTATATTGGGAGTTCAGATACTACCATCACGGGTTCTAGAAGTGGTCACAGTCCTTTATTTCTTTGGTATGCTATTCGAAAGATGGGAATGGAAGGTTTAAAGAAACGAGTAGAAGGTGCTTTGGCCATGGCTTCATATGCTGAGAAAAGGTTGAATGAGGTAGGGGTGAAGGCCTGGAGGAATCCACATGCTATCACGGTGGTGTTGCCAGCTCAACATGATTTTATAAAACATAAATGGCAATTGGCAACAGAAGAAGGGCAAACTCATATTATCTGTATGCCAAATGTTACCAAGGATCAAATAGATGAGTTAATAGAAGATATAAAGGCCCATCCGGTTGAAGCTAATAGTTCTTCTGATATATGGTAAAAAAAAAGTCCTTTCTAAACAGAAAGGACTTTTTTTTATGCTGATTGTGATTTAGTCTACAATGGTATACGTCATTGTTATTACTGTAGACCCTTGATCACTGTTCAAGTCAGAGAAGTCTCCGTTGTAATCCAGATAGTAAGTAAGGTTGTGTCCATTATTACTACCATTTCCTGTGAAGCTACTACCAATTCCTTGGATAATCGTAACGCCAGATGCATTAGGTGTTACTACAGCTGTAGGAGAGCCTACTAAGCCTCCACCCAATCCACTGTGTTCAGTAGCTTCAACTGTTAAGCTTAATCCTGCAATTTGTGGAGTACCACTTGATTGAACTGTTATAGATCTTTGGTTTCCATACGCACCAACTAGTGAAGTATAGTTGATCCATAATGAACTGTTTTCTTCCTGTATAACTAATTCTTGACCAGCTTCTAAGTTGTCGCCGTTTACATCAAAATGGATATCGTTTCCTGTAGAAGATTCGATGTCTAGTATTGCAATATTTGGAAATTGGATTCCAACATTATGTGTTTGACCTTCTCCGATATTAGAAGATCCACCATTTCCATTATTTGAAGGAGGAGTTACATTACTTCCACCGTTTCCATTTCCATTCCCGTTGTTCCCGTTTCCATTCCCAACATTTCCACTTCCGTTATTCCCACCGTTCCCGTTTCCGTTCCCGTTTCCGCTGTTGTTGTTGTTGTTGTTGTTGTTGTTGTTGTTGTTGTTGTTGTTGTTGTTGTTGTTGTTGCCCCAAGAATTTCCGTTACCGTTGTTATTGTTGTTGTTACCCCAAGAGTTTCCGTTACCGTTATTCCCGTTCCCGTTCCCGTTGTTGTTGTTGTTGTTGTTGTTGTTACCCCAAGAATTTCCGTTACCGTTGTTTCCGTTCCCGTTGTTATTATTGTTGTTACCCCAAGAGTTACCGTTACCGCTATTCCCGTTCCCGTTCCCGTTGTTGTTGTTGTTGTTGTTGTTGTTGTTACCCCAAGAATTCCAGTTACCCCATCCGTTACCCCAGTTTTGAGCTTGGGCTTCATTTATTCCGGTAAGAGAAAGCATGATGGTTAATAGTATAACTTTTTTCATTCCTGTTGTTGTTGTTGTTGTTGTTGTTGCATTATTAATTCTACACAATGATATACCAACTTTGACTTTTGTAACATCAGCTTTCGGTGAGTGACCGATTTTAATGGCTAAATAGGAGAGGAGGGGGATTTCCATCGACGAATGGAATTGGTTAACTATTAAATCATGCTTATTAAGGTTAGTATTCCTATTAATACCTCATTATTATAAAGGGTCTTTTGAATTTAACTTGCTCATAACTTGTGAGATCCAATTTAAAATGATATCATTACAGTATCATTATGATATCAAATTAAACAAATATAGAATTATAACCGTGGTTGGACGGGTGTCCTATAATAAGGACGAGCCTGTTAAGCGTAAAATGCTTGAGTTATGACAAAGAAGAAATCATTTGTCTTAAGAATTGATCCTGATACCTATGCGCTCATTGAAAAATGGGCAGATGAAGAGTTTAGAAGTGTGAATGGGCAGTTGGAATGGATGATACATAAAAGTTTGAAGGAAGTCAAGAAATTGAATTCTTCTATAAAAGGAAAACAATAGTGCAGAGTAATAGCTTTCTCTAACACTACATTAAATCCCCAAGGACCCCTATCCTTGGGGATTTTATAATTAATATAGTTGTTGTTTTAGCTAATGAAATTCAATTTTATAAAGAATACCGAAAAGGATTGTTCTTTATTTAGGTTCAGGGCATAACCTATACCCAGATTTCTAGTACTACTGAACTTTATCCTAGCCTCTACTTGAGCTGGTACACTGACTAATGTGTATTTGTGTATCTTTCCGTGTTTATAGACCTCTTGGCCCGTGACAACTGCGGCACCGGTAGAAAGTGCTACCTTAAAGTTTCTACCATTGGATAGCCAGCCAATCAAAGCGCCAATTTCCATGCTATGGTCTTCTTCCTCCTCTCTGAATGGGGATAGGTTCACTTCTCGGTTAGCAATAAATCTCAATTTGTAGAAGTGCGTTTTTTCCTCATGTGTTAGATCGAAAATACCAGAAACACCCGAAATATTATCCGCATTATAAGTTCCGGCTCCTAATCCAAGTACAAGTTTTTTAGAAGAATTTGGCATTTGGGCCTGCAATGGAAGAGAAACTAAAATAATCAGTAGTAATTGAAGCAACTGTTTCATGACGTCAATTGTTTATTTTAGTAGCTATAAAAATACGAAAAAATGGTCTAACCACCGAAAAATTGACTTGGTTTGTGGTTCTAAGAATGTATCACGAGTTATGATTAACTCACTGTAAATTAGTGTACTATGAGATTATTTTTGAAATGGGAATTGTCCAATATAAAATTGAGAATTCCATTGGTGATTGAATGATACTAGAAAATTTGAAAACTATAGTCAGAGGAATATTGGAATTTATTAAATCTCAAAAAAACCAACTTAGAATTAAGTTGGTTTTTTTGTCTTGATAGAATTATTGACCGTTTGTCCATTTTTACGCACATGGGCCAGTGCAGGTACATGTATTTACTTCAACTTCTTTTGCACATACTAATCCTTTTCCTTTTGGATCCTTCACCCAAAGTGAACAGGTTGTTTCAGTAGTATAGGTACACTTCGTTTCTTTTTGGCTATTCTTTTGCATTTTCATTCCATCGAGGAGTTCATCATAGTGTCCCTTGTTAACAAAAACTCCTGTATCTGTTGGATGTTGCAATAAAACTTCTCCAGACTTGGTGTCGTAAATGGCGTTAATAAATGATTTATTAGACATAATATTTAAGTTTAAATTGGCCTACTTTTTATCGGGTTTTCGGCTTTTCCCTTCTATTAGTATTCGTTTTAATATTTGATAATTAGATGTTTAGCTAAATTAATTCAATAATAAATAATATTCAATCCCAGAATATGGGTATTTTATTATATCACCGGTATTGGGGATGGAAATGAAATACAATTGTTGAGCTATTATACTAGCTTTGAAGGATTATATATTTATAGCTTAATCATATTAAATTATTGTAGGTCCTATCTGTCGCTTGAATGGAGTCTTGATATATAGTAATAACTGAATCAGTTTGATATTAGTAACAATACGTTTGATTGGAACAATTGAATACTGATTTACTACTTTCTAATATTAATTCAGATACATTCATGTATGTATCGGAAGAATTTTTTGGTTTTTTTTAGTTCATAAATTAAATTTGCCTGGAGATGGATATTGAAGGTGATAAATAGCTGACGCTTGTTGAATCTTGAATTTGATTAAACAAAATAAAGGAATGGAATTATTAGAAAGTATTTTGGAGTTGGTGGACACTAATTTGATCAAATGTATCCCCTCAATGATTTTAACTTTACTGTTAATTCGATTTTTGTTCGTAAAAAGGATTGAAATAAAACCTGCCCTAAATATTATAAAATGGATAATTCTTACATATACTATACTAGGGCTATTAAGTTATTTAATTGAAATTTTATTTATCGATGATCAATCAGCCTTTTTAAATAGAGCAACTGGCCGTTATTGGTATGCATATTGGATAATGATACTATCAGCAGTAGTGTTACCATTTTCCTTATTCTATAAAAAATGGGGAGAAAAACCATTTTACATAATCTTTATTTCTATTATGATGAAAATTGGTTGGTATTTTGAACTTATGGCAATATTTGGAACCAGTTATCATAGAGATGACCTTGCCAATGGTGAAAGTTTTGATTGGTGGATTTTACCTTTATACGGATTACTTATGATTTGGCTAAAGAGTTTTGTGTTAGTTTTAATCTTGCTAGGGGGTGTCAAATTAACTGAACGAAAAGGGAGAAGAAAAACTTTATCCAGTTGATGTTTAAATACAATGTCATTACTCATCTAGAAACTATTTAAAATGCCACTTCATAATCAATAATTATTTGTGTAAAAAATCAATAAATTGTCCGAATAATACAATTGTTTTCAGGACTTAAAATGTTAAATTTGAGTGAGCATTTTAATCCTCTTTCCTTCTTAGAATATGAAAAAATCTGTTGTATTGCCTTCCTCCGATTTACCAAGAGTGGTAATTGTAGGTGCAGGATTTGCCGGTTTAAAGTTAGCTATGGAATTAGCCAACAAACCCTTCCAAGTAATATTAATTGATAAGAACAATTTCCATCAATTCCAGCCATTGTTTTACCAGGTGGCAACTTCTGGATTAGAGCCCAGTGCTATTTCTTTTCCATTGCGAAAGGCCTTGCAGCATTATCCTAATATAAAGTTTAGAATGGCCGAACTACAGCAGGTAGATACTGATGCCAATGTCATTCATACAAATATTGGGACCATCAGTTATGATAAGCTTGTATTGTCTTTTGGAGCTACTACCAACTTTTTTGGGATGAAGGATTTTGAGAAACATTCCATTCCCATGAAGAGCGTTTCTCAGGCAATTTATTTACGGAATCATATTTTAAACCGATTTGAGCAAGCCATAAACGAAACAGATACGGTAAAGCAAAAAGCGTTGATGTCTGTAGTGATTGTTGGAGGTGGACCTACCGGAGTGGAATTGGCAGGTGCCTTGGCAGAAATGAAGCAGTATGTATTACCGAAAGATTATCCAGATCTAAACCCGGAATTAATGCAGATTCACCTAATCGAAGCAAATCCAAATTTATTAACAGGTTTTGCGGATAAATCTACCAGCAAAACAGCAGAATTTTTGGAAAGCCTAGGTGTGAACCTCTATTTGTCAACACGTGTTTCTAGTTATGATGGGCAAGAGATCCAAATTGGAACAGAGCTATTGAAGGTGAACAATTTAATTTGGGCAGCAGGGATTTGTATTCCAAAGATTGCTGGTATCCCAGAGGAGGTAATATTTAGAGCTGGTCGTTTAAAGGTGAATAGCCAGAATGAAGTACAAGATTTGCCAAATGTTTATGCGATAGGGGATATGGCCTATATGGAAACTGAAGCTTATCCCAATGCACATCCTCAGGTGGCGCAAGTTGCAATCCAACAAGCTAATAACCTCGCTAATAACCTTAAAAAGAATTTGCAAAAATCTTTTACCTATAAAGATCGTGGATCAATGGCAACCATCGGAAGAAATTTGGCTGTAGCCAATTTACCAGGTATCAAATTACATGGTTTTATAGCATGGTTTTTATGGTTGTTTGTGCACCTGATGTCTATTTTAGGGACAAAGAATAAACTCTTTGTTTTTATTAACTGGATGTGGAGTTATTTCTCTTATGATCAATCTTTACGTTTGTTGATTAAGCCATTTGTTAAGGAAAAATAACAGGTTTCATTTTAGTAAAAAAAGATTGTGAATATAGAAATATCATCCTTGCATAAAATGAAATCTGATTCTAGAAAATCCAATGATAATGACGTTGTGAAATCCAAATTTCATAAATCTACAGAGCTTCTGTATTATCTTTTCCCTCCCTTTACTCTTGTAATTACGGGTATAGTTAGCTACTATACAGTCTGGGAATATGGTTTTCAAGATGAGCTATCCATTGGATTTTATGTTTGGATTTTTGTAGCATTTTATATTTACAGATCCCTGATTCAATCTCGTAATGTAATAAGTATTGGCAATGGGAAAATAGGCTTGAAAGAACCTTTTAAAAAAGGGAGGACTATTTCTATTATAGACATAAAAAGATTGGAATTCTATTTTGAGGAAAATTCTGGCGATTTACATGCTTGGGAAGTTGCAGAAGGTGATCGGGAAGAAGTTTTAGCTGTTCATTATAACAGTGGTACATTCTTGATAAGAGAGGATGTCTATGCCAACTATAAAGAATTGAAGACCGCATTAAAAGCTGAAAGAAAAAGGGGCTCTTTTTAAATATTGGTTGAAGGGGCATTCATAATTAGGTTTCGTTATGCTGATTTGGTGATTCATTTTATGAAAAAGGTCTTTATATCTGTTGTCTGTTTTTGCCTTAAATACTTGGTTTACAGTCTATAATAAAAGAAAAAAGATATTTTATTCCTGAGCTAAAATGTGTTGTATTGAACGATTTTAATGGATAGTTTTTACCTAACTTGTACCTATCTCCAGAAACCAACTTCTTAGAGTATTAAAAATCACAATTTGAGAGAAAATCCAGTAACGTATGATATGCTAATAGACCAGCTTGATGGTTTGAATATCATCCCAGCGATGGCCATACCTATGATTCTATTGGTAGTGTTGGAATGGGTTATTTCAGCACGTCAAAAAAAGGGATATTACGATAGTAAAGATACCGTTTCGTCTACTGTTATTGGTTTGGTGAATGTTGGTATTTCAGCGCTTCTAAAATTGGGGATGTTCACGCTTATTCTCTTTTTTTATAATATGGTTTCCTGGTCCATTCCTATTACTTGGTGGTCCTTCATTTTATGTATTGTATCTATTGATTTTTGTAGATATTGGGCGCATCGATTGGGGCATGTCAATCGGTTTTGGTGGGCTACCCATGTTACCCATCATAATTCGAAACAATACAATTGGTCGACCTCTTTTCGGTTGGGGTGGACACAGCATATTAAACTGATCTTTTTTATTCCAATTGCTATAATGGGTTTTGATCCTGTGCAATTTTTTATCTGTCATCAATTGGCAGTGTTGTATCAGTTTTGGATTCACACCCAGTATATCGATAAATTACCAAAATTCATAGAATTCATTTTTACAACTCCGTCTCATCATCGAGTACATCATGGAACAAATGTTCAATATATGGACAAAAATTACGGTTCAACTTTTATTATTTGGGACCGAATGTTTGGGACTTTTGAACCAGAAGTTGAAACTGTTGTATATGGTATTACTAAAGAGGTGAATGCGTATGATCCTATTAGTTCGAATTTTCATGAATGGAAGGATATTATTCATGATGTAAGAAAGAGTCATTCCTTGAAGGAAGCTTATGCCATGGTGTTTACCAGTCCAGCTAAATTGGAAAAAGTTAAAAGTATCTTTAAAATTGGCGATTATTCCAAGGAAACAGCTCCGAAGATAAATGATGATGAGCCAGTACGGGACGTGAAATAAGCCCTACAGGAATCCAATTCTCATCCTTTAATTCTACCAAGTTGGTAGAAGAAAAATGGGATTGTTCCCTATATATTTTTACAAAATTTAAAGCTTCTACAATCGTGGAAGCTTTTTTTGTTTACATTTTTTCAAATCTAGCCCTATGTGTGAATTGTTACTGAATTAGGATTTCTTACTGCCTAATTTTGTTTCAAATATTCATCACATGAAAAAAGTATTGTTTTTATTTTCCACCTGCTTAGGAAGCATTTTGGTAAATGCTCAAGATACGACCTTAATCTCCAAGGCAGAGATTCTAAAAATTGTTATTGAGCAAAATATTGACATAAAAATCGCTGAGCAGTCCTTCCAGCTGTCTAAAGCAAACTATAGACAAACCAACGGTATTTTTGTGCCTAGTATTTCCCTTTCATATTCAGGAATGGAAACTACAAATCCCTTAATGGCATTTGGATCAAAATTAAACCAAGAGATATTAGCCACTTCAGATTTCAATCCATCGTTGTTAAATGATCCTGAAAAGACGCGGAACTTCGAAACGAGGATTGAATTTCAACAGCCCATTTTAAATATGGATGGTGTATATAAGCGTAAGGCTGCCAAAGCAAATATGGAGGCAAGTCTATTGCAAGTAGATCGCCAGTCGGATTATATTTTGTTTGAAGTAGAAAAGGCATATATGCAATTGCAATTGGCGCATTGCTTAGTGAATGTCATGCAAAAGGTAGAAAAAGCGGCTTTGTCTAATGAGCAACTTTCAAAGAACAGTTTTGAACAAGGACTAATTCAGTATTCAGATCTGTTAGCTGTATCGGTACGTTTAACGGAGGTGAAGAATCAGCTTCAACAGGCTAAAAGCAATGTTCAAAATGCTTCAGATTATTTGGCCTTTCTGATGAATACTGAGCAAAGAAATATATTAAAACCCATGGATAAGTTGGGACTTGCTAAGCACAGTTTGAAGGATCCCGTATTATCTGAAGATAGAGCAGATATTCAAGCAATGAATTTAGCTTCGGTTTCCTATTCTTCACTATATAAAGCTGAAAAAATGACATTGCTTCCACGCCTAAATGTATTTGGAAGTTATGCATTATATGATGACGAAATCTTCAAAGGGGATGCCAATGGCTATATGCTAGTTGCTCAATTTAGTTGGTCCATATTGGATGGAACTCAGCGAATAGCAAAGATCCAAAAATCACAAGCTGCCTATGAAAAGTCAAAGCTAGAATATGATCAATATTTAGCACAAAGTAATTTAGAATTATTACGGGCTAAACGAATGGTTGGTCTTGCTTCTAATAAATTAATTCAGGGAGAATTGGCTTTGAAACAGTCTGGTGAATCCCTCAAAATAAGAACCGATCGTTTTAAAGAAGGTCTAGAGAAATCTTCAGACTTATTGCTAGCAGAGAGTATATATGCACACAAGGAATTGGGCTATTATCAAACCATTTTTGAATACAATTTTGCGCTTGCCTATCTCCAATTTTTAACCAAAGAATAAAAAGATGAAAAAATATATTCAACTATTTGTAGTCCTAATCAGTACGATTGCAGTCACAAGTTGTGGGTCTAACGAGTTAGAGGTTTCTGTGAATACTGTGCCAAGTATTCAAGTGAAAACCAAAAAAGCAGAACGTAATAGTGAGCAACCTACTCTCTCAATTAGTGGTACTGTAAAAGCAGCCAAGGAGGCTAGTATTAGTACTAGAATGATGGGGCAAGTGGACCAGGTTTTAGTAGAGGTTGGTGAACGAGTTCAAAAAGGACAACTTTTGGTTCTTTTAAAAATGGATGATCTGCAAGCCCAAATGGCTCAAGTGGAAGTATCAATAAAGGAAGCTGAATTGGTGCTTAAAAATGCTGAAAGGGATCATACCAGATTTAAAAATTTATTCGATAAAAAAAGTGTCTCTGTAAAAGAGTTAGAAGATAAGAGTCTGCGACTTGAGTTGGCGATGGCCAGTGTGGAGGCTACCAACCAAAAGCGGAATGAGGTATTGGCTCAGTTTCATTATACAGAGTTAAGAGCCCCTTTTAGTGGTAGTATATCAGATAAGTTTATTGAAGCTGGAGCAATGGCATATCCTGGCGTACCCTTAGTGTCAATTGAATCTCAAGGTACCTTTGAAATCGAATCTCAAGTTCCAGAAATGGAAATTTCCAAGATTCATTCGGGAATGGAGGTCAATGTAATGTTAAAGTCTTTGGATATAACTGTACCCGCAATAGTTGATAGGATAAGCTCTTCAGCGAGGAATAATGGTGGACAATATAAGATGACTGTTGTCTTGACAGAGCAACCATCTGATTTACGTGCTGGAATGTATGTAGCGGTTCATATTCCTACAGAAATAAAAATGGCAGATTCTGATCAAGTTTTGATTTATAAAAGTGCGGTAGTTAGGCGTGGTCAATTGACTGGGATCTTTACGCTAAGTCAGTCCCATACAGCGTTGTTGAGATGGTTGAGATTAGGGAAAGAGTATGGTGATAAAGTGGCTGTACTTTCTGGTTTGTCCATTGGTGAGACCTATATAATGGATGCAGATGGGAAGTTGTCAAATGGAACTTCAATTTCAATAAAGTAGAGGAATAAAGCCATGCTTTATGGGTAGAATGATATCACAAAATAAAAGAAAATGATGAAAGAAGGATTAGCAGGAAAAATTGCAAAGAACTTCATTAACTCGAAGCTATCTGTATTGTTGATGATTGTGTTTATGATCATTGGTGTATATAGTTCGTTTCTGATACCTCGGGAAGAGGAGCCACAAATAGATGTCCCAATGGCAGATATATTTGTGGGTTATCCAGGAGCTAGCCCGAAGGAAGTTGAAAGTAGAATTATACAGCCATTAGAGAAAATAATCTCGGATATCAAAGGAGTAGAATATGTGTATTCCACTTCTATGGAAGAGCAAGCAATGTTGATAGTCCAATTTTATGTTGGAGAAGATATTGAGCGCTCATTTGTGAAACTGTATAATGAAATCAATAAACATGCGGATGTGCTTCCAAAAGGGGCCACTCCTCCAATGGTGAAGACTAGAGCTATAGATGATGTCCCAATGTTGAGTCTTACCTTGTGGAGTGAGTCATACGATGATTTTCAAATTAAGCAAATTGCGCAGGAGCTGACGCATGAGATAGAAAAGGTAAATGATGTAGCGATTACCCATAAGATTGGTGGAAGGAATAGGGAGTTACGTGTAATCTTGGATAAAGAAAAACTTGCTGCGAGTGGATTAGACTTTCTTGCTGTCTCGAAGATGATACAGGCTAATAATCAGCAGCTACATGCAGGGACATTTATTAATAATGATCAAGAATTCTCTGTTGGAACTGGTCGGTTTTTATCCAGTGCAGAAGAGGTAGAAAATCTAGTAGTTGGGATACAGAATAATAGGCCGATTTATTTGAATCAGATAGCCAAAGTGGTAGATGGTCCAGAATTGGCTGTCAATTATGTGAATTTTGGTTATGGAGCTGCTAGTTCAGAAAAAGAGGTGTTTGGTTCGGAATATCAGGCTGTAACTATTTCTATTGCCAAAAGAAAGGGGGCTGATGCCATGAAAATCGCAGACATCGTCTTGGATAAGGTAGCGCATCTAAAAAAGAGTCTGATTCCAGATGATGTTCACGTTGAGGTTACCAGAAATTATGGGGAGTCTGCATCTCATAAGGTTTCAGAATTACTGATGCATCTCTTCGGTGCAATCATAGCGGTTACATTAGTTGTTATGCTAGCCATGGGATGGAGAGGAGGATTGGTGGTATTTCTATCAGTACCGATCACATTTGCTTTAACGCTGTTGAGTTATTATATGTTGGATTATACACTCAATAGAATCACTCTTTTTGCATTGGTTTTTGTAACAGGTATTGTAGTAGATGACTCCATTATTATTGCGGAGAATATGCACCGTCATTTCAAACTGAAGAAATTACCTTTTAAAGAGGCTGCTCTGTATGCGATCAATGAAGTTGGAAATCCAACCATCTTAGCAACCTTCACCGTAATTGCATCGGTATTGCCCATGGCATTTGTATCCGGTCTAATGGGACCATATATGTCTCCAATGCCTATAGGGGCATCTATTGCCATGTTGTTATCGTTATTTGTAGCACTTACTATAACTCCATATTTGGGTTATCTTTTCTTGAAAGAGAAAGAGAAGAAAGGCGATAAGATTGCATCTGAGGAAGTAGATGAAGTGCAAAAACTTCAAGGTACTTTGATTTACAGATTGTATGAAAAATTTGAACGTCCTCTAATTGAAAGTAGACTAAATAGATGGGTATTTCTTGGTGTGACAGTAGTACTCCTTTTGGGGTCGGTTTCCATGTTTTTTACAAAAGCTGTTGCAGTAAAAATGTTGCCCTTCGATAATAAAAATGAATTCCAAGTAGTGATAGATATGCCAGAGGGGACCACTTTGGAAAGAACTGCGGTTGTTACTAGTGAGATTGCCCAGTATTTATCTACACGTCCGGAGGTAAGGAATTATCAAAACTATATTGGAACAAGTGCGCCTATCACCTTTAATGGACTTGTCCGTCATTATGACTTACGTGGAGGAAGTAATATGGCCGACATCCAGGTAAACCTAACAGATAAGTCAGAAAGGTCTATTCAAAGTCATGCCATCGCTAGTGCTTTTCGTCCGGCTATTCAAGAGATAGCAAAAAGATACAATGCCAATGTAAAGTTGGTAGAAGTACCTCCAGGACCACCTGTCTTATCTACGATAGTTGCTGAGATCTATGGGCCAGATTATACTAAGCAGATTGAGCTAGCCAATGAAGTTAAAAAAATCCTTCATACCACAGATGATGTTGTAGATATAGATTGGATGGTGGAGGATGATCAAACGGAGTTTGAATTTGTAATTGATAAGGAAAAGGCCATGCTTTACGGTGTTACACCAGCGCAAATTGCTTACACTATGGAAATTGCTTTGTCCAACAGATCCATTACCAACCTCTATGATGAAACTTCAGCAGAACAAGTTGATTTGGTACTTACTTTGGATGAGCAGGCTAAGTCGTCAGTGCATTCTATTGCTCAGCTTAAAATCAAATCACAAAATGGAAAGATGCTACCTATAGGTGATTTGGTACATATCAAAGAGCGAATAAGGGAAAAAAGTATCTACAGAAAGAATCAGAAAAGGGTAGTCTATGTAATGGCAGACATGGCAGGAGAGTTGGAAAGTCCAGTCTATGCTATTCTTGGTATGGAGGAGAAACTAAAAGAAATTGAACTTCCTACGGGTTATAAATTGGAAGAGCTTTATCTAAATCAACCCGATTTTGAAGATGATTATACCGTAAAGTGGGATGGGGAATGGCAAATTACCTTAGAGGTTTTTAGAGATCTAGGAATAGCTTTCTTAGGGGTAATCATTATCATTTATATTCTAATTGTCGGTTGGTTCGAAAACTTTAAAGCACCTATAGTTATGATGGTTGCTATTCCACTTTCTCTAGTAGGGATTGTGTTAGGCCATTGGGTATTCAATGCATTCTTTACCGCTACATCTTTTATAGGAATGATTGCATTAGCAGGGATTATGGTGCGTAATTCTGTATTGCTTATTGACTTTGTGAATATTCGTTTAGCTGATGGAGTGCCATTGAAGCAGGCCGTTATTGAAGCCGGGGCAGTAAGAACTACACCCATTTTATTGACTGCAGGAACGGTGGTTATTGGGGCTTTTGTCATCTTATTCGATCCTATTTTTCAAGGATTAGCAATTTCACTGATGGGAGGAACCATTATATCTACAGTATTGACTTTGCTAGTAGTGCCGCTAGTATACTATTTGATAGAACGTAAAAACTATAAATAACAAAAACATGAAAAACAGATTAATCAGAGCGATAGCAGGAACCTTTATTCTAATTAGTGTAATATTGGCTGTACTGGTACATATAAACTGGTTGTGGTTTACCGCATTTGTTGGGGCAAACCTACTCCAATCCTCTATAACCAAATGGTGTTTGATGGATGATATTTTGGAAAAGGTTTTCAAAGTAAAAGGATAACAGCTTATAAAGAAACCACTCAAAAATATGAGTGGTTTCTTTTTTTTGAAGGGATTAGGTGAATTTGGATTAAAATTGAGTTTAAAAAGAGGCTAATTTTTGTTTATTCATTCTATATAAAAATAGTAGCCCACATTTCTGGTTTTGAGACTCAAAAGAATTGAAAAAATCCCTTATTAATTGTCAAAATAGTTGGAGATTTGCCCTTTCAAAAAAGTTCATTTATGGACTTTTATTATTCAAAATCAGGAGGAAGCAAGCTGACTCTTGTACGTATAATCAAACGTAATTTCTGTTTACGTTGTATAGTTTATTGCAATGAGATTAATTTTAATGCTAGGTCTTATCCTATTAGGTGGACAACTTACCTTCGCTCAGACTACCAATTCAATTGATGGAAAAAAACGTCAAGGGAATATGTACTATTATTGGGGATGGAATAGAGGGTGGTTCAGTGATTCAGATATAAAATTTGAAGGCGATAATTATTCTTTTACTTTAGAGGATGTTCAAGCTACAGATAGACAGTCTCCATTTGGATATAGTTATTATTTTGATCCAACAGAAATTACAATCTCTCAATTTAACTTTAGGGTAGGATATTTCATTAAAGAAAACTGGGATGTTTCTTTTGGTGTAGATCATATGAAATATGTGATGCGTCAAAATCAAACAGTAAGTATCAAGGGGTATATAAATGATACTAATACCGAATATGACCGAATCTACAATGAGGATGAACTTATCTTAAGTAAAGACTTTTTGCAATTTGAACATACAGATGGCTTGAACTATCTCAACCTTGAATTGAGAAGGTTTGATGAGATTTATGCTTTCAAGAATGTAACGGTAAACCTTACTGAAGGTGGAGGTTTTGGAGTTTTGATTCCGAAAACGAATACATCCTTATTGAACAATAAACGATATGACCAGTTTCATTTATCTGGATATGGATTGAGTGCTGTAGTTGCACTAAACCTTACTTTCTTTGATAAATTCTTTATACAATCTGAAGTAAAGGGTGGCTATATCAATATGCCAAACATCAGAACAACATCTTCAACTAGTGATGGTGCTAGCCAATCATTTTACTTCAATCAACTGAATATAGTATTTGGTGGATTTTGGAAAATTGGAGATAAAAAGGATTAATTTCAATTCCTTAAAAAGTATATTTAAAAGCAGTCAATAACTTCGGTTTTGACTGCTTTTTTGATTTTATACCTGTAAAAAAGAAGGTGTAATTAAAGTTCCTTAATTATATCCAAAATAATATCTTTAACATTCTGTTTTAGCATTTCATTATTCATGAGGATTCCATTTTTTTATCTTATCCTATTCTTATCTAGTATAGGGGTTTATTCTACTTTCGGACAAAAATTGCCTGAGCAGTATAGTTATATCCATTCAGAGAATGTGATGTTTCGTGGTGTGCAAGATGAAATAGGTTTCTATGCATTAAACAATCTCGATACCTTATTTATTGAATTTGAAGAAAAGAATTATGAGTGGTTAATGGCTGATAATTATTACTTCGATAGAACCTTAATGGCAAGGTTGACTTATAAGGGTATTTTATATGATAGTGTAGCAGTGGGGTATAGGGGGCATACTTCCTTTCATATGAATACTACTTCCAAAAAATCCTTTAAGATTGATCTAGGCCACAACATAAAGGATCAAAATATAGAAGGCTATTCAACCTTTCATCTAAATGCCAACCTCCATGATCCTAGCTTTATGAAAGAGGTATTGTATAGTTTGGAAACCAATCGTCATACGATAGGAGCAAAAACTAATTATAAGATATTGATGGTTAATGGAATTTCCTATGGCTTGTATATCAATATTCAGAATTTGGATAAAAAACTAAGTTCTCAATGGGTAGATTCGAAGGGGCATAAATTCTTCAGAGCAGAGTATAAAGAAACGGAATATAAGGCTCAAGCTTCAAATTTTGGGATGGGTCAATCTAGTATGAATTATCTAGGTGATATAGTATTGCCGTATAAGAATTGGTATAACCAAAAAGGAAAGGAGGATAAGGGTGCTTGGTTACGATTGATTGAAATGACCAAACAACTGGATCAATTTTCTACTACAAGTGAGATTGAAAGTTTAAACAAGTATCTAGATATAGATGCAGCATTATGGTTCTTAGCTTATGAAATACTATTCACAGACGAAGATGGGTATGTTAGTAAGGGTGGTTCAGATTATTTTCTTTTAATGAATGGTAAAACTGGTAAATTCACACCTGTAGAATATGACGGAAATAGTTGTTTGAGTAGGCATATTCAATGGCCCCTATATTATCAAGATCACAACAAGAAACTACCATTAGTTCAGAAACTCTTAGGTCATGAAGTTTTAAGGCAACGTTACCTAGCGCATGTAAGAACCATTTTAGCAAGCTCATTTGATTCGGTGATAGTGGATGCTAAAATTGATGTTTTAAAGGATTTAATTGCTCCATATATTGAAGCCGATGAAAAAGGCATTTATAGTTTTGATACTTTTTCCAAGGAAGTTGATATTCTAAAAAAAAGTTTTGCCATGAGAAGGGAATTTTTGCAAAAATACCCTGAGTTGCAATTGGATTTACCAAAGGTTTCAAAAGTTACTTGTAAGCTGCCTATTGAAGGAAAAGGGAGGAATTTCAAAATGGATTCTGTCGATATTCAATTTAATCTGAGTCCTGTTAGTCAAGTAGAAAAGGTGCTTGTACATTTTAAAAACGACCAAACGACTGACTTTGAAAAGAAAGAATTTAAGCTGTCTGAAGTGGTTATAAATGGGGATTTAGTTTCCATAAAGATCCCTATCAAAAATGAAAGATCAACCTTAAGTTTTTACCTTGAAATTATAGTAGGAGATGATTATAGTTCTAGAGTATTTAGTCCTGCAGGTGCAACGCATGATGTTTATCATTTTTCTATTTCTACATTAGTGAATACTGAAAAAAAGGGACTAATCATCAACGAGCTTATGCCTTATAATAAACGAGAATGGAAAAATGAAGAAGGAGTGTTTTCTGACTGGATAGAGCTTTTTAATACTACTGATAAAAACTATTCAATTGGAGGCTTGTACTTATCCAATGATATTCTGGATTTGAAAAAATGGAAAATCCCAAAGACAAAACCTCTTCTACCTGGGACATACAAAGTAATTGGATTAGATAAGAAAAGTAAACAGAAGGGGATAGCAAATTTTAACCTTTCGAATAAAGGAGGTGCCCTATTTTTAAGTGATAGAAAAGGGACTATTCTTTACACCTTAATATACAATTCAAGAAAGTCTAATCAATCTTATTCACGTTGTTTAGATGGTAATTATCGATGGCAAAAAATCAGTCCTGGAGGAGTAAATAATTAAGTGTTTGATACTTTTGTTGGAAAAATCCATCTGTTGATTGAATATATTTTTTAAAAGCTGCATTTTAAAGGAAATTGCTAAATTCTTAAATCGAACTCCATGAAATACATTAAGCAGCTATTATTAATTAATGTCCTCGTTCTATCCATTAGTCAATTACATGGCCAAAGTTTACCCGAAAGGTTTGAATACCAACCAGAGGAGCATAAGTTGGTCAGAGGGAATCAAGAAAATTATGGCTTTTATAGTTTTGATGCAATTGACACCATTTTTATACAGTTTGATCAAACAGATTATTGGCAACAATTATTGAATAATTATTCCGATAAAATAGAGCTCTTAGCCAGTTTTACGTATCAAGGTGAAAGCTTTGACAGTGTAGCTGTTCGGTTTAAAGGACAGACTTCTTACCTTCAAAACAATTCAGATAAAAAGTCATTTAATATTACCCTAGATCATTTTGTGGATGATCAGGATATAGAAGGATACTCTACCTTTAATTTGAACAATGCTTTTGGTGATCCTAGTTATTTAAGGGAAGTTTTATATTTATATGAAAGTAAAAGGCATTTGGCTAGCGCAAAGGCAAATTATAAGGTGTTGGTTATAAATGGTCAATCTTGGGGGCTTTATGTAAATGTTCAGCAATTGGATAAACAGCATGTGGAAGATTGGTTTCTAGATAAGGATGCAACACGTTGGAGAGCAGAAAAGACTACTAGTGGTGGTTCGGGTGGCCCTGGTGGTGGTGGTCCACCAAATTTTGGAGCGGGAACTTCCTCTCTGAATTATTTAGGTCCTGATACTGCTGATTATTTTGACCACTACACCTTAAAAAGTGCTGATATCTCCAATCCTTGGGATCATTTGGTACAGGCTACTTATGCCTTGAATGAAAGTCCAGATTCCGTATTGGTTGATTCTGCCTTTAAATATATGGATGTTGATGCTGCGCTGTGGTTTATTGCACACGAGATTTTATATTCAGATGATGATGGATATGTGAACAAAGGCGGGATGGATTATTATGTCTATTACGATGTTGCTACTGAAAGATTGGTACCTATTGAATATGATGGTAATAGTGGTTTAGATATTAGTCATAATTGGTCTGTTTTCTATAAAGAAGACAACGCAGACTATCCCTTAATGAATGTGCTTTTGGCAAACAATGAATTAAGACAACGGTATTTGGCACATGTAAGGACTATTCTTGAAGAGAGTTTTGATGCCAATTATATCGATGCAAAAATTGATCACTTCAAGAATAAGTTGGAAAGTTATGTGCTTACAGATCCAGAGATTATATACGATTACAGCCAGTTTTTGGACGATATTGAGTCCTTAAAATCTTTTTTTAGTTCAAGGCTTAGCACTTTAAATAGTAATTCTGAAGTTCAAGAGGAAGGGTTGACTATTTCGGCAGTAAAACACATCAGTAACGGTGTAGCGTTTGAAAGTCCATTAGAACAAGAGCCTGTTCAGATTCAGGCTACAGTTCAAGGGGTTTCAACTCCAGAAAAGGTGTATGTTTATTACGGTAGAGGTTTTATGGGGCATTTTCAAAAGATGGAAATGTTTGATGATGGACAGCATGGTGATGAATCCGATTCTGATGGTATTTATGGTGCCGAAATTCCAGGCTTTGTTAAGGGGGAATATATCCGTTATTATATTGAATCCGTTGCTTCCAACAATTCAGGAACTAGGAGTTATGATCCACCTGGAGCAGAACATGATGTGTATACTTATAGGGTTCAGGTGGCTCCATATGCTGAGGGTTCAGATTTAGTTATCAATGAATTGATGGCGTCTAATTCTACGATCGTATCTGATCCAGATGGGGAGTTCGATGATTGGATTGAACTGTATAATAATGGAAGTACTACCCTTGATTTAAGCGGTTATTACTTATCCGATAATGTATCGAATTTGGATAAATGGGAATTTCCAAGTGGAACAAGTTTGGATGGGGGTGATTATCTTACAATTTGGGTAGATAAAGATACCCTACAAGCTGGTTTACATACTAATTTCAAATTGTCTGGATCTGGTGAAATTATACTTCTATTAAATGAAAATGAAGAAATAATTGACGAGGTTCTATTCAATGCGCATATCACAGATGAATCGTATTCTAGAATGCCAAATGGAACAGGGGCATTTGATTGGCAAGGTTCAAGTTTTGGAATGAACAATGAAAGTGGATATGTTTCCGTAGCCGAATGGTCCAGTCATGATGAGATCAAGCTATATCCAAATCCTGCAAATTCACATTTTTTCATAGATTTTGGACAGGAAGGCCAGCACAATGTCCTTATTTATAATATTCAAGGACAATTGGTGTATTCGAATACTTTTATCGGTTCACAAAAAGAAATTTTATTGACTGGATGGGCCGATGGCATGTATCTAGTTAGGATGGATGATCAAATTGGAAAATTGCTTCTAAAATAGAGTATCAATTAACTTGTTAATATAGAGGCCCATGAATTGATTTCATGGGCTTTTTTTATGAAATTCATTTTTATTCCCCTAGTTGTTTGGAAGCTATTTTTTGTTCTCCTTTCATCTTTCTGAAATTCCTTTTACCTCTAGATAATCCTTTGTATCTTTGTGTGCTTTTTTGTTCAGTAATAAAAGAATTATGGAACAATAATTAGCGTTCAAAATATATAGTATGAAAAAGTTTATAATAGGATTATCTATACTTTCATTGAGTGCAGTAGCACAAGAGAATGAAACAGAAGCATATAAATTTGAGACGACTATTCAGAATAATGCCTTAGAGGTTTGTAGTCAAGGTATTACTGGAACCTGTTGGTCTTTTTCAACGGCTTCATTTTTGGAATCAGAATTGGAAAGGTTGGGCTACGGGGCTATAGATTTATCTGAAATGTTCATTGTCAAAAATGTGTATAAGGAAAAGGCTTTGAACTATGTAAATTACCATGGTAAGACTAATTTTGGCGAAGGAAGTCTTGCGCATGATTATCTGAATGCTGCTGAAAAGTATGGTATAATGACCTATGAAGCATTTCCTGGAAGAATAGAAGATGTAAAGCATGATCATAGAGAGATGGCTGGAATCTTGGAAGCGTATGTAAAAGCAGTCGTTTCTAAAGGGAAAATTTCTAAGTATTGGAAGGATGGATATGCTGGAGTATTGGATGCTTATTTAGGATCTGATGGAGCAGTTTCTACTTTGAATGGAAAGGAATTGAATGCTATGGAGATGAAGGATGCTGTTTCTTTTAAGGCGGCAGACTATATTACTTTAACCTCTTTTACGCACCACCCATTTGGACAAGATATTATCTTGGAACTTCCAGATAATTGGTCAAATGGATTCCATTATAATATGGATTTGGAAGCCTTGGAGAATGCCACTATGAAAGCATTGAAGGCAGGTTATACCTTGGTGTGGGATGCAGATGTAAGTAATAGCGGATTTTCATCGAAAGATGGAATAGCCATTGCACCGGCAGAAGAAAGTGATAGCATGTTTGTTCATTTGGGAACTGAAATGGAAATTTCTCAAGCATTGAGACAAGAGAAATTCGAGGATCAAGAGACCACAGATGATCATTTGATGCATATAACGGGGCTAGCTAAAGATCAAAATGGAGAAACGTACTTCATCGTGAAAAACTCTTGGGGTACTGAAAGAGGTAGAGAAGGGTTTGAAGGGTATCTATTTGTTTCTTCAGCATATTTCAGATTGAATACCATTTCTGTTACTGTTCATAAATCAGCTCTTGAACAAAAATAATTAGATGGCTAAAAATAAACACGATTATACAGGCTTGATTACCGAGTTGGAAAAATTAACCTGGCCAAGATTGTATTTGTTCAAATTCATTGTAAATGCAGACAATCAGAAAGTGGCTAAAGTTCAATCTTTAGCCAGTACGGAGACTGCAGAAATAAATTTGAATACTTCTAAAACAGGAAAGTTTGTAAGTATCACAATCAAGGAGATAATGATTTCTCCTGAAGAGGTAATTGCAAAGTACAAGGAAGCAACGAAAATAGAAGGACTTATAGCACTGTAGTATGAATAAGAATTTTGAAAAAATTCTCCAACAGGATATTTTCAAATTGATAAGCGAGGTTGCTGAAGAGCAGTCAATTCCTTGTTTTGTGATTGGGGGATTTGTCCGCGATCATATATTGAAAAGAAAGGATCCAAAAGATATTGACATTGTCTGTAAAGGCAGTGGGATTGATTTTGCACATGCTGTATCTAAAAAGATACAGCCAAAACCACATGTTTCTTACTTTAAGAGATTTGGTACGGCAATGCTTAAATATGGCGATTGGGAGATCGAATTTGTAGGGGCTAGAAAAGAATCTTATCGAGCAGACTCCAGAAAGCCTATTGTTGAGGATGGTAGCCTTGAGGATGATCAGAAGAGGAGGGATTTTACAATTAATGCGCTGGCCGTCTCATTGAATAAGGCGGATTATGGTGAATTGGTAGATCCCTTTAATGGGTTAGAGGATTTGAAGAACGGAATAATTCGTACTCCACTAGATCCTGAAATCACATATTCTGATGATCCTTTAAGAATGCTGAGGGCCATTCGTTTCTCTTGTCAGTTAGGATTCCAAATAGAGGAAAGCTCACTTGAGGCGATAACAAAAACAGCTAGCAGGTTGGATATTATTTCCAAAGAACGCATTATTGATGAGGTCAATAAAATGATATTGACGCATCGTGCCTCTGAAGGATTTAAGTTAATGAGTAAGACAGGTCTATTGGTTCAGTTCTTTCCAGAGTTTGAGAAATTGCGTGGAGTGGAATACATTGATGGAAAAGGTCATAAGGACAACTTTTACCATACCCTAGAGGTTTTGGATAATCTTTCTGCAAATAGTGAGGATCTTTGGTTGAGATGGGCTGCTTTATTGCATGATATTGCAAAACCACCGACTAAACGATTTGAGAAAAAACATGGATGGACTTTTCATGGTCATGAATTTTTAGGTGCAAAGATGGTACCTGGAATTTTCAAGCGGTTGAAGTTGCCTTTAAATGAACATATGAAATTTGTTCAGAAATTGGTAAAGCTTCATCTTAGGCCTATTGTCCTTTCTAAGGATATCGTAACTGATTCAGCCATCAGAAGATTGCTTTTTGACGCGGGGGAAGATACAGAAGCTTTAATGATATTATGTGAAGCGGATATTACCACCAAAAACGACTTTAAGTTCAAAAAGTATAAGGATAACTATTTATTGGTTAGACAAAAGCTGAGAGAAGTTGAAGAACGTGATAGTGTCAGAAATTGGGAACCACCTATTAGTGGAGAGGTTATTATGTCTACCTTCGAATTGTCTCCAGGTAGAAATGTAGGTGTTTTAAAAATGGCCATTCGGGAAGCCATCTTAGATGGTGAAATTCCAAATGAATACAATGCTGCATTCAAATTCATGTTGGCAAAAGCCACGGAATTGGGTATTTCCAAAAGCTAGATTATGGAAAAAGGTTATTTACTAAGAATAATATTTGACTCAGAAAAAGAGGATGTATATAAAGACATCCTCTTTAGGTCAACGGATGTATTGAATAGTGTTCAGGATGTCTTAGTTCAGCGTTTTGGATTAGACCTTGGGCAGGCTGCTCTGTTTTCATTGGCGGACGATAGCTGGGAGAAATATGAAGATTTTGATAGCACCAAGCATCGTTTGTGTGATGCTATTTTCCGAAAAGGAGATCGTCTAGTATTTTCTTACGGTGAGTATGATAATTGGAAATTCTTAATTGAGTTATTGTCCTTACATACCCTTCCTCCAGAAGCTGTGATGCCGGTTATAATAGAAGAATACGGTATGTTGCCAGAGCAAGCCGATTCCGATAACTACGATCCTGATAGTTTCATCGTTCAAAACAGTAAAGCTGGGTATAAAGATAAGCCTGTTGCCGAGGACGATGAAGAAGAGGATCTAGGAAACGATAAAGATATCTGGGAATATTTCTAGGAATTATTCGTATTTTTAGTAGTAAATATAATGCATGAATTCTAAAATCGTATTGTTCGACGGTTATTGTAATCTCTGTAATGGGGCGGTGCAGTTTCTCATTAAAAGAGATACAAAAGGAGTATTGAAATTTTCTTCTTTACAGTCGGACTTTGCGCAAAAGTTATTGCAAGAAAAAGGGTTATCAACCAATAACTTCTCTACCTTCATTTACCTACATGATGGAGCGATTTATCAAAAGTCCGATGCAGCACTTCTGCTGTTGGATTCCTTCAGTTTACCTTGGAGACTGTTAAAAGTGGGTTATCTGTTGCCTAAGAAATTCCGAAATTACCTGTATGACCTTATTGCTTCAAACCGATACAAGCTATTTGGTAAGCGAGATCAATGCATGGTTCCTTCTGAGTCCCTCCGAGAGAAATTCCTTTAACCCCCTATGTTTGGTTCAAATAAATATGTGCGCTTACTGATTTGCCTTCTTATGGATGGTGTAGGGATGTTGAGTTATATCCTTCCTGGAATAGGGGAAGCTATGGACATTGTTTGGGCGCCTGTGGCTACCTATATAATGTATAAGATGTTTGGAGATAGGTTAGAAGGTAAAATTGGGTCTTTTTTAACTTTGATTGAGGAGCTTTCTATTGGCTTGGATTTTATACCAACCTTTACAATTACTTGGATTTTTCGTTACCTAGTCAAAAATGGATCAAACGACAATTAGTGTTTTGAATAGCTCCCTTTAGGATAGTATTTCAATAAATTTTTGGTCATTTCTTCTTTCGCCATTTCTTTCAACTTGGGAACATCGTTTAGGGTCATTCCTTTTGTTTCAATAGGTTCTGAAATGAAATTGATAGCCCTACCAGGTCTTATTGCAAACCAATTATTACTAGGGTTTAGCCTTCCTGCATTTACAAAGGTCATTACCACTAGCGGTTTCTGTGTTTCGATAGCCAATCTAAATGCGCCACTTTTAAAAGGGAATAGCAATTGTTGGGTCTGAAAAATCCCACCTTCAGGAAATAGAAAAAGCGAATGTCCTGCTTGTACTGTTCTTAGAATGTTCATGAAGCTTTTCTTTCTAGCATCTGCACAACTTCTATCTACGGCAACATGGTTCAATTTTCCAGCGAAATAACCAATTAAAGGCCATTTAAACATCTCTGCCTTTCCAAGGAACTTCGTGTCTGGATTAGATAAGATAATGGCTAGGATGATATCCAAATAGGCTCTATGATTTGCTATATAGATATAGTTGCCTTTCTTGGATACAAATTTCTTTCCCTTGTACAAAGGGATGATACCCATGCATAAGGAGGCTGTGAAAAACACAAATTTTATAAATCTCCCAGCCAATTTATTAGCCCAATCTGCATGAAATAGCACTAATATCATTACTACTGGAGAGAAGGCTATTAAAAAAGAAACAATAACTGAAACGGACCAGGTAGTCCAAATAATATCGAATGTTCTACTAATTATTTTTCTCATCCAAAAAGGGTTGAATCTGGTAAGGTGATAATTTGGATTCTTCAATAAGATCTGCTCGAATTGCTTTTTGTAGGATCATTTCAATAAGTTGATCCTCTCTATCTGTTTCCGGATCATACACCATTTTTAGATCACTGTCATAGAACTTGGCCATTCTTTGCCAAAAGAACGCAGAAAGTCCTCCTCTGTAGGCTTTGATCATTTCGTGGGTAGTAATTTGTGTATTTCTATTGATTAATTTGATCAAAATTCTACCTTCACTTCTTGTCAATTTTTTGAGCTGTTCACTAAAAATTTCCTTTACCCATTTTTCTTTTTTACGGGTGTATTTTCTTCTTTTTCTTTTTTTGGAAATATCTTGGTAGGCGGAGGTCACCTCAACAAATAACTTGCTTGCTTCTAGGGCGTATGGATACACCTTTAGTACTTTTCTTCTTAATCTATAATAGTCCTTCTTTTCAGCTTTCGATAGGGGTTGAAAATCAACAAGGAGAATTTCATTCAACAAGGAGATATAGGTAAGCTCCAGAGAATCATCAATAATAATATGATCTTTAATATCTAAGATTCCAATTTCAGTTTGGGTACTATCTTGTTCTATCTGCGCCTTTAAATGAGCACTAGGTAGTATAAGAATCAGAAATAGTATTAGTATGGAGGTTCCTCTTTTCAAGCTTTTTTATATTGAATTAAGCAAAATTGGGGCCGAAACCCCAATCTTATTATTTTAAGCGATTGGCTTTCCAATTACTTCTTTTTCCTGTCGTTTCACCGTTTTGTTGAGTAGCGGTATTCGCCTTTTCTTTGAATAGTTGACTAGCAATGATGGCAGCTAATTCTGCTTCATCCTCATTAAATACAGTCAATTTCTCTGGGCTAAAGTGTTTTTCAACAAAATGCGTATCGAAATTACCTGAAATAAAGCTGTCGTGATTCATTACAAATTCTGCAAATGAAAGGGTTGTAGTGATTCCTACTATTTGATAGTCAGCAATTGCTCTTCGCATTCTTTCAATGGCTTCTGTTCTGTTGGCACCGAAAGTTACCAATTTAGAAATCATTGGATCATAATAGATAGGAATGTCCATACCTTGTTCAAAGCCATCATCTACTCTTATTCCAGGTCCACTAGGACGCATATAGGTGCTAAGGCGACCGATATCTGGGAGGAAATTGTTCAATGGATCTTCTGCGTACACCCTTACTTCCATAGAGTGTCCTATAATTTTAAGGTCTTCCTGCGCGAAGCTTAGTTTTTCGCCCCTTGCAACCTTAATTTGTTCTTTTACAAGATCTTTTCCAGTGATCATTTCAGTTACAGGGTGTTCCACCTGTAGTCTGGTGTTCATCTCTAGGAAATAGAAATCCTTATTGTCATCCAATAGGAATTCAACCGTTCCTGCACCAATATAATCACAAGCTTTTGCGACATCTACGGCGCAAGCTCCCATTTTTTGTCGAATCTCTTCTGTCAGAACAGCAGATGGAGCTTCTTCAATTACTTTTTGATACCTTCTTTGGATAGAACATTCTCTTTCGAATAGATGTACAACATTTCCATGCTTATCTGCTAAAACTTGTATTTCTATATGTCTTGGAGAGGCAATGTATTTTTCAATGAAAACAGAACCGTCACCAAATGAAGATACTGCTTCACCAACGGCACGTTCCATTTGTTCAATGAAGTCTTCTTTTTTGTATACTACACGCATACCTTTACCACCACCACCAGCGGCAGCTTTAATAAGGATAGGAAACCCTATACCTTCTGCAATTACTTTAGCAGCTTCTATATCTGTTATGGCGTGGTCGGTTCCAGGTAACATAGGAATGTTATAGGCCTTAACTGCTTTTTTAGCAGCCAATTTATTCCCCATAACTTCCATGGATTCTGGAGCAGGCCCAATAAAGCTAATACCTGCATTTTCAACAGCACGTGCGAATTCAGCATTTTCTGATAAGAAACCATATCCAGGATGAATTCCATCCACGCCTAATTCTTTACTAACAGCTATTATCTTATCTCCTAAAAGGTAAGATTCTGATGATAATGCAGGCCCTATACAAACTGCTTCGTCTGCATAATGTACATGCGGAGAGTGCCTATCGGCTTCCGAATATACGGCTACTGTACTTATTCCCATCTCTTTAGCGGAACGCATTACTCTCAATGCAATTTCACCTCTATTGGCTACGAGTATTTTCTTCATTTTATCCAAATTTCCTAAGCACGCAATATAAGAAATTTAGGTGAAAGGTGAAAGATGAAAAGCCAAAGAGAAGGCCTGAAATTTAAAGGTTTTTTGTGATTGAAAGAAGCGCTTAAGTATAGAGAGGGATTCTTGAATGAATTAAATTCAACTATTTATTTTCTACCGAAGTCAGCGGGTATTTCGCCCCAAGTTTTGGTTTCCCACTTATGGACAGGGTTGGTGAACCGATTTGATTGTAGCCAGGTTTCTGCTCTGTGAATTAGTTCGAAAATCTTTTGATTTTTCGCTGATTTCTTAAGTTTTGATTTGCAAATCCTTTGATTGACCCAAGAAATCGCTGTTCTAGAATCTGAGTATATCGGCAAATTGGATTTGTTGGCCTTTAGAAAAGCCAAAGCATGTACTAGCGCCAGGAATTCTCCAACGTTGTTTGTTCCTTCTTCAAGTGGTCCCATATGGAAAAGAACTTTTCCTGTTTTAAGGTGTACGCCACGGTATTCCATGACGCCTGGGTTTCCAGCGCATGCGGCATCCACAGCCAATGAATTTCTTTCAACAATAGCTGGAAGGTCTTCAATATTGGGCTGGTCGTTGTTTTTCTTCGCTTTCCCCCAGTGTTTTTCTGCACCTTCTTTATAGGCTTTGCTGGCCAATTCCATGGATGGAAATGATTTGTATTTAGCGCCTGTAAACCCTTTGGTCATATTTAGGCATTCATCCCATGATTCAACAATTCCTCTTTTGTGTCCATTCCAGACTACGTAGAATTTCTTCTTTTTTGCCAATGCCCTTTTGTTTTGTAAGCGCAAAATAATACAATTCTGGCTTTTTTCTAGTCAAATGGGTTGGCCTTTTAATTGACTTCATTCAATTTAATTTTATTGGCTTCTTTGGGGTAAAGTGAAAATTCTGATGTTTTTTAAGTAAATATCATCTAATAGAATAAATAATACTATGTTTATATTGCATTTAATTTTGGTGATGATTCTTGTTGTTTATTGGTGTTCTCAATGTTAAAAATCTCAATATGATGTATTTAATCAGGCTCAGTGATTGAAGGGGGTTCGAATGATTCAAAGGTTTGATAACCGTCGGCTTGAGTCTTTTTTGTATGTGGAAAAACAGTTAATTAGGGAAGGTGTATTTGTAGTTTTGTTGCCGTGTATTTACCCTGATAATAAGTATGTTAGCATATTAAAATGATAGATATAATTGTGATTAACTTCTTAAAACACTATATTTACATGATAAAAAATTGGTAAATATGATAGTCTCCAAAATCCAAAAACTAACCGTTAGGAGGGTTCTATCTTATGTGTATATCTTATCGATTATTGGTTTAAATTTTTGTTTTAATCTTTTAATAATAGCTCCATTTACCAGTCAGGCTGCAAATGATAATGTAACAAGTGAATATTCTTCCAAGTCAGGGGATGATTTGTATGTGGGCTTTAGCACAGATATATCAAATAGGATTGAAAATGAATTCCTAACTCCAGAACCAGTTGAGCCGATGGCTGTAGCTGCGTCTGCTTCCGTTAATAACTCCGATACGTCGGTTTCAAATTTAATTACTTCAGGGTCTTTTATCATTGATATGGGGATTACCCCGCAATCAATTGATAATGGAGTTAAACCTTATGGTTTGATATATGCTCTAATAGATGAGCATCAAGTTCCTATTGAGTGGGTAATTAAGAATTCCAAAATAAAAGATGGTATTGATTTTAGTCACAATGGTAAGGACTATAGAGGTGGTCCCTTTATTATACGTGAGGAATTTTTAGATTCCTTGGTGTTGGTTGAAATTGCTGATTGGGTAACTACCCATGGAGTAGTAGTAGATACAACTATAGCTGATATTTGGGTGCCTGTTAGAGCTAGTCTTAGTGCACTTCCTTTCTGGACCTTGGAAGAGTCTGGTGGTAGTGGTACAACTGGTAATACCTTTTCAGATGCTGGAATACCTTCCTCTGCTTATGAAGAAATTAGTTTAGATACCTTAAATGAATGTTCATCTATATTATTTACAGATCACGCAAATTCTAGTCCGTCTTGGTCAGATTATAGTAGGCTATTTTCATGGACAAGACCTATCCTAAATGGAGGGCGCGCAGGTTATATTGCGGCAATTGGTAAGCCGGCTGAATTAATTGAAAATATTGAATTCATACTGACTTCTGACTCTATTATAGATAGTGTACAATATTATTCTGGTGATACATTGAAATTACAATTCCTGACAACCAATGGTATGAAGGAATGGAATTCAAGTACAGATGATCCAGTAGGGAAATATGTTCATCAATATTCAACTGATGGAGAAATGCAATTTGTGGACTCCATTGATGCCTTAGGTTTAGATGGGGCAAATAAAGTATTTATACCCGATTCTAGTACTATTTCCATTTGGAGAAGTAGCACAAGGATTGGAGTTTATGATGAAGATAATGGTGGCGTACAGGTAGGAGATGATAAAGAGGCTGCCATTATTGTTTATGGTCCAGCAAAAGGTGAGGCCGATGCAGGACAAGTATTGTATCTAGGTAATTTTTCAAATACTGGGAATAATGCTGCAAAACGAAATGATAGAATAATTATGGAAAGAGCGTTTTACAACTTTAGTTTCTTGGCTGCACATTCCAAGAATCCAAAGGTTGAAACGCATAATCTATCTGGGGTAGTTTCAAACGGGGATTCCGTTTCAGTAGTGATTACCACGAATGAGGAAGATTCTGCTGAATATTCTTTTTCATGGACAACAAATGGAATTGGAGGATTTGATGATTCTACTTTGCAAAATCCTACCTATTTCTTTGGTGCTTATGAAGATACTACTACCGTTGTGATAACGGTTAATATGTTAGACGGTTGTGGAAGAATAGGATTTCTATCTTTTCCTGTATTTGTTGTACCAATTGCACCTGGTGGTGTAAAACCAAATCTAAATTTATGGCTGAAAGCTGATAAAGGAGTTACTGCTGCAAGTCCTGTAACGCTTTGGGAAGATCAAAGTGTTCAAGGTCATGATGCAATTGATGATGATGTAACTGGTTGTGATGACGACGATGACGATGACGATTGTGTTGGTGTTGGACCAATATTGGTTGAGAAGAGTATAAATTGTAACCCTTCCTTACGTTTTGATACCTTAGCTGGTATGTACGTTCCAGGAGGTATACTAGGAGATAGTGTGGTGGATGAGGTTCATACTTTTGTAGTAGCATTCGAGGATCATACTTCAAGGGTTAAATGGCTATTCAGGGAGTCAGCTACGGATAAGTATAGTGCAAAAGCTACAGGTCCAGAGATGGAATTGAGTTCTCCAGCACTAACGTCCAGTACGCGATCAGGATTAGTGGGTGATAGCTTAGCCTATATTGCAACTTTTAATAGAGGGGCAGCCAGTTATGGTACTGGAGGGGTGAAAAATAAAGTAATTTCTCACAATGCTAAAGTGATAGCTGAAAATACAAACACTTCTTCGTTGACGGGTACAGATTCTGACTTTGATATTGGTAATTCTATCAATGCAGGTGGAGGAGATAATGGCGTGGGTCAAAATTTTGACGGTAATATAGCGGAGATAATATCTTATGATGGTGCATTGACACCAATAGAATTAAATAGGATAGAATCTTATTTAGCTTTAAAGTATGGTATTACCTTAGATCAAACTACAGCCACAGATTATACTGCTTCAGATGGTACCACAGAAATGTGGAATAAAGATGCGACTGATGCAGATGAATACGATAATGATATTGCTGGTATCGGTAGAGATGCTGGATCGGCTTTAAGTCAAGTTAAATCTAAATCAGTCAATTATGATGCAATAGTGCTGTTATTGGCAGAAGACGAAGGAACCAATGCGATTGATAGTTTTATCGATATAGTAGATATGGAATTCTTCACATTTGGTAATAATGATTCTGCTGCTGCTTGGACTACAACAGATGTTCCTCCTGCTTATAATAGGTTGAAACGTGTCTGGAAGGTTCAAGAAGTAGGTGAAGTAGGTACGCTGAAATTGACATTTGATGTTGAGGATGCTGATTTCGATATCCCAAGTTTGTTTTTTGGAAGTTATTATTTTGTCCACGATGCGGATACGGATGGTTTCCTAGGTGATGAATCCCCAGTGGAAATGACTGATGAAGGTGGAGGTCTATGGAGTATTAGTGGTATTGACATGGATGATGGAGAGTTATTCAGTATTTTGGGTCCTGCAGGAATTGTCTGGGATGGAAATTCATGGACAGGTGGTGCGAGTACTTTCATTTCAGGAGGTCCTTCGGATGAATTAGAAGATGCTGTGAAGCCGATGATCATTATGGCAGGTGATACTGCGAAAATTACAGAGAAAATTGATGTTGGAAGTCTTCAGGTTGATTCAAATGCAATTTTAGAAGTGTTAGCTTCCCAATGTATGATTGTAGGAGGCTCAGTTACTGTGCACGATAGTGCAAATGTTATCTTGACAGCTACCTCAGACTCTACCTATGCGCAATACCATGGTGCTGCTATGGCAAATACAACAGCGGAAATGATGCTTGAACATTATGATTGGCATCAAATTGCCTCTCCAGTTGGTGGAACAACATTAGCAGATTTGGAGGCTGAAAATTCTTCTGGTGGAGATGGTTATATTGTATACGCTGCGAGTCATTTAGTTCCTTGGGGCGATACTTCTCAAATTAGATGGTACGAAACGCAGGATTACAATGGCGGTACCAATATAGGTTATGGTGCAGATTCCTCGTATAGTGATGCGTTCGGTACTTGGTACGGAGGTAAGAGTACTGATGTCTTCGACGGTACTGAAGGGTATATGATTTTTGTGAATGCCACACTAACACAGGATACTCCTTTACCTTTAAAATTAAAAATAAAAGGAACCACCAATGATTCCTCTAGGTCTACATCAACCGATATAGATAATTATGGTTGGACGATGGTGTCGAATCCATATCCATGTGCAATTGACTGGGAGGTTATAGAAGCGCGTCTAGGAACTGCAACAAATGATAGTACCTATGACTTCTTGCCTACGGTGAGTATTTGGGAACCTGCAAATCAAAATTACGCTACATATTTGGCCGATGGTGCGGGTACATCTGGAGTTGCCGCTAATAACAACGGTACCGGAGTGGATTTATCGGATGGTGCACGATATATAGCGCCTTTCCAATCATTCTGGGTTCAAAGGTCGGATCATGTAGGTGAAGACGATGGATCTTCTGATGCAAAAGTGTTCAAGGTATTACCTACTGATAGGGTAGAATGTGAAAAACCAAAACATTTCAAGCAGGCTGCTTTTGATTATCAAGTCATGCGTATTCAGTTATCAAATCTAGAAAATAACTTCACAGATGAGTTGTTGGTTAGATTTGGGGAGCAGTTCAGGAATAGTTATAGTACTGCAAAAGATGCGCATAAATTATCTTCTGCAAATCCTGAAGTTGCTTTAGTGTCTACTAGAATTGGTGGAAAAAGTTTGGTAATTCATAGTCGTTCTATTCCAGAAGAAAATACAAGCATTCCATTATGGATCAAAGCACCTTTAGGAGCTAAGCTAAGTTTGAAAATATCAGATATGCCATCAGGATGGTCAAGTTGGATAGTGGAGGTAGAGACAGGAAATACCTTCCCTATGGAGAATGGAAGTTTTGAATATATCAATTTCTTAAAAGAGAACAACCATAGATTTGATCTGATTGTAAAAGATGGAATGAGGGCACCAATCCCTATAAGTGCAAATGTGTTTACAAGAGATAATGCCGTTGATATAGAATTTGATTATCCAGGTGTTAAAAAGAAAGTTGTTGTTACAGATTTGTTAGGAAGAATTATTTCCTCAACAGTTGTCGTGAATAAAGAAAAGATAACACTTCAATTTGGTCATTTGGCTAAGCAAACCTATTTGATTCATGTAATTTCAAATGTTGATAGTAATTTGTATAAAGTAATCCCCTAATTTAATATTTCTATTAATTCTGATTGACACTAAAAACCACTCCAATAATGGAGTGGTTTTTAGTGTGAAATAGTGCTATTCTACTAATTATCTTAATTTAATTTATAACTCGTTGATTTACAGGTATTTTTCTTCTTAACTACGAAATCATGTATTTCGTCCATCTGAAAAGTCATTTGAGCGATTCTATGTAAGAATTGATAGTATGTTTTTGAGGTGTTTTGTGAAATATATTTTTTGTTATGCGTGCAGATTATAAAGAATGTCCAAACAGTAATGCATATGCTGTTTTCAGGTGTTTGTCGCTGGTCTTTAAGGCTTTCACGTATTCTTTTGCATTGAGTTTTAGTTTGTTATAATTGTATTCTTAGTTTTATTTATGTTACATTTACAATATCAGAACAGTAAAAAATAGAAATAATTATTGCGAATATATAAGTATAAATAGGGGAATATTAGTCTTTAAAAAAAGGAGATACAACATGTATATTACGACTCCTTGAAGTTGAATTTTTTAACAGAATACACCTTTCAAAACGATTATTTTTAAAGAATAATTTGACTCCTTAATACCTGCATAATTTTAAACTCATTTAAAATGGGTTTGGATTTAAAAGCTAATGTATTATGAGGGGAATAAATGAAAAAAAGACAATTAGAGTTCTACTCACCACCTTGATGTTTCTTGTGGGGTGCTTTTTCGTTCAAGCGCAAAGTTTACAAAGTGTATCTTCAGTGCTTATTAATGATACTACTTCAAATGGACCAGTTCTAGCCAATAATGATCAGTATGGAAGTGCAGTTGCTTCTCTTGGTGATTTAGACGGCGATGGGACTGTAGATATTGCGGTAGGAACAAATGAGGTGAGTACATCCAAAGGAAAAGTTCATATTCACTTTTTGAATTCAGATGGATCTGTCAAGAGTACTATAGTGATTAGTGATACCACATCAAATGGTCCATCTTTATCCACTGGAGATAGATATGGTTCTGCTATTGCAAACATGGGAGATTTGGATGGAGATGGTGTTATAGATATTGCGGTTGGAGCTGCGGGAGCAGATGGTGGTGGTTCTAGTGAAGGGAAGATATTTTTACATTTTTTAGATACGGATGGTTCGGTCAAATCAACTTCTTCTTTTGATAGTGGTTCTTCAGATGGGCCTTCCTTGAATGATGATGATGAATACGGTATCTCCATTGCAAATTTAGGAGATTTGGATGGGAACGGGTATAATGATATGGCTGTTGGTTCACGTAGTACAGATGAAGGTGGTACGGATAGAGGTATTGTGCATATTCATTCAATGGAAAAAGTGGATGGAGATATTACATTTAAACGTACGAATCAATTAACGTATAGTACAGAAAATGGAGCCTCTAATGTGGATGATGGTGATGAATATGGTACTGCGGTTGCCAATATGGGTGATTTAAGTGGAAATGGGATGAATGAATTGGCTGTAGGAGCAGCTTCCAGTGATTTTGGAGGTTCAAATAATTCAAATAAAGGAACCATTTATATTCATTTTCTTTCAATGGATGGAACCAATGTCGTAGTAGATTCCACAATTCAGTGGGGACACGGTTCCCCAAGTACCCTTGTACTGGCAAATGGTGATCATTATGGCTCAGCAATTGTTTCTATTGGTGATTTAAATGGTGATAGCATTGCCGATATTGCCGTCGGGGCATTTAAGGATGATACAGATGGTGAAAGTCGAGGATCGATTTATATAAACTTCATGAATAGTAATGAAAGTGTAGATAGTACATGGAAAGTCACAAATGCGTCTACAGGTAATACCTTTACTACAAATTCACATGATAATTTTGGGAGAGCATTGGCAGAAATTGGAGATACGAATGGTGATGGACAAGTTGAATTTGCTGTTGGTGAACCGGGAGATAGCGATCATGGAACGAAAAAAGGAGCTGTGCATATTGTTGGATTGAAAGGTACTGTGTTTGTATCGGGTATTGTATGGGACGGAACCAGTTGGTCTGGTGGTTCTAGTGTACTTGTTCCAGGTGGCCCTTCTACGTCTATTTCAGACTCATCAAAGACAATGACTATTGAGCCTGGAGATACGGCAAAAATCTTGGAAGAAATAAGAGTAAAAACTTTACAGGTAGATAGTAATGCAGTTCTTCAAGTTACTGCATCTCAATGTATGACAATAAGGGATGCTTCAGTATCTGTTCACGATAGTGCGAGTGTTGTTTTGACAGCAACTTCTGATTCAACATATGCTCAGTATTACGGCGCTGCTATGGCAAATACCACGGTGGAAATGATGTTGGAACATTCTGATTGGCATCAAATTGCCTCACCTGTTGGGGGAGCAACGCTAAATGATCTTATGGCTGAGACTTCAACTGGAGGAGAGGGGTATATTGTGTATGCAGCTAGTCATGCAATACCATCACCGGATACGTCTGTGATAAGGTGGTATGAAACCCAGGATTATAACGGTGGTACTAATATTGGTTACGGTGCAGATTCATCGTATAGTGACGCTTTTGGTACATGGTACGGAGGGAAAAGCACGGACTCTTTTGATGGTAGAGGTGGTTATATGATATTTGTGAATGATACGCTTAGATTGGGTGATCCTTTGCCTTTAAAATTAAAGATAACAGGAACAACTAATGATTCTTCTAGATCAACAACTACCAATATTGATAATTTCGGTTGGACAATGGTGTCTAATCCGTATCCTACTTCCATTGATTGGGAAGTAATAGAGGCTAGGTTGGGGACTGCAACGAATGGAGGTACATTTGACTTTTTACCTACAGTCAGTATTTGGGAGCCTGCAAATCAGAATTATGCGACCTATTTGGCGGATGGTTCGGGTACTTCTGGAGTGGCCGCAAATGATAATGGAACGGGTGTTGCCTTGTCATCTGGATCCAGGTATATTGCTCCCTTTCAATCATTTTGGGTGCAACGTTCTGATTATGTTGGTGAGGATGATGGTTCTTCTTCTGCTAAAAATTTTAAAGTGCTTCCAACAGATAGAGTTGTCTGTGAGATGCCTAAACACTTCAGGCTTGCTGCGCCAAGTCATAGTGTTATGAGGGTGAAGTTGAAAAGTCAAGAGAATGAATACACCGATGAGTTACTATTGAGGTTTGGAGAGGAATTTAGTGATGAGTATAATTCTAATAAAGATGCCCATAAATTATCCTCTTCGAATCCTGAAGTTGCTTTAATTTCAACTAAGAATGGTGGTAAAAGTTTAGTCATCCATAGTAGGTCAGTCCCGGAAAGTCGTACCAGTATTCCCTTATGGACTAAAGCCCCTTTAGGAGCTCGTCTGAAAATGGAAGTAAATGAAATGCCTTCAGGATGGTCTGTGTGGTTGGTTGAGGTAGCTACAGGTAACACATTCGAAATGGAGAACGGTAGTTTTGAATATACCAATTTCGATAAAGGAAATACACATCGATTTGATTTGATTGTAAAGGAGGGGTATGATAAGCCTGATCCTATGAGTTCAAAATTGTTTATAAATGATGGTGTAGTTGAAATTCAGTTTGACTATCCAGGAGTTGAAAAAGAGATTGTTGTTAAAGATATCTTAAATAGAGTGCTTTATTCCACTAAGGTAGTGGATGAGGAGAGTATACGATTGCCCTTTGATTCCCTGCCTAAAGAGATGTTCCTAATTCATGTAATTTCAAATGTTGATAGTAAATTATACAAAGTAATCCCTTAATTTTATATTTCAATTAATTCTGATTGACAAAAGAAAGCCACCCATGATAGGGTGGCTTTCTTTTGTTCTGTAAAGTATATTCTTGCGATATATTCTGCTTTTAGTTTACAGGTAGAATTTTAACTTAACTAGGTAAGCTTGTTATTCAACCATGTATTTTGTTTCCTAAACGATAATGCCTTGTTCTTCAGTTGAATTATATCGAATATTGCTTGAAAATAAATTTTTGTTAGGTGCTTTGAAATATTGTTTCAGGCTGACCTCACGAAAGAAAAAGCCCTCAAGCGTTAATTATTTATGATGAACAGTAAAGAGAATATGAGCTATCGCTGCTTACTTACTATTTTAGCTTTAGTAGGTTGGATGAATAGCGTATCAGCTCAAAGTTTGGATGCCCTTCATTCTATTGTAGTGGATGATGCTACAGCGAATGGACCTGTTTTGACAAATAATGTGAAATATGGAGTGTCTGTTGCATCCTTGGGAGATTTGGATGGTGACGGTGTTGTTGATATTGCAGTGGGCTCAGAAAAATATTGGTTCAATACAGGTATCGTATATATTCATTTTTTAAATTCCGATGGCTCTGTGAAAAGTACATCCGTAATTGACGGAGGAACAAATAACGGTCCATCTATTACATATAATGATAAGTATGGTGTGTCTCTTGTAAATATGGGGGATTTGGATGGAGATGGTGTTGTTGATTTGGCAGTTGGAGCCTTTAAAGAGGACGGTGGTAGTGATAAGCAAGGAGTAGTTTATATTCATTTTTTAAATAGTAATGGTAGCCTAAAAGAAACCCTTGAATTAAGTAGTGATTCAAATAATGGACCTTCATTAAATGACAAGGATGAGTATGGGATCTCTGTTGCTAATATTGGAGACTTAGATAATAACGGTTATAACGATATCGTTATTGGTGCTCGAAAGAATGATACTGGAGGTAAAGATAGGGGAGCTGCTCACATACATTTTTTGTATAAAGTAGGCGGCGTAATTGCTATTGAAAGAACCGTAAAATTATCCAGTGATACGGATAATGGAGCTTCGTTAAGTAATGGTGATAATTATGGTACAGCATTGTATGGGATTGGAGATTTGAATGGTGATGGTGTAGAGGATTTAGCGGTAGGCGCTGAAAAGAGGAATATCGGAGGTTCAGATAGAGGAGCTATTTTTATACATTTTATGAATTCGGATGGATCTATAGATAATACCGTAACGATCAATCACAACACATCAAATGGACCTTCATTATTGAATAAAGCTAGGTATGGTTCAGCTATCGCCTCTATAGGCGATTTAAATAATGATGGTATAGAAGAAATTGCAGTAGGTGCCTTTAATGATAATACAGAAGGGGATCATTATGGTTCGGTATATATTCATTTTTTGAATAACAATGGTAGTGTCGATAGTACTTGGCAAATAAATAATACGACGACAGGTCAGGCATTGACGACAAATTCACATGGTCATTTTGGGAGAGCTATTACGCCTTTAGGTGATATTAATGGTGATGGGTTTGTGGAATTTGCCATTGGCGAACCTGGGGATAGTGAAAATGGATCGAAAAGAGGAGCTGTTCATATTATATCGTTAAATGGTTCAATAGAAGTGATTCCCCAAATAATTTGGAATGGAATTTCTTGGTCAGGAGGTGAAAGTAGTAGTGTATCGGGTGGTCCTTCAGATGAAAATGCAGATGCCTATAAGGTGATGATTATTCAATCTGGTAATACGGCCATTATATCTGAAGATATAAAAGTAGCCAGCCTTCAAGTGGATAGTAATGCCATTCTACAGGTATCTGCTTCGCAGTGTATGACTGTTTTGAATGATGTAATGGTGCATGATAGCGCGAAGGTGATTTTGGTAGCATCTTCAGATTCTGCCTATGCGCAGTACTATGGAAATGCAATGGCGAATACTACCGTAGAAATGATGATAGAACAGTATGGATGGCATCAGATTGCATCTTCAATAAGTGGAGCTACCCTAGCGGATCTTGAGGCTGAGAATTCTCAAGGAAATACTGGACATATCATATATTCAGAAAATCACATTGTGCCATCAGGGGATAGCTCGCAAATAAGATGGTATGAAACACAAGATTATAACGGGGGTACGAATATAGGTTTTGGAGAAGACGATGCCTACAGTGATGCCTATGGAACTTGGTATGGAGGAATAGGAACCGATTCTTTTGATGGAAGAAATGGTTATATGATTTTTGTGAATGCAACGCTTACTCAAGACGCACCTTTACCACTAAAATTGAAAATTGAAGGAATTACAAATGATTCTTCTAGATCTACAAGTACAGATATCGATAATTATGGTTGGACAATGGTATCAAATCCATATCCCTGTGCTATTGACTGGGAAACAATTGAGTCGAGGTTAGGTGTAGCCACAAATGATTATAATTATGATTTTTTACCTACGGTAAGTATTTGGGAGCCTGCCAATCAAAATTATGCGACTTATTTGGCCGATGGTTCTGGTACATCTGGCGTGTCCGCAAATAATAATGGAACGGGTATTTCTCTTACAGATGGTGGAAGATTCATAGCGCCTTTTCAGGCTTTTTGGGTACAGCGGTCGGACTATGTTGGAGAAGATGATGGGACGTCAGATGCTAAGTTATTTTCTGTTTTACCTACGGATAGGGCGGCTTGTGAGCAGCCAAAGCATTTCAAGCAATCAGCTTCCAATCATTCCTTACTGAAACTAAAGATTTCAAATCAGAATAATCACTATACAGATGAGTTAATAATTAGGTTTGGTGAAGAGTTTGAAGATGGATATAGTGCTAGTAAAGACGCGCATAAACTTGCTTCTTCCAATCCAGATGTAGCTATGATATATACCAAGCTTAAAGGTGAAAGTTTAGTGATTCATAGTCGATCAATTCCAGATGAAAAAACGAGTATCCCGCTATGGATGAAGTCAAAATTGGGTGCGGAATTGAAAATAGATTTAAGTGGAATTCCAGTTGGTTGGACGCCATGGCTGCTGGAGGTGGCTACTGGAAATACGTATCCTTTTGATAATGGTAGTTTTGAATTTGTCAATTTCGAAAAAGGAAACACCAATAAATTTAATCTGATTTTACGAGAAGGAGCATCCAGGCCAGAACCAAATAACACAAATGTATTTATTAATGACAATAGGATAGAATTGGTATTTGAGTATCCGGGAATTGAAAAGCAAATACAAGTGAAAGATATATTAGGTAGGGTATTATATGCTGTAAAAGTAATTGATGATGAAAGGCTTGAATTGGCATTCGACGCTTTTGAGAAGCAAACTTATCTGATTCATGTAGTTACTAGCAATGCTAGTAAATTATTTAAAGTAGTCCCCTAAATCCCAATCTTTAACTGAGATTGAAAAAAAAGAGAGTCAAACAATATTGTTTGACTCTCTTTCTACATTAAAACATCATTTCTTCTCCTCCACCAGCTCCTGAAGGTCCTCCTCTTTTCTTGGCTTGATTGAATCGATAAGACAAGGAACAAGTTAGTGTTCTTGCTCTCCAACGCATTTCTTGATACAAGTAATACTCTTCTGTTTCTGTAGTCATTTGTCTTTTCCGACTATTGAATGCATCCGATAATCTAGCACTGAACGTCCAGTTCTTTTCTTTTCCTAAATCTTTGTTTAGGGAAAGGTCCATAGAATGCATAGCGTCTGATTTTCCTTGCAGATTCTCACGAGCTGATCTAAATGAATACCTAGCTTGGAATTTCCATTTCTTTGGAAGGTTGAAATTATTACTTAGGCTAAATCTATGTGAGATATCATCTCTGTCTTCCAGATCGAAGGATTCGTAAGCAGTAAGTTTATAGTAATAACTAGATAGGCTAGCGCGAATACTTAACCATTTCGTAAGTTTTGATGAATAGAAGAATTCCATTCCGATATCTTGTCTGTCTGCTGCATTTTCTGGTTTTGTGTGTGTATTACCAGTTTCCAAATCGATAGTGCTAAGGCGTTGGATAACGTCTGTTCTTAGGTTTGTAAATACTGCCGCAGTAAAGCTTCCTCCTTTAGAATATCGCAGGTATTGAAGCTCCATGTTCGTACTGTAACTTGGATCTATATCTGGGTTACCGCCAAAAATATCTTGATTGTTTGACGTAGAAAAGAAAGGCATTAACTCATGGTATCTTGGTCTTCTTATTTTTCTAGTTACACCCAATTGCCAAGATTCTTTTTTGTTTTTCTGGTAGTTGAAGTTAGCAGAAGGGAAAAAGCCTGTATACTCTTTTTCATTTACATCACTTTGGTCAATAGAGGTATAGTCAACTGAGATGTCTGAGTTCTCCGCTCTCAATCCTAGTGAATAAGAATATTTGTCATTTAATTTATGTGACCAAGAAAGGTAGGAAGCTGAAATCTGTTCTTTGTAAAGCATATCGTATCCTAAGTCTCTTACGGTATTGTTTTCTAGGTCTACAATGGTTTGCTCATTATCAAAGTCAATATTCCTATCGTCCAATCTTACACCAAGCTCTAACATTTTATCTTCATCAAAGGGATAGCTATAGTCCAGTTTGAATAAGCCATTGTCAGATATTTGATCGTTTTCTAGTTGCTCCTCCAAAAGGTAGAAGGGAGCTTCCTCTTCATCAATATATTCATCTGTTAATGCAATCTCCGCATGATCTCTTTTCGATTTTTGTAGATCTATGGAAAGTTCATGGTCTTTCTTTTTAAACTTATGTGTTAAGTATAGGTTCAGGTCCATGGAATTACCGTCCTCTTCTTCTAGCTGGTTTCGGATGGTAGAATTGGCTTCTGGTATAAGGTTATTGTAATTTAATCCTGTGTTCCTCTCTACATCGTATAAACTTATATTGGTTGAAATTCCAATAGTTGTTTTTTGGTTCAAATAAAAGTCTGTCCCGAAATTAAAACTATGGCTATCTCTTAGTCTAGCGTTGGTTCGGTCTGTTTTGGTGTGCAACAGTGTGCTATCTCCAGAGAATGTTTTTTTCTCACCGTAGGTATCAATACTCACATCGCTATGTCTAACGCTATATCCACCATGAAAATTCCATTTTTTATCGCGGTAGGCCAAATTGATTCCTAAGCTTCCACTTTCTGGATTTCCAATGGACGTTTGAATATTTCCATTGAAGCCAATTTTTTTGTTTTTCTTAAGAATGATATTTATGATACCAGCTTCTGAATCTGCCTCGTACTTGGAGGATGGATTGGTAATGATTTCTATTTTATCGATTAATTCGGCTGGAATATTTTTTAGACCGTCATTACTGCTACCAAGCATGGCTGAAGGTTTGCCATCAATCAATATTCTAACGTTTGCGTTTCCTCTCATGTTAACGCTACCTTCAGCATCTACTTCTACAGAGGGAAGTTCATTCATTACCTCTAAGGCTGAATTTCCTGCTTGACTCTTATCTGCTCCAACATTAAAGACTTTTTTGTCTCTTTCCAAGACAAGCTGGTTTGCAGTTTCTTCAAGTACCAGTTCAGAAAATACAGCATGATCGGCTTCTAGTTTTATAATACCTAGATTGATAGGGGCTGTTCCTTTTTTTACAGTGATCGGAATACTTACATCTTTATAGGATATAAATTCAATTTTGATCGTATAGGTTCCTGGTTTAAGGTTCAATTTAAATTTACCATTATCGTCGGTAATTGTCCCATCTATAATAGCGCCTTCATTATTGTAAACTGTAGCTGTTGCATAGGGTAATGCTTCAGAATTTGAGGAATCCATTACCTTTCCCTTAACGGAGGTTGTTGCAAGATCTGTAACTGTATTGCTTGGGCTGTTTGTAGGCATTTGGGCATAGGAAACTTGCCCTATCACAAACAATAGGAGTGAAAGTGAATAATAAAAATACTTCATTATAATGGGGTTATTTTTTTGTTAGATCTACGGTGAACCAAATATTTATAGGAGTAGTTAGTCTGTCAAGATTTGGTCTGTTACCTCCCATTGAACCACGCATTCCAGGAGAACCACCTCTAGAACCACCTCTAGAACCACCGTTTCTGGAAATGTTTTGATTCGTATTATTCATCGAAGGAGCTCTCATAGAATTTGGTCCACTTGATGGGGCTATGCCATTTGCAATAAGTCCTAAAGAGAATTGGGTAGCATGCTCATATTCTCCGTTAAGAAATTCAGATTTTGGTACCCTTATAATATAATGAAGGGTGTTTTCATCTTCATAGTATACATGTATGTATAAACGTGATCCTTGATTTTTATAATCTAGGATTTCAGTCGTTCCGTTATGATTAAAGATGATTTGTTGATTCAAGGTATTCAACATCTTTTGCATACCACTCTTTGACTTTCTAGAAATAGTCCTATTTGGTCTAGAAAAATTGGTTTCCATACTATTGGAAACCTCGCTTTTTGGAGCTTCACTTTTTAATGGATACTCTATAGATATATTTCTCTTTTTCTTTCCAGTAGGGTCTAGGTAAATATTGGTGCCAGATTGTAAGAGTCGTAATATGCTCGTTTTGTCATCTGTTTGGAAGTGTAGCTCAAAAAAATCTTCATTTTGCTGTAGGGCCCAAGTGATTTTAGATTCTTTATCATAGCCTTGCATGCCATTTACTTCTTGAGAGAATTCCTGGGCGTAGTGCGCTTTATAAATTGGTAAATTAATACATGAATTTAGACTCAGTAAACTGAGTGCTATCCAAAAAACGTGTTTCTTAAGCATGTCGATTTATTTGATGTTGCAAAAGTACTAGTTGTTTGGGGAATCTAAAGGGTATTTTCAATGAACGATCCCATTTTTTCAATGAATAGAATTAATTGGATTGTTTTAAGGCTTTTTTAACAAGTATTATTAATGCCCTAAGTACTACTATTTATAGGTTATAGTAGAGTTTTAATAATATAGATTGTTATCTAAATTGAGTTTTCAGATTGTGTTATATAAAGTTGATTAAAAGCAATAGGGGGCTTAACTCTTTGTTGTGCTGATAATTGAATGGACAATTGAATTTCAAGTAGTTTACTTTATATTATTAAAGTATAAAATAGGTTTTATTTAAAAATAAGTTGTATCTTGATTTTCCAACAATGATATAGTGATATAAAATGGTTGGTTATAATTTTTTCCAAAGAATGGCATTCTTTCAGATTATGGTGATCTGAAAGAAGGGCCATTTACTTTTTTTGGAGCATTTGTAGGCGCGTATAAAGGGCTATCCTATTATCTTGCCTGTTCTATTTTTACCTTCTTTCGCTTGATTTTCTTTCCTTGAACTTCCTTTAATAAAGATGTAAGCTTCTCCCTATTCACGGAAGCGTAAGCAAAATGGTCTTTGACTTCGATTAAGCCTAATTCATCTTTTTGCAGACCTCCATTTTTCAATAGGTGACCAACGATATCAATTTTATTGATCTTATCTTTTTTACCTGCACCAATATATAGTGTGGTCCAAATAGGTAGTGATGGTAAGGTTATGTTTTCCTGAAGAGGTTCTATAGCTGTATCTTCTGGGATGTAATCTGGTCTTTCTTCATCTTCTCCAATCAATAAATACGAACTACCTGTAGCATGCATTCTTGCAGTACGACCATTCCTATGTAAAAATGCATCCTCTTTTTTAGGCAATTGATAATGTATCACATGTCCAATTTCTGGAATGTCTAAACCTCTTGCGGCTAAATCGGTACAAATAAGAATTCTGTGGCTACCATTTCTAAATTTAACCAACGAACGTTCACGCTCTTCTTGATCCAATCCTCCGTGGAAGGTACCGTGATATATTCCTCTTTGTGAAAGTGTTTGGCTTATTCTTTCAACGGCATCTCTGTGATTACAGAATATTAATGTTGTAGGATCACCTAATTGACAGATTAGTGTAAATAGGGTTTCCAATTTTTCAGCCTCTTTGGTATTAAGTATTTTAAGCGTTAAACTTGAACTGATAGTTTCAGTGATAAAGTTTAACTCCTTTGGGTTTGAAAGGCCAACAAATTCTGGAACATCAATGGATTTACTTGCAGAGGTAAGGATTCTCTGTTTTAGCAAGAGCATTTCGCTAACGATAAAGGCCATATCCTTTTGGAATCCAAATTCTAGGGCCTTGTCAAACTCATCTAAAACCAAATATTCTATTCCGGCAGGTTTAAAGGTGCCTCTTCTTATAAGATCGGCTAATCTACCAGGTGTACCAATTAAAACCGCTGGTGATTCAGATAAGTTATTTTGTTCAACTTTTACGGAATGACCACCGTAACAACAATTAACTTTTAATCCGGTTTTCATGCTTTTGAAAACTTGTTCTATCTGCAGTGCAAGTTCTCTTGAAGGAACCATAATCAATGCTTGGATATACACTTTGCTTGGATCCAATTTTTCCAATAAAGGTAATAGGAAACCTAATGTTTTACCTGATCCTGTTGGAGAAAGTAAGACTACATCTTCACCAGCTTGAATGGTAGAGATGGCTGCATTTTGCATCTCGTTCAGTTGAACGATTCCAAGATTTTTAATGGATTGTTTTATCATGATTCTTCATTTATGGCACAAAGGTAAGGTAGATTCACGAATTGAAGGCTACAATTTATAAGTATGATCCAATAGAATGCTAACTCTGGCCTTAGATTCATCTGAATTTTGCTAGGGGATCTGTATATTTGTGGCTCAAATAGAATTATGGAAGGAACTATTCGATCAAATATCAGCATAGGGATGTTGGTAAATATCGTTCTGAAAAAAGATCAGAGAACAGGAAATTTAACTGAAGGGATTGTACAGGACATTCTTACAAAGTCACCAAAACATTCACATGGCATTAAAGTGCGTTTGGAAGGTGGAGATGTAGGGAGAGTGAAAGAAATTGTTGACGAAGATATAGATTGAGAATCCTTCATACACATATTGTTGCCGAAGGCATAGCTGCCATACGTTTTGTGGATTATGCACGTTCATTTGATGCATACACTAAAACCTATCCCTCTCGTCAGGGATTAAAAAAGGCTATATTAAAAGGTGCTTTTTATATAGATGGTGAAGTTGCGCAAACTGGAATCTGGTTACAGCCTGGTCAAAAAATTGATTGGGTTGAAATAGAACAGCCCAAAACAAAAGAATATAGACTAGAGCTTTCAGTGCTATTCGAAGATGATCATTTCGCTGTGATCAATAAGCCTGCAGGCGTTTTGGTTAGCGGAAATCAATTCAAAACCATAGCCAATTGCATTAAAGGGAACTTAAAAGTTTCTACAGAATTGGACGCTTTGGCAATTCCAAGGCCTGTGCATAGGTTGGATAGATTAACTTCTGGTATATTACTAATAGCGAAAACTTCAAGGGCTCAAATTAGCTTATCAAATCAATTCGTAGAAAAAACCATCAAGAAAAAATACAGAGCGATAGTAAAAGGTGAATTCCCAGAAGAGGGGATCATTAATACGGCTATTGATGGTCAGTCTGCTAGTACAAAATATGCCTGTATTGCCCGTTACCGTTCTTTGCAGAATGATTTTATTTCTTTAGTAGATTTGTATCCATTGACTGGTAGAACACATCAATTGAGAATTCACAGTTCTGAGATGGGGCATCCCATTATTGGTGATAAATTATATACCAAAGAAGGGGAGGTCCTAAATGGTAAGGGATTATTTCTTACAGCTGTTGCCATAACCTTATCTCATCCAATAAGTGGGGAGTCTCTTAAGTTTGAAATTGAACAGCCTGCCAAGTTCGACTCATTGATAGAACGAGAGCTTCGGAGATGGGATAAATTCAAGAAAGGGGAAGCATAAATTGTTGATTCGTAAGTTTCTTCGATTTTTATTTTCCTAATAGCTCCTGTTTTTACATAATTTTTTAATAATTTTACTCCGAACTTTAGGGGTGCCGTTATGGCTGAGAATATACCCTTAGAACCTGTTGTAGTTTATCCTACCGAAGGGAAAAGTGATACTTCGAAGGCCACGTACTACTGGTCCTTTATTTGTAAATCGTTGTATTGATTCCCTCCTCAAAATTTACTACATTGGGAAGTCGAAAATGAAAGGTGTCTTGGCATTTTTTCAAACTGATCAACGATTCTATGAAAATCATTGTCAACAAAGAAGAAAAAGAATTTAATTCTGTTAGCACTATACAAGACCTGATAAAAGCATTGGGTTTTGAGCAAAAAACAGGAATAGCTTTCGCGATCAATATGCGTATTGTAGCGAAGGCAGATTGGGCATTACACCCCATTGAAGAAAACGATAATATCACCATTATAACAGCCTCTCAAGGCGGTTAATTTAACTATTGTTATGGCAAAAAAGGACAGAATACCTTCAAAAGGGAAGATTACTCGTGATGAGTATCCAAATTCGAAGAAAATCTATGTGAAAGGTGAAATTCACGACATTGAAGTAGCAATGCGTGAAATTAGTCTTGATCCAACTATTGATAATACAACTCGTAAGAAGATTGAGGACAACCAAGCTGTGTGTGTTTATGACACTAGTGGTCCTTATACTGATCCTTCTATCGATATCGATGTTCATAAGGGATTGGCAAAATTACGTCAATCTTGGATCTTGGATCGTAAGGATGTAGAAGAGTTGGACGGAATTAGTTCTTCTTATGGTCAAGAGAGGTTAGCGGATGAGTCTTTGGATGAGTTGCGTTTTATGCACTTGAGAAAGCCATTGAAGGCAAAGCCTGGGATGAATGTTTCTCAAATGCACTATGCTAGAAAAGGAATGATAACTCCAGAGATGGAATACATTGCTATTCGTGAGAATTCAAAGATTGATGAATACAATGGTGATAAGCAGCAACATGCTGGAGAAAGTTTTGGTGCAAATACACCAAAATCTCATATTACGCCAGAATTTGTTCGTAAAGAGGTAGCAGAAGGAAGAGCTATCATTCCAAATAATATTAATCACCCAGAGTCTGAGCCAATGATTATTGGTAGAAACTTCTTGGTGAAGATTAATGCCAATATTGGTAATTCAGCGGTAACTTCTTCTATAGAAGAAGAAGTTGATAAAGCAGTATGGGCTTGTAAATGGGGTGCAGATACAATCATGGATCTTTCTACTGGAAAGAATATTCATGAAACCCGTGAATGGATCATTAGAAATTCACCGGTACCAATTGGAACAGTGCCTATTTACCAAGCATTAGAAAAGGTAAATGGTGTAGCTGAAGATCTTACTTGGGAAGTATTTAGAGATACCTTAATTGAGCAAGCAGAACAAGGTGTAGATTACTTCACTATTCATGCTGGAGTTCGATTGAAGTATGTACCGTGGACAGCAAAACGTGTTACAGGTATTGTTTCTCGTGGTGGTTCTATTATGGCTAAATGGTGTTTATCGCATCATAAAGAGAATTTCTTGTACACGCATTTCGAAGAGATTTGTGAAATAATGAAGGCGTATGATGTAGCATTCTCTCTAGGAGATGGTCTTCGTCCAGGTTGTATTGCTGATGCAAATGATAAGGCTCAATTTGGTGAATTGGAGACATTAGGGGAATTGACACATATCGCATGGAAGCATGATATACAGGTTATCATTGAAGGTCCTGGGCATGTACCAATGCATATGATCAAGGAAAATATGGACAAGCAGTTGAAACATTGTGCGGAAGCTCCTTTCTATACATTAGGGCCACTTACTATGGATATTGCTCCTGGATACGATCATATTACGTCTGCTATTGGTGCAGCAATGATCGGTTGGTTTGGAACAGCAATGTTGTGTTATGTAACACCAAAAGAACATTTGGGTCTTCCGAATAAAGAAGATGTTCGTGAAGGGGTAGTTACGTATAAAATCGCTGCACATGCTGCCGATTTAGCAAAAGGTCATCCAGGTGCACAGATTAGAGATAACGCGCTGAGTAAAGCGAGATTTGAATTCCGTTGGGCGGATCAATTCAATCTAGCCTTAGATCCAGATAAAGCGCGTGAGTTTCACGATGAAACACTGCCTGCAGAAGGAGCGAAAGTAGCTCATTTCTGTTCTATGTGTGGACCAAAATTTTGTTCTATGAAGATTTCTCAAGATGTAAGAGATTACGCTAAAGAAAATGGATTGGATACGGATGAAGCCATTGAAAAAGGAATGGAACAAATGTCAGATACTTTTGCTAAAAAAGGATCCGAAATTTACCTTTAATATATGATTCGTGTAATTACACAATCCGAATTTTTTCAAGGAGAGCATGCCATAGTGCATGCCCTCTTTGAAGTTGGATTGATGGAATTACTGCTGCGTAAACCTACTGCAAGTTCATCTGATATCATCGATTGGATCAAGGGTATTGATGAACAGTATCGTGATAGAATTGTGGTTTATGAGCAGCAAGTAGAGCAGGTGGAAGGGGTTAAAGGATTTCATCATAAAGGAAATGAACAGACCGAGCTAGCCCATACTTGGTATAGCAGGTCTTGTCATGGAATGGATGAATTAGTGGAATTTGAAAATAGCTATGAATACTTAGTGTTAAGTCCCATTTTCAAAAGCCTATCAAAAGCCAATTATGGCCCTGAAATCAATTGGGATTTATCATCCCTGAGTACAGGACTAAAGAATAAATTAATCGCCTTAGGAGGAATATCTGAACAGCGATTGGAAGAATTACATCAATTGGGGTTTAAACATATTGCACTTCTTGGTGCCATTTGGTTATCTCCTGATCCAATATTAGCCTTTAAAACTATAGATCAGAAATGGGGAAAGTACGCCCAAAAGTATTAAGTATTGCTGGGTTTGATCCTAGTGGAGGAGCTGGTTTATTAGCGGATATAAAAGCTTTTGAACAACATAGATGTTTGGGCTTTTCCGTCTGTACAGCAATTACCTATCAACATGAAGAGCGCTTTGATGGCTTAGATTTCATGTCTTGGGAGGCTGTTGAAAAACAGCTTAGTATGTTGGCAGAAAAGCACAAAATAGATTTTATTAAAATCGGACTAGTTCAGGATTTAGATTTTATGAATGGGCTATTAATTAGCTTGAGAAGTCATTTCCCAGGGGTTCGTATTATTTGGGATCCTATAGTCAAAGCTTCGGCTGGTTACACTTTTTGGCAAAGTTTGGATAATGTTTTATCCCTGATTAGAAAGGTGGATTATATGACGCCAAATTGGGATGAAGCAGTACTGCTCTTTCAGCCAAAAGAAGGAGAGGACCTCGTCAAGTTGATTCAGTCAAAAGAATTGGATACTAGAATTGTACTTAAAGGAGGGCACAATCCTGCAAAGCCTGGAGTGGACTATTTGATTACAAAGGAATTGGTTTATCCCTTTAATCCAAAGAGAACAGATATTCATCCAAAACACGGTTCTGGTTGTATTTTCTCTTCGGCATTTGCTGCAAATCTAGCCAATGGTTATCCTGAAATAAAGGCTATGATTCGTGCAAAAAGATATACAATGGATAGGTTGCTGAGTAATGATGGACTTTTAGCCTACCATAAATAATGCATAAAAGAATACATTTTGTTTCCTACGGAGATCAGAATGGAGATCATATAGCCTCCATTCATAAAGTGCTAGAAGCAGGCGTAGACCTGGTTCAATTACGCATCAAAGATTGTACAGATCAGCATTGGTATAATCAGGCAGGAAAAGTAATGGAATTAGTCTTATCGTTTGGAGCAGAATTGATTATAAATGATCGGGTGGCCCTTTCTTCTAAGTTGGGGATAAACGCTGTTCATTTGGGGCAAACGGATATGGCAATACCTCAAGCAAGAGAGATCCTTGGTAGTGGAAGTACTATAGGTGGTACTGCAAATAACCTAGATCAAATGATTAAACTAAGTCAAGAAGGTGTGGATTATATAGGTCTTGGACCCTATAGATTTACGCGTACAAAAAATAATCTGAGTCCAATTTTGGGTCATGAAGGCATAGCAGGTAAAATTCAGGGATTTCAAGGGAGAGGATATAAGACTCCTATCTTTATAATTGGAGGAATTGTTGAATCCGATTTTGGATTGATATCTGAGTTACCTATTGCGGGAATTGCAGTTTCTTCCCTATTTGCGGACAAAAGTGTTAAAGAGATTGAAGTTATAAAACGAAACTTCGAAAAAGGTATATAATATGAAGGATCTATTACAAATTGGAGATGCGCAGTTTACATCGCGTTTATTCACAGGTACAGGTAAATTTGGTTCTCTTACAGAAATGAAAGAGGCCATTGAAGTTTCTGAATCCGAATTGGTTACCGTTGCACTTAAAAGAGTGGAGTTGCAAGATGATCAGGATGTATTATTACAGCATTTAGACCATCCTAGGATTCAGTTATTGCCGAATACCTCAGGTGTGAGGAATGCAAAGGAAGCTGTATTTGCAGCTCAAATGGCTAGAGAAGCATTGGAAACTAATTTATTGAAATTGGAAATTCATCCAGATCCAAAATATTTGATGCCTGACGCTATAGAAAGTCTTAAGGCAGTTGAGGAATTGGCCAAATTAGGATTCACTGTTTTGCCGTATATTCATGCTGATCCTGTTTTATGTAAACATTTGGAAAATGCTGGATCGGCTGCAGTAATGCCTTTAGGTTCTCCGATTGGAAGTAATAAAGGTTTGAAAACTATAGATTTTCTGGAGATTATTATAGAGCAATCAAATATCCCTGTTATAGTAGATGCAGGAATTGGAAGTCCTTCCGATGCTGCAAAAGCGATGGAGATAGGTGCCGATGCTGTTTTAGTAAATACGGCAATTGCTGCTGCTCAAAATCCTGTAAGGATGGCAGAAGCTTTCAAAATGGCTGTAGAAGCAGGTAGGATGGCTTATTTTGCAAGATTGGCAGCTGTAGGAAATACTGCTTCGGCTACAAGTCCATTGACTGGATTTCTAGAAATGTAGGATTATAGGTTAAAGGTAAAAGATACGCTATAAAAGGAGCCTCACTTGGGGCAATACATAATCTAAGTGTTGTGAATCCGACGCATCTTTTACCTATAACCTATTTCTGTTTTAGATATATAAATTTTGTAAATGTTATTTATTGTTATTTTAAAATAAAACTATTGATAGTAATTGCTTTGTTTTAATATTATGTATACCTTTAATAGGTTGAAAATTATGTTATTAGTGTATTTACGTTATTAGTATAAAATAATTATTTATAAAATTTAAATTATGGAAAGACTCAAGGGAATTCCAGAGAGAATAGGAGGTATGTCCTATTTCGTATATTCTTCAAAAAATGGATTTAGAATCATTGAATTGAAAGAAAGTATTTCATCTCCTTTATTAAATATGTTTGTGAAAGCATGGGGTATTGGGCCATTTTGGATGAACAATAGACAATCAAAGTCTAAAAGATACAAGATACTAAAGACTGCTATTTATTTAAATTAGTCCTATTAATCACAAATACAAAATAAATATATACTTCTATCGTCCTTGAAATGGGTAGAAGAGAATCTATATATTATGTCATTTATAAATTGAAATATAATAGTATTACTTTATACTTCTTTTTTCTCCGAAAAAAAATATCTTTTTTTTATCGACTTAATCCAGTTTACACTCATTTTTTTTATAATTTAAATGCTTGTTAATGACGCATCTTTAACTTGATCGAATAGTTAATTCACCATGTTTGAGTCATTTTTGATGAATTAGTAATTTGTGTTAAGAATATTCAATGATTGAGAAGTTATCCTACGAGCAATTATCCATAAGGAATGAAGTGTTGCAAGAGATTGTTGAAGCGACTTCCTATAAAAGTGAACAAGACTATTTAAATAGTTTGGTAATGGAATTGGCTAAATGCCTAAAAGCCGATTATGTTTTAGTTGGAATTCCAGAGACTGATAGCAATGAATTTGTTAAAACCTTAGCCTTTTGTGGTGAGGGAGAACTTTTAGATAATATGAGGTATGAGCTATTGGGGACTCCTTGTGCTGATGTCTACGGTGATTATAAAGTTTGCACAATTTCCGAAAATGTTGCAGAGGCTTTCCCTGATGATTCAATACTGAAAGACCTTGATATAGAGGGCTATGTTGGTGCTCCCCTTTATTCACATGATAATGGGGTAATTGGAATAATGGCTTGTTTGTTCAGAAGAAAACTAGACGGAAATGGTTTGGAACAGAGTACGCTTGAAATTCTCAGTAATAGAGTAACCACTGAAATTGAACGTATTAACACATTAAAAGATTTGCAATTGGCTAATCAAGATTTGTTGCAATCTAAAACTGAATTGATCAATAAAAATGAAGAACTAAACTTATTAAATGATAGGGTCACAAAGCTATTAAAGGAAAATAGAAAGCAAAATATTGCGCTTAAAGTGGCTAAGGAAAAAGCCGAAACGAACAACAGACTTAAAAATGAATTTCTGCACAATATGTCGCATGAAATTCGTACCCCATTAAATGGAATTGTTGGATTTACTGAATTTTTAAGAGAGCCTGAATTAACCAAGGAGCAACGGCTAAGTTATTGCAATATTATCAATAGTTCTGTAGAGCAATTTGTACGAGTAGTTGATGATATATTGGAGATATCTATTTTAGAAACGAAGCAAGTAAAATTAATAGAAAGGGAGGTTGTTTTGAACCATATTCTATTAGAGTTGTTTTCTGTATTCGATATAAAAGCGAAAAATAATAGGACCCCACTATATATCAAAAAAGGCTTGTCCAACCAGCAAAGCAAAGTAATGTTGGATGATAGTAAGTTGAAAAAGGTATTAAGTAATTTATTGGAAAATGCGTTGAAATTCACTTTTCAGGGATTCGTTGAATTGGGCTATAATCTGATAGGAGATAGGGTAGAAATTTATGTTAAGGATTCGGGAATTGGTATTGAAGCTGAAAATGTAGAATCTATTTTCGAACGTTTTTCTCAAGAGGAAAAGGAGCTTTCTCAAAAATTTGGTGGCCTGGGCTTAGGATTGTCCATTGCTAAGGAGAATACAGAATTACTGGGTGGTCATATAGAACTGCAATCTGAAAAAGGGAAAGGTTCAACCTTTACAGTAAGTATCCCTTATACGCCGGTTCTAGGTAATACAGAGGTTAAGGGAATGGCTGTTACAGGTCAAAAAGTAGATTGGGTCCCAGTTGAAAAGGGGAGTTTATTAATTGTAGAAGATGATGAAATCAGCTTTATCTATTTACAGGCTATGATCGATCGTATTCACCCAGGATTAAATATTATTCATGCCAAAAATGGATTAGAGGCAGTCGATTTATGTAAAAATCATATAGATATTCAATTGGTTTTGATGGATGCGAAAATGCCCATAATGAACGGTTATGATGCTACTAGACTAATCAAAGAATTAAATCCTAAATTACCTATTGTAATGCAATCTGCTTTTTCAACACCAGAAGAAAAGGAACGTGGATTTGCCGTGGGGTGCGATGATTATATTGTAAAACCCATCGAAAAAGATGCCTTTACAGTAATAGTAAATAAGTACCTTCAAAAGCCTTAAATGGTTCTGTTAAAAATTTTTTCTAAAAATTAAATGCCTGCTTGGCTAAAAGATTGAAAAATACTTTTTACATTTAGTAATGTTATTATAGTATATCTCAATTCTTTATATGGCTTCCTTAACTCCTTTTTCTGGCTTACTTGGCAGAAGACTTGCTGCGCATCTTTTACGAAGAAGTACCTTCAATGTTTCACGTAGCAGAATAACTGAATTTTCAAATTATACGGTGGATCAAGCAATGGATGCTTTATTTGTTGTGCCTTCAAAATCAATGGTCGAACCTATTGATCCACTCAATGGAGCTCAATGGATAACTGAAGTGTTACCGCCAAATTCAACTAATGGTCTCCTCAGGAAATACGTTTTTTCTTGGTGGATTCATGAGGCGTTGTTGGATACTTCAATCCATCATAAAATGATGTATTTTCTATTTACAGACTTTACGGTAAATATGTATTCATTTAATTCATTGATAGCATTTGATTATCTATCCCTGTTAGATAAATATGCCTTAGGTGATATTCAAGAATTTGCCTACCATGCAACGGTATCGAATGGAATGCTTATCTATTTGAATAATACGAATAATAATGCAGTCAATCCGAATGAAAATTATGCAAGAGAGTTCTTGGAATTGTTTACCATAGGAAAGGGAGCGCAGGTCGCAGAAGGGGATTATACCAATTATACGGAGTTAGATGTACAGATGGCAGCGAAAGTCCTCACAGGATTTAAAAAGAAAACGGATCGTTCTATAATTGATTTTGATACTAATATTCCGACAGGTTATGCAAATTATACCAAGCACGATACTGGGGATAAAACTTTTAGTTCAGCCTTTCAAAATACGGTAATTTCAGGTGCTGTGGATGCTGATGACATGCATAGAGAGCTAAAGGATATGGTGGATATGGTTTTTATTCAAGATGAAACTGCGCGGTATATTTGTAGGAAATTATATAGATATTTTGTGTGTAAGAATATCACAGATGAAATAGAATCCGATATAATAATTCCTCTGGCAATTACCTTAAAGGATAATAATTATGATTTATCCTTTGCTGTCAAAGAGTTATTGAAAAGCAATCATTTTTATGATGCCGATGATTCTATTAATTCAGATGAGATTATTGGAGGTTTAATCAAGTCACCATTGGAGTTAATTTTACAAACACTATCCTATTTCGATATTACTATTCCCGACCCATTGACGGATAGTTTAAATCATTATTCCTTGTTCTATAGAAGAACTGTTTTAGATGTAATTCTTAAGTTAGGCGCTCATGATATTTTTGCACCTGGACAAGTAGCAGGATTTCCTGCCTATTACCAAGCTCCAGATTTCGATAGAAATTGGTTTAATGCTGCAACAATCATAGCGAGGTATAAAATACCAGATATATTGATAGAAAGTAAAAGGATATTGCTTTCCGGAAATAATATTGGAGGTGTGCAAATAGCCATGGCTCCCTTTTTGTTAGATGAATCCAATTGTTCAGATTCCCAAAATGCAAACACCCTATTAGCAGAAATGTTGGGTGATTTATTTCCTGACAACCCGGATAATAGTCGGAAAACCTATTTTAGAGATGAAATATTTTTAGATGGATTATCTATAAATACTTGGTCTTACGAATGGCAAAATTTTGTAGATACTGGGGAGGATGAAAATGTAATTATTCCTTTAAACAACCTATTTCAAGCCATAATTTTTTCACAAGAATATCAATGTAACTAGTCCTATGAAAAGAAGAGATTTTATAAAATTGTCTGCCTTAGGTTCTGCTGGTGCATTTTTATTGAATGGTCATGCAGCAAATACTTTTTCAAGTCATTATCTATTAAATAGTTTCGACTGTAATTTGGTGAATGATAGGTGTATTGTATTGGTTCAGTTAAGTGGTGGAAATGATGGTCTAAATACCATTGTTCCTGCAAACCAATATGATACTTATGCAGAATTAAGACCAATAATTAAATTGAATGATATAGGAGAGAGTAATGGTCTTATTAGTCTAGATACCACCCTTTCTCTTGATGATCAAATTGGATTAAACCCTTCATTGTCGGGATTCAAATCTTTGTATGAGGCAGGAAAGTTAAATATAGTGCAAGGTGTTTCTTATCCAGATCACAATAAGTCTCATTTTAAATCAACAGATAATTTGTTGAAGGGAATAGACGGCACCTCCAATTCTCAATCCATTACGACGGGTTGGATGTCTCGATTTTTGGAGAATCAATTTGATTTTAGTCAATTCGAAGATCCACTAGGAATCCAACTTGGAAGTCAAAAACCATCTGTTGGATTTCATACGGAAGCAGAACATAGAGTGGATATTAACATATCCGGTCAGGATCCTTCAGGTTATTATACATTGATATCTCAGATTGGGACGGCTCCAATTCCTAATACTCCATCTTCAGATTATGGTGATAATTTAGAGTTTATCATGAATATGGAGAATAATGTAAACACCTATGCAGAAAGGATAACCAATGTATTTAATAATGGTTCCAATATAGCCACCTATCCGGATACCAAACTAGCTGATCAATTAAAAACTGTTGCAAGGTTAATAAATGGGGGGTCGAAAACCAAAATATTTTTAGTGTCTCTTAGTGGGTTTGATACCCATAATTCACAAATTTCTGGTGATGGTAGTCATTTGGGGAAACATGCAGATCTATTGAGTGAACTTTCAGAGGCAATGGTTGCCTTTCAATCTGATTTGGGATCTCTAGGGCTAGAGGATCGCGTGTTGTCTGCTACTTTTTCAGAATTTGGAAGAAAGGCAAAGGAAAATGGGAATTACGGAACAGATCATGGTAAAATTGCCCCTTTGTTTGTCTTTGGGAAACATGTTAAAGCAGGTGTCACAGGAGGGAATATGGATCTATCTTTGGTAGGCGAAGATGGTCAGTTAGAGGGAGTTCAGCATGATTATAGACAAGTGTTTACTACCTTAATTCAGGATTGGATGGGAGGTTCAAATGGTATTCTAGAGCAAAGCAATTTTTCAGAGTTTGAAGAAGAAAAATTGGCTATTATCGATTCTGAACAGGTAGTGCCTGAAGATTGTTATCAAAGTCCTATTGGAATAGTTGAGTTAAATTTAGATATTAAATTTTCGGCCTATCCAAACCCTGCAAAGGCATTTACTATTATTGAAATTAATGTATCGAAACCGGGTGCGTATAATTGTGAATTATTCAATATTAATGGTGTTGTAGTTCGTACGTATGATTGGTATTTATTAGCTGGAGACTTCAGCCAAGAGATAGATTTATCAGGACTAGAAGCGGGGAACTATATAGGTAGTTTGACGGATGAAGCAGCATCGATTAAAAAGGAAATGAAATTATTAATTCTATAAAGTGATATTAAATGGTACAATCACACGAAATTGATTATACGATTCACGGGGACGATATGCAAGTAGTTTCTATTGAATTGGATCCTCAAGAGACGGTTGTTGCTGAAGCTGGGGCAATGAACTGGATGGAAGACAATATTTCATTTGAAGCAAGAACTGGCGATGGTTCTCGCCCGGATAGAGGTTTTTTTGGAAAACTAATGGATGTGGGGAAGAGAGTGCTTACTGGGGAGTCTATTTTCATGACGCACTTTACCAATATTGGACAAAAGAAAAGAGAGGTTGCTTTTTCTGCTCCTTACCCAGGGAAGATTATTGCTTTGGATTTGAGTGAAATAGGTGGGGAAATATTATGTCAAAAAGATGCATTTCTGTGTGCTGCTTATGGTACAAATTTAAGCATAGCATTTACTAAAAAATTTGGTTCAGGTCTATTTGGTGGAGAGGGATTTATTCTTCAGAAGTTGAGAGGAAATGGAAGGGCCTTTTTACATGCTGGTGGTACAGTAATAAAGAAAGAGCTAAAAGGTGAGGTAATTAGAATCGATACGGGATGTATTGTTGGTTTTACGCCCGGTTTGGAATATAGTATAGAAAAGGCAGGGAACTTAAAATCAATGTTTTTTGGTGGAGAGGGATTATTCCTAGCCACCATACGTGGAACGGGTACTGTTTACCTGCAGAGTTTACCATTTTCGAGGTTGGCGGATAGAATAATACAACATGCACCTAGACTTCAGGGAAGTTCCAAAGGTGAAGGTTCTGTTTTAGGTGGTATAGGAAGAATAATTGACGGAGATTAAGTTTCAATGAGTAGAATTTCATTTCAAGAATTTTATCAGAAAGTAGGGGAGAATGAGCGGGTGATGGTGGATATTCTTCGAGACTTGGTTATGGAGACTGAACCAAATTTTGAGGAGAAGATTTCTTATGGTGTACCTTATTATTTCTATCATTCTCGGGTTTGTTTCATTTGGCCTTCTGGGGTGAAATGGGGTCCAAAAGAAGGTGTGTTATTTGGTTTTTGTAAAGGGGCATTTTTGGATGATTTTGAAAACATATTGGATACAGAAGGTCGTAAGGAAATAGGTACAATCACCTTTTTTGATCCCAAAGAAATTCAAGTTTCAAAAATTAAGGAATTGCTTTTTCAAGCCATTATTTTAGATCAAGATAGGTCCAAAAAGAAAAGAAAGTAATTGCATTCTTTTGCTGTTTTTTTAGTTTCTCATTGAAATGATTTGGAGTATGTTTTTCAATTTATTATATTTAATAGTCTTTAGTTTAGGCTGTTGGGTGAATGTTGAATTATTGAAATAAATTGATTCAAATGAAAAATAGATGTCTTTTTAATACAAAAAACCTTTCTTTTTTATGCGTTTTCATGCTCTTCTCTTGTTTAGATTTAAACCCCTATAAGATTGATTTAATGGGGACTTGGGTGATTCCTATATCACAAGGGTCAGAATATAAATGGGGGTTCACTTTGCTAGAGGAAGGGGAGGTAAAAACCATTAATTCAAAACGAATAAGGTATGATAGTTGGGAGGTCGAGGATAATCGACTGCTACTTCATGGAAGAAATATTGAAGGAAATGTCTCTAGAAATTTTATGGATACCTTAGAGATTTTAACACTAAATGAATCAAATTTAATAGTGCATAATAGATTAGGTGATACAATACGTTATGCTAGAATACTCAATGCTGCACAGATAGTACATGAGTTCAATAAGCCTAATAAATGTTATAGGCTTAGCACAAACGGTGATACCGTGTCCATTTCAATTTCCCATTCTCAAGACCAGGTAAAAGGTTCTATGGAGATCTCCTCTCAAGGTGGAGAAAATAATACGGCATTCTTAATTGGGGACTTTGTTGGCGATACACTGATATGGAATGTATGGATGGAGAGTGATGGGGAAGTATCCAAAAGTCAAGTTGCCTTTTTAAGAAAAGAGAATAGTCTAATTCAAGGATTTGGAGAAATGAATTTTGTTAATGGCGTTTTCCAGTTCAAAAATAGGAAGGCCATTGAGTTTATGCCTTCCATGCAATTGAAAAGAATATTCTGTTCTGATAGTAAATAGTTAGCTTTCTATAGATCTTGATTATTGTAAATGGATCGTGTCCATGTCAGTCGTTAAACCTAGATTCACTATGATATTGTTTAGTAAAGTGTCTGCATAGGCACTTGAATCGTTTGGTTGAACCAATACATCATAAGTCCCAGGAGGAACTCCTTGAATAAGGAAATTTCCATTGGTGGAAGTAAAGGTTCCAAAAGTATCTACATTCTGTATCGCGTATACTGCAGAAAATTCATTTGGATTAACTACTCCACTGATAGCACCACTTGTTGAACTAATAAAAGTTCTAATAACAGGTTTAAGTAAATATTTACCTGAATTTCCGGCCTTAACTACAGACTTGGAAGCATCGAAGTCTAATAGGATATGGTATGAAATTCCTGGAGATAAACTAGTATCAATTTTTATTTTTAAGCCCGATTGACTACCACTGGGGACTTTCAGTTCATGAAGAATGCTATCAACCATAACCGTGTTGTTATCCCCTAAAATTAGCCTTACTTGACTTATGTATCCTGAGTCGATATCAGTATCCGTTAGTATGGCTTCAAAACCATTTGTAAGTGTTAATAAGTCATAGATTCCAGTATTTACATCTGGAAGACTTATATAACCGCTATCTACATCTTCAGGGTTAATTTGAACATCTTGTAGGTCAATATTCACCTGTTGGTAATCACCAGGTGCGTCAATAAGGCCAATAATCAAATGCGCCTTTTCACTATTCTCTATTTTTATATCATCTTCATTGTCTTCACAAGCAAAAAATGAAAGTGCCATGAAGCAAAGAATTAGTCGAGTTAATTTTTGAGCACTTATTTTTGTAAGTATCATGATTATAGGATTTATACGTAAAGGTAATTAAATCTACCGAATGGAATTCTGTCTATTGATTTTTTTGTATTTAATAATACTATTTGAGCTAGGCGAAAAATAAAAGGTTGTGTGGTCAATTATAGTATAATTTTATCGTTTAATTGGTATATTTTTATTATATTATAGTTCAATTAAATACGGTAGTTCATTCTGTCACAATTAAAGATTTCAATTATATTAAAAACCCTTATATATCAATTACAATGTATATCTTCTTTTTTAGTTTTGGATTTATAATGCTTCTCTTGATCGTATTGATGTTTATTTATTTTTATCTACCAAGAATTATTGTAGATATAGATAATCGTCTAATGGCCTATGTAAATAAACCCAATGATCATGAAAATAGTACTCCCGATGATTTTAATCTTATCGCGGAGCGACTATCCATATTCTCAAAAGAAGGATTCAATTTAAAAGCATATTTCGTTCAATCTGATGATCTAGCGCGAAAGGGCACCGTAATACTGCTTCATGGGATCAGAGGATCCAAAGAAAGTTACCTTCCTTCTAGTGCGTTCCTAGCGCATAATGGATACAATTCACTGGTTATAGATATTAGAGCACACGGAGAAAGTCAAGGAGACTATTGCACTTTTGGACAAAAAGAAAAAATGGACATTAGTTTGTGGGTAGATGAATTACAACGAAAACTGGGAGAAAATCATCCCATTGGAATTTGGGGGAATTCATTAGGTGGAGCCATTGCAATACAAAGTTTAGAATACGACTCCAGATTATCCTTTGGAATAATTGAAAGCACCTTCTCCGATCTTAAGAGTACCATTCACGACTATATGGGGCAAAATTTTGGATTTAACTTTCCAATGCTTACAGATTTCTTAATTGGTAGAGCCGGAGATATCGCAGAATTTGATGTTATAAAAGTACGGCCTCGGGAATCCATGGAACATATTAAACAAGCAGTATTGCTGGTGCATGGTGAAGAGGATAAACAAATTGATATTTCTTATGCAAAAGCAAATTTCAAGAAATTATTGTCTAAGCGAAAAAGGTTTTTGTCCATTCCAAAAGCAAGTCATACCAACCTATGGGAAGTGGGGGGAAAGGAATACTTTAAACAAATTTTAGGATTCATCAATCAGCAGGTTGTCCCTGTTGAAATTCCTGCAGAAATTAATTTAGAGGTAAGTAATAGAAATAAAAAAGGAGCCTGAAGCTCCCTTTTTTATTTATTTTGATAATGCAGTATAGTGTTTGAAAAATAATGGAATAGTTTCAATTCCCTTATAATAATTGAATAGTCCGTATTTTTCATTGGGTGAATGGATAGCATCTGAATCCAAACCGAATCCAAACAAAACAGTTTTCAATCCCAATTCTTTTTCAAATAGTGCTACAATTGGAATACTTCCACCACCCCTTGTTGGGATAGGTTGTTTTCCAAAGGTTTCCTCCATAGCCATGGAAGCTGCTCGGTATGCAATAGAATCGGTTGGCGTTACCGCTGCTTCACCTCCATGATGAGGTGTAACTTTTACCTTAACAGAAGCCGGTGCAATTTTTTCGAAATGTGCCTTGAATATTTTAGTAATATTTTCTGATGTTTGGTTAGGAACCAAGCGCATAGATATTTTCGCATAAGCTTTAGAAGCTAAGACTGTTTTAGCACCTTCACCAATGTATCCACCCCAAATTCCATTTACATCTAGACTTGGTCTAATTCCAGTTCTTTCAATAGTAGAAAATCCTTTTTCTCCATGAACATCATCAATGTCCAATTTCCCATTGTAGTCATTTTGATCAAAAGGAATTTGACCCAATGCAGCACGATCCTCAGTACTCAACTCCAATACATCTTGGTAGAATTCAGGAATAGTAATATGATTGTTTTCATCATGTAGTGATGAAATCATATCACAAAGAATATTGATTGGATTGGCAACTGCTCCACCATAAACACCAGAGTGTAAATCTCTATTTGGCCCTGTTACTTCAACCTCAACATAGGATAAACCTCTCAATCCAACATTGATAGATGGCAGGTCATTCGCAAGCATAGAAGTATCAGAAATTAGGATTACATCCGCTTTTAGCTTCTCCTTATTATCAATTACAAATTTCCCTAGGTTCACAGATCCTACCTCTTCTTCTCCTTCTAACATAAATTTCACATTACAGCTTAGAGTTCCTGTAGCCATCATGCTTTCGAATGCTTTTAGGTGCATGTACATTTGCCCCTTATCATCACAGGCTCCACGTGCGTAAATGTTTCCATCACGTACCGTTGGCTCAAATGGAGGCGTATCCCACAAGTCGTTTGGGTCCGATGGTTGCACATCGTAATGTCCATAAACCAATACGGTAGGAAGTGAAGCGTCAAAGATTTTTTCACCGTAAACAATTGGGTAACCAGCTGTTTCTTCAAGACTAACATTATCCGCGCCAGCAGCAATCAATTTTTCTTGAATATATTCAGCGGCTTTTCTTACATCTGAAGCAAATGCAGAATCAGCACTGATAGATGGGATTCTAAGTAAATCAAAGAGCTCTTCTAGGAACCTATCTTTATGTTCTGAAATATATTTTTCTAATGCCATTTGAGATTATTTTTTAGGATAACGAAGATACTATAATCTATCCATTTTATGAATTTGTAAAAGTTTTAAACGGGTAATTCCATTTGAAATATAGTTTCTCCAGATTGTGTACTAATTAGAGAAAGCTCACCACCATGTTTTTGAACGATTTGTTGAGATAAACTCAGCCCTATCCCAGATCCCTTTTCTTTAGAAGTAAAGAAAGGAATAAATATTTTATCCTTTAATTCATCCTCTATTCCAGGGCCGTTATCTATCACTTGGATAAAAACGTTTTCTTTGTTTTGGAAACAGCGAATAGAAAGCAACTTATTCTTTTGTTCCTTAAGGGATTCTAAAGCGTTTTTAATTAAATTGATTAGAACTTGTATGAGTAGGGCTCGGTCTATGTTAATAGAGCTCAAGGGTTGTTCCAGTTTTAAATCAAATGATACTCCTTCTTTGTTGAATTCTGCCTGCCAGAAATGAACCTGTTGCTCTAGGATGTCCTTCAAATCTTCTTCCTGCAATTTTAATGCTGGAATATTGATTAGACTTCTATAGTTTTGAACAAAATGCAGTAGTCCAGTACTTCTCCGTTCAATGGTAAATAGGCCATGATGGAGGTCTGCTAAATCTTCTTGATCAAAGTCATTTAAAGTTTTTGGATGTCCATTCTCATCTTCTATGTTTGAAATCAATGTAGAACTCAAACTGATCAATGGCGTCATGGAATTCATTATTTCATGCGTAAGGACACGTATTAACTTTTGCCAAGATTCTGCTTCTTGTGAATTAAGTTCGGCATGAATATTTTTCAGGGTGATTAATTTAAGGCCTGCTTCTTCCAGTGAAAATTCAACACAATTTACTAGGAGTCTTTTTTGACTTTTATTTATCCTACAAGGGATAAGTCCGGTCTCCCCATTTTTTATGCTTACTAACTTTTGAAATAAATCGGGGCAGATAATATCCAGTGAATTTAACTGGTACATAAAGGGTTTGTCAAATAATTGTTGCGCTGCCTTATTAAATAGTTTTATTCTTAATTCATTGTCAAAGCAAAGAATGGGTACATCTATTTGATCAATAACAGTATGCAAATAGATGTGTTGAGACTCCTTCGCAACCTTTAGTTCTTTAAAGGATTGTATGATTCTGTTTAGAGATTCATTTAGCCTTTTATAAATTATTGATCCTTTTTTATTCTGATATTGAATCGCATGATCGTTGAATTCAATAGCATTTAGAAATTGGGTTATTTGACGGTTGGTTTTGTTCACATATCGGTACAATTCCCAGGTAATAAACAAAGAAAGAACCAGAAAAAAACCAGAACTGAAATGCATGCCTTTTTCAATTAGAAAATAGGAGGTTGCAAAAAGTGTGGTAAAAAGTAGTATAACCCTTATTGCTAATGGTATATATATATGTTTAAAGTTCATACTTGGCTAATTTTCTATACAAGGTTGTTCTTCCTAATCCAAGCTCTTTAGCAACTTGAGTCATATTTCCTTGGTGTTTTTTTAAAGCCCTTAGGATAGCATCTTTTTCGATGTCTTCTAGATTCAAATTGTCATTACTTTCTCCTTTAATCACCGTACTTGGTCTTAATAGGAGTTCTTTATCTGAGATAATATTTGCTTCCGACATGATTACCATCCGTTCAATAAGATGACTAAGTTCTCGAATATTTCCAGGCCATTCATAGGCCATCAACTTTTCTAGAACACTTGGGGCAAATTGTAAATCAGGTTTTTGATATTTTTTAGCGAAGAATGTGAGATAGTGATCGGAAAGGAATTCAATATCCTCTTTTCTATTTCTTAACAAGGGGATAGTTACCTCAACGGTATTGATCCTATAGAGTAAATCTTGTCGAAAAGTACCTGCTGCCACCATATCATAAAGGGGCATATTTGTAGCGCAAATTAAGCGTACATCTACATTTACCGGAGTATTACTACCTAAGGGAACTATCTGTTTGGATTGTAGAGCGGTTAATATTTTTGCTTGTAAACCTAGGCTTAGATTACCAATCTCATCCAAAAATAAGGTTCCATTTTTTGCTGCTTCAATTCTACCAATCTTATCTGATTTTGCATCCGTAAATGCACCTTTTTTATAACCAAATAATTCTGCCTCGAAGAGACTTTCGCTAATGGAGCCAAGATCTACTTGAATGAAAACCTCCTCTTTTCGTTCTGATAAATAATGGATATATTTTGCGACTTCTCCTTTACCAGTTCCATTAGCTCCTAATAGTAATACATTGGCTTCAGTGGGTGCAATTTTCTTTAGGCTTCTAACGAGTTGTTTTGTGCTAGAAGATTTTGCAATAAAATTATCTGGATTGAAAGGTATGCCCAACGTTTTCTGAACCTGACTCAATTGATCCAGTTTTTGTTCCTTAAGATATAGTTCTAAAGCATTCTTAATGGTTGTTAATAATCGTTCGTTGTCCCAAGGTTTAACCAAAAAGTCTGTGGCCCCATTTTGAATAGCTTTAACAGCTAAATCAATCTCCCCATAAGCCGTCATAACAATATACTTAGCAATTGGAGAAACCTTTTTAAATTCAGAAAGCCAATATATCCCTTCATTTCCTGTAGTTACACTGGCTCTAAAATTCATATCTAGTAATACTAGAATAATTTCATTTTGTTCAATAAAGTGCTTTGCAGAATCAGGAGTAGAAAAAGTCTTAACAGGATAGGGTAGTTGCTTCACGAGCATCTTCACTGTAAACAAAACATCTTTATCATCGTCAAGGATAACAATATATGGCTTCATGCGGGAGGAGATTAATACTCGAAAGTACTAATTGTTTCAATATGAAACACAATTGCTTTGTTATTTTATCTTAATATATAGCTATAAAAAAAAGGGCCTAGATATTTATCTAGGCCCTTTTTTTTAAATATAAATGGGGATTACTTTTGTTTGATAAGCTCAACTCTCGTTTCAATTCTTACCTCATTTCCAACTGCCAATCCTCCTGCATCCATTACAGAGTTGTAAGTTAATCCAAATTCTTGACGGTCAATTTCACCAATAATTTTAAATCCTGCTCTTACATTTCCCCATGGGTCAGTGATTACACCACCGAAAGTAGCATCAAAAACCACTTTTTTAGTGATACCTTTTACAGTTAAGTTACCGATCAATTTGTATTTTTTACCCTTTACATGCTTCATCTTTGTAGAAGTAAAACTCATCGTTGGGTATTTGTCAACATCAAAGAAATCTGCACCTTTTAGATGACCATCTCTTTTTTCATCTCTAGTATCAACACTATTAATTTGAATGATTACTTCAAATTGTGCATCTGAAAAGTCTTCTTTATCGGCTTTGGCCATAACAGTATAATCAGCAAACTGACCAGTCATTTCTGAAATTACCATATGGTCTACGTTGAATTCAATAGAACTATGTGAATTATCACCTGACCAATTTGTGTTTTGTGCAAAGGTAGCCGTACTTAATAAGGCTGCTGCAAGAATAGTTAATGTACGTTTCATTGTATGGGTTTTTATTGTTGGTACAAATGTATATAAATAATTGTTGAGCACGCAATAGTCGAATAGCGAAAAGATGAATATTAACACATTTTAAGATGGCATTGATTTTTTGCCTTAATTTGCAGCTCGTATAATTATTTTAATGAATCATGGCTTTACAATTAAAGAATTGGTTAATCATAATTTTATGTTTTCAGTTTTCGAATACTTTAGTGGCGCAAACAGTCACTGTGGTTGAAATAACAGAAATAGATCCATCTGAAGACCCTTCTTTCGATATAAAAATGGACTATGAGATCGATACGCACCCGATTGGTGTTTACAGTGGTTGTGATAGCATTTATGATAGAGGTTGTTTATTGACTTATGTCTTTTCTGAGATTAAGAAAATTTTTCATTATCCTTTATACGCTCATTTAAGAGGAATTTCCGGTCAATCTTATGTGGAATTTGTAATTGATAATGAAGCAAAGATAACAAGGGTACATATTGCAAAAAGTTCGGGTAACGATCTACTAGACATGGAAGCAGTTAAAATGGTGAGTAATCTTCCTAAGCTTAGTAGTGCCGCAATGTTGAACGGAAAACCTGTAGCTACCAAGTATACTATTCCAATTCGCTTTAAAACTACTATTCCTATAAATTCAGATCCTATAGTTTTGCAAGAGGGGGTAGTTCCTCCTAAGCATGACAAAACTGAGTTTGAAGATGTTTGTGATAATAGTTGTTTTTCAAATAAATGTTATGCAAAGATTCAAAGGGCGTTTAATTATCCAGTTATGGCAAAGGATCAAAATCAACAAGGTACGGTCTTCGTTGAAATGATTATTTCATTAACGGGTGAAATAGAGGATGTTAAAGTTGCCAAAAGTTCTGGATTCAAATTACTCGATAAGGAAGCTATTAGTATGGTTGAAGCTCTGCCTAAATTTGAGCAACCTGCTACTATAGATGGGCAAGCAATTGAGCTAAAGTTTGAAATTTCCGTAACATTTAAGTTAGTGCATTAACCCTATTAATTTATTATACATGTTGTTTTCAAAAGTTCAATCAAAAGTGAGGTATAGCTTAGTATTACTATTTGTCTTTTTTTCATTTTCTGATATACAGGCTCAAGATGAGGTGTCTATGCCTAATTTTGAACCTATAGAGATACAGCCAATTCCAACCGAAAAAGGATGTGGGGAATTATCTGGAATTGATTGTATCAATTCCTTTTTTAGAGATCATATTGTGAATAATTTTAAATATCCCAAAAAAGCTAAGAGAAAAGGGATTACGGGAAAGGCGTATGTTGAATTTATTATTAATAAAAAAGGGGATATAACAAAGGCAACTATTGTTCGAAGTTCGGGAAATGATATGTTGGATACAGCAGCTAAGGAGCTAATCATGTCCATTCCATCTTTATATAAACCTGCTTTCCAGAAGGGGAAAGCTGTTAATGTAAAGTACACGATTCCTATTGGCTTTAAATTGACCTAAGGCTTTTCTGTATAGAAAATGGGATGCCAGAATGTAGTGTTCTGGTATTTTTTTTGAATATTTCAACTAAAAAGTTAGTTGAGTAACTAATTTTTTAGTTAAGTTTGTATAAAGCAATTCGATTATGAAAGAATTAACTAGGGCAGAAGAAGATATCATTAAGGTAATGTGGGAGAATGGTCCTTCTTTTGTAAAAGATATTGTGGCTCAATTTCCAGAAGATCAAAAACCAGCTTATAATACAGTTTCCACTATTGTTAGAATATTGGTAAAAAAAGAACTGGTAGGAATTAATGAGTTTGGTAGAAGTCACCAGTATTATGCCTTGATCAGTAAAGAGGAATATAGAAAGTCACGCTTCAAAAAATTGATGTCAGGTTATTTTGGTGGTTCCTATAAGCAATTGTTGTCCTTTTTTGTGGACGAAAAGGAATTGTCGGTTCAGGACCTGGATAGTTTGTTGAAAGAATTAAAAGAAGAAGACCATGATAATAGCTGATTATACTTGGGTAGCCATTCATTTGGTATGGTTGTTAGGATTTTTGCTTTATAGCAATCTATTGATGACTTCAAAAGCATTCACCTTTAATAGGCTTGCTTTATATGGTATTTTAATAAGTCCCTTTGTACTCTTATTAAATATTTGGACGATAGAATTGCCAACTGTATTGGGTACAATACCTGAATTGATTTTGTATGAATCAACCTTAGAGACTCAATCTGCGGAATTAATTGGTTGGAGTGCAAATAATATACATTGGATCTTATATTCCTTCATTGCTGTATTTCTATTGATTAGGCTTGTATTAGAGCTTATACAGATTTACAGTATGAAGAAAAATGCAAAATATACAAAGGCTGATTTTGGAGCTTATTATGAAATAAAAGGAAGTGGAGCCTTTTGTTTTTTCCATTGGATCTTTATAGGTGAGGATCAGCTCAATAAAAAGTTAGCTTATAATCATGAAAAAATTCATGCGGATGCACTGCATAGCATGGATATACTAATAATACGTTTGATGGCAATTCTATTTTGGTTTTTCCCATTTTGGAGGAAATTCGAAAAATATTATAAGCTAAATCATGAGTATTATGTCGACAGAAAGTTAATGACTCAGGACAATTTGAATTTAAAGCAATATGTGGCCAGTATTGTGGAGGATGGATTGTCGGAGTTTAGGTTTAATACACTTTCTGGAATGTATCAATTATCGTTAATCAAAAATCGAATTGAAATGATGAAAAGTAAAAACAAATTGAATTTGTGGAAGAATATTTCCTTCGGACTTGTGTTGTGTACAGGAGTATTTTTGGCCTCTTGCCAATTGGATAGCCAATCTGTAGATAATGAACCTGTAAATTTCGCAGCCTTAGATGAGGCTCCAAAGGTTGATTTACCGGATTGTAATGATAGTCCAACAGCTTGTTTTCAACAATTTTTAATGGAACATATGAGTGAGAACTTTAACTATCCCAAAAGGGCAAAAGAGGCAGGATTGGCTGGGAAAGCGTTTGTTCAATTTAAAATAGCAAAGACCTCTGAAATTGTAGACGTTGAGATTGTGAAAAGTTCAGGTCATACTGAATTGGATAATGAAGCTATCAGGTTGGTTGAATCCCTGCCCAATGTTTTGGAAGCAGGTAGGAAAGATGGAGAACATGTTGCTGTACTTTATGTTGTTCCTATATCCTTTACATTGAAAAAATAATTATTCAATGGTCGTTCAAATTAATTTGAACGACCATTTTTTTTTGGTCTAATTTCAATGTGTGGAAAATCAATGTTTTTCTTCCATTGACTATTTTGCATTTATTGCTGCTCTATCGAATAATAGAATACTGCAAAATCCTTTGATTAAGGTATAAAAGAAATTATCTTCGAATTACTATTTTAATTTAACCTTGGTAGCTTAATTATACTATTATTAATGGATTTTAACCATCTTTTTGGATTACCTGGAATTGAGGCGTTTTTGGCTGAAGTAGGTACAGTACCGCTTGTTATTCTTGTTTTGTTTTATCTTGTATTTCTGATTCAATTCTTTGTTTATACTGGTGGCTATTTTCCATTGTTAAAGTTAAAAAGCACGATCTCTCAACGGTTTATCTTGCCCCCAGTATCCATTATTATATGTGCCAAAAATGAGGCTAAAAATCTGGAAAAATATATTCCAGCAATCATGCAACAGGATTATCCCGAATTTGAATTGATAGTGGTGGATGATGGTTCTTGGGATAGTTCTATAGATTTGCTAATGAATTGGGCAAAGCAATATCCTAATTTTCGTCATACAAGAACCTTACATGAAGATGATAAAAGGGACTTGAGAGGAAAAAAGTTTGCGCTGACCATTGGGATTAAAGCTTCTAAGTATGAGCATTTGGTCTTTACAGATGCAGATTGTGTTCCCGAAAGTGATCAGTGGTTACAGACTTTAGTGGGTGGATTTGAAAACTGCAATATGGTTTTAGGCTATGGTGCTTATGAAATGAAACCTACCTTGGTGAATCGTTTGATACGATTTGAAACCTTTAAAATCGCAAAGCGTTATTTTGCCTTTGCTAATTTGGGTAAAGCCTATATGGGTGTTGGAAGAAATATGGCCTATACCAAAAGCTCCTTTTATGATCTTTTTGGTTTTCGTTCCCATATACATGTTCAGTCTGGAGATGACGATTTATTTATTCAAGATTTTTCAAAACAGGAAGCAGTAGCTATTTGTCCAAATAATAGTGCTAATACACTATCTATTCCAAAACAATCATGGAAGGAGTGGATACGTCAAAAAAGGCGTCATATCTCTACATCTTCCTATTATAGGAGTGATATTAAACGGATATTAATAATTCTAGAACTTTCTAGCTTGTTCTTTTTTCTGGGATTCGTAACTTTGCCATTGTTAAACGTACCCATAGTATTTTGGTTTCCCTTATTTGTAGTACAATTAGTACTTCAATATATATTTTACTATAAATTTAGTAAGCAATTGGGTGAACAAAAATTATGGTTACTTCATCCTTTATATGAGGTGTTTATATGGCTATTTCAGGCTTTGATAACACTTTCAGTTTGGGTGAAAAAACCAAAGCACTGGTAATGGATAAGAAGTCACAAGAGATAGAATGGGTTAACCTTGCTTTAGAGGGGCAGAATAGTGCCTTCGAAAAGTTGTTGGAAAGCTATTGGGATAAAATCTATGATTTTTTGAATCATCCTGTGTTGCGAAAAGAGGATGTTGAGGATTTACGCGTTATTACCTTTACAAAGTGTTTTACTAAATTATATCAATACAATTCTGAGTATGCGTTTAGTACCTGGTTGTATAATATTGCTCAAAACACTTTAATTGATTTTTACCGAAGGAATAAATTAAATACCGTTTCCATAGATTCTGCTATAGAACTGGACAATGGAGAAACTTGTTCAATGGATTTACCATGTACTGGTTATAATCCAGAGGAGAAGTTGATAGGAAAACAACATTTTAGATCACTTATTGGTCGGATAGAAAAGTTGAAGCCAGAATACCGATGCCTTATTGAGCTTAGGTATTTTGAAGATCGTTCGTATGAAGAGATCTCTTTAGCACTTGAATTACCGCTAGGTACCGTGAAAAATCGCTTGCATAGAGCAAGAACTATACTAATTGAAAGTCTTAAAGATCAACCACTTTAATCCTATGGAGGAGTTAAAAAAATATTTCCCTAATTTGACGGATGTTCAAATTGAACAATATCAACGTTTATTGGACCTATATAAGGATTGGAACGATAAAATAAACGTCATCAGTAGGAAAGATATTCAGGAATTGGAGGAACGACATATCTTGCATTCTCTGGGTATAGCAAAGGTTATGGAGTTTGAGCCAGGGTCAAAAGTGATGGATGTAGGAACAGGAGGAGGATTTCCTGGTATTCCATTGGCTATCATGTTTCCAGAAACAGACTTTTATCTGATAGATTCTATTGGTAAAAAAATCACTGTAGTTCAAGATATCATTGACCAATTGGGCTTGAAAAACGCAAAGGCAGAACAAATCCGAGCAGAGAATGTAAAAGAAAAGTTCGATTTTGTTGTCAGTAGAGCGGTGACGCAAATGCCAAAATTTACGGCCTGGGTAAAAACTAGATTCCTTAAAGAACAAAAGAATAGTTTGCGAAATGGTATTCTTTATCTAAAAGGAGGGGACCTTAGAGTGGAGCTGAACCCTTATGGAAATAGAAAGGAGGTCTTCGAATTACCATCTTTCTTTGAAGGTGAGTTTTTTGATACTAAAAAAGTGGTTTATATCCGAATGACTTAATATTAATTCTAGTTCATGAAGGCATATCTGAAATTAATTCGCTGGCCGAATGTTTTAATGATTGGTACTATCCAGTATGTTTGGAGGTATTGCCTAGTGTTACAAGAAATTCCAAAATCTGATCTTCTATTTAATGAATTTCAATTTGGGTTATTGGTGCTCTCCAGTATGCTAATCGCAGGGGGAGGATATGCCATCAATGATTATTTTGACATCAAAACGGATCGATACAATAAAGGCGGAGATATTATTGTATCGAAATTGATCAAAAGAACCCACGTATTAAGGTTTCATATTTATTCTAGCATTGCTGCTTGTATAATTTGCCTTTTCGTGGGCTGGCAATTAAGCCTACTGTTTTGGGCCTTACTTGGCCCATTATCGATTGCATTGCTTTATATGTATTCTTCCTATTTTAAGCGAACATTTTTGTTTGGTAATTTATTAGTCTCTTCGCTGATAGCTGTTCTGGTATTTGCCTTGGTTTACTTAGAAATGCTTTATTCTTCAGGAGAAGGGATTGCCATGTCATTATTAGTCACATTTGCTGGATTTGCCTTTATCAGTAATTTGATACGTGAAATTATTAAGGATGTAGAGGACCGGAAAGGGGATAAACTGACTGGTTGTACTACTGTTCCTATCGTATTAGGTGTAAACAAAACAAAGCAAATAATTGTAGGACTTATATTAATCTGTCAAGCCGCAATATTGACTGCTACCTTCCATTTTAGGGGAGATACGCTTTCATTTTTATATGCATTTGCTTTGTTAATAGCACCGTTATCTTGGTGTATTTATTTGGTGAAATTTGCCCAATCCAAAAAAACTTTCCATAGTGCTTCAAGTTGGTTAAAGCTTATAATGCTTGTTGGAATGTTTACAATTTTATTAGTATGATAAATGAATTTCCTTTTAAAATTATTCTAGGTTCAAAATCACCCAGAAGAAAACAACTTCTAGAAGATTTGGGCCTATCATTTGAACTTCGAACCATTGAAGTCGAGGAGGAATACCCCGCCCATCTTAAGGGTGATGAGGTGGCTCTTTTTCTTTCGGAGCTAAAGGCAAAAGCATTTTTAGGTAGAATAAAGGATGATGAATTACTGATAACTTCAGATACGATTGTCTGTCTAGGAAAAGAGGTCTTGGGTAAGCCCAAAGATGCTGAGGAAGCCTTTCAAACTTTAAGTAGTTTATCAAATAAATCTCATCGAGTAATTACAGGCGTTAGCTTTTTATATCAAAATAAACTGCACTCATTTACAGAATCTACGGAGGTTCATTTTCGCGCATTATCTGAAGAAGAAATTTGGTATTACATTGAAAATTATCATCCATTTGATAAAGCAGGTTCTTATGGAATCCAAGATTGGATTGGTAAGATTGCAGTGGAGTATATACGAGGTTCCTATTATAATGTAGTGGGATTACCAGTCGTAAAATTATATGCTGAATTAAAAAAACTGGCTAGTAATGGATAATAGGAAATCACTTTTTATCAAACACCAAGGCCAAACAACTCCTTATGCACTTGGAATGGATGTGGCAAAGGCTGAAGGGACCTATATATGGGATAAGGACGGTAAAAAGTATTTAGATTTGATAGCTGGTGTCTCTGCATGTACCTTGGGACACTGTCATCCGGCAGTTGTTCAGGCAGTTCAAAAACAAGCTGCTGAGTATATGCATGTAATGGTGTATGGGGAATATATTCAAGATCCTCAACTTGATTTGGCATTAGCGTTTGCAGCGCATTTACCCGAAAGTCTGAACTGCACCTATTTTGTGAATTCTGGTGTAGAGGCTATTGAGGCCGCTATGAAATTGGTGAAAAGAGCTACAGGTAGAACAGAAATGGTTTCTTGCCTTAGTTCATATCATGGAAGTACACATGGGGCTCTTAGTATAATGGGTACAGAAGAACAGAAGGCTAAATTTCGTCCTTTGCTTCCTCAGTGTAAACAGATTATTTACAATGATGAGCCTAGTCTCTCTGTTATTAATAAAGATACGGCAGGGGTAATTATTGAGCCGGTACAAGGGGCAAGTGGATTTGTAGTGCCTACAAATAATTTTTTGAACAAAGTAAAAGAGCGTTGCGATGAAGTTGGGGCACTTTTAATATTTGATGAAATTCAAACTTGCTATGGTCGAACTGGGAAAATGTTCGGATTTGAATATTTCAATGTGGTACCAGATATTTTATGTTTGGCAAAAGGTATGGGTGGAGGAATGCCAATAGGGGCATTTATTGCATCTACATCCCTGATGCATTTATTCAAAGAAAGTCCAAAATTAGGACATATTACCACTTTTGGTGGACATCCAGTTTCTTGTGCAGCATCATTGGCTACTTGGAAGGTGTTGAAAGAGAGTGACCTGATTGATTTAGTACCGAGCAAAGAAGCCCTTTTTAGGCAGGGATTGGTACATCCCCTGATTAAGAACCTTCAAGGGCTAGGTCTGATGTTGTCTATCGAGCTGCAATCCGATGAGGTTTGTAATTTATTGGTGGATAAACTAATGGACAAAGGACTTATTTCATTTTTCTTTCTGTTTAGGACTGACGCGGTAAGACTAAGCCCCCCCCTGACAATTTCTGAAGATGAAATAAAATGGGCATGTGAACAAATAGGTATTGCCTTAGATGAGATCCAATCGAGTATTTAAGGTCCTTTCAAATTAATAGAATGAATGCCTGACTACTAGGGTATAGCTGAAAATCCTTATTCATTTTCGTATTGAAATCCGCATAAAGACTGTATATTTGCAGCAAATACGAAAAGAATGAAATGTGGAATTGTCGGATTGCCAAATGTAGGTAAATCAACCTTATTCAATTGCCTTTCGAATGCGAAGGCATTAGCAGCAAATTACCCTTTTGCAACTATAGAACCCAATGTAGGTACTATTCCTGTACCAGATGAACGTTTGAAAGTTTTACAAGGACTTGTAAATCCAGAACGTGTTCAATCTGCTATTGTAGAGATTGTTGATATCGCTGGTCTAGTAAAAGGAGCCAGTAAAGGTGAAGGTTTAGGGAATAAATTTTTGGCGAATATTCGTGAGACGAATGCGATTATGCATGTTTTACGTTGTTTTGAGGATCCGAATATTACCCACGTTGACGAAACAATCAATCCAGTAAGAGATAAGGAAACAATTGATTTCGAACTTCAATTGAAAGATATCGAAACGGTTGAAAAGCGTATTGATGCTCAAAAAAGAAAGGCGAAGGCAGGTGATAAAGATGCGGTTAAAACTGTTGAAGTTTTAGAGAAGTATCTAAGTCATATGTTGGAAGGTAAATCAGCAAGAAGTATTGATCTATCGGATGCAGATAAAGAGAGAGCTGAAGATCTAATGTTGCTTACAGACAAGCCAGTCTTGTATGTTTGTAATGTTGATGAAGCTGCCTTGAATGGTGGAAACGCATATATTGAAGCTGTGAAAGAAGCTGTGAAAGATGAAAATGCTGAAATCATTGTGATTGCAGCAGGATTGGAAGCAGACATCAATGAGTTGGATGATTTCGAAGAGCGTCAAATGTTTTTAGAAGATGCAGGACTGAATGAGCCAGGTGTAAATGCTTTGATCAAAATGACCTATAAGTTGCTAAACCTTCAAACCTACTATACAGCAGGAGTGAAGGAAGTTAGAGCTTGGACTATCAAAATTGGTGATTTAGCACCAGATGCAGCAGCTGTAATTCATACTGATTTCAAAAAAGGATTTATTCGTGCTGAAGTAATCGGTTATAACGATTATGTAGAGTTTAAAACTGAATCAGCTTGTAAAGATGCTGGTAAATTATCCATTGAAGGAAAAGAATATATCGTTAAAGACGGTGATATCATGCATTTCCGTTTTAATGTTTAACATATTTTGAATATATTTAGGCTCCTGAATATATGAATGAATTGGGATGTGGCTATGAACCTATTGAAGGTTTATATGCTACATTCTTCATTTATAATAGTTTAGATTGTAGATCAATTTCAATTAGTTTTAGTAGATGGCAGAAACTCAATATACCGAAGATAATATACGATCGTTAGACTGGAAAGAACATATCCGGATTCGACCGGGAATGTATATTGGTAAATTGGGTGATGGTAGTTCCCAAGACGATGGTATTTACGTTTTATTAAAAGAAGTACTGGACAATTCTATCGATGAATTTGTCATGGGGACCGGTAAAACGATTGAAATAAGTATAAAGGGATCTACAGTAAATATACGAGATTACGGAAGGGGAATCCCTTTAGGTAAAGTGATCGATTGTGTCTCCAAAATCAATACTGGAGGTAAATACGATTCTAAAGCATTTAAGAAGTCGGTTGGATTAAATGGTGTAGGTACAAAGGCTGTAAATGCCTTGTCCGAATCGTTTAAGGTTCAATCGTTCCGTGATGGTAAAGCAAAGAGTGCAGAATTCCAATACGGTGAGTTACTTCAAGATGATGATATAGTAAGTTCTACGCAAAGAAAAGGTACTAAAATAACCTTTATCCCAGATACTGGTATTTTCCATAATTTCAGATATGTCCACGAGTATGTGGAAAAAATGGTCTGGTATTATGTTTATTTAAATCCAGGTTTGACTATCGTTTTTAACGGTGAGAAATATTTTTCTGAAAAGGGATTACATGATCTCCTGAGTAATAATCTCCGTCAGGAAAATATGTTATACCCAATTATTCATCTGAAGGGCGATGATATTGAATTGGCCATAACCCATATGAATAATCAATACGGGGAGAATTATTATTCTTTCGTAAATGGTCAGCATACAACACAAGGAGGTACCCACCAAGCTGCTATTCGAGAAGCCTTAGTGAAAACTATTAGGGATCATTTCAATAAACAATTTGATGGTTCTGATGTTCGTCAATCACTCGTTGTAGCCATCAGTATTAAAGTAGAGGAACCTATTTTTGAGTCTCAGACGAAAACAAAATTGGGTTCTTTGGATATGGGGCCTGACTCACCTACTGTCAGAACCTATGTGAATGATTTTGTAAAGCAGAAATTAGATAACTTTTTACACAAGAATCCAGATACTGCTGAGAAATTATTGACTAAAATCAAGCAGGCTGAGCGGGAACGTAAGGAATTGGCAGGTATAAAAAGCCTTAGTAAACAACGTGCTAAAAAGGCCAACTTACACAATAAGAAATTAAGAGATTGTAGATCTCATTACAACAATGCAAAGGATGAAAAAAGGCTGGATACCTTTATTTTCATCACCGAGGGAGATTCCGCTAGTGGTTCCATCACAAAATCTCGTGATGTGAATACGCAAGCTGTTTTTAGTTTGAAAGGAAAGCCGTTGAATAGTTATGGACTAACCAAAAAGGTAGTCTATGAAAATGAAGAATTCAATCTACTTCAGGCGGCATTAAATATTGAAGAAGGAATAGATGGTTTACGTTATAACAATATTGTAATTGCTACGGATGCCGATGTTGATGGTATGCATATTCGATTATTGTTGATGACTTTCTTTGTTCAGTTTTTCCCTGAGGTCATCCATAATGGGCATTTATATATTCTTCAAACCCCTTTGTTTAGGGTACGGAATAAGAAGATTACTCATTATTGTTATTCCGAGACAGAAAAGGATGCTGCCTTAGAAGAATTGAAAGGGAAACCAGAAATAACTCGATTTAAAGGTTTGGGGGAGATATCACCGGATGAATTTAAACATTTCATTGGTGATGATATCCGATTGGAACCCGTTATAATAAGTAACGATGATTCCATGGATGAAATGTTGAGATTCTATATGGGAAAAAATACACCTTTCAGACAAGAATTTATTATTGATAACTTGAAAGTTGAAAAGGAATAAATAGATGGTAATTGAAACTAAAAGTAGGGATAAAGTAATAATCGGGTTAGGGGCAGTGCTATTACTAACCATCCTAGTGTCGGGTTATTTTTTTAGACAGCCTATTAATGCCTATGGTGAGCTTAGTAATATGATTCACAATAGTTATTTATTCGAAGTTTCCTGTTCGCTTTTGGCTGTGCTTATAGCTTGTAGACCAAGTTCCTTTTATTATAATGATTTAGGGGAGGTAATTATTATCCGAGGTGGAAGATTGATTATTGGGAATATTATTTTCAAACGAAATGTACTCTTTGAAATTCCAAAACGAAAAGTTAGAAGAGTTCGGATTAAAAAGATATTAGGTAGACCATTTTTAGCTTTGACCATCAACGGAAGAAGAAAGGTGCATAAGGTAAAAAAGGTTGATATGGGATTATTGACGAGTGATCAAAGGCGAGATATATTTAATCGTCTTTCTGAAATTGCTAGTCACCAAGACGGAGAATAAAAAGGTAAATTCATTTAGATAAAGTGAGCATATAGATGAGCGAATTTGTAGCACCAGGAGAAAACAATGAAAAGGATCAAGAGATAGGTAAAATCAAACATATCTCGGGCTTATACAAAGATTGGTTTTTAGATTATGCTTCTTATGTAATTCTTGAAAGGGCGGTACCAGCTATTGAAGATGGACTGAAACCCGTGCAGCGTAGAATTCTACATGCTATGAAAGAATTGGATGATGGTCGGTACCACAAGGTTGCGAACATCATTGGTCATACTATGAAATACCATCCACATGGGGATGCCTCAATCGGGGATGCGCTTGTGAACTTGGCTCAAAAGGATTTATTGATTGACCAACAGGGAAACTGGGGGAATATTTATACAGGTGATCGTGCTGCTGCACCTAGATATATTGAGGCAAGATTAACAAAATTTGCCTTAGATGTACTATACAATGGAAAGATAACTACATGGTTGAATTCTTATGATGGAAGGGGAAAAGAACCTCAAACTTTACCTGTAAAGTTTCCATTATTACTTTTCCAAGGAGTGGAAGGAATTGCGGTTGGTTTATCTACAAAAATTTTACCACATAACTTCAATGAGCTGATAGATGCATCAATTGCCATTCTTAAGAATAAAAGCTTTAAAATAATTCCAGATTTTGCTACCCAAGGTATTATGGATGCTAGCAATTATGAGGATGGTAAAAAGGGAGGGAAAGTACGTGTACGTGCTCGAATTTCTCAAAAGGACAAAAAAACCTTAAAAATCACGGAAATACCTTTTGGCTGTACAACGAATAGTTTGATTGAATCTGTTCTAAAAGCTAATGAAAAGGGGAAAATAAAGATCAAAAAGATTGAAGATAATACGGCTGGAGAGGTTGAAATATTAATATACCTTCAGCCAAATATATCACCAGATCAAACCATTGATGCACTGTATGCATTTACAGATTGTGAGGTGAGTTTGTCTCCATTGTGTTGTGTCATCATTAAGGACAAGCCACACTTTCTAGGAGTTTCAGACATATTAAGACAATCTACAGAGAATACGGTAACCTTATTGAAATCGGAACTGGAAATCCGGTTAAAAGAGGCGCAAGACGGTTGGCATATGTCCTCTCTAGAGCGTATTTTTATTGAAAACAGAGTTTACCTACGTATCGAAGATTGTGAGACTTGGGAAGAGGTGATTTCCGAAATTCGCCTTGGATTGGATCCATTTAAACAGGTATTAATTCGTGAAATTACGGACGAGGACATCACTAGATTGACCGAGATCAAAATAAAGCGTATTTCAAAATTCGATAGCAATAAAGCCGAAGAGAATATTCTGAAGTTAGAAGCCTTAATTGAAGAGTTGAATGGTTATTTAGCCAACTTAGTAGAATATGCGATTGATTTCTTCAAAGGAATTAGGGAAAAATTCGGGAAAGGGAAAGAGCGTAAAACAGAAGTAAGTGCCTTTGGAAATATCAATGCTGCCCGTGTAGCCATATCCAATCAAAAGCTTTACGTTAATAAAGAAGAAGGATTTGTGGGTACAAGCTTGAAAAAAGATGAGTTTGTAGAGGATTGCTCAGATATTGATGACATTATCGTTTTCAGATCAAATGGGACGATGGTTGTTTCTAAAGTGGATGAAAAGAAATTCTTTGGAAAAGGAATTATTCACGTGTCGGTATTTAAAAAGAATGATGTTCGTTCAATCTATAATTTAATATATTCTGATGGACTAAGTCATTATACCTACATGAAACGGTTCTATGTGAAAGGAATCACTAGGGATAAGGAATATCCATTAATTTCAGATTCCAAAGGATCAAAAATGCATTATTTTACTGCCAATCCAAACGGTGAAGCAGAAGTTGTATCTATACTATTAAGAACACAGACCAAAGTAAAAAAATTAAAGTTTGATATCGACTTTTCAGATTTGACTGTAAAGGGGCGTAGTTCAAAAGGTAATTTAGTATCGAAATATCCAGTTAAAACAGTTAGTCTCAAAAGTGCTGGGGTGTCTACACTGGGCGCTCAAAAAATTTGGTTGGATGAAACCATCATGAGAATAAATGATGAGGGACGTGGGAATCTTTTAGGGAAATTTGCAGCCGATGACAAGATAATTGAGATACTACAAAATGGGAGTTATAGATTACTAAGTACTGATCTGGCAACTCACTTTGATTCCAATATGATTCACTTGGAGAAGTTTGATCCAGAAAAGGCGATGACTGCAGTCTATTACCACGGGGAGAAAAAAAGATATTATATCAAGCGATTTATACCGGAAGTATCTGCCAATAATGTGAATTTCTTACCAGAAATTCCAGGAACGAGGTTGGAGACAGTTTCTATGGATTATTTACCTGTTTTGGATCTAGTATTCAAGAAACAGAGAAATAAAGATCTAAAACCAAATGAATCCGTAACCGTACATGAGTTTATCACGGTGAAAGGCTTGAAAGCCATCGGAAATCAATTGGGTGGAACCGATGTTAAAGAAATTATTTGGAATGATCCACTTCCTTACGATATACCTGTAAAGGAGGAGCTGGAGTCTGAATCAGTAGGAAATGACAGTGATGAAGATCCATTGGATCAAATAAGTTTAGAGTTATAGTTAAAAGGCCACCAATAGGTGGCCTTTTAATTTTAAACTTTTTTATCCGTTTGAGTGAATTTTTACATAGTTTTGGTTTCTAAAATTTTTCAATTTATGTTTTATACTCGTTTTTATAGTTTCCTACTTTCCGTTTGTTTATTCACAGGTGTTTCAGAAGCTCAGGATTTTGAAATCTCATCCCTGGGAGTGTTTACCTATGATGATGTTACCAGTGATCAGAAATTAAATGATGTGTGGGGCTATGCTGCAGACGGAAAAGAATATGCCCTAGTAGGTGTGTGGGATGGATTTTCAATACTAGACGTTACAACACCTTCAAATATTGTTGAAAAAGCCAGAATTTCTGGTCCATCTAGCGTCTGGCGAGATATCAAAACTTGGGATCACTATGCCTACGTATCTCACGATGGTGTTGCAGGTTCGAGCGTAGATACAGCTGTAGGAATTCTAATTGTAGATTTGAATACTTTAGACAGTGCAGAGGTCACCTATACGACCTTCAATTATAATGGAGCTATGAATAGGGTTCACAATATCTATATAGATGAAAATGGAGTCTTATATGCATTTGGATCTGATTATGGTGTAGGAGGAGCGTTGATGTTCGATGTTTCAGAAAGTGAAATGTCGCCCACTTATATAGGAGAATACAACGCGACCTATTTACATGATGGTTTTGCAAGAGGAGATACGCTTTGGGGTAGTTCTATGTTTGAGGGGCAGTTTATTGTTTTAGATGTTACAGATAAAATGAACCCATTATCTATGGGATCACATACTACTCCAAATACTTTTGCTCATAATTGTTGGCCCTCTGATGATAACAACTACCTGTTTACTTCTGATGAAGTTTCAGATGCAACGTTTGCAGCCTATGATGTTTCCGATCTTTCAAACATTGAGCTAGCAAGTACCATTCAGTCTTCTATAAGTGAACTTACCATTCCACATAATACCCACTTTATAAATGATTTCATTGTAAACTCCTATTACCGTGATGGATTGCAAATTGTGGATGTTTCAAGACCGGATAGGATGGTTGAAGTAGGACGTTTTGATTGTGCTACAAATTACCAAGGCAATGGATTCAACGGAGCATGGGGTGCATATCCTTATCTACCTTCCAATAATGTACTTATTTCAGATATGGAAATGGGCCTATTTGTAGTTCAACCTAGCTATAAACGTGCTAGTTTTTATGAAGGGGTTGTAGTGGATATTACCAATGATCAAGTCATATTTGGAGCGGAAATGGTCTTAAATTTAGACACCGTATTGTCCGATTTTAATGGTAAGTTTTTATTCGGTCAACGTGAAGATGGTTTATTTGGATTGACTGTTAACTTTTCTGGATATACTGAATATACTGCTCAAATTGACTTTTTAGAGGGGCAAACCATTCAGGATACAATTTTTTTAGAGCCAATTGGCTTTAGTTTGACCGAGTTGGAAAAGTCCATTGAGTTGTATCCAAACCCTACAAGAAATATAGTGTACTTGAACTCTCCTGAATTTGATATAAATTCATATTCTATTTATGGTATTGATGGATCATTGGTTCGTAATAGTAATGCGGTTACATTCAATGGGAAAATTGATGTTTCGATATTGTCTAGTGGTCTATACTTGATAGAATTAACAGGATATGATGGTGTGAAAGTTTCCAAAAAATTCACCGTGGAATAAGCGTAAATTTCCCTAATATTTCAAAGAGCCATAATGATACCCATCATTATGGCTCTTTGTATTTTACATGGATTTATTAAATAGAAAGAATAAATTGTTGGCTTATATTAAATGCTGTCTTTTTAATTTAAGTTATTGTTGTATAGGTATTTAGCCTCTTGTTGGTTAGTGATTTTTAGTTTAATTTTCTCTTCTGAAATGAAATATTGAATGCATACTATAATTGATTTTACATATGACAACTTTTATAATTCTTTTAATGGCTTGGGTTCAACCTTTGCCACTCGAATCAAAAATATACAGTATTAATGGAAATTTCACCATTGGAAAAATGGGGGTCAACTGCCTTGGAAGAGGGCTTTGTTCTTTTGATGCTATATATGAACCAGGTGAGTCCTATAATGCAGAAATAGTGAGAGAGAATCTGTATGACCTAAAAATTATACTATTCCTAGATCGTTTGAATACTAGTGATTTTTTCAAATTGACAGGTATGTCTTTTGAGGCATTTGAAGAAAGGAGGATCCAGCAAATTAGGATTCAATCCTCATTTCTATTGGATGAAACGACTAGGGAAGATTTGCATTTACCACTCGAATATAAGTCTATTGACCTATTGGATACAAAAGCAATGATCAATGGTTACAAACTTATAATAGCATTAAAAATTTAATGCTATGAAACTATTTGTAAAGATTATACTTGTATTCCTTTTAAGTTTTCCCCTAGAGGTCCATGCCGGGGATAATAAGAAATGTTCGGAATTGGAGCTATGCTTGGAACAATTTCTAAAAAGGATCGATTTGATTCACTCAGATTTTTTAATGAATGAAAATAGCATCCATAGGAATATTGTAGAGATAGATAAAGAGTTGGCTAAAGACATCGCCTTGTCTAAAAAGATAGAATTGCTTATTAAACGAACAGTCCATCTTGAGGAAATTGAGAAACTGAAAGAGAAAAGTTATTTGGATATAAGTAAAATCCGATATCTAAAAGGGATTGATATTATTAAGATTTTGTACGAAAAGGTATTATCACTTGATCATCATTTTAGCTCTGTGAGAAGTTTTTCGGCCTTTAGTAAATTATCTAACCCAAATAATTATGCACCCTTTTCTAAATTGAGGACTGAGATTAAACGAAAGGCGAGAAAGCAGGATCAAAGGTTAGAGCTATCGGAATTATTAGGGAATAATCTAATTGCTAATGTGACACAAACCTTTATAAATATGACGAACACGGATTACTATTCAAATATGAATAAAGACGAGCGTCATAAATTGGATTGCATTCTAGATTTTACACTTAGAATGTACAATGATCTGAATACGGTGTATTATGAAACGGCCTTTCTCCAAGTGAATAATGCCAATATTAAGATTGCAATTGAGCATTTATTTAAGGATTATACTAAGTCTATTGGCTATTTGGATCCATTGGGAGAGTGTAGGGCTAAAGATGATTGGGACAATCTAAGAACTAGGCTTGATGAAGAGATTCAAAGGATGAATATGGAGGATGATTCAAAGAAGGTATACCGTAGACAAGTGGATATTGAATTCTCTATTGATCGTTTATTGCAATTTATTATTCAGTACAATGCTTTTATTGAAATTAGTGAGCAGTTCTATTCTAAGTTCAGAATCATATTAAACAGTTATGAGAATCATCCCATTTGTGAAGAAAATTTGCAATCCGATTTTACAAAGCTGAAGGGTGATATTGAGGTTGCAATTGATAAGTTTCGGATTGCCTATAAACCCATTGAAATTAACGGTTCCAAGATGAAGGGAATTCTATATGGTTTGAATAATTATGAATAAAAAAAAGGGCTGTATGTTGGTACAGCCCTTTTTTTTATTTTTTATAGTATTCCATTGCATCGGGAATCCATTTGTTCAAATCTTTGATTCTAGTAGCTGGATGTGGATGAGTGGATAGAAATTCAGGAGCATTTGAACCGCCAGTAGCCTTTTTCATTCTGGTCCAAAATTTTGGAGCCTCATGAGGGTCGTAGCCAGCCATGGCCATAAAAATAAGTCCCATTTGGTCTGATTCGCTTTCATGACTTCTAGAAAACTTAAGCATTCCAATTTGTGTTCCTATTCCTGCTGCTTGTAATAGGAGTTGATTGGTCAAAGTAGGTTTCTCCTCTATGGCTACAGATAAAGCTGATAGACCTAGATTAGCGAGCAGTCCTTGGCTCATTCTTTCACCACCATGATTAGCGACTGCATGTGCAATTTCGTGCCCCATTACAACTGCTACTCCTGCATCATCTTCACAGATTGGAAGTATACCAGTATAAAAAGCTACTTTACCTCCTGGCATACACCATGCATTGATTGCTTCGTCATCAATCAAATTGAATTCCCAATCGAATCCGTCTAAATGACTTTGCAATCCTCTATCAGTATAGTATTTCTCTACAGCCGTTTTTATTTCACGACCAACTTTTTTTATTTGAGCGGCTTTTTTCCCATGCCTAATAACTTTACTTTCCTTCAAAACGTCATCGTAATTCTGAAAACTTAAGGGGATCAATTGAGAATTTGGAATTACCTGAAACTGTTTTCTTCCGGTTATGGGATTCACTTTACAGGCAATTACCCATAAAAGTAGAATGGAAATACTGATCCATTTTTTCATTTTCGTAGTGTTTTGAAACTATAATATTAAAACTAGTACAAAGATATAATTATTCTAGAACGAAGTCTGTCCTTATCGCTAAATGGTCAGATTGTTTTTCCTTTACTGTAAAATAGTTGAAAGGTAATAGTTTCGGAGAATGCAAGATAAAGTCAATTCTAAGCGGGAAAAATAATTCACTAAAGCTATTTCCAAATCCCTTTCCCGATTCAACAAAGCTATCGTTAAGATGTTTTGTTAGGGTATTGTAGGCGTAAGAGGAGGCTGTATCGTTAAAGTCACCGCATAGAATCACCTTGTACGGAGACGATTCAATGTGTTTCGCAATTCTATTTACTTGATCAGCTCTTAATTCGAATGCGTATTTCAGTTTGCTAATAATGGAGCTTGTGTTTTTTTCTAATAAGGAATCTTGAGAAAATATCTCTTCGTTTAAATCGGTCATGGTACTTTTTTCAGAATGGCTGAATTTTGTAGATGCCAGGTGGGCGTTGTAAACCCGAATGGTGTCTCCATTTATAGTGATATCTGAAAAGTAACATTTATTGATATTGTCATCTGCATAAGGAACTATTCCTGTATTAATAATGGGATAGTTAGACAATATTTGATAGGAATCCTTAGTAGGTGCACTATATGGGAACCCTATATCAAATTGGGTCCAGTAGGTTTCCTGTAAGCAAATAATATCAGGCTTTTCTGCTTTTATTATTTTTAGTACATCCTTATAATTATCTTCTTGACGAGACTTTTTCTTGTACATTAAGCCATTTATATTATAGCTCATTACACGAAAGTGTTTTTCTTGAGAAAAGGATTTATGCTTGGCATCAAAGCGAATAAAATCGTCTAAATGGAAGATGCTGATTATCAATACTAATAAGGAAAGAAGCAATTGTTTTTTTAGTAGAGTACTCCAAAGTATTAGGAAAAGAATATTTACAATGGCTAAAAAAGGCAAACTTAAGCCTAGAATTGCTAATGAAGAAAAATATTCTGGAGAGATGAACCTTGCCAAAAGAGCTAGCAAGAGTGACATCGCAAATATCCAGTTAGTTATATACAACAGTTTCTGTAGTACATTTAGATTTTTCATACCCAAAACGGCCATGCTTAGTTCTTTTTCATTTTGAATAGAAAGGCTCTCTCTTCCTTACTTAGTTTTTCGTATCCCTTTGAATTTATTTTATCCAATATTCTATTTAACTCTTCTTGTTCTGCTACCTTTTGACTGTTGTATTCATGGTCATCTCTTGGTGTGCCTTTATGGACAACCTTTAACCGTGACTTTCTTCGGAATAGATTCTTAAACCAGTCAAATATGTTCATAAATCGTTTTGGCTTATTATTAAATACAGTATAACTTCCTATTAGGGCAGTTATAGCGCCTCCTATGTGCGCTTTCCAACTAATGGATGATTGATCTAATATAGAAAATAATTGAAATACAATTAAAGCAATTATCAGCCATTTCAGTTTTATTTGGATTCCACCAATCAGTGATAGTTCAAGATTTGGATAATGAAGGAATAGCAGAAATAGTATGGACATATTTCCTGCTGACAATCCTAATAGGCGAGTCGAAGACTGACCATCTGAGAGCATTAAAAAGAAAATTCCACCCATTATAACTCCACCAAAAAATAGTCTTTCAATATATTTTGGTTGAAAATATCGTTCTGCTAACTCAATGGAAAATTTGAAAAGTATAAGATTGCCAACGAAATGCCATAGATTGATATGTACTAAACCATAGGTCAATAAGGACCATGGTTTACTAGCAACTTGGTTCCAATCATTTGATAGGCCAAAGTCATTTAGCATAAAATGCAATATACTTTCATTGAAGCTCCCTAGGAGAACTAAAATATAAAATCCTAGGCTAACCCAAAGAAATACATTGATTGCTAATCGTTTGCTTATATGTAGTGGTGATGTGTTCAAGTCTAATAAAAATGATGGTCTGTTTTTCTCCAATATTTAAGGAGTAAATATCCAAATAGCATTCCTCCAAGATGGGCAAAATGTGCTACCCCATCGTTTGCTCCAGAAAGCCCAGAGAATAATTCAATCAAACCATATACAATTACAAAATATTTCACCTTTACAGGGATCATAAAATATAAGTAAAGTATTGAATTTGGAAAGGTCATTCCAAAGGCCATCAAGATACCAAATAAAGCTCCAGATGCTCCTAAAGCAGGTACATGGAAAGCGCCAAACTTGTTTCCGCTATAGCGAAGGTTATAGTTGTCTTTAAGATAGTCCAGATCTGCTGGACTTAAATTTGCTGTTAATTGTGCTAATTCAAAATATTGAACAATAGAATATAATAGTGCTGCCCCTATACCAGAAGCCATATAAAATATCAAAAACCGTTTTGAACCCCATCTATTTTCGAGTGAATTTCCGAACATCCATACTGCGAACATGTTTAGGGCGAGATGACTAAATGAGCCATGCATAAACATATGCGTTACAATTTGCCAGGGTCTAAATGCAGAGCTTTCAATATAATGTAAGCCTAAATATTCACTTAAATTATAATCTGCTTTTCCCATTGTATAGGAAATAAGAAACATCAACCCATTGATAATTAATAGGTTTTTTACAACTGGAGGTAATAAGTTAAAGCCTTGTACGCGCATTAGGCAAAGTTTTTATCGATTTCTTCTAAACTAACGGTAATATGTGTGGGTCTTCCATTGGGATCTGATTGTGGAAATTGACAAGCAAATAACTCATCTATAAGATGGTTCATCTCCTTTTGATCCAATGATTTCCCCGTTTTTATACACATGCTCTTAGCTAGTGATCTTGCTATTTGATTGACTTGCTCCTCCCTGGAAGGATTGTGCGTTTTATAATCTTCTAATACTTTTTGAATAATAAAATCTATATTATCCACAGGCGTATCAAAAGGAACACCATGAATTTCTACTTTATCTTCTCCAATTTCTCCTAGATCAAAACCTAATGATTCAATTTCTTTTTGCAATTCTTTTAGAATGGTCAAATCAGACTGTGGTAATTGAATCTCCATAGGGAAGAGTAATTGCTGACAAAGTGCATTACTTTTTTCCACAGAAGATTGGAATTTTTCAAATAGGATACGTTCATGTGACCGTTGTTGGTGAATCATCATGTATCCAGATTTTAACGGAGACAAAACGTACTTATTATGTAATTGGTACACCACTCTTTGATAGGTCTCCTTTGCAGGTAGCTCTTCAAAAAGTTTTGGATGAATGCTTTCATCAGCTTGCACATCACTTTCCTCAATTTGATAAAATGATTTCCAATCATCGGGTTTTTGATCATCTTGATTTACCTCAGCTCTTGCATGTTGAATTCTAGTACTAAATGATAAATCCTTATTGGCTTGTGCGTTTACCTTCGCCGAAGGAGATTCATTATCAAACGGATTAAAGTCAGGATTGACAACAATCTTTGGTTGCTTAAAACTAGAATTCTTTAACAACGGGGAAACATCGTAATCTTGATTCGTTTCAAAATCCAAACTAGGTGCAATATTGTATTGTCCTAGGGATTTTCGAATGGTAGATCTAAGAATGGCATAGATTGCCTTTTCATCTTCAAATTTTATCTCCGTTTTGGTTGGATGAATGTTTACATCCAACTTATCTGGGTCTATCGTAAGGAAGATAAAATAACTAGGGTGAAGTCCGTTTTGAACAAGTCCTTCTAGCGCACCGGAAAGAGCATGATGCAAATAAGAACTTTTGATAAACCTATCATTGACAAAGAAAAATTGCTCACCTCTCGATTTTTTAGCAAATTCTGGTTTACACATAAAACCTTCAATGCATACAATATCTGTTTGTTCTTCTAAGGGAACAAGGCGTTGATTATATCTGGGACCGTAAATATTTACGACTCTTTGACGAAGCGTAGATCCAGGTAATCGGTATTGCTCTTTACCATTATGGTGTAAGGTGAAACCTATATTTGGATGCGCAATTACTAGGCGGTAAAATTCTTCTAGTATAAATCTAAATTCAACTCTGTCAGATTTCAGAAAGTTTCTTCTAGCCGGAACATTGTAGAATAGGTTCTTTACCATGAAATTGGTACCGTTATTCATGCTATTTTGTTCCTGGCCTTTGAACTCAGAACCTTCAATAACTAAACAAGTCCCCAATTCAGCTCCCTCTTGAGCCGTTTTTAGCTCCACATGAGCAATGGCTGCAATAGAGGCCAATGCTTCTCCTCTGAATCCTTTTGTATGCAGGTTGAATAAATCATCTGCAATTTTTATTTTAGAGGTAGCATGTCGCTCAAAACACATTCTAGCATCGATGTCAGACATTCCCTTCCCATCATCTACTACTTGGATGAGACTTTTACCGGAATCTTTCACTATCAATTGCACATTTTTAGCACCAGCATCTATGGAGTTCTCCATCAATTCTTTCACAACAGAAGCAGGTCTTTGGATAACCTCTCCAGCAGCGATCTGGTTTGCAACGTGATTGGGTAATAGCGCTATGATGTTTGACATGAATAATGAGAATCTTTTTGATTGATAAGCTTCAAATTTACAATTTTAATCTCAATTGATTAGTCCAAAAAGGGGCGTGGTTGTTTAATTTAGTTAATATTTTATTAAGGATTTGATATTCAAAATATAACCGGCATTTTCCGTATTTAAAATGTAGTGAAGAATAAATAATTTATAGACTTGAACCGTAAATAAATTTGAATGAAAAGATTATATTTAATTGTAATATGCTTTGTTGATTTAATCCAAGATGATGAATTTAAAAGAATTATTGAGAAACCGGAAGGCATTGAAAAAATTACTTGCGAACGGTGACGTGGAATTGCGTAAAATTGAACGTGAATTAAATTATTTCGATGATCTAGAAAAGTTGCAAATTCGTTTAGTGCAATTACAACAGAAAATTGTTGCTGAAGGAAAACGTGTAGCGATCCTTTTTGAAGGAAGAGATTCTTCGGGAAAAGGTGGAACCATACGGCGATTTATAGAACATTTGAATCCGCGTGAAATGAGAGTGGTAGCCCTGACTAAACCGAATGATAAGGAACTTGGACAATGGTATTTTCAACGATATATAAAGCAATTACCAAATAAAGGTGAAATAGTATTTTTTGACCGTAGCTGGTACAATAGAGCTGTGGTAGAACCTGTAAATGGTTTCTGTACAATGGATCAATACAATCATTTCATGGGGCAGGTAAATGACTTTGAACGTATGTTGATTGATGATGGTATAGTTTTACTCAAGTTTTGGTTGGAGATAGATAAGGAAGAGCAGATTAAGCGATTTAATGCGCGGGAAAATGATCCTTTGAAGCGATGGAAACTAAGCCCTATTGATAATCAGGCAATTGATTTGTGGCCTATTTATTCACGTTATATTGGGAGTATGTTACAAACCACAAATGAATATTCCTCATGGAATATTATCAATGCTAACACGAAAAAAACGGCAAGATTGGAGTGTATGGAAAAAGTACTCTCTATGTTGGAATAGGAAGTATTCCTGCGACTTTTTTAACACCGTACTTTTTTCTTTTTCTTGGCTACACCAGACCTCTTTTGGACCTTCTCTATATAACTGACTGCCTCTGGAACCTTACAGGAAGTGTTTCCCATATTAACGGAGACCTTACCAATTTTTCGACCATACTCTTTGGCTTCTTCAGTTAATTCTGGAACGTAAGAGCCAACGGAAATTATAAATCCATTCATGGTGTATCTGACTCTGTTTTGAGATGAATGAATAGTGGTTAATATTCTATTCATTAAGTCTTTAAGTGAATTTATATCAAGTGATTCATTAGGGGTTAGCGCAAGTAGGTTTGACAGTGTTGCCCAACCTGCTGAGGCCAAATTTTCCTGATCAGATTCTATCCACTCTAGTGCCAGTTCCATTCCGTAATTTGATTCAGCGGTAATCCAAGCAACGGTATATTCGCTAACCATATACCAATAAGCATTGTCTGCCCAATGTTGTAATTCCTTTTTTGATATTTGCTTTTCATCGGCAATAAGCCCAGCCAAATACATGGCATCAGAATTTCCTGTGTCATATAATTCCAAAGATAGGGCATGGTTCTTTTTGACCTTTTTTTGAATGGTTTTTAAATCACCCACCTTAACGCCAAAAAATGGTTCTTTAGCACCGTGATTTAGAAATGTTTTTTTGGTTTGATCGTTTCCAAATTCAGCGAGGGTATGCATTATCTCATCTTTGGTCATGGCAGGGAATTTTATTACAATTTAAGGATATTCTAATAGCTTATCAAACGGTATTCCCTAGATTTTCTAACACCTTTTCTGCTTGGATGATATGCCTTTGATTGTGGTATATATTAAATCTAAAGGTATCACCAAGCTTTAGTCGGATCCACTTTGTTACACTAATAGGTAACCGAATACCTTGAAGGTCACTTTTCCTAGCAGTTTCTATCAATTTGAGCCATTCCTTTTGTTGATCCAAAAAGGTATGTAGAATGCTTATGTCCAATGAGCTGCCATTGGGATTCATACTTTTTAGCGTAGCCATGGGTTTTATTGCTCCAGTAGGAGGCAGCATCATTTCTGCAAAATAATTTCCCAGCCATCCACATTTAAATTCGGTAGACGATTGAATGGGTTTACTTGGTTTTATTTTTTTCTTAAGAACTGGTAAGTAGTAGACTCCATACCGATTAAGATGCTCTAAACATTCGAGAATACTCCAACTAGTTTCAGTTGCTTTCCAGTTTAGACTTTCTAAGGGGAGCGGGATGAATTGGGATTCAACGGTTTGGATTATTCCTTCCGTTCGCTCCTTCATTTCATTCAGCAATTGTTGGCTTTGGTAGATCATCTTGATTTTGTTTGGATGCAAAGTTCTATAGATTAAAATATATTTTTCTTGATTGAAATCAAGAATTCCTCAATCGACTCAGGGTTTCAGGACTCATTCGTATATAGGAAGCAATATATTTCAATGGAATTTCCTGAAAAAGATTTGGACTTCTTTTCAATACCCTTTTATAACGTTCAATAGGATCTGATATTAAAATATCAATCTCTCTTTCTAATTGTTCTAATACCAGACCTTCAATAGCTTTTTTCCAATATTTAGTCACTGATGGGTGTTTGTCATGAAAGTGGAAAAAATCTTTTCTACTTATCCTTTTAACGGTACTTGCCTTGATCGCTTGGAAAGAATATTCTGAACTATTTTCATTGAAAAACGTTGGGAGTACGCAAATAAATGAATTTCGGTATCCAAAGCGAATGGTTAGATCTTCTATTTCATTTTCATAAAATATTCGAATTGCCCCTTTTTCAACAAAGTATAAATAGGGACTTCTTTCTCCTTGATTAATAAGGAAATCTCCACGTTTGAGTAAAATGTCAGAAGACCATAAAGCTATAAATTCTTCTAGTATTTCGGGTTCAAACTCTTTTTCAAAGGCTTTTATAAGAGACATCTTTGGATTTTATACGAAAATAGGAAAATTTTGAATGTTATCTGGATTAATACTATTTCTAGTGATCTCAATCATATTGGCTACGCATTCTTTTTTCTACCTTTAACAAGGAGATTTTATTAAAATTAATAAAAAGCAGTTCATGAATAAAAAAGTAGCATTTTCTGAAGTGAGTTATGCATTCCATGAGTCTGAGGATGTATTGATTAGGACTTTTTATACAAGTGTTACTATGTCTGAAATGATAGCTTCATGGGAAGAAATCATTTCAAAAAACATGCTCAATGAGGAGACTAAGGGTGTATTGTCTGACTTTAGACAGTGTAAGATTGAAATGGAGGTTTCAGACCTTATTCGCTTTGGTAGATTTATGAAAACGCATGAAGCGTTCTTTAGTGGAATCAAGGTGGCGGAAGTGATAGATTCACCGCAGATTGCATTGCCAATTATTTTTAAAGGTCGATTTAATATTGCTCAACTTGAAGTGTTCAGTACCAAGGAAAAAGCATTGGATTGGATTTGTGTTAAATTGTAAAGCGCATTCCTCATTAGATATTAATCTACTACTAAACTGAATAATTATTTATTTTTGACCTTCCCATTCCCCATAAAATTGTTCCAAATATATTTCCAGAAATTTATGGCGCTTCTGTGCTAGTTTTTTTCCTTTTTCAGTGTTCATCTTATCCTTTAGCAATAATAGCTTTTCATAGAAGTGATTGATAGTAGGTGCTTGACTTTTTTTGTACTGCTCTTTGGTCATATTGAGTTGAGGAGGGATAGCAGGATCGTACATGCCTCTATTCTTGTAACCTCCATAGTTAAATGCTCTGGCAATTCCTATCGCACCTAATGCGTCTAATCTATCAGCATCTTGAATGATGTCCAATTCTATTGATTTAAAAGCTTGTTGGTGATTTCCGCCGCTGTAGGATATGTTTTGAATAATCTTTACTACATGTTCCGTGATATCTTCTGTTAAGTCTAAGCTTTCTAAAAAGGATTTAGCCAATAGCGGTCCCTTTGTCTCATCACCATCATGAAATTTTGAGTCTGCAATGTCGTGCAGTAGGGCGCCCAATTCTACAACCAAAATAGTGCATGGTGTATCCTTAGCGATATTCAATGCACTCTTCCATACACGTTCTATATGGAACCAATCATGTCCTCCTTCAGCATTTTTCAAGGTGTTTTTAACGAATTGAATAGTGTTATCTATAATCAAAGACTCTTGCATCATGCTGTTAGAATAGTTTTAATAAAAGGAAAGGACCAATGGCCAATGAAATCCAAATAAGGAGGTAGCTGGTTTTTAATAAAAAATTGATATCGTTAATAGGTGCTTGAACCAATAGGGTTCTAATTTTTGATATCATATGCCCTTCTATTGAAGATATTCTATAACTTCCAGTTTCTAAATCTGAAAACTCTGGGCAATGGTAAATTATGAAATCCCTCATTTTCCAATATTCAGCATCCTTCAGATCTTTATAGGTTGTTTTATAATTAAGGCCTTCGAGTTGCATTTGTTGTCTCAATCGTATGCTTTTTTGTGCTGCTCTATGCCCTAAATACATTAGTCCTGGGATGATAAGGAATATATAGGATTCAAACTGTATACATAGAGCTGTTAAAGCAATTATAGAAATCAGGGAGAAAATGCTTTGCAGTTTTTCATGACTGCTAAAGAATAGATTTTGTACTAATTTCCCACCATCCATTGGGGCTATAGGCAATAGGTTGAATGCATTAATAAAAATGAATATTTTGGATAAAACGAGAAAAGCTGAATGCTCTGTTTCAATTGCGATATAGTATAAAGCAATCCCAATAAGTATTCCTGGAACAGGTCCTGCCAATAGTATATTGGCCTGTTCTCGTTGGGAAATAGGAGATTTAGTACCGCTGACATAAGCCCCCATAAATGGAATGAATCGCATTGACATCTGGCGGTAACCGTATTTTTTCATAAAAGTGAAGTGCCCCATTTCATGGACTATTAGGACAAGAGAAATCATAATAACATAATCCCACCTTTGAAAAACAATATAAAAGGTAATCATGAAAATGAAGAGACTCAAAAGCGATTTTATAATTGAATCTTTTGTTTCGAACTGCTCTAATTTCGGTTTTTTTGGATAGTCAATCTCTTCCCAAGTTATATTGTCTTCTGAATCCATACTTATTCTTCTACTACGAAGATAAAGTAATTTAAATTGCTCCCCAAAAGGAATATTACTTTAGTGCATAGCTTTTGATAGCGCTGGAAATTTGACTAAATACCAGTATCTTGGTGATTAATTAAATAAAAATAATTATACAATGAAATACACAAGATTAGTTTTAGTTTCCTTAATAATATTGAATATTAATGCATGTTCATTTGATGATGGTGAACCCTATAACAAAGCCGATTTGAAAGATTTTCATTCCAAGGAATTGATCTTTTACAATGTTGAGAATTTATTCGATTTTAAAGATGACCCAAAGACAAAAGATGATGATTTCCTACCAGATGGAAAAAAGAAATGGACCAAGAAGCGTTTTGTTAAAAAAGTGAATGGTATTGCAAAGGTTTTGACAGAAGTGGCTTCGGATTTCCCGATTTTGGTGGGCCTTGTGGAATTAGAAAATAGGTATTGTTTAGATGCATTGATCAAAAGTGAATTAATCAAGAGGGGTTCGTATGCTTATGTTCATGAAGATTCTAAGGATGTTAGGGGAATGGACGCTGCTTTATTATATCAAACCGATTATTTGGCGCTTTTGGCTTCAGAGTTTCTATCGGTCAAATTAAAAAACGGTAAAAATTCGAGAGCCATTTTGTACGCTGAATTTGGACTGAATAATGGAGAAAGTTTATATGTCTATGTCAATCATTGGCCAAGTCGAAGACAGGGGAAATTGAAGTCAGAACAGAATAGGATAAAAGCTGCCACAGTACTCCGTGAACATTTGGATGATCTACTTAGCGTTGTGCCCTCTGCTAAAGTATTGGTTATGGGTGATTTTAATGACTATCCTAGCGATAAAAGTATATCTCAAATTTTGCGGGCTGATTCTATAGAATCAGGAAAGTCGGATGCTGAATTATTCAATTTGGCCTATGAATTAGATTCGAATCAAAAGGGTACTTATTTCTATAAAGGAGCATGGGGAATGTTGGATCAAATGTTGGTCTCAAGATCTTTTTTGAAAGGAGATACAGGATTGGCCATAAATAGCAATAATTTTGGTATTTTCGAACCTGATTGGTTAATGTATTTCCCCAAAGGCTCTGGAAAGGCTAAGCCGAATAGAACCTATGGAGGAAATAAGTATTACGGTGGATATTCAGATCATCTACCAATACATTTAAAATTGGATTAATGTCAAATAGTTTAGGACGCATTTTTAGACTCACGAGTTTCGGGGAGTCTCATGGAAAAGCAGTAGGGGGAATTATAGATGGTTGCCCATCGGGATTTCTATTAAATGAAGCGGAAATTCAGGATGCCTTGGACAGAAGAAGACCGGGGCAATCTAAAATTACCACGAGTAGGAATGAAGGGGATAAGGTTGAATTTTTATCTGGAATTTTTGAGGGTAAAACAACTGGAGCACCTATTGCCTTTTCTATTACAAATACCAATGCTAGGTCGAAGGATTACAGTCATATGAAGGATTTGTATAGACCTTCGCATGCGGATTATACCTATGCTGAAAAATATGGGAATAGGGATTATCGTGGTGGCGGAAGAACTTCAGCTAGGGAAACTATAGCCCGAGTTGTTGCAGGTGCCATTGCTCAGCAAATTTTATTCAGCAAAGGAATCGTTATTTCTGCAGGAGTATATTCAGTGGGAAATATTAGCCTTTCAGAGGATATCGCTAATATTGATTTTAGTGGTGTTGAAGATAATATAGTTCGATGTCCAGATCCTGAAAAGGCTCAAGAGATGGAAAACCTGATATTGAAAACGAAAAAGGCAGGGGATACCATTGGTGGAACTATTGCTTGTAAAATTTCCAATGTACCTGTAGGTTTAGGAGAGCCCGTATTTGATAAATTACATGCTCGTCTGGCATACGCCATGATGGGAATAAATGCGGTAAAAGGATTTGAATATGGTTCAGGATTTCATGGAGCAACCATGAAAGGGTCGGAACACAATGATGCCTTTATCAAGGTTGGGGACAAAATAGATACCAAGAGTAATTATTCCGGAGGCGTGCAAGGTGGGGTTTCAAATGGAGCAGATATCTATTGTAAAATTGCCTTTAAACCGGTGGCAACCCTTATGATTGACCAAGAAACGGTAGATGCTCAAGGTAATAGTATCGTATTCAAAGGAAAGGGGCGTCACGATCCATGTGTGGTCTCTAGGGCAGTACCTATTGTAGAAGCAATGGCGGCACTTACCATTTTAGATTTTTATTTAATTAGCAAAAGCATAAATAGCTAAATCAACATTATGTCAGAGAAAAAGAAAACATTGGCCCTACATTGGAAGATTCTTATTGGGATGGTTCTAGGGGTACTGGTTGGTATAGTAATGACCAATTTTTATTGGGGGAAAGATTTTGTTCAGGATTGGATTAAACCTTTTGGAACCATATTTATCAGTTGTTTGAAATTGATTGCTGTGCCATTAATTTTGGCTTCATTGATTAAGGGAGTATCGGATTTGAAGGATATTTCCAAGTTATCTCTTATGGGAGGTAGAACAATAGGTATCTATATTCTAACCACTGTTTTTGCTGTATCCATAGGTTTGGTAGTAGTTAATGTTATTCAACCTGGAAAGACTATATCAGAAAAGACAAGGACTGAACTAATCAACAGTTATCAAGGAGAGGCAAGTAAGAAGCAAGCCGCTGCGGCAAAACAGCAAGAGGCAGGACCACTTCAAGCTTTGGTAGACATCGTTCCGAGTAATATATTCAGTGCCGCGACAGACAATCGTAAGATGTTGCAAGTTATATTCTTTGCAATCTTTTTTGGGGTAGGTTTAATATTGATACCAGAAGATAAATCTAAGCCCGTTAAGGCCTTTTTCGATGGTTTTAATGAGGTTATACTGAAGATGATAGATCTTATTATGTTGGCGGCTCCTTTTGGCGTATTTGCCCTTCTATCATCGTTGGTTGTAGAATCACCCAATGCGGATCTATTTCAGGCACTTATTTGGTATGCCGTTAGTGTAGTACTTGGATTGTCTATTATGATTGCCTTCTATATTTTTATAGTGAAGGTATTTACCAAAAAATCACCTTCTTTCTTTATTAATGGAATCTCTCCTGCTCAGTTATTGGCATTTTCAACGAGCTCTAGTGCTGCTACACTTCCTGTAACTATGGAGCGTGTAGAAGAACATTTGGGTGTTGAAGAGGAGGTTGCCAGTTTTGTATTACCTATAGGTGCAACGATCAATATGGATGGTACTAGCCTGTATCAGGCAGTAGCTGCTGTATTTATTGCGCAAGCCTTTGGGATGGATCTAAGCTTGGGGGCTCAATTGGGAATTGTTGTTACGGCAACGCTTGCTAGTATCGGTTCGGCAGCCGTTCCTGGAGCTGGAATGGTTATGCTGGTTATTGTATTGGCGCAAGCTGGAATACCTGAAGCTGGATTGGCCTTAATTTTTGCAGTGGATAGACCTTTGGATATGTGTAGAACTACGGTAAATGTAACTGGAGATGCTGCAGTATCTATGATAGTTGCGAAATCTGTAGGTAAATTGGGAGATCCCCATGTTAAGGAATGGGATGACAATTATTAAATGAGATAGTTTAATCTGATTATAGATGAAAAGGGGTGCGATTATATCGTGCCCCTTTTTATGTTTTAATAAGTTGTTGGTCGTTCTTTTATATCGATCAATCATTTAGATTGATAGGGCTTAGGTACTATTGTTCACGAACAATTGATCTTGGGAGTACTGGTGTCTGGTATTAGAAGTTGAATTAAAAGTTCAAACTAAAAATAGTAAGTGAATGACAATATCGATAAAATAGTAAAAATAAAAATATACCAGAATTCAGTGATGTAATTAACTTCTATGATCGCTCTCATATACCTATTAATATCAATGTATACTATTACCCCGAACAAATTATCCAAAAGTAAATTTGATGTGAATGAAGGTTTAGAATCAAATTAATGGATTTTAAGGAAAAATGTTTCAGCGTAGCAAGAAATAGTTCTTATATTCGTATTCGTGAAATAAATTAAGAAGTAGATTCTTTTTGGCCTGATCAATTTGATTAGGCTTTTTTGGTTTTATATAATTGAGTGAAGGGGATTGTTATAGATGCCCATTAAGATTTTTGGCAAGTGAAATTTAAGGTAGGACAGAATTTACGATATATTAATGAAGTTGGTGGTGGAAAGCTATTAAGCATAATTGCCAATGGTGATTTGATCATTCTAGATGAAGATGGTTTTGAATCTACAGTTAACCCTGCTACGGTTTTAATAGTCGATGAGGCTATTGATGAACATATGTTGGGCTCCAAGAAGAAAGCTGCACCGAAAAGAAAGGTACCTCCCAAAACTAAAAAAGTGAAATCTAAACCTAATCAAGGGGATAGTTTAGTGATCGATCTACATATTGAGCGGGTATATCCTAATTATAGAAGTCTGGAAAAATGGGATATTTTACACAGGCAAATAGGCTATTTGAAGGGGCAATTGCAGAAAGCTAAATTGCGAAATGTTAAAAAACTAATTATTGTTCATGGCGTAGGAGAGGGAACGCTTAGGAAGGAGGTTCACCTGTTACTTAATGGTATGAAAAATGTACAATACCACGATGCTTCCTATTCCCAGTTTGGTCAAGGGGCAACCCATGTTGAATTTTACTAATTAAGCTTTTGGCCACGGTTGGTCACAGCTATGATCCATCAATAAGAGTACCTTAAAATAGGTATCAAGGTAAACCAATCTTTTCGTGAGATATTCTTTTATGATGTCCACTTCCTGCTGATAGCTATTTTCATCGTAATACCATTCTGCATTTGCAGGCCATATAGCGTCATTTTTTAGTACATAAGGAGTAATCTCCTGGTCAATAGCTGCAATTTTTTTATAAATATTTTCCTCCGTTAGGATATTACTTGTACGGAGAAGGTTCCATTTCTGAATGAGTTTCTCTTTGTACTGGTTGGGATTTAATTCCAGTAGTCTGCAAAACAAAACATTTACTTCCATTTTAATGTTCCGTTCCATCATATTGTATTCATTGTCACCATCTCGACCAAAGGAGTGGTCGTAGTCCCAAATGGCAATTTTATAGGGAGTATTGGTCTGTTGTTTATATAAGTAAAAATTCTTCATTATTCCATCGGAATTATTACTGAGTAATAAGATCAAATGCCAATCGATGATACTGTTTATATCAAAGTGTTGATCAATCCTACTAGAGAATAAGGAGTCATTAGCATTGAATAGAAAAGATCTCAGGTTATCCAATTCAACGGTATTATCACGTTTGGTGATGTCTGGCGATTTTTGATGGTAATAATTACTGGAATCTTGTACGTAGGAGATTTTGTCTTTATAGAATAGGGGAGGTCCCTTAAAGGTGGTGGCATTGGGATCGGTCTTATCAATTTTTAATCTTTTGCTGTCCATCCGTTCTGTTAGTTGGTAAAGCCCTTCATATTTATTATTTACATAAAGTTCTACATAGGCAACTTCCGGAGCAATATTGTTGGGGGACATTTCACGGAATATATCATAAGATATTTTATGCCGCATAAAGGTTTTGTCTATATATCCAGCATTCAATATCCAGTCATTATCACTTGGTAAACCAGCTAAGGCATGATTTTCATTTAATTTAAAGGTAAAGGAGCCTTTATAGTATTTTGATGAAATACCACCTCTTCTTTTGATTTTTGCAGGAATACGGATGCTATCGTTATTTGTAATATAGGAAATTTCACAAGGAAGTTTTGATTCCCAACTAAAGTCAGCAGGATGATGAATGTGGATGATAGGAATGCCAGTTTTCTCTTTAGTACAGGCGGAGAAAATTAGAATTGAAAAAAGGGCAGATAGTAGGCGAATCATGTAATTATTTAAATACTTAGTTGATTGTAAATGTATCAATTTTATGGTGGTCAAGAGAATGATCATTAAGTATAATTATTGTGTTTTTTAATAGTAATCAAGCATTTATCTCTTGATTTTACTACGGAAAAATATTTTTTCTCAATTTTAATGTAATCCCATTATAGCCTAGGATAGGGCTATAAATATACAATTATATAACAAGGGTTAAATGAATAATTAATAATAAATATTTGTCCAATCCTAAAATTTTTTCTACTTTGTATGTCCTTATTATTATTTATTAACTATTTGTGCACACTAAAATTACTGCACGGAATTATTTTTTATAGACTTATTAATCAATATTTTAACGGTATGATATTATGAGACGAACTCTAGTATTATTTGCCGTTGTGATCTCTCTGAGTTACTTTTCAGCCCTTGGGCAAGATACGGATAGTGATTCACACAATTTAAAAATTTCGTTTCCAGAAGTAGCACTTTTGGATATTGAAGCAGTTAATGGAACAGATGTAAATTTTGAAATCAATTCACTTAATGTAGAAGCAGGTGATGAAATAGAAATTCATGAAGAAGAAAATGAATTATGGTTGAATTATACGTCTTTAGTTTCAACAAATGGAACGCAACGGTCAATTTCGGTAGAATCCAGTGCTTTACCTGAAGTCCCTGGTTTGGTAATTAGCTTAACTGCTATGAGTCATTCAGGAACAGGAGGAGGTGATTTAGGTTCACCTACTACAGCTGTTATTCCTTCTGAATCCCCTGTAAAGATTATTACGGGAATAGGAAGTGCCTATACAGGAGATGGTAGTGAGAACGGACATCAATTGGTGTATACCTTGGATTTTAATGGAGAATTTCAAGACTTGGATGTTGAGTCAGGAGAAAGTTCTTCAATTTCACTAACCTATACCATTACAGATTAATGGTATACTGATTACAGTATTAATTGGCCGAGCTTATATTTTATAAGCTCGGTTTACAATTTTTAATTATATCAAAAATTATAGAAGTCATTTTTTTATTAAAGGTCTGGTTTACAGTAGTTAAGTGTTTGTTTTTTAAGCGATATATTTAAAGATGCTAACGTTTGGTAAATATTATATTTTAGTATTTATTTTGTACTACGTTGAAGTCTAAAGGCCTACGTGGTTATTTGATTACATTTTCGATTAATTTATTGTTGTTTTTGTATTAATTCTTTCATTTAGCGATTGATTCCTGTCGTTCATCGAAAATCCCCCCTTTATATAAATGTTGCTTTAAATTTGTTGGTTATAATTATAACCAACAATTACTATTGTTATGAAAAAGGCGTCATTGCTATTTTCATTCGTAGCCGTTTTTGGTATTTCATCTTTGTATGCACAAGGTGATTCTGAATCGCAAACTCATACCGTTGCTATCAGTATCCCTAATATTGCAATTTTGGATATCGAAACTACAGCCGATGAAGATGTAACGTTTAATTTAGATGCAACTGGATTGGAAGCAGGTGAGGAATTTGTCATTGATGAAGAAAACGCTGATTTATGGATTAATTATACATCCATTTTAGGGGCTTCTGGAAATCAAAGATCAATTACCGTTGAATCTACTTCAGTTCCATCTATTACCGGGTTAACATTGAAAGTAATTGCTTCTTCACATTCTGGGAATGGTGGTGGTACCATAGGTACGCCTACCGCAGTTGTTACACCGTCATTGGTGCCAACAAATGTTATTACTGGAATAGGAAGTGCTTTTACTGGGAATGGTAATTCGAATGGTCACAATTTGACTTATTACCTAGATTTTACAGGTGATTTTTCAGATTTGAATGCAACTGCAATTCCAGTTATCGCTATGACCTATACCATTACTGATTAATCATATAGATTAATTACTAATAGGTAAAATCGTTTAAAAACCAGATTTCGTAGTTCGGAATCTGGTTTTTTTTGGTTTCATTTTCCTGTAGTTGTCAATCAACTAGTAGCGCATGTAGATATGACTTTACCACCTCCATGTTTTAAGTGGTATTTGGATTTTTCGTTTCTTTTTTGTCTAAATCTATCGTTATATCATCTTTATCTTTTCATTTAACCCTTTATATCTTCCACTCATCGAGACTAAGCGCTCTACTTTCCAAAACTGCCGTATTCTTGTAGTGTAGAACAACGATAAACACACAACACAATATATACCTGTTATGAAAAAAATTACTCTATTAAGCGCCTTTGTTACTGTATTAGGATTCGGAAATGC